>Ga0070673_100001369_pt1 | contig 14264 bp, 11 predicted proteins | sample KBSM23metaG_FD_65342 | JGI IMG/M metagenome (GOLD analysis project Ga0070673, IMG submission 65342) | Miscanthus rhizosphere microbial communities from Kellogg Biological Station, Michigan, USA - KBS M2-3 metaG | ecosystem: Host-associated > Plants > Roots > Rhizosphere > Soil ... | reverse complement strand
CGACAAGGGGTTCCACGACATCGGCATCCCGCAGGTCGGGGATCACGTTCCCACCCGGGCGGACTGCTACGAGGGCAACAGCAGCTGTGACTGCGAGTCGGTCGGGAAAGACGACACCTGCCTTCCGTCGGGCGCGTGGACCGGTCTGTGGAAGCTCACGCTGCCGTCGAACAGGTTCCGCCGCGACCTCGTCTGGGGCGACTTGACCAACGGCGACCCGGACACGTCGCTGAGCGCGTGGTATTGCGCGCCCGTCGACCAGAGCCTGAAGGGCGCGTGGCGGACGCCCAGCCTGCGCGACGTCGCCGTCACTGCGCCGTACATGCACGACGGCACCTACCGGACGCTGGAGGACGTGGTCTGGCACTACAACAACGGCGGCACCGCCAGCGGGTCGGACACCTTCCGCGCGCCGGGCGGCACGACGAACGGCGGGACCGACGGTGGGATGCCGGAGGCGTGCACACCGCCCGATCCGAACCGGCAGACGCCGATCGGGCGCGCGGCGCAGATCAAACCGCTCGGCCTGACCGCCGAGGAGATGACCGACCTGGTCGAGTTCCTGAAGACGCTCGGCGGCAAACCGTTCTATCCCGACCACCTCTCGGCGCCGGGCGCTGCCCCGGTGCCGCCCCCGGACGCGGGCAGCCCCGACGCGCCGACCATGCCGCAGGACGCAGGCACGGCAGGCACGGCAGGCACGGCAGGCACGGCAGGCACGGATTGATGTCACGCATCGGCCTCACCCTGCTGTTGCCGACGCTGTTCTCGACCGTCGCCTTCGCGCAGGCGCTACCACCGGCGGCTGCGCCCGCCGAGGCGCCCGCGGGGACGGAGGCCGCCGACATGTCCGCGGCCGCCGAAGCCGACACCGACGCCGTGCTGCCGGTCGATACGCAGACACAGATCAACGACCTGCGCGAGCGGATGCTCGACCTCGAGCAGCGCCTCGATCAGACGCGCCAGGTGGCGACGGCGCGCCGGCCGATCGTCAGCGTCTCCGGCTACGTCGACGCCGGCTTCTTCGCCACGCAGGGAACCGGCGCCGGCATCATCCAGGATTCGGGCGCCGCGGGCGCCCGCGCCTACCCGGAGTACATGAACCGGTACGGCTGGGTGTTCCTGGGCGACATCCTGTCGACCGCCGTCAACTCGCGCGGCGAGGCGGCCGACCTCGGCGAGTTCGCCGGCATCGATCGCTTCGACAGCGTGAATTCGAACGGCGCGCCCGGCTTCATCATCAACGAGGTCAACCTGACGCTGAACGCGGCGCTGTCATCCAGCGCGCTCGCCACCGCCAGCGTGAACTTCGTCCCGCGCAGCGGCCACGACTTCAACATCGGCGATTTCGTGGAGGTCGACATCGCCCAGCTCGAATGGATGGCGACCCGGGATGGGCGGACGTCGATCTTCGTCGGGAAGTTCGACTCGGTCATCGGCATCGAATACCGCGAGCGCAAGGCGAGCCAGCGCTTCGGCATCACGCCGACGCTGATGGCGCGCTATACGACCGGGACGCCGATCGGGCTGAAGGTGCGCAGCAAGTTCCTGGACGGCGATCGCATCGTCGTCGCCGCCGCGCTGACCAACGGTTCGTCGACCACCGAGCAGTTCCATTTCTACGACGAGGTCGACTCGAACGCGGGCAAGACCGCCAGCGGCCGTCTGTCGGTGAAGCCCGCTCCCGCGCTGGACCTGGAGATCGGGCTGTCGGGTGAATACGGCTCGCAGGATCGGGCGCTCGACAGCCTGGACCCGATGTGGTTCTGGGGCGTCGACCTGCTGGGACACGTCGGCCCCGTCGACATCAAGGCCCAGTACCTGCGCGGGCGCTCCGAGGGCGAGCGCGCGGACCGCGTTTACGATCCCAACCACCGGCCCTACGGGCTCGATCTGAAAAACGGCGGCTACCTCGAGGTCGACTGGATGATCACGCCGGTGGTCGGCGTTTACGGGCGCGGCGAGCTTCGCGACGCGCTTGTCTGGCTCGGGAATCCGGACACTCTGACGGGTACCGGCAATGACCGGCTTTACATCACCAAATCTTGGCGGGCGGTCGGCGGGGTCCGGGCAGTGATCAACGAGCACATCGTGCTAAAGGCGGAGTATCTTCACAACGGGGAGTACGGACGGATTCCGGAGATAGCGAACGACGTGTTTACGAGCTCGCTGCTCCTGATCTACTGAGGTCGAACATGAATGGCGCCAGGAACTTTCCGATCTGCGCACGTTTTGTGATGGCCATGACCGTTGCGTTCGCGCCCTTTTCTGTGGTCGCGGCGGAAAAAGAAAAGACCGCCGAGCTGCCGCCGCCCACGGGCGCCGATTTCGCGCGGCTGCAACGGGAAGTGGCCGAGCAACGGCAGCTGATCATCGAGATGATGCGGGTCGAGCAACAACGCTACGACATGTTGCTGCGGTTGCTGCAGTCGGGCGGGCAACTGCCGCCGACGGCCAGCTTGCCGCCGCCCGTCACACCGCCCGCCGGCACGACCGGCACGCCTCCGCCGGCCGGGACAGGAGGGGGCAGCGCGGTTGCCAGCACCAGCAAGGGCAGCGGCGGCGAGCGCGTCGGTACGGTGAGCGGCAAGGTCGACGTGCGCAATGGCTCCGTGAAGGACGCGTACGTCTACGTCGACATGGCGAAGGGATCGTCGGGGCGCGGCCACACCCTGGAGATCAAGCAGAAGGACAAGCAGTTCTGGCCGCAGACCGCCGTCGTCCAGAAGGGGACCAACATCATCTTCCCCAACATGGACTCGGTTTTCCACAACGTGTTCTCGACGTCGGGCCGCAACAGCTTCGATCTGGGCAGCTATCGTCAGGGAGACACGCCCCGGTCGGTGGTGCTGACGACGCCGGGCGTCGTCGAGGTGTTCTGCAACATCCACGCGAAGATGAACGCGGCCATTCTGGTCGTTCCCGGGCCGCTTTTCGCCAAGGTCGGGGCGGACGGCAGCTACAAGATCGATAACGTGCCGGTGGGCGCGCGCCGCATCGTGGCCTGGAGCCCCAGCGCGAAACCGGCTCAGCAAAAGATCGACGTCGGGTCGGGCGGCGGGCAGGCGAATTTCACGCTGGATGTCGAGGCCGCCAAGGCGCACACGAACAAGCTCGGTCAGCCTTACGGCTCGTACAAAGAATAGCTGTAACGGATGATCGAGCGCTGCATCGACCCTTCATGACGCCCGCTCGAACCACCGCTTCGCTGATCTGCGCGGTCGCCGCCATCGGCGCGGCGGCGGGGGCGGTCGTCGTGCGGCGCGCCCAGACCGCCGCGAACGCCGCCGCCCTGCAGCGCAATCGGGACGAAGTCGGCGGCATGCTCGATACGGCGCAGAAGGCGCTGGATGGGCTGCAACGGGGCCTGGAGATCGAGGTCAAGAACGCCGCGTCGATCGCCCAGCTGAAGGCCGCCCTCGCCGACGGCGTCGACGCCGCCACCATCCTCGACCTGTTCGAGAGCGAGGACTGGTGGGCGCCGTTTCGGTCGCGCGGCGCGGCGCTGGTCACCGCGGGCCGGACGCTGGCGGCGCGGAGGACGCTGGCGGGGCGGACCGACAATAACGACAAGCGGATGCCCTTGCCCGACGCCGCGATGCTGGATCGCGCGCAGACGGCGGGCGTTGCCTCGGGCCTGCTGATCGGCGATCGGACATTGGTGGCCGCGGTGGTGCCGGTCGTCGGGCCGCGCCAGGGCGATGCCACGTACCTCGTGCTGGCGATGCCGCTCGACGCACAGGATCTGCAGAAGGCGACGGGCGTCCCGGTGATGATCTCCGACGGGCAGCGTCCCGTTTCGGTGGCAGGCACCGCCGGCGAGCAGGCGACGCTGTCGCGGCTGGTCGGCAAGGAGGCGGACGGCCGCGCCAGCGATCCCGAATCGACGTGGCTGGCGCAGGCGGCGCCGGTCGGGCCCAAGCTGTGGCTGTGGGTGCTGCACCCGGTGACGGCTGCTCCGCCGTCGGACGCGGTCCCGGTGCTGTTCGGGGTGGTCGCGCTGTTGCTCGGCGTCGCAGCCGTCTTCCTCCGCCGCGGCGGTACGCAGGAGCAGCCTGCGGCCGATGCGGCCGATGCGGCCGCCGGGTCTGGCATCAAGGTCTTCGGCTCACCCCGGCTGAACGTCGACGAGCTGCGCAAGCGCCGGGGGACGCAGCCCTATGAGAACGCCGACGAGGTGGGCCACCGGCCCACCGAGATGAGCGGAGCGGCGCCCGCCGCCAGCGTCGCGCCCGCCTGGGGGGCCGGCGTCGCCGGGCGCGCCGCGGAGCTGGCCGACAGCTATCCCGAGCGCGCGCGCGTCGAGACCGCGGCCAGCACCTTCGGCCGCTACCGCTTGCTCGAGCGGCTGGGCGAGGGCGGTATGGCCGAGCTCTACACCGCGGTGTTGCACGGCGCGGAGGGCTTCCGGCGCGTCTACGTCGTGAAGCGCCTGCGCCCCGAGGTCGCGCGCAATCGTTCGGCCGTCGAACAGTTCATCGACGAGGCGAAGCTGGGATCGACGCTGGTGCATTCGAACATCGTGCCCGTGTTCGATTTCGGCAAGGTCGGGAACGAGTACTTCCTCGCGCAGGAGTACATCATCGGGCGCGACGTCGGGAAGCTGCTGCAGCGGCACATGGAGGTCGCCGGCCGCCCGCTGAGCGAGCGGCTTGTCCTCTACATCGTGCACGAGACCCTGGAGGCGCTCGCCTACGCGCACAACCGGACGGACGCGGCGGGAAAACCAATCGGGCTGGTTCACCGCGACATCTCGCCCGGCAACGTGATGGTCACGGCCCGCGGCGAGGTGAAGCTGTTCGACTTCGGCATCGTGAAGGGGGAAGGGCGGGTGTCGAAGACCGACGTCGGCGTGGTGAAGGGGAACGTGTCGTTCATGTCGCCGGAGCAGGCGCGGGGGCAGGCCGTGGACGGGCGTTCGGACCTGTTCTCGCTGGGGCTGGTGCTGTATTACGGTCTGACGGGCGAGCAGCTCTATCCAGGGCAGAGCACGTTCGATCAGCTGATGCGGGCGGCGACGGGGCCAAAGACCGAGCAGTTGAAGCTGTTCGCCGAGCTGCCGCCGACTTCGGGCGCGCTCGTGGCGCGCGTGCTCGCCGTCGATCCGGCGTTGCGCTACCAGACCGCGGCTGAATTCGCCGCGGCCGTCGCCCCACACATCGCGGGCGGCAAGGCGGAGGCCGCCGAGTTGATGCAGCGGCTGTTCAGCGAAGACTTCAAGCGCGAAAACGCGACCTAGAACAGCCGGCCCGCGATCGGCCAGCCCCAGATCACGCCGAGCAGCGCCGAGGTCGCGCCTGCCGCGCCAAGCAGCAGCCGCGCCGCGCGCGGGTTGTGGGCGAGGCGCGCCAGCGGCCAGCCCGCGAGGCCCGACAGCGCGCACATCCCGACGATGGAGCCGGCGCTGAACAGCGCCATGTACGCGAAGCGAAGGTGCGCCGAGGGCAGCCGAACGAGCACGAGCGCGGTCAGCGCGCCGCTGCCCGCGAGACCGTGAACGACGCCGACCGCGAGCGGCCTCAACGCCAGCGTGCGGCGCGCGACGTGGAGGTGCGCGCGCGGGCCGGCGTGGCGGTGCGAATGGCCGGCGTGAGCGTGCAGCCGCGTCGGGCCGTCGTTCGCGCTCCGCAGGGCGCGATGAACGGCACGGGCGCCGAGCACGATCAGCATCACCGCGACCGCGAGCTCGAACACGTCGGCCAGCGCCGACGGCAGCTCGGCGGCGACCGCTCCCAGAACCAGCCCGGTTCCCAGCAGCGCCACCGCGTGGCCGACACCCCACAGCGCGCCCAGCAGCGCGCCCCGCCGCGCGCCCGGCAGCGCGCCCCGCCGCGCGTCCGGATCGTCCGCCGCCAGCACGGAGACGGCGGCCAGGTGATCGGGATCGAGCGCGTGACGCGCGCCCATCGCCACCCCGAGCAACAAACCGACGAACGATCCCGTCACGGAACGCAGAGTAGCAAAAACTCGTACGCGAAAATCTTAAAACGAAGCCGCGGCGAGGAAGTACCACTGGTCGCCGCCGGGCGCGGAGAACCCGTGCGCGTAGCCGACCTTCACCTGTGTCTCGAGGTAATAGAACATGTTGAAGCCCAGGGTCGCTTCCGCGCCGACGTCCAGCTTCATGTCCGAGAGCCGAAAGCGATCCTGATACGCGTTGCCGGCGTCGGCGAACACCGCGCCCCACAGCGTCCGGAAGTACCCCGGGAAGGTCTGATAGCCGCGTTCGATGCGGGCCAGCGGCGCGCGGTATTCCGCCGACACGATCTGGTAGTGATCGCCCACGAAGCTGTTGGGCGGATAACCGCGCAGGAACGTGCAGCACTGGGGTCGGCCCAGGAACAACGTCTTCAGGACGTCCTGCTCGAAGAACCCGCCCAGCCCGAAGAAGTCGCGCTTGTCGCCGATGCCGATGCCGCCGCTCCACAGCAGGGCCAGTGCATGCAGGCGCGCCCAGGGCGGCGTCAGGTACTCCTGCCACGACGCGCTGGCCTCGGTGGTGTGAAACCGGCCGCCCAGTGACGGGTCCGAAAAGCGCAGGTTCAGCCGCACGAAGCGCCCTTGCTGGTTGCTGATCGAATAGCGCCAGTTGTGGACGTTCGTGAAATACCACCCCATGAACACGTTCGCGTCCGGTCCCCTCTCCGGCGGAACGACGATCCCGCCCGTCGGGTCGGCGAGCGGCAACGGATCGGCCGGCGCGTAGGCGTTGTAGTCATATCCGAACGAGAGCTCGCCCGACGACGCCGGCGTCTGCAGGTACGTCAGGCGCGTCGAGACCGTACCGCCCAGCAGGTGCTGGCGATAGGGGGTGTTGACGCCGTCGATGATCAGGCCGGGCACCTGCTGGGCGGTGCGCCGCAGGTTCAGCTCGAAGGTGGGAAACAGCCGCGTGTAGGCGTATCCGACGTTGATGGACGGGTCGCCCAGGAACGGAACCAGGAGATTGGCGACCAGGTTGTGGTTGCCCACCGGATCGCTGATCGTCGTGCTGACGAATCCGGACGTGCCCATCCCCAGCGCGTCGGAGTAGAGGCGCAGCGTCCACGTCCGCGGGTACATGTACTTCCACGGCTTGTAGCTGGTCGTCCGCATGATCGTCGGCGGCGCCGCGTCACCCACCACCGCGTCGGGCGAGTCGCTGTCGGCGTCCGGGTTCGAGGGCGCGTCGGGCCGCGCGTTCGCGAACGGTTGCGCGAGCCGGAACGACTTCGGTTCGAACTCCATCGCGTACAGGTCGAAGCCATCGCTGGTGAAGCCGGTGTACACCAGCTGGGCGCCGTCGGTTGAGACGACGGGCTGAAACGCGCCCGAGAGCACGTTGGTCACCTGGTACAGCTGTCCGGTCGCAAGCTCGTACGCGTAAACGTCGTAGATGCCGGTCCGGTCAGACGACCACAGCAGGTACCGTCCGTCGGGGGTGAAGCGCGGATCGACGTCCATGGCGCGATCGACCGTGAGGGCGCGGTCGGTCTTGGCGTCGAGATCGTAGAGGTGAATGTCGCGGAAGCCGCCTGGCTTCCAGCGCGAATACGCGATCAGCTTGCCGTCGGGCGAGAACGCGGGCGTGTACGCCAGGCCGGGCGCGTCCGGCGCCAGAACCTGCGGCGCCCCGCCGCCGATGGGAACGACCGCGAGCTGGCGCGCGCGCTCGCCGCTCACGACGCACGCGACCTGCATTCCGTCCGGGGAGACGTCCGGTTCGTGCGCGCGATAACCGCGCGTCAGCGGGCGCAACGTCTTGCTGCCGATGTCGTAGTGAAAGATGTCGGTCCAGGTCGTGTGCGCGTACCCGGAGATGCGCCAGCCCAGCGGCAGGAAGTTGACCCGCTGGAACACGAAGCCGCGGCCGTCGGGCGTGGGCGCCGCCGGGCCGCCGCCGTGGGCCGCCAGCAGCTCCTCGCGCGCGCCGGTGGCCAGGTTCAGGCGCACGTACGCCGGCTCCTGATCGTTGTTCTCGCGCTGATAGACCAGCGTCCCGTCGCGGAAAAACACCGGGCGCGGCAGCGTCCCGCGCGGCGCCGGCGCGTCGCTGGTCAGCCGGCGCGCCGTGGTCAGCCCGCGCCGCTCGGCCTCTTCCTTTTGCAGCGTGTAGCGGTGCGCGATGGATCGGCTCCAGTCGCCCCAGATGTCGTCGCCGAACGGATTCGTGTAGGGGCGCCCGAGGGCGGACCACGCGGTGCGGTTGATGCCGCCCGCGATGCAGTAGTCGCCGTAGCGGTGCGAGATCTCCCGGATCTTCTCGGGGCCGTAACGATCCTCGACGTAGCGAAGCATGCTGGATCCGTACAGGTAGGGGACGCTGCCGCCCGGATAGACGAGCGGGCCGGACCCGACCGAGACCGCGTCGAGGCCCAGCAACTTTCCCTCCAGGAACGGAACGCGCAGGTGCATGTCGTAGAAGCTGCTGCGCAGACGGCCCGCCGTCGTCTGGCGGGTCTCCATCAGCACGGCGAGACCCTCGATGATCCAGGTCGGCTGCGACAGGTTGGGCGCGTAGATCTTGCCCAGCACCGAATTGATCAGCCGCGGGCACCAGCTGAGCATCGTGTCCAGGTGGGCGACGTGCGTGAACTCGTGGGTGATGAGCAGCTTCACGAAGTCGTCGAAGTCGGACAGCTCGTCCAGCCCGTCGGGCGGCGCCCCGTACGCGTAGATGAAGTTGTAGGGGACCGAGCTCGCGCCGCCGTTGGCCGCGTCGCCCTGATCGGTGAGCAGGACGCTGACGCGGCCTCTGGGCTGCCAGTTCAGGTAGCGCGTGACCAGGCGATACGCGCGCTCGGCGGCGCGCGCCGACCTCTCGGCGAACTCGCGCTCCTCCGGGTAGAAGTGCAGCTCGAAGTGCGGGGTCTCCAGGGTGAGCCACCGCGCCGTCGGCAGGGTCGGCTGGGGCAGGGCGCGCACATCCTCGTCGACGTCGGTGTCCACGTCGGCGCGCGCAAGGCGCGTCGAAGCCAGGACCACCGCGAGCACGGCCAAGGCCCAGCGACGCTTGCCCATTCAGGGCGGCTAGTCTAGTTCAGTTCGCGCGTGGGGAGCCGGCGAGCTTTGCTCGCCGCGTACCATCGCGGGAGGATCGGGACCCGTTGAGGGTCCCGATTCAATTGAGGAAGACGGGCCGGCAGTAGCGTTCGGCGATCTCGAGCAAGCTGTCGGCCCGCAGCGGCTTGCGCAGGTAATCGACGGCGCCCAGCGCCAGGGCGGCGTCGCGCACGTCGCCGTGCCCGGACAGGATCACGACCGGGATCGAGGCGAGGTCGGGCGACTTCTTCAGCTCCTGGCGCAGCAGCCACCCGTCCATCTCGGGCATCATCATGTCCAGCAGGATCAAGCTGGGGAGCATGTGATCCTGCAGGTGCTGCAGCGCCTCGCGCCCGCTGCCCACCCCGGTGACGCCGTACCCCTCGTCGCTCAGGACGCTGGCCACGGCGTCACGCACGTCGGGGTCGTCGTCGACGATCAGGATAGAACGGCAAGAAAGCTCGGGCAGGCTCACCGGCGGTGGGCAGAAGGTAACGCTCAGGCGTGGGCAGGGCAAGCGGGCAAGGCCGCGAAATCAACGTTGCCGGCGCGCCAGATCGCGGCAGATGCGCAGGTGCCGCAGCGCCGCGGAATAGTCGCCCATCAGGTCGTACAGGCGGGCGGCGTTGTAGTGCGCGTCGGCGTTGCGGGCGTCGGCGGAGATCGCCCGGCGGTACGCCTCCAGCGCATCCGCGTGGTGACCGCCGTCCTCCAGCACGACCCCGAGATTGAAGCTGGCGGTGGGATCGTGGGGGCGGATCGACAGCGCCCGCCGGTAGTGCTCCTCGGCGGCGGGCAGATCGCCGCGTTCATGCAGGATGCGCCCCAGGTTGATGTGGGCGTCGGCGTGCTGGGGGGCCTGCGCGATCACCTGCCGGTAGCTGGATTCGGCGCGCTCCGGATCGGTCTCGTCGAGATCGCAGGCGAGCTCGTAGATCTCCTCGACGGTGGGCGGCACGACGTCGCCGGTGGCCGGTTGTGCGCCGGGCGCCGGGCGGGTGGGCAGCGCCACCAGCGGCACCGCGCCGCTGTCGGTCAGCTCCTGCTTCTCGAACGTCAGCAGCACCTGACCCGATTCCGCCTGCCAGCGCGCGCCGCGCTCGTGGACGACGACCTGCGGTCCGTCGGTGCCCAGCGACATGCCCGTCAGCGGCTGCGCGTCGGTGAGACGCGCGCGCAGCTTCTTCAGCGCGCGACGCACGCGATGCGGTGGGATGCGCTGGCTCACCAGCCCCTCGGCCTTGCGCAGCAGCAACAGGTCCTGGAACGAGAAGCGCAGCTCGCCGCGCGTGCCCTTCTCCGGTGACAGCACGCCCGCGCGGAGGTACGCGCGCAGGCGGCCGGCGCTGACACCGATCATGCGCGCGACGTCCTGTGTGGTGTAGCCGCTCACGCGCGTCGCAATATACCTTTTTTTGATCGGGGGACGTCGTTCGCTTCGCTCTCTTTGGTCCCCCGCGCGCCCGGCTCGCTCCGGGCTGGCAAAGCCACCCTGCGCTCGCCAGCTTTAACAGCTCTACGACGCCTGTGGATAACTTCGGCGCCCGGGCGGCTGGACGTTTCTTGAATGAGCCGCGATCCCGCGCTGCGCGCGGGGGCGGCTAGCGCTTGCGGGCGCGCTTCGGTTCGGCGGCGGGCGCGGCGGATTTCTGCGCGCTCCGGCGGGCGGCGGCGGGTTCTTCGCTTGGTGCGGCGGCGGGGCGTTCGGCCTTGCCCTTGCCGAGGCTGGCTTTCAAGGCGGCCATCAGGTCGATCACCCGCGCCGGTTCGGCGCTGGGCTCGGCGGCCTGCGAGATGTCCTGTCCCTGCACCTTGCGTTCGATGTCAGCCTGGATGCGCTCGCGCACCTCGTCGCGGTACTGCGTCGGATCGAACGTCTCCGACGCGATCTGATCGATCAGCTGCTTCGCCAGCTTCAATTCGGGCTCGCGCACCTCGCCCTCGGGCAGCGGCACGTCGGACATCGACCGAACCTCGTCGGCGTACAGCAGCTGCTGCAACACCAGCGCGCGTCCGTCGTGGCTCGGGCGCAGCATGACCAGGTACTGCTTCCCGCGCGCGGCGTAACGGGCCAGCGCCGCGCGGCCGCTCTCGCGCATCGCCTCCGCGAGCAGCAGGTAAGCCTTGTCGCCGCCCTTCTCGGGACCGAGGTAGTAAGGCCGGTCGAAGTAGACAGGATCGATCGCCGCCAGCGGCACGAACTCGGCGATGTCGATGCTGCCGGTCGCCTTCTCCTCCAGCGACTTCAGCTCGTCGGGCGTGAACGTGACGTACTGGTCCTTCGCGAACTCATAGCCCTTCACCATGTCGTCGCGATGGACGATCTCGTTGTCGGTGGAGCAGATGTACTGCTGCTTCAGCCGGCTCTTGCACTTGTTGTGGAGCAGGTTGAACGAGATGCTGGCCGATGCCTGCGTCGCCGCGAACAGCTTCACAGGAATGGAGACCAGCCCGAAGGAGATCGTGGCGCCCGCGATTGCTCTTGCCATGGTGTGTGCCAGTGTAATCCGAGGTGGGATACCGTCCAAATTTTTGACAACAACGAATCTGTTCGGTCCGGACGAGCTCACATCATCATCGTTTCGAAAGAATCGGCAAGGGCGGGTCCGGTGCCTTCCGCCTCGTGCTTGAAGAACACGAACGCCCGCTGGAAGCGCGCCGCGTCGAGACGCCGGGCCCAGCGGCGCAGGGCCGCCCGGTCGTAGCTCTGGCGGCGCAGCCGCAGGTACCCCCAGCCCGCCGTGGCGACCAGCGGCGTCGTCATCTCCTCCGAATCAGCGACGCAGAGCGCGGCGTCGTGGCGCTTCAGGACTTCGTAGACGTCGTCGGACAGCCACGACGGATGGCGGAACTCGACCGCCGCGCGCAGCTCCGTCGGCAATGCGGCCAATGTGGATAGAAACCCGTCGAGCACGCCGACGTCCTTCTGCAGCGTGGCGGGCAGCCCGAACAGGATCGGACCCAGCCGGCCGCCCAGCGCGCCGGCGCTCTTGCTCAGCCGGGCGACCATCTCGCCGACGTTGACGAGCCGCCGCATGTGCGTGATCTGGCGCGGGCTCTTCAGCGCGAACCGGAACGAAGCCGGCGTCTCCGCCGCCCACCGCTCGAGCACCGGCCGCCGCGGCATCCGGTAGAAGGTGTTGTTGATCTCGACCGCGCCGAGCTTGCTCGCATAGAACGCGAGCATTTTCCCGGCGGGCAGCTTGTCCGGATAGAAGCTGCCGCGCCACGCGGGATACGAGAATCCGCTGGTCCCGGTCATCACCTTCATTTGCGTGGCCGCCGCGCCCGTCTGTAAAATATCAACAATGGGGGAGAAGCACCCCGACGATCCGCTCGACGATACGACCCGCACGTCGCCTGCGCCCGGCGCGCAAGCCGTGACCGGAGAGAGCGCGTACCTGGTCGTCATGGCCGGCTCGATCCTGGGCGCGATGTTCAAGGTGGACAAGGGCAAGCTGGTCATCGGCCGCGGCGACAAGGCGGATGTGCGCCTGATCGACGACGGCATCTCGCGCGATCACGCCTGCATCGTCAACGAAAACGGGCAGATGATGCTGGAGGATCTGGGGTCGACGAACGGCACGTTCTGCAACGGCAATCGCGTCACCCGCCAGGCTTTGTCCGAGGGCGACAAGATCCTGCTCGGGTCCACGACGATCCTGAAGTTCAGCTATCAGGACCAGCTGGAAGAGGCGTTCCAGCGCCAGATGTCCGAGTCCGCGCTGCGAGACGGGCTGACGCGCGCCTACAACAAGCGCTACTTCGGCGAGCGCATCGAGAGCGAGCTGCAGTATTCGCTTCGCCACGACACACCCGTGTCGCTGATCTTCCTCGACATCGATCACTTCAAACGCATCAACGACGTGCACGGACACCAGACCGGCGATCACGTGCTGGTGCAGCTCGCGACGGTGGTGATGGCGATGCTGGGCGACGACGACGTGTTCGCCCGCTACGGCGGCGAGGAGTTCGCCGTCATCGCGCGCGGGATGGACGCGGCGGCGGCGACGACGCTGGCCGAACGTTTGCGCGCCAGCGTCGAGGCGCATCGGTTCTCGTCCGACGACGCGCCCATTCCGGTCACCATCAGCGTCGGCGTGTCGTACGCGCCCGGGCTGGCGATCGCGACGACGGTCGATTTCGTCGCGCGCGCCGACGAGGCCCTCTACGCGGCGAAGCGCGCCGGTCGGAACCGCGTCGTCGTCGCGCAGGCATCGGCGCCCGCGCCCGCGCCCCTCAAGACCCCGTGAGTCGCGCGGTCGCCGCCAGCGCGCGGCGCAAGCGGCCGAGATAGTCCGCGCGCGAGATGTTGATCGCGCCCAGTCGGGCGAGGTGCGGCGTCGGAACCTGCGCGTCGCACAGCGAGAAGCCGCCCGCCCGCAGCCGTTCGATCAGGAAGCCCACCGCCGCCTTTGATGCGTCGGTCGCGCGGTGAAACATCGACTCGCCGCCGAAGAAGCCGCCCAGCGTGACGCCGTAGAGGCCACCCACCAGGTCGGTGCCGCTCCATACCTCCACGCTGTGCGCGAGGCCGCGCCGGTGCAGCTCGGTGTACGAACGCTCGAAGTCCGGCGTGATCCAGGTCGACGGGCGGTCGTCCGCGGGCTGCGCGCAGGCGCGCATGACGCCGGTGAAATCGTGATCGATCGTGAACCGCCAGCCGGCCCGGCGCGCGCTGCGCGCCGTGCTGCGATGCGGACGCCAACCGTCGAGGTCGAAGATCGCCCGTGGATCAGGCGACCACCACGAGATCACCGGGTCGGAGGACCAGGGAAAAATCCCCGACTGGTACGCCGCGATGAGCGTGTCGGGGTCCAGCGTTCCGCCGGTTGCGACGAGGCCCGCATCGTCGTGCGAATCCACGACGTCAGTTTACACGGGTATTTCGCCGGGACCCCGAACGGGGTCCGTGTTGATCGGTTCAGACTGCCGTGGGCGAAGCGTCAGAGCTGCCGGCACCCGCGCTTTCGTTTTCAGATTCGGATTCGGATTCGCGCTCTGGATTCTCACGCTCCGGTTCGCGACGGCTCTGCTGGTTTGCCTGCTCGCGCGCACGGCGGCGCCCACCGCTGACCATGCCGCCTTTGCGACCGGCCTCGCGCGCCTCGTTCGAGTCGAATTCGTGCGCCGTTCCTTTCTGATGAGCCGCCTTGCCGCCCTGGGACGAAATCTGGCGCTGCCGCTCCCGATCCATCCCCGCGAAACCCCGCCCGCGACTTTCCCCCTTCTCGTTCGTGCTC
>Ga0070673_100001366_pt1 | contig 14268 bp, 11 predicted proteins | sample KBSM23metaG_FD_65342 | JGI IMG/M metagenome (GOLD analysis project Ga0070673, IMG submission 65342) | Miscanthus rhizosphere microbial communities from Kellogg Biological Station, Michigan, USA - KBS M2-3 metaG | ecosystem: Host-associated > Plants > Roots > Rhizosphere > Soil ... | reverse complement strand
TTTCCGCCGGTGTTCGGTCCGGTGATCACCAGGACGCGCGTGGGAGGCGTGAGCAGGATGTCGACCGGCACTGGATCGATCCCACCGTCCTCGCGACCGTCCTCCAGGCGCTCGTTCACCCTCCTCATCAGCAAGGGATGCCGCGCGCCACGAAGCTCGAAGCTTCCGTCAGCGGCGATGACCGGCTCCACCGCGTCGGTCATCAGCGAAAACCGTGCGCGTGCCTGGATGACGTCCAGCTCCGTGGCTACCCTGAGCGTGCGAGTCAGATCGTCGGGGCGGTCCCTGAATTCGTCGGTCAGTTCCAGCAGAATTCGCCGGACCTCTTCGGCCTCCTGTTCCTCGAGCTCGACGATGTCGTTGTTGATCTCCACCGTCTCCATCGGCTCGACGAAGAGGCTCGCGCCGCTGGCGGAGCCGCCGTGGACGATGCCGGGAATCGCGCCGCGATGTTCGGCACGCACCATGAGGACGTGCCGGCCATTGCGGTCGGTGACGACCTGCTCCTGCAGGTACTTCGACGTCTCCCGTCCTCGCAGGAACGAGTCGAGCGTGGATCGCAGTCGCGATTTCTGCCTGCGCAGACGTTCCCGAATGGACGCGAGTGCCGGGCTGGCGTTGTCGGCAACCTCGCCTGACGGCTCGATCTTGCGTCGCACGTCAGCGATCTCGCTCTTGAACGAGGCAACGGTCTCGACCAGCGCCGTCAGCAACGGAAACGACGGCGTCACACCACGAACCGCGGCCCGCGTCTGCTCGATCGATTCGAGATAGTCCGCCAGGCCAACGAGCCGCAACGGCTCCAGCGCACGTCCTTCAACTCCCAACGCCGTGATGATCGCGTCGAGGTCCGACGGTGCGCGGAGAGGGAAGCCCGGATGGTCGGCGAGGAACCGCGTCCCCTCCGTGGTCGCCCGCTGCGCCTGCGCGACAGCCGAGGCGTTGATCAACGGTTCGAGCTCGGCGAGCCGATCATGTCCGGTTGGCGTGACGGACAGCCCGGCGACGACTGCGACGATCCGATCGAATTCAAGGGCCCGGAGAGCGCCTGCGTACATTGCTATGTCTGTGCGAGGAAGTGGCGGAGCGGTGACTTGTCAGTATACAAACTCCGAAAACGCTGGATCGAAAAGAGTCGGAGGGGGGAGGACCGGACGGGCGCCGGGGTTCCGGCCTATTTGCAGGTGCTCGTCACCAGGCCGGCGAGGCGATCGAATCCCTGCACGGCAAACTCGGCCGTCACCGGTTCAGCGTTGAACGGGGTAAAGCCGAACTGCAGCCGGCGGGAGGTTGTCAGTCGCTCCATGAAAGCCTTTCCATCCGGAGCAAAGAGTTCCCGACCGCTTTCCGAGACTCCCCACTGCTGAACGGTCGCAGGCTCGTCGTCCCACTGCACGCGGACCGTGCGTCGATCGGCGTCGTGTTCGAAGCTGGCGGACGTGTCGAGCACCACGAAGACTTCGATCGCGTGATACAGGCAACGGGCCGCGAGAGCGGGCCGCGCCTTGTTCATCCAGACCGACAGGTCGCGTGTGGCCGCCAGTTGGAAGGTGATCGTCTTCGAGCCGTCGCGTAACCAGCTGGCTCGTGGCCCGCCCGTCCAGGTCGGCGGAGGAATGGTTTCGACGTAGGCAGGTGCAGGTGCCGGGGCGATGGCGGTGGCGGTGGCGGGCGGCGCCGCGATTCGTGGCTCCGGGCGAACGCTCACGAAAGCCAGCATCGCCATCGCGCCTACGATTGCGCCCGTGGTGACAATCGGGACGACAGGCGATCGGCCAGCAGACTTCCGCCCTGCTTCCTTCGGTCCTGCTTCAACGGCCGCGACTGGCGGAGCCGGTTTCTGGGCGGGCGTCTCGTTAGCTGCCCAATCGATAGACAGCTGCTCGGTCGGTCGCTGCGGTTCCACAGAACGCAGGCTCGCAACGTTGGTACCGGCACAGGGCGGCCGGCAATTGCATCAGATTGCCCTCGATCGGTTTACGAAAACCGAGGCCGGCGACAAGATCTCGCAGCACGTCCGCCGACGCTACTTCTTCCGGACCGCCTTCTGCTCGTCTGCGATGCCGCGAATAATCACGTGGGTCACCGTGCCCTGTTTGTCTTTCACGAACTCGAAGCCGGCTGACGTCGTGGTGGACATGAATGCGGTCGCGGAGGTGGGAATCAGCGGCACCTTGGGCTCGTTGAGTCCGCGCACGAACACGAGGTCGTCCACCGCGCTGACCGTGATCTCGCGGCCCGGCCCAAGCTCATAGACCCCCGCGTATGCGGCCGCTACCGATGGGCTCACTTTGATTGAGGTGTCGATGGAGAAATGGGCTCGACTGCGCTCGTTTTCGCAATAGTCCTCGAGCAGGTCTGTGTCCGCTGCCAGCACACGCTCCGCCTTGATCGTGAACGGCTTCGTGAACACGGTGGGATCGTCGATGGTGATCTCGAAGTCCAAATGACCAAAGTCGCGCCGCCGCATGCGTTCGGTGAGACGGAGCGACTCGGTCTGAGGATGGCCCGAACTATCCAGCCATCCGAGCGCGTTGAAACCTGCACTGGTCACCACGAACGTCTCTCCGTCCCAGCGGCCAACTGAGTACCCGAGGAACGCGGGATTCGGATCCTTCGGCAACTCGCGCCCATCGGTGTAGATCGTACGATGCGGACTGTTTGGCGATTCATACAGCATCACCATCAACGACGGTGTCTGCACGACGCGCGTCAGATTGAAGAAATTGTGGAAGGGCACACTGACCGGCATGCACCTGGCCAGGGGACTGTCTTTTCGTGACTCCCGAACGCGCTTGAGGAAGAGCGCTTCGGCCCAGGGCTGGACATCCTTGGTGTCGAGATCCTGAGCGATGTTGAATCGGTAGATCGGACCTGCGCCTCTCCACACGCCCGACAAGTCCGGCTTCCCGTCCGGCGTCCTCGGCGCGGGTGCCGAGAGGTTCGGCCTTCCGTCAGGCAGCCGCGGAATGCCTGGTGTCGGGTAATTGAGCCACTGCGCCAGTGCCGCCGCTGGAGTCGCTGACGCAAGCGCAAGCACGATGACTATGACGCGTGGTGATCTCATCGGCCGCCTCGAACGGTTATTCGTCGGACCGCCTGGCGCGGCCTGACGAGCGCGGCTCGATTCTAGCGCCGCGGTCTCTGAAAACGGGTACTAAACTGAGGCGAGACGTTCTCGCACACGCCGACTCGGAACGAGTGGTAGAAGCGGCCGGCGTCCGAGATGGAATACCGGAGCGTGAATGATGAGGGGGCTGGTCGCATCCTTTCTGGTCGGATTCGGACTGATGACTGCGGCTCCCCACCACGCGCGTGCGCAGGGTTCTGCTCCTGAGGGGGCGTCCGGTTCGATTGAATGGCGAACCGTTCTCGGGGTCGACGCGGCCGCCACCTTCAGCGTGCGGGCACGGGAGGGGCGCGGAGAAATCATCGTTCGCAACCACGACGGTGTCAGCTTCAGAGGGACCGTCCATTGCTACTACCGTCGCTCGGCCAGTACCGTCTTGTTCTCTGGCACGATCGATTCGTTCGATGGTTCGAATCATCCTGGCAACCGCCAGGGGACGGCCGCTTTTCGAATGTCCATTCAGGACAGCGATAAGCGGGATGAGGGCATTGATCTCGTGTCACTCATTCGCTCCAAAACGCCTTTGCCCTGCGTCGCGGCACACATTGCAGATCGTCCGATCACACAGGGAGACCTCTCAATCCGAGGTCAGTGAGGACTGAGACGATGCTCGACGAGCGGCACGGTCCACGACCGCTCGCCCAGCCCGATGAACAGCTCGCCGCCGCTCACCGAGATCGACATGGAGATCCGGCGGGCGAGGTGGGCGGCGATCTCCTCGACGAGGGTCCGATCGAAGGCGCGGATCGGGATGTCCTGTGATCGATGGATACGCTGCCCCTCCAGGTTGCCAATCAACTGGCGCACGTCTCGATGCGTGTAGACGGCCACGCGATCGGCACGCTTGCTGCCGCGATGTAGCCGCTCTGCGTCGGGCATCCCGACCTCGATCCAGGCGGTGATCCTGCCGGTCAGGTCGCGGACGACGAGCGCCGGCTCGTCGCCCGACGACACGCCTTCAGTCAGCGCGATCCCCTCCTGATACTCCAGGCAGTAGGCAAGAATGCGGACCAGCATGTACTCGGCGGTCTCCGACGGGTGTCGCGCGACGCGCAGATCCAGCGTCTCGTAGACGCTGCGATCCATGTCGGCGAGATCGATCGTCGCAGAGTAGACGGTCGCGGTCTGGGCCAGGTTGCTTACTTTCGTGGTCTGCGTGGTTTAGAGATGATTGATCGCGCTGGCCATGCATGCCGCGCCGAAGCCGTTGTCGATATTCACCACCGCCACGCCGTTCGCGCAGCTGTTCAGCATGCCGAGCAACGCGGCGAGTCCACCGAAGCTTGCGCCATAGCCGACACTGGTCGGCACCGCAATCACCGGCGTCTGAATCAATCCCGCGATCACGCTCGGCAGGGCGCCTTCCATTCCCGCGACGACGATCACGACGCGCGCGGATTCGAGCCGCGTGCGCTCCTGCAACAACCGATGGATCCCTGCGACGCCGACGTCGTAAAGACGGTCCACCGCATTACCCATCACGTCCGCGGTGATGGCCGCCTCCTCTGCGATGGGTAAATCGGACGTGCCTGCGCACGCGACGAGGACGGTGCCGACACCTTTCGGAACGGCGGCCTGCTTGAGCGTGATCATGCGAGCGTGCTCGTGGTACTCGCATGCGGGTGCAATCGTGCGCACGGCATCGAACGCGTCGCGGGTGGCGCGGCTGACCAGCAGCGTCTGTCCCCGCGCGATGATGCGCTCGGCGATGGCAGCAATCTGAGCCGGGGCCTTTCCGAGGCCGAGGATCACCTCCGGGAAGCCCTGCCGAACCTCACGATGTGTGTCGACCCGTGCAAAGCCCAGGTCTTCGAACGGGGCAGCGCGCAGTGCCTCGAGAATTCGCTCCGCCGCGTGCTGCGTTTCGAGCGCTCCGCCCTTGACGTCAGTCAGCAGCCGCTGCAGGTCCTCATGGTTCATATCGCATATAATCCGTCTTTGTGCTGACCGCACAATCTCACACATGACGCCCGGCGAAACGCTCGTTCTCGCGACCTATTTTTTCGTCCTCGTCATTCTGGCGGTCTACGGGTGGCACCGGTATTACCTGGTCTACCTGTACATGAAGAACAAGGGTCGTCATCCGGCGCCTGCAGGCATGGATCGGCTGCCGAAGGTCACGGTCCAGCTTCCGATCTACAACGAGATGTATGTGGCGGATCGGCTCATCGATGCCGTCTGTCAGCTTCAATACCCGCGCGAGCTGCTCGAGATCCAGGTCCTGGACGACTCCACCGACGAAACGCAGAATGTGGCGGAGCGGGCGGTGATGCGCAATGCCGCGGCCGGCATCGACATCACCTACATTCATCGCACCGACCGCACCGGCTACAAGGCCGGAGCGCTCGACGCGGCGATGCACGTGGCCAAAGGTGACTTCATCGCCATCTTCGATGCCGACTTCATGCCGTCGCCCGACTTCCTCGAGAAGACGGTTCCGTATTTCGGCGACGATCGCATCGCGATGGTACAGGCGCGATGGGGACACATCAATCAGGATTACTCGCTGCTCACGAAGATCCAGTCGATCATGCTCGACGGCCACTTCGTGCTCGAGCACGGTGGGCGCAATCGCGCGGGTCTGTTTTTCAATTTCAACGGCACCGCAGGCATCTGGCGGCGCGCTGCGATTGCCGACGCCGGTGGTTGGCAGCACGACACGCTGACTGAGGATCTCGACCTCAGCTACCGTGCGCAGCTGCGCGGCTGGAAGTTCATCTTCCTTCCCGACCTGATCGCTCCCGCGGAAGTGCCGGTGGAGATGAACTCGTTCAAGTCGCAGCAGCATCGCTGGGCGAAGGGTTCGATTCAGACCTGCCGCAAGCTGCTGCCGCAGATCCTGCGCGCGAAGGTGCCGCTGGGCGTGAAGGCGGAAGCGTTTTTCCACCTCACGGCGAACTTCAACTACCCGCTCATGTGCGTGCTGTCGGTCCTGCTCGGGCCGTCGATGGCGATCCGCTACAACATGGGGTGGTACGAAATGCTGCTGATCGACGTGCCGCTCTTCTTCGCGGCCACGGCGTCAGTGGCGAATTTCTACATGGTCTGCCAGCGCGAGCTGCACAAAGACTGGGTGACCAGGCTGAAGTACCTGCCGTTCCTGATGTCGATCGGCATCGGCCTCACCGTCAACAACACCCGCGCGGTGTTCGAGGCGCTCTTCAACCAGCAGAGCGAGTTCGCCCGCACGCCGAAGTACCGGATTGAGGGGCGCGGCGACGAGTGGATCGGGAAGAAATATCGTCAGAGCTTCCTGGTCCAGCCGATGATCGAGGTCGCACTCGGCCTCTACTTCACTGCCACCGTGTTTTACGCGCTCGCCAACGGCATCTACGGAACTATTCCGTTCCTGGTGCTGTTCCAGGTCGGTTTCCTGTACATGGGCCTGCTCTCGATCATCCAGCAGTTCGCCGATCAGAGCCCGGTGTTGAAGCCGGTGACGGATTGAACCTCGCGGGTTCACGCAGTTCACGAGGTTCAATAAGTTCAGCAGGTCCTGTTCAAAGGTTCATTCTGAACGTCTCGTGAACCGGTCATTTCCCGCTTAACACCGGCCCCCACGTCGAGTTGAAGTGATACGGCACGCTCGTGCCGATCATCTCGACGCGGCGGATCAGTCCGTTCTCGATCCGGAACGCCTCGGTCACGTGGATGCTCGACGCACGGCCGGCGAAGCCGCTCATGTCCGCAATCTCGCCCGTCGTTGCCAACTTGATCTGGGTGACGGTGCCGTCCATGTCGAACGTGCAATTGGCCCAGACGACGCCACGCTCCTCGTCCACGAGCGGGAAGCGGCGGTGGTGAACGTTGTTGACGATCGCGAGATAGCCGCTCCGCAATTGCGTCTTGCAGTCCGACCCCATGTAGTTGAAGTTCGGAGTGGTCGGCTTGGAGCCGGGCACGTTCGTCGTATGTGAACCGTTCTCGAGGCGGTCGCAGTCGTCGGTAAATGGATAGAAGCCCTTGCCGTCGTTCTTCTGCACCCCTTCGAAGTAGGCGTTGGCGATGGTGATCAGCTGCTGGCGCGATGCTCGCTGCGCTGGCGGGATTGGCTGCAGCCAGAGCATTTCGGGTCCGCCCAGTTTGTCCATGGCGGCGATGTTGTTCGGTCCGCCGCCGCCGGCCCGGAAGAACCCGTTTTCAATCTCGGTGATGCGGCCCAGCTGCACGCGAAGCCGTACCCCGACGAGCAGCGGCCCGCCCTTCTCGCGCATCGTCCCCATCCAGCCCACCTGGCCGCCGGCGGGGTCGGCGAAGAAGTGGTTGTAGGTGCCGCGGCCGGTGACGGTTTTCCAGAAGCCGTCGCCCACGTCCATCACCTGGTCCTGCTCGGTGTATTTCACGTCGGCCGAGAGCGGCAGGCGCGTCGGATCGTGTGCGAGCAGCGCTGCGATGTACTGCTCCATCAACCCTTCGAGACAGGCGCGGTTGCAGTCGGCCGGAACCGGTTTGGCCTGGGCGATGAGGTCAGGCGTAAAGACGCGGCCGGCGATCACCAGCAGGGCAACGGCAACGAGACGGGCAACTCGCATGCGTGCGCTCCTTGTGGGGCGGATTATATCCATCCATGTCGTCTGCAGATGCTTATCGCGAGATCTTTCTATCCTGTCTTCTGATTTCTTCCCCTGCACTCTGATTTAGGATCGGCACGTGGCGACCACCGCAGAAAAACCCAAGGGCGGCCTCGAGGATGTGGTCGCGACGTCGTCCGCAATCTGCTACCTGGATGGCGACAAGGGCGTGCTCGCGTATTGCGGGTACGACATCCACGACCTCGCGAAATCGGCCACGTTCGAGGAGGTCTGCTATCTGCTGTGGCATCGGCGGTTGCCCTCGCGCGCCGAGCTCGGCGACCTGCAGTCGCAGCTGGCGGCTGCGCGGCCGCTGCCTGAACCGATCCTGCGTCTGATGCGCTCGCTTCCGCCGGTCGATGGGATGGACGCGCTGCGGACGTTGACCTCGGCGCTGGCTCACTATGATGCGGAGGCCAACGACGCAGCACCGGCAGCGCAGTATCGCAAAGCAGTACGGCTCACCGCCCAGACGGGATCGCTCGTGGCCACCTGGGGACGATTACAGGCTGGCGGCGGTCCCATCGCGCCGGATCCGGTGCTCAGCCTCGCGGCCAACTTCCTCTACATGCTCACCGGTAACCGGCCGGATGCGCTGGCGACGCGCGCGTTCGACGTTGCGCTGATCCTGCACGCGGATCACGAACTGAATGCCTCGACGTTCGCAGGTCGAGTGGCTGCGGCCACGCTGACCGACATCTATTCCGCCGTCGTTGCCGCGATCGGCACGCTGAAAGGGCCGCTGCACGGTGGCGCCAACGCCGACGTGATGCGCACGCTGCTCGAACTCGGGGAGAACGCGACAGGCGATCGGATCGATGACTTCGTTCGCGGCAAGTTTGCGCGCAAGGAAAAGATCGCCGGCTTCGGGCATCGCGTCTACAAGACCGAAGACCCGCGCGCCACGCATCTTCGCCAGATGTCGCGCGATCTTGGTAAGCGTGCCGGCAACACGGCGTGGTTCGACATGTCGCAGCGCATCGAGGCGCTGGTCAGGTCGGAGAAGAAGCTGAACCCGAACGTGGACTTCTACTCGGCGTCGATGTACTACACGCTCGGCATTCCGATCGATCTCTACACGCCGATCTTCGCCGTCAGCCGGATGTCCGGATGGACGGCGCATATCCTCGAGCAGTACGCCAACAACCGGCTGATCCGTCCGCGCGCCGATTACACCGGGCCGTCCTATCCGCAGCGCTTTGTTCCGTTGGAACAACGCTGATTGCGGAGAGGTCGCGGAGCGACGCTCCGTAACCTCCCTGCCTCAATCAGCTGGGCTTGCTGGCACCGTCATCATTCAGATCGATGCTGAAGCGTTCGGCCATCCGGTAGAGCGTCCGGCGATCGATACCGAGCGCCTCGGCGGCGCGCGTGCGATTGCCGCCGACGGCGTCCAGCACGTGAATCAGATAGCGGCGCTCCAGTTCGTCGAGCGTCGGCAATCCTTCGAACACGCGCTCCTCGAGCGGCCGCGCGGCGGTGATCATCGGCGGCAGATCGCCGACATCGATGTCGCCGCGGCTGAAGACGACGAGTCGCTCGATGGTGTTTTCCAGCTCGCGAACATTGCCCGGCCAGTCGTAGCGCGTCAGTGCCTCGATGGCGCCGGCTGTCATCGCCACCGTCCGGCCGCGACGCGCAGAAGACGCGTGCAGGAACTGCTGGATTAGAAGCGGGATGTCGCCCCGGCGATCGCGAAGCGGTGGCAGCGAGATCACCACGACGCTCAGACGGTAGTAGAGGTCGTGGCGGAAACGATGCTCCGTGACCGCACGCTCGAGATCGACATTTGTCGCCGCCACGACACGTGCATCCACTGAAACCGCCCGCGTCGAACCAACCGGCCGTACTTCGTGCTCCTGCAACACCCTGAGCAGCTTCACCTGCAGCGCCGGCGTCGTGTCGCCAATCTCGTCGAGGAATACCGTTCCGCCGTGGGCCTGCTCGAAGACGCCCTTGTGATCCGTCACCGCGCCGGTGAACGACCCGCGAACGTGGCCAAACAGCTCTGACTCCAGCAGCGTCTCCGCCAGCGCGCCGCAATTCACGGCGACGAACGGGCGACTGGCGCGCCGGCTGTGCCGATGGATGGCCCGCGCCACCAGTTCCTTGCCAGTGCCGCTCTCCCCGGTCACCAGCACGGGCGCCCACGAATCGGCGGCGTAGGCAATCTGTTTGTAGACGGCGAGCATGCCGGCGGAACGCCCGACCATGCCGGCTGGCACTTCATCACCGTCGTGCAGCGGCAACGGCGACTCCGCGCCTTTCGCGAGCGCGCGCTCAACGGTCGCCTTCACCTCAGCCACGTTGAACGGCTTGCTGATGTAGTCGAATGCTCCCGAGCGGACGGCGGCCACCGCCGTCTCCAGCGTGCCGAACGCGCTGATCAGCACCACTTGTCCGGCCGAATGGGTGGCCTTCATCTCTTTCAGGATGTCGAGGCCGGACTCCGCGGCATTGAGGTTGATGTCGGAGATGACGAGATCGAACGGCTGCTGCCGGATCTGATTCAGCGCCTCACGCGCCGACACGGCTTCTGCGATCGTTCGGTCCGGCGCGCCAACCAGCTCGGAGATCAGCCGGCACGTCTCGCGGTCGTCATCGACGATGAGGATCTGCTTGGTCAGGGTCATGATGTTTTCGCCACCGGTAACGACACGCGGAACGTTGTGCCCGGGCCGGGCGACGACACCAGCTCGATGGTGCCTCCGGCACGCTGAACGACATCCCGGGTAATCGAGAGGCCCAGGCCGGTTCCGCGTCCCGGCTTCGAGGTCACCCAGGGCTCGAAGATCCGCGCGGCGATGGCGGGCGGTATCCCTCCACCGGAATCAGCCACGTCAATGGTGATCAGGCCGTCGTGCGTCGCCGCCGTGATCGTCAGCTCGCCGCCCTCGGGCATCGCGTCGAGTGCATTGGTGATGAGATTCATCAGCGCGAGTTCCAGTTGCGTCTCGTCGCCCAGGACGGCGGGCAGTTCATCTGATGCCTGAAGCGAGACTCGTACCGCGCTGCTCGCGGCGAAGACCTGCACGCTCTGCGTCAGGCGGGTCAGCAGTGGCGTGACGGCGAACACCGCGGACACGCTCTGCGGCCGGGCACGGTCGAGCAACTCCCGCACGATGTCCGTCACCTTGTCGACCTGTTCGGCGACGATGGCCAGCCGACGCGTGGCGCCTGGATCCTCGGTGAGCTCCCGCTTCATCAGTTGCACGTGCGCCGAGACCAGGTTGAGCGGCGTTCCTATCTGATGCGCCACATTCGCCATCGTCTGGCCGACGGTCGCGAGCTCGCGTGCCCGGGAGAGCTCGCTGCGGAGAGCCAGCACGCTCTGGTAAGAGCGAACGAGCTGCTCGTTTCGATCGCGCAGTTCATGCGTGGCGTCATCGACGCGTTGACGGAGGTGCGTCTGCAGCGATTCGATTTCCGTCAGCATGCTGTTGATCCCGATGGCGACATCCCCGATCTCGTCGTTGCGAAGGACCGGCACGCGAACGGACAGATCGCCAGTCCTGGCCCGCGCGACGCTGTGCACCACGTCGGCGAGCGGCGCGTGAACCAGGCGCTGCGTCAACAGGTGAATCAGAATCGTGATGCCAAGGACGGCCACCAGGGCGATCGCGAGAGCAAAGATCCGTCCATCTTTCCGTAACGTCGCAACCGGCCCGAGAGAAACCGTCACGCGCACCGATCCGATCGTTCGACCGTCGCGCAGGACGGGAGTGGCCACGACGGTCAGCTGTGATGGGCGGTCGGCGGACACGGCGCGCCCGCTGCGCACCGCTTCGTCGACCAGATCAATGGTGGACGGAGCAACCGAGGACGTGCCCTGCGCGTAGCTGAGGCCCTCGTCGGTCACGGCGTACAAAGCAATATCGCGGACCTGCGGGGCGGCGATCAGGAACTCGTGCAGGATCAGGCCCATCGCCGGATCGCTGAGCGATTCAGGGCGCAGCTCGATGTCGTCCGCGACGCCGAGGGCGGTGAGCCTGGCGGTTTCGCGGAGATCCTGTTCAAGTCGCCGTTCGGCGAGCTCCAGCGCGGCGACCGTGAGGACACCGATCACGACGGCGATCCACAAGGCCGCCGCCAGGATCAGCTTGAGTCTGAGGGAGCGAAGGGCCGGCCATCCTGCCCCAGTGTGGCGGGAGTGCGCCGCGGAAGCGGCATTGGTATCGGCCACGATTTGCCCGGAAGCCTCTGACATTACGTGCATTTCGACGGTTCCGTTCGCCGCTGCTCCGCTGGCATCCCTCTTGGTCTTTCCATTACGCCTGCCATCGCCCGCATTCAGCTCAGGCTCAGCGCAGGTGGAGGAAGGATCCATGTCAGTGTTCAAAACATGCGCGCTTGCGGCGGCAGCGGTTCTGGTGGCAGCCAGCACCTACGCTGCGCCGGCACAAGCAACCAAGACGACCAAAGCGACCGCGGCAAAGGCGACTGCCGCGCCGAAACCAAAGGCGCATTCGGTCGTGGGTACTCTCGATAAGTATGACTCCGGCGCGAACACAATCGTTGTCAACACGGGGAAGGGGACGGAGACGCTGTCGCTGTCGTCGTCCAGCGCTGTCCGGATGGGCGCCAAGACGATGAGCGCCTCTGACCTGTCGTCGCACACCGGCGACCGGGTCAAGGTTCGCTACTCCGAGGCGAACGGTCAGCGCACCGTGCAGTCGGTTCAAGTCGAGGGCAAGCCCGCTCCGAAACAGGTCGCCACGTCCAAGCCGGCTAAGAAGTAGCCGCAGCCGCTGATGAAGCTCAGCGCGGCGATCAGGGCGCTCGTCTCCCTCGTCCTACTGATCGCCGCGCTGTTCGTATTACGCCGGGAGGTTGACGCCCTCAGCTGGCCGGCGCTGAACGCCGCGGTGCGCAGCATTCCCGCCGGGCGCATCTGGGCGGCTGGTCTGCTCACCTTCCTGAACTTCGCCGTCCTCACCTGTTTCGATCAGCTCGCCTTCCGTCACATCGGCCGGCGGCCGCGCGCGGCGGCGGTGGCGCTCACCTCCTTTATCGCCTACGCAGTCTCCAATGCGGTTGGCTTTGCGGTCGTATCCGGCGCCGCGGTGCGGTATCGCTTCTATTCGCGCTGGGGTCTGTCGTCCGGTCAGATTGCGCGCCTGGTCGTTTTCTACTCGAGTACGTTCTGGCTCGGACTCCTGACGCTTGGCGGCGCCGCGCTGCTCGTTGCGCCCGCACCGGCGGTGCAAGCGCTGATTCCCGCACCGGGACCGCAGGTGCTCGGCGTCACACTTCTCCTTATTGCTGGCGCCTACGCGGCGCTGCCGCTGCTTGGACGCCGCTCGTTGAACATTGGTCCATGGCAGTTCAACGTCCCGACTCCAGCGCAGATCGCGGCGCAGTTCGCCCTGTCGATCGCCGATTGGCTGCTGGCCGCGGCGGTTCTGTGGGAATTGCTTCCCGATCCCCGGCCATCGCTGCTGACGATGACGGGCGCATTCGTCGCGGCGCAACTCGCCGGCCTTGCGAGTCATGTTCCGGCGGGAGCGGGCGTGTTCGAATCGACCATGGTGCTGTTGATGGCGCCATCGATCAGCGCCGTCACGCTTGTGCCGGTGTTGTTGATGTATCGCGCGGTGTATTACCTGGCGCCGTTTGCGGCGGCTCTCACGGTCCTTGCCATCGACAGCTCGTACCAGAACCGCCTGGTGCTGGCGCGCCTGAGCGGACGTCTTGGCGCGATGAAGTCGTGGATCAGCCCATCGGGATTTGCCGGCGCCACGTTCCTCGCTGGCGCGGTGCTGCTCTTCTCGGGAGCGACGCCCTCGGTTGAGGCCCGGCTCACATGGCTGGCTCGCGCCGTGCCGTTCCCGCTGCTCGAGGCCTCGCATTTCCTTGCCAGCGTCATCGGCGTGACGTTGCTGCTGCTCTCGCGCGTTCTCGCGCGGCGAAGTGTTGCCGCCTGGGCGCTCTCGAGCGTCGCCCTTGGCGCGGGAATCGTGACGTCGCTGTTGAAGGGCGGCGACTACGAAGAGGCACTGCTGCTGGCCGTGATCCTGGGCGCGCTGGTCTCGGCGCGCCGGACCTTCGATCGCAAGGCCGCCGTGTTCGACGAACCCTGGTCTGCCCCCTGGTTTGCCGCGGTCGTGGCCGTTGTGGCCGCGTCGGTATTCCTGGGGACCTTCTCGTACAAACACATCGAGTACTCGACGGAGCTCTGGTGGCAGTTCGAAATGCGATCGGACGCGTCGCGGTTTCTTCGAGCGTCGGTCGGCGCCGGAATCGCCGTCCTGATCTTCGGGCTTCGCTACCTGCTCAAGCCGGGGCCGCCTGCGGCGCCTGTTCCGACGGACGACGAGCTCCACGACGTGCAGAGCATCGCCGGCGGCTTTCGACATACCTATGCGCACATGGCGCTTCTCGGCGACAAGTCGATGATCTGGAATGCCACGGGAACGGGATTCGCCATGTACGCCATTCAGGGCCGCACCTGGGTGATGCTGCACGATCCCGTGGCGCCGTCCGAAGAGGTCCCCGGGCTGCTGCGCGCGTTCGTCGATCGGGTGGACGACTACGACGGCGTGCCGGTCGCCTATGAGATCCGCCCGG
>Ga0070673_100001359_pt1 | contig 14303 bp, 10 predicted proteins | sample KBSM23metaG_FD_65342 | JGI IMG/M metagenome (GOLD analysis project Ga0070673, IMG submission 65342) | Miscanthus rhizosphere microbial communities from Kellogg Biological Station, Michigan, USA - KBS M2-3 metaG | ecosystem: Host-associated > Plants > Roots > Rhizosphere > Soil ... | reverse complement strand
GGGGCTCGCGCCGAAGACCTGGGTGCGCGCCGGCTCGGACGTTCCCGAGCCGAAGACCTGCGTGCGGTTTGCGCCCGGCGGGGCAGGCGGAGGCGCCGCGCCGGCAGGGCCGGTGCCGAAGACCTGGGTGGAGGCCGACGGCGGCGGGCTCTGTCCGTATGCCTCCGTGCGGATGGGCCCGGCGGTGCGCGCGGCGCTGCCGAAGGGCAGCGTCCCCGAGGGCGCCGGCGGCTGCCCGGCCGCCGCTGGACCGTCGCCGCGCTGGGCGGTGAACACCAGCCCGCAGCGGGTGCATTGCACCGGTGCGCCACCGGCAGGGACCAAGCGGTCGTCCAGCGCGTAGCGGGTATGGCAGTTGGGACAGGCGATCTGCACGAGGGACGGGGCGAAGCGTTAGCAGGAAAGGTTTCAGGGATCGAGTTCAGTGGCCTGCCGCAGCAGGCGGAGCCGGGCCGGACCCACCCCGCGGACCGCGTCGACCTCGTCCCAGCTCCGGAAGGGTCGGGACTGCACCAGCGCATGCGCCGCCACCGCCCCCACCCCCGGCAGCCGCGCCAGCTCGGCCTCGGTCAACCGGTTCAGCGGGAGCCGGAGGCCGAGCGCGGCCCGGACCGACGCCGGCGGCGTCCCACCCGCATCGCAGCGGGCTAATCCCCCGACCCCCTCCCCCACCCAGCCCACCCGCTCCGGAGGACAGTCGAGTGCCGGCCTCGCCTCCGGCCAGCGGGACTGCGCCCAGGCCCCGGCTCCGAGCGCTCCGAGCAGCGCGACGGCGAGCGCCGCCGTCCGCCCGTGGGTCACCGGGGAGCCGCCGCAGCGTCCGCCCGGTCCAGCCCGAAGGCGGTGTGCAGCGCCCGAACCGCGAGCTCGGTGTACTTGGCCGCCACCACGCACGAGACCTTGATCTCCGAGGTGGAGATGCTCTGGATGTTGACGCCCTCCCTGCCGAGGACGTCGAACATCCGCGCCGCCACGCCGGAGTGGTTCCGCATCCCGACGCCGACAATGGAGATCTTGGCGATCTGATCGTCGCTCTCCACCCCGCGCAGACCGAGCTCGGACACCAGCCGGTCCATCGTGTCGCGCGCCGCGGGCAGGTCTCCCCGCCCCACGGTGAAGCTCAGGTCGGCCCGGCCATCCTGCTGCGCGGTCTGGACGATGATGTCCACCACGATGTGCCGCTCGTCGAGCGCTCCGAAGATGCGCGCCGCCACCCCCGGCCTGTCCGGGACCCCGCGCAGCACCAGCCGGGCCTCGTTCCGGTCGTAGGTGATGCCGCTGACCAGTACGTCCTCCATCGCCGCGTCCTCCTCGCACACCAGCGTTCCCGGATCGTCGGTGAACGACGACTTCACCCACAGGGGGACCCGGTACTTCATCGCGAACTCCACCGAGCGGATCTGCAGCACCTTCGCCCCGAGCGACGCTTCCTCCAGCATCTCCTCGTAGCTGATGCGGTCCAGCTTCCGCGCCGCCGGGCAGACGCTGGGGTCCGCGGTGTAGACCCCGTCCACGTCGGTGTAGATCTCGCAGCGCTCCGCCTGGAGCGCCGCCGCCAGCGCCACCGCCGTCGTGTCCGAGCCACCGCGGCCGAGCGTGGTGACGTTCCCACCCTCGTCGATCCCCTGGAACCCGGCCACCACCGCGACGTCGCCTCGTGCCAGCGCCGCGCGCAGCGGCTCCTCGTCGATCCGCTTGATGCGGGCCTTGCTGAACGTGCTGTCGGTCACGATGCGGCACTGGTGGGCGAGGAAGCTCGCGGCCTGACCGCCGGCCGCCTGGATCGCGAGGGAGAGCAGGCCGATCGTCACCTGCTCCCCGGTGGCCACCACCACGTCCTGCTCCCGCTCGCTCGGCCGCTGGTTCACCATCTGGACCAGCTTCAGCAGACGGTTGGTCTCCCCGGACATCGCCGAGACCACGACCACCAGGTCGTGACCCGCCGCCCGCGCCTGGAGACACCTCCGTGCGACCGCCCGGATGCGCTCCGGGTCCGCCACCGACGTGCCCCCGTATTTCTGGACCCACAGCGCCACCGTCGTCCGCTCCTCCATGCAGCCCGCGCGCCGCCCCGGCCCGGCGGTCTTGCCGCGAGCGCTCGGTCCCGCTCTGGAATGCGTCCGCTACCTTAGACGTAGAGGCGCACCTCGGGGTACCTTCCGCCGCCCATGACGGACCGGCGATTGCTCCTGGACGGCGAGACGCTGAGCCTGGAGGAGATCCGCGACGTGGCGCGCGGCGGAGTCCACGTCGAGCTCGCGCCCGAGGCCCTGGCGCGGGTCGAGCGGGCACGCGCGCTCGTGGATCGGGTGGCGGCCGGAGAGGCCGCGGCCTACGGCATCAACACCGGATTCGGCACCCTCGCGGAGGTCCGCATCGACCGGAAGGACCTCCGCACCCTTCAGCGCAACCTCCTCCTCTCCCACGCCGCCGGAGTCGGCACACCGCTTCCGGTCCCCGAGGCGCGCGCTCTCTTGCTCCTGCGCTGCAACGTCCTCGCGAAGGGATATTCCGGGATCCGGCCCCGGACCCTCCAGCTCGCGCTGGACATGCTCAACCGCGGCGTCATCCCGGTCGTCCCCGAGCGAGGGAGCGTCGGCGCGTCGGGAGACCTCGCCCCGCTCGCCCACCTCGCCCTGGTCCTCATCGGCGAGGGCGAGGCGTTCGTCGGCACCGAGCGACTGCCCGGACGCGCCGCGCTGGCCCGCGCCGGTCTGGAGCCGGTCGTGCTCGAGGCCAAGGAGGGGCTCGCCCTCGTCAACGGCACCCAGGCGATGTGCGCGGTCGGAGCGCTCGCCCTTCTCCGCGGGGAGGCGCTCACCGAGGTGGCAGACCTCGCCGGCGCGATGACCCTGGAGGGCCTCCTCGGCAGCCACCGTCCCTTCATCCCGCCCATCCAGGCCGTGCGTCCCCACCCCGGACAGACGGCGGTGGCCGAGCACCTCCGCGCCCTGCTCCGCGACTCGGAGATCGTCGTCAGCCACGCCGACTGCTCGAAGGTGCAGGACCCCTACTCGCTCCGCTGCATGCCACAGGTGCACGGTGCGGTGCGCGACGGGCTCTCCTATGGGCGGCGGGTGCTCTCCATCGAGGTGAACTCGGCCACCGACAACCCGCTGGTCTTCCCCGGCGAGGACCTGATCGTCTCCGGCGGGAACTTCCACGGCCAGCCGGTCTCGCTCGCCCTCGACGTGCTGGCCATTGCCTGCACCCAGCTGTCCGCGATCAGCGAGCGGCGGGTGGAGCAGCTGGTGAACCCTGCCCTGAGCGGGCTCCCGCCCTTCCTGGCGAAGAACTCCGGCCTCAACTCCGGCTTCATGATCGCCCAGGTCACCTCCGCCGCCCTGGTCGCCGAGTCGCGGGTGCTCAGCCATCCCGCCTCGGTCGACTCCATCCCCTCCTCCGCCGGTCGCGAGGACCACGTGAGCATGGGCATGACCGCCGCCCTCAAGGCGCGCCAGGTGGTCGAGTTCACCCGCTCCTGTCTGGCCGTCGAGGTGCTGGTCGCGGCGCAGGCGCTCGACTTCCGCAAGCCACTCCGCGCCGGGCGAGGCGTCGCCGCGGCACACGCCGCCGTCCGTCAGGTCGTCCCCTCGATGGAGGAGGACCGGGAGATTCATCGCGACATCGAGGCCGTCTCCGCGCTCATCGACTCCGGCGAGCTCCTGGCCGCCGCGCACGCCGCATGACCGCACCTCCCGAGCGGGAAGCGCCGGTCGGGCGCCCCACGGCTCCCTCCGAGACAGAGGTCTCCGAGGTCCGTGCCCGCATCGCGGCGCTGGAGAGAGAGGCGAGGTCGCTCGAGCCGGACCCGCGCAGCGCGCGGCTGTACCACGAGCTCGGGCTGCTCTGGGAACGGCCGCTGGGAAACCTCCGCGCCGCGGCGGCAGCCTTCCAGTCCGCGTACCGGCTGGCCCCGAGGTTCGTCGAGAACCTGCGCTCGGCGCGGCGCATCTTCTCCGACGTCGGGAACTGGCCCATGGTGCTCCAGCTGCTCGACGCCGAGCTGGCCGCCACCGAGGGCGCCCGGCCACGCGCCGCGCTCCTCTTCGAGAAGGCCGAGGTGCTCGCCGATCGCCTCGACCGCTGGGACGACGCGACCGAGGTGCTCGCCGCCGCCCTCGAGCTCGAGCCCGCGGATCTCGGGCTCCTGGTCCAGGCCGAGGGCATGCTCGCCGCGCACGGGGACGTGGCGGGCCTGCTCCGCGTCCAGACCCTCCTCGCCCGTGCCCTGCCCGAGCCGCGGCTCGCCGCGCACGCGCTCCAGACCGCCGCCACCCTCCACGAGCGCCTGGGCCAGCACGCCGAGGCGCTGAGCCGGTGGCGCGAGGCCTTCGCCCTCGACCGGCGGGACCCGGTGACCCTCGGCGCGCTCCGGAGGGCCGCGGAGTCGGCTGGCGACGACGAGGCGGTCATCGCGGTGCTGGCCGCCGAGGCCGAGCTGGGCGGCCCGACGTCGGTCCCGGCGTACACCGCGCTCGCCCGCGCCTACGTCCGTCAGGAGCGGCCGGAGGACGCCGTCGCCGCGCTCAACGCCGCCCGGCACCAGAACCCCGAGGACACCTCGGTGCTGAGCGCACTGGCCACTCTCCACGAGTCGCTGGAGCGTCCCGAGGAGCTGGTCAACGTGCTCGCCTCGCTCACCGCCGCCGTTCGCGACGAGCGGGAGTGGCTCACCGTGCAGCTCCGCCTCGCCGCGCTCCTCGAGGACACGCTGCATCGCGATCCGCAGGCGGTGCGCTGCTACGAGGCCGTGGTCGCCCGGGTTCCCGGTCATCCGGTCGCGCTCAGCGGGCTCGGCCGGCTCCACGCCAAGACCCAGGACTGGCCGGCACTGGTGGCCGTCTACGACGCCGAGCTCGCCGGCGTGGGCGACCCACGGACCCGCGCCGAGCTGCACTTCCGCTCCGCGGAGATCCTCGACGCGCGGCTCCACCGCACCGACGAGGCGCTGGCTCGCTTCCGCGAGGCGCTCCAGCTCGTCCCCCGCTACCTCCCCGCGCGCCAGGGCCTGGAGCGGGTGCTCCGCCGCGAGCAGCGCTGGAACGAGCTCATCACCCTCCACGAGGAGGAGCTGCTCTCCATCAACTCCCCCGCCGACGGCGTCGCCGCGCTGGGGCGCATCGCCCAGGAGGCCGAGGAGCACCTCGGGAACCTCGACCTCGCCGCGGACGCCCTTCGCCGGGCGCTCGACCTCGCGTCCGATCATCTTCCCTCCCTGGTGCACCTGGCGCGGCTGGCCGAACGGCGTGAGGCCTGGGACGAGCTGGTCCCCCTCCTCGAGCGCCAGGCAGAGCTCTCCAGCGACCCGGCGCACGCCATCACCCTCCGGCACCGCGCCGCGCAGGTGCTGGAGGAGCGACTGAACGACGACGCGGCCGCAATCGGCGTCCTGGAGCGGCTCCTGGACGCGGACCGCACCTACCTCCCCGCGCTCCAGGCGCTGGGACGGCTCTATGCGCGCGAAGGCCGGTGGAAGGAGCTCGGCGGGATGTACCGGCGCGAGGCCGAGCTCGCCGGGTCCACCCGCGCCGTGCAGCTCTGGGCGCGCATCGCCGATCTCGAGGAGACCCGGCTCGTGGACCTCGACGCCGCGCGCGCCGCCTGGGACGAGGTGCTCCGCCGGGACCCGGACCATGGCGCCGCGCTCCGGGCGCTGGCCCGGATCCAGCGCGGGCAGGGCGACTGGGCCGGACTGGTGTCCACGCTGGAGCGCACCGCCCGGACCCGGACCGACCCGCGCGCCCGTGCCGACGCTCTCTTCGAGGTCGCGACCCTCCAGCTGGACGCACTCACCGACCCCACCGCCGCGGCCGCGACGCTCGAGTCCGTCCTCCGGCTGGCGCCGGATCACATCCCCGCCCTCCGCCAGCTGGAGTCACTCTCCGGGTCGGAGGGAGGGCCGGACGCGCTCCAGGCGCTCGAGCGCGCCACCGTGGCTGGCAACCCGTCGGAGCGTCTCGTGGCGCGGCTCCGGCTCGCCCACGCCCTGCTCGCGGCCGGTCACCTCGACCGCGCCGCCGCCGTCGCCGAGTCGGCGCTGGAGATCGAGCCGGACGACGTGGGCGCGCTCCTCCTCCTCGAGCACACCCGGGCCGCGGACCGGGCGCGCCGCGCGGACGTGCGGCAGCGGCTGGCCAGCCGTGTCGCGGATCCGGGCCTCGCCGCCGCGCTGAGGCTCTCCGCCTCGCTGGAGCACGGCCGCCCCCGCATCGACGAGCGGCTGGAGCACCTGCGACGCGCCTTCCTCGTCGACCCGGAGGATCCGCGGATCGCCTTCCAGCTCGAGCGCGCGCTCCGGCAGGTCGGCGACGTCCACGGCCTCCGTGAGTTCTACGAGCGCCGCCTCTCCGTCACCGAGGCTCCGGCTGCCCGGCTCGAGCTGCACCTCCGGCTGGGTCAGCTCGGAGAGAGCGCCCAGGAGACGCTCCCGCTGGCGCTCTCCGCCTACCAGGCCGCCCTCGCGCTCGAGCCCGCCGAGCTCATCGCGCTGCAGGGCGTGCGCCGGATCCGGCTCCGGATGGGCGAGACCGAGGCGGCTGCCCTCGCCTGGGAGGCAGAGGCCGCGGCCGCGAGAAGCCGCGAGGGCGCCGTCCAGGCCTGGCTCGAGGCCGGGCGCCTGTGGATGAACGAGCTGCAGAAGCCCGACCGCGCCATCGACTCCTTCGAGCGGGTGCTGGACCTGGATCCGCTGGAGGTCGAGGCTGCCGAGGCGGTGGAGTCGCTGCTCGCCCGGAAGGGAGGGGCCGCGGAGCTGGCCTCGCTGAACGAGCGGCGTGGACAGACGCGCCTCGCCTCGGGTGACCGCCCCGGCGCCGCGGACGAGTTCTTCAAGGCCGCACGGGGCTGGCTGGACGGCGTCGGCGATCGGGGGCGGGCGCTGGGCGCGCTGGGCAAGGCGCTGGAGGCGGAGCCGGAGCACGCCGAGGCCCTCGAGCTGCGCGCCGTGCTCGCCGGGGAGCAGGGACGCTGGTCCGATGCCGCCGAGGCGCTCGAGGCGCGCCTGCACATCGGGGGCGACGCCGAGACCCTCGCCGCCCTGCAGCTCCGCCTCGGCGTCATCTACCAGGAGCACCTGGACCAGTCGGCCCGGGCCGTCGCCGCCTTCAACGCCGCGCTGGCCTCGGTCCGCTCCGCCGAGCCGCTGGACCGGCTCGCCACGCTGCACCGGGCCTCGCGCAACTGGACCGGCGTGGTGGATTGTCTGCAGCAGCTCCGGTCGATGGAGACCCGGCCGGTGGACCGGGCCCGGGCCTCGCTCCGTCTCGCGGAGGCGCTGAGCGAGGGGTTCGACGACGGCGAGCGCTCGGTGACCGAGGCGAGGGAAGCGCTGCCCCTTCTGCTCGAGGAGCCCGAGGCGCTCGACCGGGTCATCCCGCTCTTCGAGCGGCGCGGGCGGCTCTCCTTGCTCCTGCAGCTCCTCGACGAGCGCGCCCGGCCGCCCTGCCCTCCCGCCTCCGCGGCCCGGATCCGGGTCCGCCTCGCCGAGCTCTACCTCCGTGCGATTGGAGACCTCTCGCGAGCGGTGGCCGCCTGCCGCGCCGCCGTGGAGCTGGACCCCGGCAGCCTCGAGGCCCGCGCCGCGCTGGCGGACATGCTGAGCAAGGACCCGGGGTCGGCCGACCTCGCCGTGGACGCCCACCGCGAGGTCCTCGCCCTCGACCCGGTTCGCGCGCTCAGCCTCGAGACGCTCTACGAGATCTGGGACTCGCAGCGGATGCTGGACCGGAGCTTCTGCGCCGCCGCCGCCAGCGCCTTCCTGAACGGGGGGCCGCCCCGCGCCATCCACCTCCACCTCGACTGGCGGGGCCGCCTTCCGACCGAACCGCACGCCCGGGTGGATGCCGCGTCGCTCGGGCTGCTTCTCCATCCCGATGCGCGCAACCCGCTCACCGAGGTGCTCCGGGCGGTCGGAGACCAGGTCGCCCGGCTGTACCCGCCCGACTTCGAGGCGCTCGGCGTCGACCCGCGCGCCGACCGGCTCCGCTCCGACCACCCGTTGGTGCGGGCGATCCGTCTGGTGGCCGAAGGCTTCGGCGTCGCCCACTTCGACGTCTACCAGGCGCGCCGCGGCCTGATGGTGGCCGAGACGAGCGATCCGCCGAGCATCTGCGTGGGACAGGAGGTCGTCCGCCGGTTCAACTCCCGTGAGCAGATGTTCCTCATCGGGCGCGCGGTGTTCGCGATCGTCCAGCGGTTCGCGCTCGCCGGAAAGTTGCCGGAGCAGGAGCTGGCGAATCTGCTCGGAGACTGCATCCGCCTCGTCGTTCCGGACTTCGAGGGGCTCGGACAGCGGGACGAGGAGCGGATCCGGACCCTGCGGAAGATGTTCTCGAGGAAGACGCTCCGCGCGCTGGAGAACCCGGCGTGGGAGGTGGCGCACGGCAAGGTGCCGGACCTGGGGAAGACGCTCCAGGGATTGTTCGCCTCGGGGAACCGGGCCGGGTTGCTGGTGTGCGGGGATCCCGCGATCGCGCTGACCATGGTGCTGCGGGAGGACCCGGCGTTCGCGAGCTCGAAGACGCCGGAGGATTCGGAGAGCGTCGTCCGCGCCGTGCGAGAGAGAGCAGATCTGAGAGCGCTGCTCACCTTTTCTGTCTCGGAGGAGTTCTTCACCCTGAGGGACCGCGTCGGGCCGACGCTGCCCGAGCGGGCGATCTAGGAGGCGGGTTCCGGGCGCAGCGACGCCTATTCCACCCGCAGGACAGCGCCCTCGGGCAGCTCGCTCCGCAGGCGCGCCACGACGAGCTCGACCCGCTCGGGCTCGGCCGCCTCCACCGTCACCCGGACGCGGTGATCCGCCCCGGACGTCACCGCCGGGTAGCTGCCGATCCCCACGTCCGGCATGCCGAGCGCCACCCGGTCCAGCGCCGCGGCGATCTCCGCCTCACCCCGTGACAGGTACAGCGACCGCACGTGCACCGCCCCCTTCGGCAACGACGACAGCACGGTCTCCAGCTGCAGCTTGAACAGCGACGGCACCCCCGGCAGCAGGAACATCCCCTCCACCGCCAGCACCGGATACACCGTCCCCTCCGGGGCGAGCAGCTCGGTCCCCTCCGGCGCCTCCGCCAGGCGCAGCGCCTCCGCCGGCATCGAGCCGGAGTGCGCACGCGACAGCAGCTCGACGATCCGCGGCAGCCGCACCACCTCGCGCCCCAGCGCCAGCGCCACCGCGCGCACTGTCACGTCGTCGTGCGTCGGCCCGATGCCCCCGCTCGTGACCACCCAGCGGGCCACCGCGCGCGCGTTCACCACCGCCCCCACGATCGCCTCGATCTCGTCCGGCACGACGAAGATCCCGCGGAGGGGCAGGCCGTGCTCGCGTAGCCGGCGCACGAGGTGCGCGCCGTTCGCATCCTCGACCTTCGCCGAGAGGACCTCGTTGCCGATGATGATCGCCGCCGCGCCCGTCCGTGCCATCCGGAGAGGCACTCTACTTCCGCCCGCGCCGCGGCAGCAGCGTCGATCTCGGGGCCCTCAGGCCTCGGCGATGGCCGCGATCGACACCTTGAGACCCGGGACGCGCACCGGCAGCTTGGCTCCCTGCCGCGCGGGAGGATTGGACGGAAACCAGCGCAGCCACTCCTCGTTCATGCCCGCGAAGTCGTCCTCATCCGCCAGGACGACCGTCACGCTCACGATCCGGTCCATCGAGCTTCCGGCCTCCTCGAGGATCGCGGCGATGTTGGTCAGACACTGACGGGTCTGCTCCTGGATCGTCGCCCCCTGGATGGTCCCGGTCGCCGGATCGTGCGGCGCGGTGCCCGAGACGAAGACCAGACCCGCGGCCTTGACGGCCTGGCTGTAGGTGGCGGGCGGCCTGGCTGCCCTGGCAGTGAAGACGATCTTTCGGGTCATGCCGCGACGCTAACCCGCGACGACCGACCTCGCGCCCGACGCGGCGGTCTACTTCCGCCTGCGCCGGGGGAGCACAGTCCGCACCCGGGAGAGGATCTCCCGCGCGACCACGTCCGGCGCCGCCCGCCCGTCCACTCGCACCACCCGCTGCGCCCGGGCATGCTTCCGCACCACCCGCCCATAGGCACGCGCCACCGCCCGCTGGACCTCGTCCGCGTCGAACAGCTCCGCTGCCCCTCCACGCCCTTGCCGCCGCCGCGCCGCCGTCCGGGGGTCCACCTCGAGGTACAGGGTGAGATCTGCCGGCCGCGCCGCAGCGTTCAGCGTCTCCACCCACGACAGCGGCAGCCGCATCCCCTGGTACGCCAGCGAGGAGAGCACGTAGCGGTCCGACACCACCACCTTCCCCTCCGCCAGGGCCGGCTCCACCACCGACGCCAGGTGGTCCAGCCGGTCCGCCGCGAAGAGCAGCGCCAGCGCCTGGTCCGACAGCCCCACCAGCCGCCGCGTCAGCGCCTGCCGCAGCACGACTCCGAGCGGTCCGTCCGAGGGCTCGCGGGTGCTCACCACCGCGTGCCCCGCGGCCCGCAGCGACGCCGCCAGCCGCGCCGCCTGCGTCGTCGTCCCCGAGCCGTCGATGCCCTCGAGGACGACGAACCGCCCCGCCGACGTCCTCATCGGGGCAGCAGCGCCGCCGGATCGTCCAGGTGGAGCGCCCGGTGCACCGCCTGCAACGACGCGAACAGCTCGAGCTCCCGCCGGTGGTGGTTCCACCCCCGCCGGTACTGACTCCACGCGAACACGATCAGCGCGCTCGCGATCGCCGCCGAGATGGCTCCGAGCACCGGAAAGCGGATCGAATCCCAGAACAGCTTCGCCGCGGCCCCGGTGAAGACGGCCGAGGCCACCAGCGCCACTCCCGCACGCGCGAAGTGCGTCGTGCTCTGGCGCACGGCCAGCTGCGCCTGGAGCTCGGGCAGCCGCGCGCGCGCCACGTCGGGCGACAGCTCGATCGAGGATTCGGTTTGCAAGCGGGCGGACCCTACGGCACCCGCCCCGGCGATGGCTAGGGCGTGATGTCCAGCAGCGCCCCGCAGGCCCCGCATCGCTCCATCGGGGCGGGACTCCGCTCGCCGCACCGCTTGCAGACCCGGCGCTCCGAGACATCCGCCGTTTTCCCGCCAGCCTTCTTCGCCGCGGCGGACGACGGCGCGACCCACGGGAGGCGCATCCCGCACCGATCGCAGAAGAGCCCCGACCCCTGGACGTTCCTGCAGTACCGGCAGGTCACCACCGAGGGCGCGACCGCGGGCGGTCCCTCGGGCGCTGCGCGGCCGGTGTCCAGATCCGGGAGCCCTCCCGCGCCCACGTCCGGCCCGGCTCCGGCGTGCGTCACCTCCCAGCCAAGGAGCGGCTCACCGGGAACCTCGGGCACCGGGTCGGTCGCCGTCGGCTCCAGGCCCGGTGGCAGCTCCACCGGCAACCCCAGAACCTCCGTCGGCAGGAGCGTCGGCTCCATGCCTTCCAAGGGAGACGTCAGGTTCGCGGCGCCAGGCGACTGGCCCACCTGCTTTCCACAGACCTCGCACTGCCAGCCGGTGACCGGTGCCTCGCAGACGGGACAGGGTCGCACGCTCGCTCGATCCTCAGGTCGGAAGTGGCGCAGGCGTCATCGGCACGAAGCGCACCGAGATGAGCCGCTCGCTCTGCAGCGTCCCGTCGTCCGCCTTGCGCAGACGGACCAGCTCCTGGCCCTCGTGCTGCCCCCCGATCGGACCGACCAGCCGCCCACCGGGCGCGAGCTGCTCCACCAGGGAGACCGGGAGCCGCTCCGGCGCGGCCGTCAGCACGATCGCGTCGAAGGGCGCTGCCTCCGGCCAGCCCTGGAACCCGTCCCCGATCCGGAGGTGGAGCCGCGGACCGGCGAACGGCGCGAGGTGCTCCGCCGCCGTCCGCCCGAGTCCTTCCCGGACCTCGATGCTGTGGACGTCCGCCCCGAGCAGGTGGAGCACCGCCGCCTGGTACCCGGACCCGGTGCCGATCTCGAGGATCCGGTCCCCGGGGCGGACCTCCAGCGCCTCGCTCATCAGGGCCACCACGTAGGGCTGGCTGATGGTCTGCGCCTCGCCGATGGGCAGGGCCTCGTCCTGGGACGCGATGTCCCGCAGCCGCTCGGGCACGAAGTCCGAGCGCGCGAGCAGCGTCATCGCCGCGAGCACGCGCTCGTCCCGGATGCCGCTCCGGCGCAACGCCAGGATGAGCCGACCGTCCTCCATGCCTGCGGCAACGTAAAACGCCGCCGCCGGCCTGGCTACCCCACCCGGGCCAGGGAGAGCTTCCCCTCCCACCGCTCTTCCAGCGCCAGCAGCAGACCCCTGTTCTCCGGGCGGGCCAGCCGGGGGTCCTCGGCGGCGATGGCCTTCGCCTCCTCGGCCGCCACCGCCGAGAGGGCCTGGTCCCGCGCCAGGTTCGCCACGCTCAGCTCGGGAACCCCGCTCTGCCGTGTTCCCAGGAATTCCCCGGGGCCGCGGAGCTCGAGGTCCTTCTCCGCGATGACGAACCCGTCGGTGCTCTGCTCGAGCACCTCCAGCCGCTCCCGGGCGTCCGGCCCCGACGCAAACGACGGAAGCAGGTAGCAGAAGGACGCCGCCGCGCCTCGCCCCACCCGTCCCCGGAGCTGGTGCAGCTGTGAGAGCCCGAACCGCTCGGCGTTCTGGATGACCATCACCGACGCGTTCGCCACGTCCACCCCCACCTCCACCACCGTCGTGCAGACCAGCACGTCCACCTGGCCGGTGCGGAATCCGTTCATCACCCCGTCCTTCTCCTCCTGCTTCATCCGCCCGTGCAGCAGCTGCACCCGGCGGTGCGGCCAGCGCGCCTGCAGCTCCTCCGCGCCCCGCGTCGCGTCGGCGAGGTCGATCTTCTCCGACGCCTCCACCAGCGGGTACAGCACGTAGGCCTGCCGGCCCTGGCGCAGCTCGATCTCCACCGCCTCCCAGACCTCCGGCTGGCGGGGCCGCGTCGCGACCCGCGTGGTGATCGGCGTCCGGCCAGGCGGCAGCTCGTCGAGCACCGACAGGTCCAGGTCCCCGTAGAGGGTCATCGCCAGCGTCCGGGGGATGGGGGTCGCCGTCATCACCAGGACGTCCGGCCGGCGGCCCTTGTGTCCGAGCGCCTGCCGCTGGAGGACCCCGAACCGGTGCTGCTCGTCGATCAGCACCAGCCCCAGCCGCTGGAAGGCTGTGCCCTCCTGGATGAGGGCCTGCGTCCCCACGGCGATCCGCGCTCGCCCGCTCTCCACCGCCTCCCGGGCGCGCCGCTTCTCGCTCGACGTGCCGCCGCCGGTGACCAGGGTGACCTCCACCTCGGCCTGCCGGAACACCCGGGCGAACGTCGCGTGGTGCTGCGCGGCGAGAATCTCGGTGGGCGCCATCAGCGCCACCTGCCACCCGTCCTCCACTGCGAGCGCCGCCGCCACCGCCGCGACCGCCGTCTTTCCCGATCCCACGTCGCCCTGCAGCAGCCGGTGCATCGGCTCGGGTCGCGACATGTCTCGCCCGATCTCCGCCACCGCCCTGGCCTGCGCACGGGTCAAGGTGAAGGGCAGCAGCCCTCGCGCCCGGGACAGCCGATCGCCGTCCACCCGGAAGGCGATGCCGGGCTCGTGCTTCACCCCCTGGCGCCGGAGGGCGAGCCCCAGGTGCAGGAGGAACAGCTCGTCGAAGGCCAGCCGGCGGTGCGCGGGGCTCCGGTGCTGGTCGAGCGCGGCCAGGTCGTCGTCCGGCGCGGGCTGATGGATGCGGGCCAGCGCGTGCGCCAGCCGCGGAAGGGCGAGGCGCTCGCGCAGCGCCTCCGGGAGCGGATCGTCGACGGACCCCAGGTGCGCCGCGGCCACCTTCGCGACGAGCTCTCGCACCTGCCGCTGCTCGTGCCGCTCGAAGCCCGGGTAGATGGGGACGATGCGGCCGGTGTGGAGCGACGGGCCCCTCCCCTCGTCGGCGGGCTCGATCTCCGGGTGCACCATCTCCCGGCCGCCGGGCGCCGCCCGCAGCTCGCCGGAGACGATGAGCCGCTTGCCCACCGGCACGCGCGACTTCATCCACGGCCCGCTCTGGAACCAGGTCAGGGCGATGCTCCCTGTCTCGTCGGCCAGCACCGCCTGGAAGCCGCGCTTCCCCGGCCGGATCATGAGATCCCGCGCCATCCGCACCGTGCCCACCGCGACGCCGCGCTCGCCCGGGCGCAGCTCCCGGAGCGTGGAGAGCCGGCGCCGGTCCTCGTAGGCCCGGGGGAGAAGGAAGAGGAGGTCCCCCACCCGCTGCAACCCCTTGCGGTTCAGCCCCTCCACCAGCCGCGGTGGCACCCGGATCCCGCTGCCACCGATGGGCTGGGCGAGGGGTCCCCGGCGAGGCGCCGCGGACATCGGGCGCGCCACCTCC
>Ga0070673_100001355_pt1 | contig 14307 bp, 17 predicted proteins | sample KBSM23metaG_FD_65342 | JGI IMG/M metagenome (GOLD analysis project Ga0070673, IMG submission 65342) | Miscanthus rhizosphere microbial communities from Kellogg Biological Station, Michigan, USA - KBS M2-3 metaG | ecosystem: Host-associated > Plants > Roots > Rhizosphere > Soil ... | reverse complement strand
GCCGGAGTGGCGAAACTGGCAGACGCGCGGGACTCAAAATCCCGAGGGCTGCAAGGCCCGTGTGGGTTCGACCCCCACCTCCGGCACCAACGCCATCCTCACCACGACAGCTCGAACACGCAGCATTCATCGCCCGCGCACTGGCAGGACGTCTCCTTGACCGAGATGGGGCCGGGCGCCTTCATCATGCGCAGCGCCTCTTCGTAATAGCCGCGGCCGCTCAGGCAGAACATGGGCGAGTACTCGGCGTATTCCGCCAGCGTCATGCGGCACGAGCGGGGACCGAGCTTCTCGTAGTTCGAGCGTCCGAAGTTCTGGAAGGTCCGGTGCAGGAAGTTCATCTGCTCGAAGAACCGGTGGGGTGTCTCGGGCACGAAGGACTTGTAGGCGCCGCCCAGGTTCAGCCGCGCCGAATGCCGGCCCAGCTCCTCGAAGATCACGTCCTGGTCGCCGCCGTCGGCGGAGACGATCCCGCGGGCGATGCGGACGAGGTCGCGCAGGAGGATCTGGCCGGTGGGCGCCAGCGGCCGGCTGATCAGGGCCTGGGCCTCGGCGTCCAGGACTGGTCCCAGACGCGACGCCGCCGCCTGCCCCCACTTCTCCTCGGCCCAGGAGAGATGCGCCTGCAGGATCGTGGCGCTGACCTTGGCCTTGTCCCCCAGCTTCTCCTGCCGCTCATTCATGGCCGTCCCCCCCGGAGCGAGAGTACGAAGCCTGCGCCCGCAGGGGCGCCCGGGTCAAGGGGGTAAAACGCGGCGGGTCAGGGAGCGACGGAAGCGGCAGGGGGCAGAGGGCCGGAGGCCGACGACAACTCGCTGAACTTGGGGAGCAGGGCCTGCCGCGCCGCCTTGCGCACATCGCCGGGCGATGAGCCGATGGAGACGGCCAGGACCTTCACCCACCCCGGAAGGTGGAACTGGACGGTCACGAGATCGGGCGAGCCCAGGTCCCAGGCCCGCTGCCAGGCCAGGATGCGGCAGCCGATGTCCCAATCGGGGCCGGACGCGGCGGCCTCGCGGATCTCGCTCTCGAACCGGCGGGCCAGCGCCTCGTCGCGGCCCACGAGCTGGTTGAGCGTGATGGAGACAGTGGCCATTCCGATCCCTCACAGAAGAGGTGTGCAAGAGGCACGCCATATGTGAGAGCGGTCACAGGTACGGTCCGAACCGCTTATGGAGGGGAGACTTGGCGGCCACGACCGCGCGCCGCCGCGGGCACGGGCGCCTCAGAGCTCGATCGTTCCCTCCAGGAACTGCACGGCGTGGCCGGATATGGCGACGCGGTCTCCGTGGTCCTCGCAAAACAGTTCGCCTCCTCGCCGCGAGAGCTGGAGCGCGTGCAGGGCCCGCTTGCCCAGGCGGCGGGCCCAGTACGGCGTGAGCGTGCAATGGGCGCGCCCGGTGACCGGGTCCTCGGGGATGCCCTGGCGCGGCGCGAAGTAGCGCGAGACGAAGTCGGCCTCCCCGCCGGGCGCCGTCGCGATCACCGCGAAGGTATCGATTGCCGCGATGCGGCCCATGTCCGGGTCGAGGCGGCGCACGGCGTCCTCGGAGTCGAAGACGGCCATGACGTCGTGCGAGGCCCAGACCTCGCGCGGCGCCGCGCCCAACGCGCGCCTGAGATCGTCCGAGATCTCGCGACTCGCGGGCGGCCAGGCCGGGAAGTCGAGCCTGAGCCGTTCGCCGCTCCGCGTCACCGTCAGCTCGCCGCTCTTCGAGAGGAATGACACCGCCTGCAGGGAAGGCTCAAGGCGGTTGAAGATTACGAAGGCGGAGGCCAGGGTGGCGTGGCCGCAGAGGTCCACCTCGACCTGGGGCGTGAACCAGCGCAGGTCGTAGCGGCCGCCGCCGCCCACGAAGAAGGCCGTCTCGGCAAGGTTGTTCTCGGCGGCGATGGCCTGCATGGTGCGGTCGTCGAGCCAGGCCTCGAGCGGACAGACGGCCGCCGGGTTCCCGCCGAACAGCCGGCTGGTGAACGCATCGACCTGGTAGAGAGGGATCTTCATCGCGATGGGGCCTCCCGCAAGGCCAGCTCCAGGAACAAGGCTCCCGGGACCGGGTTGGGCCGATACGCGTCGGTGGGCGCGAAGCCGAGGGAACGGTAGAGGCCGATGGCCTCGCCCATGGACGGAAGGGTGTCGAGCCGCATGCGGTCGTATCCGATGGCGCGGGCCTCGCCGATGAGGGTCATGGCCAGGCGGCGGCCGAGGCCCGTGCCGCGGGCCGCCGGCCGGACGTAGAGCCGCTTCATCTCGCACACGCCCTGGGCGAGCTTGCGGAGCGCGACGCATCCGATCGGCCGCCCCTCTTGCCGGGCCAGGAGCAGCCGGCCCTCGGGCGGGGCATAGTCCCCCGGCAACTCGGCCAGCTCGCGCTCGAAGCCCTGGAAGCAGAGGTCCACGCCCAGGCCGTCCGCGTACTCGCTGAACAACTCGCGGACCACGGAAAGGTCCTCGCTGCCGGCCGGCCCGAGCGCGACGCCGTCGCCCATCGCCCTCATCATCAAAGCGTACCTCCAACGCGCGACGCGTGAGGCCCCGCGGAATCTGCGGTAGATTCCGGCCATGGCCGATCCCGACGCAGCCGCCGCGGCCAGGAGCTTCGGCGCGTTCGTGCAGCTCATCGCGCGCCTGCGCGGGCCGGGCGGCTGCCCGTGGGACCGCGAGCAGACGCACGAGAGCCTTAAGCCGATGACGATCGAGGAGGCCTACGAGGTCCTCGAGGCCATCGACCGGGCCGACGACGAGCACCTGGCGGGCGAGCTGGGCGACCTGCTGCTGCAGGTGGTCTTCCACGCGCAGATCGCGGCGGAGGCGGGACGGTTCACGATCGCGGACGTCGTCGAGCGCGTGGCCGCCAAGATGGTCCGCCGGCATCCCCACGTCTTCGCGGGCGCCAGGGCCGACACGCCTGGCGAGGTGCTGCGGAGCTGGGAGGCCATCAAGCAGGCGGAGCAGGCCGCCAAAGGCGCGAAGGCGGACGCGTCGATGCTGGACAGCGTGGGCACCGCGCTGCCGGCGGTCATGGAGGCCTTCCAGATGACCACCAAGGTCTCCCGCGTCGGGTTCGACTGGCCGGGTATGGCCGCCGTCCTGGAGAAGCTCGAGGAGGAAGTGGCGGAGCTGCGTGAAGCGGCCGGGACCGCCGAGCCCGACCACCGGCGCGTGGCCGAGGAGGTGGGCGACCTGCTGTTCGCGGCGGTCAACGTGGCGCGCTTGATCGGGGCCGACCCCGAGAGCGCGCTCAAGTCCGCGAACCGGAAGTTCCGCCGCAGGTTCGCGTTCATCGAGCGGGAGCTGGCCCGCCGGGGACGCACGCCGGCGCAGTCGACCCTGGAGGAGATGGAGTCCCTCTGGGCCGAGGCCAAGGCCACAGAAAGAAGATAAGCAGGGGCCTGACTGGCACCGGACTTGCAGCTCCGCCCGGTGTGACACGATCGATCTTCGGTCTCCTGGCCGTCCTGCCCCTCGCCTCCGTCGCCGCGACCACGGCATACACCGACACCGGCACCGTGGCCTACGTGCAGGCCACCATCATGGCACCCAATCCGGCGGCAGGATCCTTTGGCTTCGTGACGGCGAGCGGCCGCAGCCGGACGGCCCGCGCGACAGGCGCTGCCCTGGCCAGCCTCCGCACTCTGCGGCCGGGCGATGAGGCGATCCTCACGCTGGAGGGACCCGCAGACCAGCCCGTCGCCACCTCTATAAAGGTCTCGCGCGTGGTGCCGCCGCTGCCCGCGCCCGAGACGGCGGGTAGCCCGTACGCGTGGACGCAGACGGTCTCGTCGCGCCCGAGCTGGCCGAATCCCTACTCGCGCATCAACCCGGGCCTGCCCGGTCGTCCCGCGCGCGCCAACCCGTCACGCACGGGCACGCTGAGCGTGATGCCCGCGGCCATGACCACCGGCGGCGGAGCGGCGCTCCCGGCGCCCGCGGCCGTTCCCGCGGTCCTCGTCCCCGCGCCCGCGCCCGCGATGCCGGCGGCCGCACCGGCGGCCGCGCCCGCCGCGGTGCGCGACGAAGGGTCGGTGGAGAGCCTGCGCGTGCGCGGCGCCCGCGACTTCGAGGCCGCCGTGGCGCGCCTGGCCGCCGAGGCCCGGGCCGTGGATTCGGCGTACGCGCGCTTCAAGGCCTCGTGCCCCGGGGCGAGCCCCACCGATACCGACGGATCCCGCGAGTGGTTCGGCCTGCTGGATGGCGCGGCGGTGACCGAGGCCTGCGGGCCGCTGCTGGACGAGGTCACCCGGCTCGGCGCGCCCATCGAGGCCGGGATGCTGGCGGCGCAAGAATCGGCGCGCAAGGCGTGGGTCCTCCCCGGCACCATGAGGGAGGTCCGCCGGCGCCACGCCATGGAATGGAGCGGCTGGGACCGCTGAGCCCGGCCAACATCGAGGAGGTGCAGCATGGGGATCTTCGGCAAGGATAAAGACAAGGACAACCCCCCGGCGGACTTCTCCGACGTGCAGAGCGGGAGCTCGTCGACCGCGCCGCCCCCCGGACAGGGCGGCCCCGCGGCCACGGCCGCCCCGATGAACACCTACGTGGTCGCCAAGGGTGACAGCCTCTCCAAGATCGCCCAGCGCGCCTACGGCGACGGGAAGAAGTGGCGCAAGATCTACGAGGCCAACCGGGACGTCATCAAGGATCCCGATCTGATCTACCCGGGCCAGTCGCTCCGCATCCCCGAGTAGCCCTTTCGAGGAGGACACCATGCATCGAAGCCCGCGCGCAGCGCTGCTGCCGTTCCTCGCCCTGGCCATTTCGGCGGCGTGCTCCAAGGAGGCGGCGGCCCCGGCTCCCGCTGTCTCGCCGTACGCCCCGCCGCCCACCATGGCGGCGGCGGTCAAGGTGGTGGACATCGACGTCGGCCGGGCGGTGGACATGGACAAGCGCATCAGCGACAAGACCGACTCCTTCAAGCCCACGGACACCATCTATGTCTCCGTCGGCACGGAGGGCTCGTCCTCCGGCACGACCCTGGCCGCGCACTGGACCTACCAGGACGGCCAGGTGGTGAAGCACGACGAGGCCAGCGTCGCCCCGTCGGGCGCCGCGCACACCGAGTTCCACATCAGCAAGCCGAGCGGATGGCCCGCCGGAGATTACAAGGTGGAGGTGATGCTGAACGGCGCCTCCGCGGGAACGAAGTCGTTCAAGGTCTCGAAGTAGGCCCGCCATGAACCGCTCCAGACTCGTCATGGCCGTGGTCATGGTGGCCTTCGCCCTCCTGAGCTACTACGGCACGCGCGAGGACAACCCGATCACCGGGGAAAAGCAGCACGTCGGGTTGAGCCAGGAGCAGGAGGTCGTGCTCGGCCTGCAGTCGGCGCCGGAGATGGCGGACCAGTTCGGCGGTGTCGACCCGGATGCGTCGGTCCAATCCGACGTGGCCGCGGTGGGCAACCGCGTGGTGAGCCAGAGCGTGGCCGCGAAGACGCCCTACAAATTCCAGTTCCACGTCCTGGCCGATACCGAGACCGTGAACGCCTTCGCGCTTCCGGGTGGGCCGGTCTTCATCACGCGCGCGCTGCTGTCGCGGCTGGGCAACGAGGCCCAGCTGGCCGGGGTCCTGGGCCACGAGGTGGGCCACGTGGTGGCGCGCCACTCCTCGGAGCAGATCGCCAAGAGCCAGCTGGCCCAGGGGATCGTGGGCGCGGTGGGCGTGGCGACCTCGGACCAGCAGGCCGCGCAGGCCGCGGCCTTCGTGGCCCAGATGGCGCAGATGAAGTACGGGCGCCAGGACGAGCTGCAGGCCGACGCCCTGGGCGTGGACCTGATGTCGTCGGCGGGCTACGACCCGCGGACCCTCATCGAGGTCATGGAGATCCTGGCCAAGGCCAGCGGCGGCAGCCGCCAGCCGGAGTTCTTCAGCACGCACCCGGACCCGGGGAACCGCGCGGAGAAGATCCGCCAGCAGATCGCGGCCAAGTTCCCGGGCGGGGTGCCCGCTGACCTCACCCAGGGACGATCGATCCGGATGACCAGCGCCCGCTGAGCCCGGCTAGTTCGACGACAGCGCGCAGAGCACGCTGCTCGTGGGCGCCGAGGACGTGGTGTCGTGGGTGAAGCACAGCTCACCCGCTTCCGTCTCTCCGAAAGAGCTGATCATGTACGGCGTGTCCTGGAGCTGCAGGTGGCGCCACTTGCCGGCCTGCTGCCGGGCGCCCCAGACCCGTCCGCTGCAGAAGTCGGCGTACACGTAGGTGCCCTGCCCGAGGCCCGGCATGACCGGGCCCCGGTAGACGTATCCCCCGGTGATGGAGCAGCCGAGGGAGTGGGAGTACTCGACGATGGGGCCGTCGTAGTCGCTGATCGGCCCGCAACCCGCCGTGTTGAAGGGATGGTTGCCCTCGTAGCAGCGCCAGCCCCAGTTCTGCCCGCCCGCGCTGCCCGCCGGCTGGCGGTCCACCTCCTCCCAGGAGTCCTGACCCACGTCGCCGATGTACATGTCGCCCGTCAGGCGGTCGAAGGTGAAGCGCCACGGATTGCGCAGGCCCAGCTGCCATATCTCGTCACAGTTCCCGCCGAGCCCGTCCACGAAGGGGTTGTTGGACGGAATCGTGTAATTGGATCCACCGCAGTCCGGGGGCTGGCCCACCAGGCCGTTGACGTCGATGCGGAGCATCTTCCCGAGCAGCTTGGTCAAGTTCTGGCCATTGTTGAAGGGATCGCCGGCGCTCCCGCCGTCTCCCATCCCGATGTAGAGATAGCCGTCCGGCCCGAACTGGAGCTGGCCGCCGTTGTGGTTCGAGAACGGCTGGTCGATCTCCATGAGGATCAGGGCCGAGGCGGGGTTGGCCACGTTGGGGTTGGCGGCCGACACGCTGTATCGGGCGATGACCGTGTCGCCGCCCGTGTTGTCCGTGTAGTTCACGTAGAAGTAGCCGTTGCTCTTGTAGTCCGGGTGGAAGGCCAGGCCGAGGAGTCCCTGCTCGCTCCCGCTGGAGTTGACGATGGGGTCGATGTCCAGGAATGGCGTGGCCAGCACCTGGGTGCCGTCCCAGATGATGATCTTGCCGTCCTGGAGGGTGATGAAGAGGCGGCCAGAGCCGTCCCCCGCGTTCGTTATGCCCACCGGCTTGACCAGGTTGGGCGCGATGGTCGTGAGCGGTGGCAGGCCCGCTTCAGCGGGCGGGGTGGTCGACTCCGGCTGGTCTGCGGCCTGCGCCGCGGAGAGGCCGAGGAGCGGCAGCACGGATACCAGTAACAACTTCCAATGAGCGGTCATGATTTCCTCCGCCGGCGATGAGCCGTCCCGTCCTCTCCCGATGATAGCCCCGGCGCCGATGGCCCTCCATCGGCCGGGGCGCATCAGCGCAGGGAGCGGATCTCGGCCTCCCGCTTCCACAGGCCCATGCGGTGGATCGCGAAGTCGTACTTCACCGGGTCCGCCGGGTCCAGGCGGCGCAGCGTGCGCGTGATGTCCACCGCCATCCGCCATCCCGGCGACCGGTAGCGCGTGAGGCGCGTCCGCCGCGCGATGGTCAGGACGTGGGCGTCGAGCGGGATCACGAGACGGGCCGGGTCCACGGACCGCCAGACCCCCAGGTCCACCCCGTCCCGGCGCACCATCCAGCGCAGGTACAGGTTCAGGCGCTTGCACGCGCTGCCGTCCTCCGGCGACGGGAAGAAGAAGCGCACCCCCGCGTCGCGCGGCGCGCGCCGCCCCGGGTACAGGCCCCCGGTGTCGAGGGCCAGCGCGCGGGCCGAGAACGAGGCCAGCGCGGGGCCGACGTCGGCCGCATCGCCAGCGCATCCCTCGGCGAAGAACGCCTCGACCGAGCCGTGCGACTCGACCATCTGCCTCATGAAGAAGAAGAGGCACGCGACGTCGACGCCGTCGTTGAAGCGATGGCGGAACGACGACAGCCGGCGCGCCGCCACCCGCGGCTCGAGACGGCGGATGGCCTCGGCCGGCCGCGGCCCCAGCGCCTCGAGCGCGGCGGCGATGCTGCGCTTGATCTGCCGCACGTTCCCGTAGGCCAGGGCCGAGGCCAGGAGGCCCACCACCTCGCGGTCCGCGGGCGTGCGCTGGCTGCGCACGAACTGCAGCGGGTCGGGATCGACGAAGCGGTGGTCGTAGCGGCGATACAGCCGATCGAACCGCCGGCGCAGCTCGGCAACGCGCATGGGCGTCATTGTAGTCGCCGCTTCGGGTAGGATCGGCGGGGGAGGACCCATGCACCACCCTCGGCAATTCCGCGACGGACGTCAGGACGGCCTCATCGCCCTCGAGAGCCTCGATCTCGACAAGGTCACGTCGTTTGCCGGGCTATTGCGCGGGATGGCCAAGACCGCCTTCAGCGGCCGCACGCTGGGCGAGGCCCTGGACGTCTCCCTGGCCATGGTGGAAGACCCGGGCTGCAAGGTGGTCCTCACCCTGTCCGGCGCCATGACCATCGCCAAGATGGGCAAAGTCATCTCCAAGATGATCGACACCGGCATGGTCCACGCGGTCGTCTCCACGGGCGCGCTCATGGCCCACGGCCTCTCCGAAGCAGTGGGCCTTGTCCACTACCGCCACGACCCGCGCATGTCCGACGAGGAGCTGTTCGAGAAGGGCTACAACCGCGTCTACGACACCCTGGAGATGGAGGCCAACCTCAATTACGTCGAGGAGTTCACGGGCCGGGCCCTGGACACGCTGCAAGGCGAGCTGTCGAGCGAGATCATCTGCCGCGCGCTGGGGAAGGTGCTGGCGGACGATCCCAACGGCGCGGGGGTCCTGCGCAGCGCCTACATCCACGGCGTGCCCATCTATGTCCCCGCCTTCACCGACTCGGAGCTGGGCCTGGACCTGGCCACCTACACCATGAAGAAGGCGCGGGAGTCGGGCGTCACGGAGGCGGACGCGCTGTTCGCCACGCTGCCGCGCTACAACCCCTACCTCGATCTGAACAGCTTCGCGCGCTTCGCGCTGAGCTCGGAGCGCCTGGGCATCTTCACCATCGGCGGCGGCGTGCCCCGGAACTGGGCCCAGGAGGTTGGGCCGTACGTCGACATCATCAATCACCGCTTGGGGCTGGACCTCGGGCCGCCGCGCTACCAGTACGCGGTGCGCATCTGCCCGGAGCCGACGCACTGGGGCGGCCTCTCCGGCTGCACCTACTCCGAGGGGATCTCCTGGGGCAAGTTCGTGCCCGAGTCGGAAGGCGGCCGGTTCGCCGAGGTCTACGCCGACGCCACCACCGTGTGGCCGCTGCTGATCAAGGGCGTGCTCGAGGAGATGACGCCCCGGAAGACGGACCCCCGGCCCGCCGCCGCCAAGCGCGGCGGCCGCGACAAGGACGGCCGGCCGCGCTCGGCGCCACGGCGCCATCCGCGCGGCGGGAGGAGGTGAGGCAGGGGCTACGACTGCTTGGCGATGATCTTGTCCCGGATCTTCTGGTACGTGGCCCGGGGGACGATCTTCTTCGTCTGCAGCTCGGTCTTGTTGTGGTACGGCCGGCCCACCACGATCTTGTGCGCGTAGACCACGTCGATGCCGGGCAGTGTCTTGAGCTGGTCCTCGCTGGCCGAGTTGATGTCGATCAGGTCGGCCTGCGGCGCGGGAGCGGCCTTGGCCGCCGCGGACTTGGCCTCGGTCTTGGGCGCCGGCGCCTGCGCCCACACGGCCGCGACGGGCGCCAGGAGGACCACCAGGGACAGGGTCCGGACGGTGCGCGTGAATGACTGCATCACGAACCTCCTTGATGGCCCCATCCTAGCGCCGTCGGGCGCTCTCCCATAGAATCCGGCGGATGGCCCAGCGCTACGACGCCGTGATCATCGGGGCGGGCCACAACGGCCTGGTCAACGCGGCCTACCTCGCGCGCGCCGGGAAGAAGGTCCTGGTCCTGGAGCGGCGTCACATCGTGGGCGGCGCCGCGTGCACGGAGGAGGTCTTCCCCGGCTTCCACTTCTCGGTCTGCTCGTACGTGGTGTCGCTGCTGCGGCCGGACATCATCCGCGACCTGGACCTGCCCCGCCACGGCCTGGAGATCCTGCCCCTGGACGGGACCTTCACGCCCATGCCGAGCGGCGACTACCTCTGGCGCATGAGCGACCACGCCCAGACCCGCCGCGAGATCTACCGCCACTCCCCCACCGATGCCGAGGCCTACGACGAGTACGCCAAGGCCATGGTGGAGATGGCCCGCTTCGTCAAGCCGATCCTGTCGATGACGCCGCCGGACCCGCTCTCGATGGAGCTGGGCGGACTGCGGCAGCTGGGCGGCCTGGCCCGGCGGTTCCAGGCCCTGCCCCACGCCGCGCGCCACAACCTGATCCAGCTCATGACCATGAGCGCGGCGGACATGCTCGACCAGTGGTTCGAGACCGACGTGCTCAAGGCCACCATGTCGGCCAGCGGCATCATCGGCACCTTCCTCGGCGTGCGCTCGCCGGGCACCGCCTACGTCCTCCTGCACCACTACATGGGAGAGATCGACGGCGCCTTCCGCTCGTGGGGCTTCTCGCGCGGCGGCACCGGCGCCATCAGCCTGGCCATCGAGGCGGCGGCCAAGGAGGCGGGGGTCGTCGTGCGCACCGAGGCCGGCGTGCGCGCCATCATGACCAAGAACGGCCGCGTCACCGGCGTGGCCCTGGAGAACGGCGAGGAGATCGAGGCCGCCGTCGTCGTCTCCAGCGTGGACCCGCACCGCACGTTCCTGAAGCTCCTGGACCCGGCCAGCCTGGACGCGGAGTTCGTGGAGGAGGTCCGCCGCTACAAGCTGCGCGGCTCCTCGGGCAAGGTGAACATGGCGCTCGACGGGCTGCCCGACTTCAAGTGCCTGCCCGGCCCGGGCGCGCACCTGCGCGGCGCCATCTCCATCTCCCCCAGCGTCGAGTACATGGAGCGGGCCTACGACGACGCGAAGTACGGCGACTTCTCGCGGCGCCCGTACATGGACGTGGTGATCCCGTCGCTCACCGATCCGTCGGTGGCGCCGCCGGGCAAGCACGTCATGTCCTGCTTCGTGCAGTACGCGCCCTTCAAGCTGCGGGAAGGCACCTGGGACCAGAAGAAGGAGGCCTTCGGCGACACCGTGGTCGACACGCTGTCCGAGTACGCACCGAACCTCCGCAACCTGATCCTGCACCGGCAGGTCGTGACCCCGCTCGACCTGGACCGCGAGTGGGGCCTCACCGAGGGCAACATCTTCCAGGGCGAGCTTTCGCTCGAGCAGCTCTTCTTCCTGCGCCCGGTCGCGGGGTGGGCCCGCTACCGGACGCCGGTGCGCAACCTCTATATGTGCGGCTCGGCCACCCATCCCGGGGGCGGCATCATGGGCGCGCCCGGGCGCATCGCGGCCCGCGAGATCCTGAAGGACTGGGGCGGGAACGGCCGGTGAAGCCCACCCGTCCGGACGTCATCGTCGTCGGCGGAGGCCACAACGCGCTGGTGGCGGCCGGCCTCATGGCCCGCCGCGGCCTGCGCACGCTCGTGCTCGAGCGGCGCGACGTCCTGGGCGGGGCCACCGTCACCGAGGAGATCCACCCGGGCTACAAGGCCTCGACCGTCGCGCACCTGACCGGGCCACTGCGCCCGTCGGTCCTGGCCGGCCTCGGCCTCCTGAAGCGCGGCCTGTCGCTCATCGACGTGGAGCCGCGCGTCTTCGCGCCGCTGCCCGACGGCCGGGGCCTGACCCTGTGGGGCGATCCGGCGCGCACGGCCACCGAGCTGCGGGCCCTTTCGCCCCGCGACGCGGAGCGCTATCCCGCCTTCCACCGCTCGCTCTCCGCCGTGGCCGCGGTCCTGGGCCGCGTGCTGGACATGACGCCGCCCGACGTGGACAAGCCCCTCAACGGGAACCTGATGCCGTTGGCCAAGCTCGGCCTGGGCTTCCGCCGCCTGGGCCGGGCGGACGGGCAGCGGCTGCTGCGCTGGGGCCCGATGGCGGTGGCCGACTTCGCAGCGGAGTGGTTCGAGACGGAGGCGCTGCGGGCCGTGATCTCGGCCCGGGGCATCACGGGGATGCTGGCCGGCCCGTGGTCGGCGGGCACCACGGCCAACCTGCTGCTCCAGGCCGCGGCCGGCGGCGGCAACGGCGCCGGCTCCACGGTCTACGTGAAGGGCGGGATGGGCGCGCTGGTCGAGATCCTGGAGGGCGCCGCGCGCAAGCTCGGCGCCGAGATCCGGACGAGCGCCGAGGTGGAGCGGATCACCACGAAGGACGGGCGGGTGACGGGCGTGGTCCTGGCGGGCGGCGAGGAGATCGGCGCGCGCGCGGTGGTCTCGGGCGCCGATCCGCACCGGACGTTCCTGCGACTGCTCGATCCCGCGGTCCTCGACCCCGACGACCTGCGCCGCATCCGGCACTATCGCCAGGCCGGGATGGCCTCGAAGGTGAACCTGGCCCTCTCCGCGCTGCCGTCCTTCACCGCGCTGCGCGGCCTCGACGCCGCCGGCCTGCTGCGCGGGCGCATCCACCTCGGGCCCGACGTGGACACGCTGGAGCGGGCCTTCGACGACGCGAAGTACGGCGACGTCTCGAAGGTCCCGTGGCTGGAGGCCACGCTGCCGTCCCTCGTGGACCCGACGCTGGCCTCTCCCGGCCGGCACGTGATGTCCGTGTACGTGCAGTACACGCCGTTCAAGCTCAAGTCCGGCGACTGGCGCCAGAAGGCGGACGAGGTCGGCGACGTCGTCCTGCGCACGCTCGAGAGCTATGCCCCCGGTATCTCCGATCTGGTCCTCGCCCGCCGCGTGATCACGCCGCTGGAGCTGGAGGAGACGTACGGCATGACCGGCGGCCATCCCTTCCACGGCGAGCCGTCGCTGGACCAGCTCTTCCTGGCTCGGCCGCTGCTGGGCTGGGCGCGCTATCGCGCCCCGGTGGCAGGGTTGTACCTTTGCGGCGCGGGCGCGCATCCCGGCGGCGGGGTGACCGGCGGGCCGGGGGCCAACGCCGCGCGCGAGGTCGTGAAGGACCTGAAGTAGCGCAATCGAGACGCCCATGAAGGATGGCGCCGTCCGTCGCGCCGTGAAGCGTGTCGCCCTCTGGAACTTCCAGGTGAGCCTGGCCCTGCACCGCGCGATCGAGCGTCGTCGCGGCCTGGACCTGCACCAGCTCGGCGGGGAGTGCGGGCGCTGCGCCCGCTGCTGCGAGGCGCCGGGGATCCAGGTGGGACGGGCCGTCTGGTACCTGCCGCTGCTGCGGCGGCTGTTCCTGGCGTGGCAGGAGCACGTGAACGGCTTCGTGCTGACCGGGCGTGAGCGTAACGGCCGAGCCTTCATCTTCCGCTGCACGCACTTCGACTGGGCGACGCGGTCCTGCGACAGCTACGAGTCGCGGCCCGGCATGTGCCGCGACTATCCCCGTGTGCTCCTGGCCCAGCCCGACCCGGAGTTCCTGCCCGGCTGCGGGTACCGCGCGGTGGCGGCCAACGCGGACCACCTCGTGCGCGCCCTGGAGCGCGCCTCGGTCACCCGCGAGCAGATGGCGCGGCTGAAGAAGGACCTGCGCCTGGAGCGGTGATGGACCGTGAACGTGTCGTGGCCTCGCTGTTCGGTGCGCCGCGGGCGCTGCTCGGCGTCGTCCACCTCGAAGCCCTGCCCGGCACGCCGGCGCACCGCCACGGTCTCGAGGCCATCATCGAGCGGGCCGTGGAGGAGGCGCGCGTCTACGCCGCGGCGGGTTACCACGGGATCATCATCGAGAACATCGGCGACCGGCCGTTCCTCAAGCGCGTGGTCGGCCCCGAGGTAGTGGCCGCCATGGTCGCCGTCGGGCGCGAGGTGCGCCGCGCGGTCTCCGTGCCGCTGGGCGTGCAGGTCCTGGCCGGCGCGAACCGCGAGGCCCTGGCCGTGGCCCTGGCCTGCGGTGCCCGCTTCATCCGCGCCGAAGGCTTCGTCTTCGGTCACGTGGCCGACGAGGGCCTGATGGAATCCGACGCGGGCGAGCTGCTCCGCTACCGGCGCGCCATCGGCGCCGAGGAGGTCAAGGTCTTCGCGGACATCAAGAAGAAGCACTCGGCGCACGCCATCACCGCGGACGTGGACCTGGCGGCCACCGCCCATGCGGCGGAGTTCTTCCTGGCCGACGGCGTCGTGGTCACGGGCGCGGCCACCGGAGAGCCGACCGACCCGGCCCACGTGCGCGAGGCGAGCCGCGCCGTCGGGATACCGGTGCTGGTCGGCTCGGGCGTGAGCGCGGCGAACATCGGCCTCTTTCCCGAGGCCGATGCCTTCATCGTGGGCAGCTCGCTGAAGCAGGGCGGCGTGTGGTCCGGCGCGCTGGAGCAGGCGCGCGTGCAGGAGCTGGCCCGGGCCTTCGCCGCCCTCCCGCGCGGGTGATCCCCGACCTCGTCGTCCTCGGCAACCTGCT
>Ga0070673_100001354_pt1 | contig 14311 bp, 8 predicted proteins | sample KBSM23metaG_FD_65342 | JGI IMG/M metagenome (GOLD analysis project Ga0070673, IMG submission 65342) | Miscanthus rhizosphere microbial communities from Kellogg Biological Station, Michigan, USA - KBS M2-3 metaG | ecosystem: Host-associated > Plants > Roots > Rhizosphere > Soil ... | reverse complement strand
CGCCAGGAACAGGCCCGGCAGCAGCGCCGCGGCCCGCTGCTCGAGCGCGGCGGGGGTCTCCCAGTCGACACCCGCGAAGTAGGCCCGCGACAAGGCCTCGAAGCTTTCGAGGAAGGCCGAAGCGGCGCGCGGCGTCCACAGGCACTTCAGCAGCAGGTGGTTGAGGCAGAAGGCGATGTCGAAGGCCGGGTCGCCCCACCAGGCGCACTCCGCGTCGATCAGCACCGGTCCCTCGGCGCCGACGAGGATGTTCTTCGGGCTGACGTCGCCGTGCACCAGGGCGACGGCATTCGACTGCGTCGCCCGCACCAGCGCCTCGATCCTCGGCGCCAGGTCGGGATGCCGCGCCGCCGTTGCCAGCAGGTAGGGCTCGAGACGGATGTCGAAGAAGATCGGGTCCGTCGCAAACTCGGCCGCGAGCTCGGGGCGCGCGGCCGAGAAGGCGTGGATCCGGGCCAGCACCCTGCCGACCGCGCGCGCGGTCGCGGCATCGGCGTGGCCGTCGCGCAGCGCCTGCTTCCACAGCACGTAGCGCGAGGGCTCGAGGTAGCTCATCACCAGCACGCCGAGCCCGGGGTGCTGGCCGAGGACCTCGGCGGTGCAGCCGGGGGCCGCCTCCTGCGCCACCCGCATCCAGCGCGCCTCGTAGAGATTGCGCGCGATCGGCGCACGCCAGTCGGCGGCCACGCGCAGCTTGGACAGGGCCCGCTTGGCGCAGACCGGTCCGCGCGCGGTATCGATCCGCCAGATGTCGGAGGACACGCCGCCGGTGAGCGGCTGGCCCTGGAGCGGCTCGGCACCGGCGAGCCCGAGCTCGCGCAGGGCAACCGCGAACTCCTCGGGGACCGGGATCGCGCTTGTCCCCTGATCAACCATGGCCGCCGGACTCGACCAGCTTCACCAGCGCATGCAGGGCCTGATTGGTGGGAGTCGCGATGCCGAGCTCGCGCCCGCGCCGGGCGACCAGGCCGTTGAGATGATCGATCTCGCTCGGCTTGCCGCGCGCCATGTCCTGGGCGGTGGACGAAAGCTGGCCCGGCATCGCTGCGGCGATGCCCTCCATCGCCTCGAGCGAGCGCTCGAGCGGCAGCTCGACGCCATCGGCCGCGGCCACCGCCACCACCTCGGCGACCACCGCCCGCTGCAGCTCGCGGATCGCGGGCATCGCCGCCATCCGGCCGTACGGCATCTGGGCGAGCCCGGAGATGGCGTTGTAGGCGCAGTTCACCATCAGCTTGGACCACAGCTCGGCCATGACGTCGGCCGAGATCCGCACCGGCACCCCGGCGGTCGCGAACAGCTCGACCAGGCCCTGGAGACGCGCGGCCAGGGCCGGCTCGGTCGCGTCGGCGGCACGCATGGCGCCGATCACGAGGTCGCCCCGGCCGTAGTGCTTGACGACGCCCGGCTCGGGCATCGCCGTGGCGACATAGACCACGGCCGGCACGACGGGCTGGGCCACGCGCCGGGCGATCGTCGCTGCGTTCTCGACCCCGTTCTGCAGGCTGAGAACGAGCGCGTCGGCGCCGAGATGCGGCGCCATCGCGTCGGCCGCCGCTTCGGTGTCGGTCGACTTGACGCAGAACAGCACCAGGTCGGCGCCCTGCACCGCGGAAAGGTCGACGCTCGCCGCGATCGGCACGATCTCGACCCGGTCGGCCCGCTCGAGGCGAAGGCCCGTCCGGTTGATCGCCGCGACATGCGCGGCGCGACCGATCAGGGTGACGGGATGGCCGGCTTGGGCGAGGGCGGCGCCGAAGAAGCTGCCGACGGCGCCTGCGCCGACGACCGCGACACGATGCAGAGGAGCGTTCACCCGAACCATTTTCGGCCTCGCCGAGCGCTTGGGAACCCGTGTTTCACCGAGCGCCCCACCGGTGTCGCGCCACCGCGCTATGTCTTTGAGGCTATTCAGCGCCGTCAGGCGCGACCTCTAGACTTTTGCGGCGCGTCGCCCAAGTGGTCGATCAGGCGATCGGCCGCGCCGAACGTGCGGGAGGAAACAACAGATGGTGAACCGTCGAAAAACACTTGCCGCGCTCGCAGCGGGCACGGCGTCCGCGCTCGGTGCCCCGGCCTTCGCAGCGCCAAGCAAGGACGAGAAGCGCGCCGAAGTGCGCAAGATGGCACAGGAGACCTTGGCGAAACTTTATTCGGTGCAGCCGGGTGCCAAGAAGGCGATCGAGAGCTCCGCGGGGTACGCCGTCTTCAGCAATTTCGGCATGAAGATCCTCGTCGCCGGCGGTGGCTCCGGAGACGGCGTCGCGGTCGCCACCAAGACCAAGGCCGAGACCTTCATGAGCATGGTGGAGGTGCAGGCCGGCCTCGGCATGGGCATCAAGAAGTTCCGTCTGGTCTGGGTCTTCGAGCAGCCCGCGCTGCTGCAGAAGTTCGTCAGCTCCGGCTGGGAGTTCGGCGCGCAGGCCACGGCGGCGGCGCAGACCGGAAGCACGGGCGCCTCGTACCAGGGTGCGGTGGCCGTGTCGCCCGGCGTCTGGCTCTATCAGCTTACGGGCGACGGCCTCGCGGCCGAGCTGACCGTGAAGAGCACCAAGTACTACAAGAACAAGGACCTCAACTGAGCCTCGCCCGAGGCCTCGGGATCGAGGCCTTCGGGCTTACGGCGACACCTTGGACCAGCCCGGCCCGGGGTCGAACGCCTTCGTGGCGGCGGCCCGTGCCGCAGTGTCCGGACCGAGGTCGCGCTCGTAGATCTGGACGTCGTGGCTGATCATGAAGGTCTTGACGCCGCTGTCGAGGTACTTGACCGGCCAGGCGATGACGGCGAAGCCGCCGAACAGCCTGCCCTTGGCGATGTAGCTGAGCGCGCCCCCCGGCGCGTGCGGGCCCTGTTCGGTGAGCAGCTTGTAGCGATAGCCGTGATAGCCGGCCGAGCTGCCGAGGCCGGCCGAAGCCAGCGCCGGGCCGATCGGGCTCTGCGGCTCGTCGGCTCGCGTCGGCCAGTACAGGCCATCACGCTTTCCGGGCGAGCTCGACAGCTTCGAGGCGTATTGCAGAACGCGATCGCCATCGTGATCGACGGCCACGTATTCGAGCTCGGCGTCGCGGATCGCCAACAGCGTCTGCATCACCGCCAGCTCGTTGCGGCCGATGCGGCGGATCCGCATCTCCTCGGCGCCGGCGAGCGTGTCGAAGCGCCAGCCGGTTCCCGACTTGACGATCGGGATCGGCAGGGTCCAGCCGTCCTTGCCCACGGTCACCAGGGCCCGCTTGTCGTCCACGGGCTTGATCGCCCGCCCCTGGGCCCAGAGCTCGAGGAAGGTGTAGCGGATGTCGGCGCCCACCGGCGGGATGAACTCGCGGAAATCGGCCCCCAGCATGACCTTCAGGGCCTCCTCGTCGTTGATCGCGACCGCATCGCCAAAGGCGGCCATCGCCGCTTCCGGCGTCTCGAAGGTCTGGCGGCTCGAGGCGGCGTGCGCCGGCGCGGCCGTCAGCGCAAGCGCGCCCGCCAGCACGGCCGCATGGAGGAGGTTCCGGACCGTCAGTGTCGTTCTAGCTGCATTCATGCCGGTTCTCCTCAGCGACGCCCGCCGCGTCCGCCGCCGCCGCGACCCCCACCCCCGCCCATGCTTCCCCGGCTCGCGCCCGAGCTCTGCATGCTTCCCCGGCCGCGGTCGACGTTGCGCTGTGCGGCGCCGCCGCCCTGGTGGACGCCGTTGAAGGCGTTGTCGCGACCGGCACCGCCCCGGCCGCCGAGGTCACCCGACCCGCCCCGATCGCCGGAAAGGCCTCGGTCGCTCGCCCCGGCACGGTCGCTCGCTCCTGGACGGTCGCCCGCGCCACCGGCGCGATCACCGCCGGCCCGGCGATCGCTGGTGCCGGCGCGATCGCCCGCCCCTTCGCGACCGCGGAAGTCGTTGCGCTGGCCGGCGCCGGCCGAGTTCTTGCCGAACTTCTCGCGGGTGGCGTTGTCGCGGTAGGAAACGCCCTGGCGATGGCTGGAGTCATGGTTCCATTTGCCGCCCTGCCCCTTGTTGCGGTCGAAGTTGCGGTCGATGTTGGTCGCGCGATTGACGTCGATGTTGATGTCGCCGCCGCCCCAGTTGCAGTTGCCGAAGATGGCGCCCGCGGCAGCGAAGCCCAGGCCCCAGGCGAGTCCGGCGCCGAAGGCATAACCGGGGTAGTAGGCGGGGTACGGCGGCCAGTAGTACGGCGGGTAGGCGGGGTAGCCCCAGCCGCCGTAGACAACCGCCGGCTCGTAGGCCGGCACGTAGATCACCTGCGGGTTGGTCGGCTCGATGCGGATGATCTTCGTCTCCGCCTGCTCGACCACGACCGTCTGCTGCTCGGTGGTCTTGAGGTTGCCCGAATCCTGAGCCTTGGCGCGCAAGCGCTGCACCGCGGCGAGCACGTCCTTCTGCTGGGCGAGAACCGCGTCGCCGAGCTTCTTGGTCCAGTCGAGCTGGTCGTTCATCGGCTCCAGGACCTGCGGAAAGGCCACCAGCGACTTCACGCTCACGTCCCACGACTGGTTCGCGACCGCCTTGACTGCGGCCTCGCCCTTGAGCGTGGGATTGGCCTTCAGCCAGCGCGCGGCCTGGACGACCTCCAGCGGATACGTGGAGGCCATCAACGCCTGAGACAGCACCGAATCGGGATAGAGCGCGATCGGCGCCACGAGGGCCTCGAGCTCCTCGGGCTTGAACGGCGCCGCTTCAGCCTGGGCACGCGCGCCGGACGATGCCGCGAGCAATGCGAACACGAGACACGCCCAGAGCATCCGGGTCATGCGTCCGATCGGAAGCTTCATGTCACTTCCTTCCTTTCGCCCGAGAAAATGCGTATTGTCCGGACAATGCACCCGGACGCTTCGAATGGAAATCGGGCGATGGGGCAATTGACAAACGCGGGAGGCTTGATCTCGGCCTACACGCACACAGGGGGTTGCGCTGGATCAAATCGGGCGGTGCTCCTTCTGGTGTCAAATGAAATGTGTCACAACAAGGAACTTCGATGAACATGCAAAGATTTCTGGGGCTCGGCGTGCTGTCGCTGTGCTTCCTGGCCGGTGGCGCGATGGCCCAGGACAAGGCCGCCAAGCAGGCCGAGGTGATCAAGAAGACGCAGGCGACGATGGAGCGCTTCTACAAGGAAAAGCCGGAGCTCAAGACCGCGGTCGCGAATGCACCCGGGTACGCGGTCTTCACCACCTACGGTTTCAGCTTCGTGATCGGTGGTGGCGGCGGCTCGGGCGTCGTGCATGACAACAAGACCAAGCACAACACCTTCATGGAAATGGGCGGTGCCAGCGTCGGCTTCCAGCTCGGTGCCGCACAGACCGAACTCCTGATCGTCTTCAAGACGGCTGCAGCGATGAACAAGTTCATCGATAAGGGCTGGGAGGCCGCCGGTACGGCCACCGCCTCGGTCGGTGCCAGCGGATCGACGGCAGGAGGCGGCAAGGGGGTGGCCGCCGGGGAAGAGGCCGAAACCTACACACTGACCAAGAACGGCCTGCAGGCGGGTCTGGCGGTCGGCGGCTCGAAGTTCTGGAAGGACAAGGACCTCAACTGAGTCGTCGGCCAAGTCGAGCACGTGCTCAGTGGAGCGCGTGCTCGTCGCCGTCGCTGACGGGACTGGCCCTCTAGACTCGTCATTCGCTAGGGCGGGCGCTTCGCTCAACCCGGCTCACGGCTCGACGCGGTGAGGAGGGACCGGTTGACCGGATTGCGATGTAGGAAGCTGTCGCGAAACTCCTCGGGTACGTGGCGCGCGGCAACTTCGCGGACCCATGCCTGGCCGCGCTGCAGCGTTTCGCGCGCCGCGCCCCGCGCGGCCGGGTCCGAGTCGAGCGCGCGGTAGGCCGTCGACCACGCCTCGGCGAGGTACAGGTCCGACGGGTGGCACGCCTCGAGTTGCGCGAGCACGGACTGCGCGAGCGCGGCAGCAGCCGGCGCGTCGCCGCTGCGCACGAGGCCATCAACCTCGCGGATGCGCGCGCTTTGCGCCAGCGCCAGCAGGCCGAGCCGCATGGCCTCGGTGCGCGTCTGCCGGCACAGAGCCACACCTTCGTCAGGTGCCAGCTCACGCGCCAGATCGAGCTGGGCACCCAGGCGCAGCGGCGGGCTGCCCTCGGCACCGAGCAGCTCGAGCGCGGCCCGAAGTTGCATTGCACCCGGGCGGCCACGGGCCTGCTCGGCGCGCCCACAGATGGTCCAGCGACGCGCCCGCGTCGACCGCGGTAGTCCGTCGTCGCGCGCCAGCAGGTGGATCGCCCGGGCCTCCTGGCCGAGGTGCACGAGCGCGAGCGCGCGGTGGTTCTCGTTGACTGCGATCCACATCGGCGCGCCGCCGGCGCGAAAGTGCCGGCCCGCGAGCTCGAACGCCAGCAGGGCCTCGCGGTAGCGGCCGAGGGCGACGTACAGCATGCCGAGCACCGTGTCGTTGTGCGCCATCGGCGCGCCCACCGCGGTGCCCATGCGATCGCGCAGGGCGCGCGCGCGCTCGGCCTGCGCCACCGCACCGGCGATGCGGCCGACGTAGCCGAGGGCGCCGGCCAGGTTGGTGAGGTTGACGATGGTCTCGGCAACGTCGCCCAGTTCCTCGGCGAGCGTCACCGCACGTGCGATCAGGCGAACCGCTTCCGGCCAGCGCGCGGCCTGGCTGAGAGCGTGGCCATAGTCGGTGGCGAACTTGTAGCGCAGCAGCAGGTCGCGGCTCTTCTCGAAGCGCGGCTCCGCCTTGTGCAGCATCTCCACGGCCTGCGGCGCACGGCCGCTGTTGGCCAGGGCCAGCGCCTCGAGACGCACGGCGTCGAGCTCGGGACGCGACTGCCGGAGGCGGCGCGCCGCGGTGCGTGCGCCACCGGCCACCTCGGCGGCATCGACGAAGCGACTGGCCATCAGCAGCGTGCTGGCGCGGGCCAGCTGTGCCTGCAGCCGCTGTTCGTCGGTCGTCGCATCGAGCAGGAGCCGCTCGGTAAGGGCGAGCGCGGCGTCGACGGTCCGCACGATGAGCATCGGCTCGACCGCGCGCGTGCGCAGAGCGAAGGCTCGCGCGGCGTCGCCGCCGCGACCGGCGCAGTCGATGGCCTGCTCGACCAGGCGCAGCTCGTCTTCGCGTCGCGAGTGGCGCAGTGCGTCGTCGGCGGCCGTCTCGAAGGCCGCGGCCGCCATGGCCCATTCCTGCGCCTCGCGCCAGTGCGAGGCGACGCGCGCGGCAGGCTTGCCGGCCGCCTGCAGGAAGGCGGCGACGGCGCGGTGCAGCGCTTGCGCGATGGCCTCGGGCACCGAGCGGAGCACGACTTCGTAGAGCAGGTCGTGGGCGAAGCCGCGATCGCGGATCACTTGCGCGGATTCGAGCTCGCGCCAGGCCTCGGTGAGCTCGATGACCGGGCGGCCGGCAACGTGAGCGGCCAGCTCGACGCTGAAGTCGAGCCCGGCGATCGCGGTCACCCGCGCGAGGGCGAGTGCCCCGGGGGTCAGCTGCTCGAGGCGGCGGGCGATCAGCGCGCCGACGTCGTGCGGCGCGGGCAGGGCTTCGGGCGGCGCGTCGAGAAGCCGCAGGCCACCGGCGATCAACGCGCGCAAGGTCTCGAGCACGAACAGCGGGTTGCCGCCGGTGTGGCGCCACAGCGGCTGCGCCCAGCGCGGGGCGTCGAGCCCGGGGATCTCCAGCGCTTCGAGCAGCGCTTCGACCGCGGCCGGATCGAGCGGCCCGAGCCGAACCTCGGTGAGCGCGTCGCGATCGCCGGCATGCCGCCATTCGTCGAGCAGAGCCGGCACGTCGCCCGCGCGGCAGCCGATGCACCAGGCGACAGGCGCGCCTGCGCCCCCGCACAGCGCGGGTAACGCGGCGAGCGTGGCCTCGTCAGCGTATTGCGCGTCGTCAAGGACGACGAGCGACAAGCCCGCCTGCGCCCAGGCCGACAGCGCGTCGGCGACGGCGCGCTGGAAGGCGCCTGCGTCGAGCCGGCCCGGGTTGGCCGTACCCAGTTCGGGAACCACGCGCGCGAGTTCGCCGCGCAGCCAGCCGGGCTGCGGCTCGCCGAAGCGCGCTGCCAGGGCGCGCAGCGTGCGCGCCATCACGGCGTAGGGGAGGCGCGCGTCGCCGGGCCGCGCGGGCACGACGATCGCACCCTCGACCCGGGCGGCGTGGTCCTCGAGCAGGCGCGTCTTGCCGATGCCGGGCTCGCCGCCGACGAGGGCCGAGCGCCCCGAGGCGAGCGCGGCAGCGAGCTGCATGCGTTCCCGGTCGCGCTCCACAAGACGGGGCGGGCGCAGGATGGCAATCGGCATCGGCGTCGCCTGCAGCGGAGGTAGCGCGCCGCTGTGCTCGATCAGCTGGGCGAGCTGCCGCGTCTCGGCGCCGGGAGCCACGCCGAGCTGCTGCAGCAGCGCCTGGCGGCAGCGCTCGAACGCACCGAGCGCGGCCGCGCGATCGCCGCGCAGGTAGTGCAACCGCATCAGCCGACGGTGGGCGTGCTCGAGTGTCGGATCCTCGGCCACTAGGCGCTCGGCGTAAGCGAGCGCCGGGGCGACGCGACCTTCGGCTTCCAGGCCGGCCGCGATCTCGGCCAGCGCGTCCAGCCGCGCGCGGCTCCAGCGCTCGCGCGCGCCGCGCACCCAGTCGTCGAGGCCGGGGCAGTCGGAGTAGTCGAAGTCACCGAGCAGCGGTCCCCGTGCGGCGTCGACGTCGCCGGCCAGGCGCCTCTTGACGGCGGCGAGGTCGTGCTCGATGCCGGGCGCCAGGGTCAGCACCTCGCCGGCGGGGATCACGTGGCAGCCGCTCCGGCGGCGCAGCTGGAACAGGCGCTGCCGCAGGCTGCTGCGTTGCCGGTCGGTGTCCGCTTCGCCCCAGAGGAGTGCGGCCGCTTGGCCGCGCGGCGTCGGTCCGTCGAGCGCGATCAGCGCCAGGAGCGCGGCCTCGTGGCGCTCGAGTTCGTGCACGCGGCCATCGCCCGGCGCGAGCCGCGGCAAGCCGGCGAGCTGCAGCCGGATCGTCGGCGGCGCGCGGCGCGCGACCGGCGCAGCCGGTCGGGCCGCCGGTGTCGGGGTGCGCGCTGTCTTCGCCAACGGCTGGCTCCGTCGCTTCGGCATCAGCTTCGCAGCGCCGCCTCGTGGCCACGCTGTTCGACCCGCCGGACGGTGCCCACGCTTGCCATGTCGGTGCCGATGCCGACTTGATCGGCTCGCAGCCAGTTCAGATGCGGCGATGTTAAATGCCAGCCCGAGCAGTTGCGCCAGGACCGCGTTCAGGATTCGCTTGCTAATGACCCGCGGCCGGCCGCCTGCCCCGGCGGCTGGGCGCTTCAGTGCTCGCGCATCGACCGCCGTGCCGCATTGACCAGCGGCTCGACGAGGAACTCGAGAGCGGTCCGGTCGCGTGCCCGCACGTAGACCTCGGCACCCATGCCCGGCTGCACGGCAATCGGGCCGGCCGCAGCCAACGCGGCACGATCGAGTTCGACGTGGATCAGGTAGTAGGCGGCGCCGCTCTGCCGGTCGGCCAATGCGTCGGACGAGACGTAGACCACCTTGCCTGCGATCAGCGGCGTCGTTCGCTGGCGATAGGCGGTCAGACGCACGTCGGCGGCGGCACCGGCGCGCAGCTCGGCGATCGAATCGAGCGGAACGCGCGCCTCGACCAGCAGGGGCTGACCCTCGGGGACGATGTCGAGCAGCGCGTCGCGAGGGCCGATGGCGCCTCCGGGCGTGGTCACGCGAAGGTCGAGCACGAGGCCGGATACGGGTGCGGTCACCACCTTGCGCTGCATCGCATCGAGCGCCGTGCGAACCTGCTCCTCCAGCTCGACCCGCCGCCCGGTGACGTCGCGCAGTTCTGCCGCCACGTCCTGCATGAAGGTCTCGCGCAACGTGGAAAGGCGCAGCTCGAGGTCGGCGGCGCGCTGTCGCGCCTGCGCCAGTTCGGCCTGGTTGCCGTCCATCCGGCTCCTGTATTCGGCCACATTGCGTTTCAGCTGCATGACACGGGTCTTGTTCACGAAGCGCTGCTCGAGCAGCTCCTCGTTCAGCTGCACCTCTTCCTGCATGCTGTCCATCGCGACGGCGAGCGACGCGTGCTCGCGTTGGCGCGCTGCCGTCTCCACGCCCACTGCGGCGATCTGCGCGGTGACCAGCCGAGCCTGCGCCTCGAGCGCGGATCGACGCGCGGCGAACAGGACCGATTCGCGCCCGGCAGCGTCGGCCAGCCGCGGCTCCGACAGCCTCGCCCGCAGATCCTCGTCCGGCGCCCAGGTGGCCGCGGCATCGCGCTCGGCAGCGAGCCGTGACTGGCGCATGCGCACGGCATCGAGCTGGCCGCGGGCGAGGTCGTAGCCCGCATCGATGCGCGCGTCGTCGAGGACGACCAGGGCCTGCCCCGCGGTCACCCGGTCGCCCTCGCGAACCAGGATGTCGCGCACGGTGCCGCCGTCGCGGTGCTGGACGGTCTTGCGCTGCGTGTCCACCTTGACCAGCCCCGTGGCGACCACCGCTGCGCCCAGCGGCGCGGCGACCGACCAGGCCGTCAGCGCCGCCGCGGCGATGCCGATGGCGGCGACGCCGGCAACGACGGCGCGCCGGCTCGCGCGAAGCCAGTCGGCGGTCAGGAGATCCGCGGATGGCACGGCAGCGGGCATCGCAGCGGCATTCATGGTTCGACCTGCCATCACAACTGCTGCAGCACCGGCACCGCAGGCTGCGTGGCCATGCCCGGTTCCGCCACCGTGGCCGACTTGTCCTGACGAACGCCGATGCGAACCAGGGCGCCGTCGCGCAGCTCGAGAATGCGGTCGACCAGCGCCAGGACCTGCGTGCGCTGGGTCACCAGGACCACCGTGACGCCGGCCTGGCGCAGACCGGTGAGCGTCTGCGCGAGCGCCTGCTCGCCGGCGGTGTCGAGGCAGGCATTCGGCTCGTCGAGGACAACGACGCGGGGCTCGCCATAGAGGGCACGCGCCAGCGCCACGCGCTGGCGCTGGCCGCCCGACAACATCTGGCCGCCCTCGCCCACCGGTGTCAGGTAGCCGTCGCGCAGCTGGACGATCAGCTCATGGGCGTGGGCCCGGGCCGCGGCAGCGACGACCTCGTCCTGCGCTCCGTCGGAGAAGCGGGCGATGTTTTCGGCCACCGTGCCTGCCAGCAGCGCGACTTCCTGGGGCACATAGCCGATCTGGCGACCCAGTCCTTCCGGCGTCCATTGCCCGATGTCGGCACCGTCGATGCGCACGCTGCCCGCGGTGGCCGGCAGGGCGCCCGTGATCAGGCGCGCGAGCGTGGACTTGCCCGAGCCGCTGGGTCCGATCACGGCGACGATTTCGCCGGCGACGATCGTGACGTTGATGCCGTGCAGGATCGGCCGGGTCGTTCCGGGCGCGGCGTAGCACAGGTTGTCGAGCACGACGGCACCGGTGAGCGCGGGCAGCGCGTCGAAGTGCCGCGGCACCTCGAAGGCGAGGAGCCGATCCAGCCGATGCAGTGCCGCGCGTGCCTCGACCAACGATTTCCATTGCGCGATCAGCGTCTCCACGGGCGCGAGGGCGCGGCCGAGGATCACCGTGACGGCGACCATCACGCCGGGCGTCGCCTTCTGCTCGATGACGAGCCAGGCGGCCACGCCCATCATCGCCACCTGGACGCTCTGGCGGAAGAATCGCGTCGCGCTGTTGGCGAGCGAGCCCGCACGGTGCGTCGCCAGTTGCCGGACCTGGAGCTGGCGGCTCGCCGCCCGCCAGCGGGCGCCGATCGCCGGGCCCATGCCGAGCGCCCGCACCGGCTCGGCGCTGCGCATCACGCCGTCGACGAAGCGCGCCAGTTCGCGACCCTGGTCCTGCGCCCGCTCGACGCCGGCGCGGGTGGCCCGCTCGTTGCCCCACGCGAGCAGCACCAGCACGGCGGCGCTCGCGAAGGCAAGCTCGCCGAGCAGCGGATTGAAAAGGTAGATGAGCCCCACGTACATCAGCATCCACGGCGCATCGAAGAGTGCGACCAGGCCGGGGCCGGAGACGAAGCCGCGCAGCACGGTCACGTCGCGCATGGCGCCCGCCTGCTGCGCCGCCGGGACGCGGCCGATGCCGTCGAGCACCCGGCCCAGCACCTGCGTGCCCACCCGATCCTCGAACAGCAGCCCCGTCAGCGCCAGCAGGCGACTGCGCACCAGGTCGAGCGCCCACATCAGCAGCAGCGCGGCGCCGGCGAACAGCGACAGCATCACGAGCGTCTCGAGGCTGCGCGTCGAGAGGACACGATCGAACACCTGCAGCATGTACACCGACGGCGCCAGCATCGCCAGGTTGATGACGAAGCTGAACGCCACCGCCGCGACGAACAGTCGCCCGTGGGGGCCGACGATGAACCGGATCATTGCGTTCGGACTCGCAGTGCGGATGACATGGCTTCGCGAGCCGGGTGCATCACGGACCGAACACGTAGTCGCTCAGCGCCGTCTGGTCGCCGTTGACCAGGGCGATCTGGGTCAGCTCTGCGGCGCTGACCAGCGCGTCGGCGTCCGCTGCGTGAAACAGGAACAGGCCGGTCTGGGTGCCGTTGTCGACCGCGAACAGAACGTCGGCTCCCACCGCATAGGCGGCGGTCGCCGAACCGATCTGCGCGGCCGCGCTGGTCGGGTCGATCGCGCCGACGATGTCGGTCGTGAAGACGACGAGCTCCGCGGCGTTCGAGAAGCCGCCTGGCGCGGCCCGCACGACAGCGTTCTCGACCGTCGTGTCGCCATCGCCCACGTGCACGCCGGCCATGCTGAAGCGGAAGGTGTCGGTCGCGCTGTGCCAGTCGGTGATGGTGTCGAAGCCGCCGACGCTGCTGTCGAACACATAGGTGTTAGCTCCGCCGCCACCGGTGAGGGTGTCGGCCCCGGAGCCGCCGTTGAGGACGTTGGCGGCGGTGTTGCCGACGATCACGTTGTTCAGCGCGTTGCCGGTACCGTTGACGGCCGCTGCCCCGGTGAGCGTCAGGTTCTCCACGTTGGCACCCAGCGTGTAGGTCAGCGAACTCTTCACGGTGTCGGTGCCGGCATTGGCCGCTTCGGTGACCGTGTCGCCGGCGTTGTCGACGACGTAGGTGTCGTTGCCCGTGCTGCCGGCCATCGCGTCGGCGCCGGCGCCGCCATCGAGGGTGTTCGCGCTGGCGTTGCCGCTGATCGTGTTGTTCAGCGTGTTGCCGGTACCGAGGCTCGCCGTTCCGCGCAGGATCAGGTTCTCGACGTTCGCGCCGAGGGTGTAGTTGACATAGCTCACGACCGTGTCGGTACCCGCGGACGCCGCCTCGGTGACGAGGTCGGTCGCCGACTCGACGATGTAGAGGTCGTTGCCCGTGCCCCCGGTCATGGCGACGCCGCTCGTGCCGTCGAGCACGTCGTTGCCCGCGCCGCCGGAGACCGCGTTCGACCCGGGCTGACCCACCAGCACGTCGGCGCTGCCGGTCCCGGTGTTGAGCAGCTGCCCAGCGGCGGGCGGCCCGTCGTTGTCGAGGATGGTGCCGATCACCGAGGACGTGCCCACGGTCGCGTTGACCGGGCTGAAGAGATTGAGCCCGAAGGTCTCGGTCGGCTCGACGACGAGGTTGTCGAGCAGCGGAATCTTGATGGTGTGGATCGTCTCGCCAGGCTGGAACACGATGGAACCCGACTGCGCCGCGTAGTCGCTGCCGTTGAGAGCCGTGGCGTTGCTGTTGCTGTACGACGCGCTCACGACCTGCGTCGACGGCGCGCTCAGCACGACATCGAATTCGAGGTAGGTCGAGCCTTCCGTGGCCGCGATGGACGAGGCGGAGATCACCGGCAGCGCGACCGTCGGCGCATCGCTCTGGGCGATCACCATGTGGCCGCGCGGATCCGCGATGAGCGCATTCACCGCGCCCGACAGCGTCAGGTCGAAGAACTCGGCCGGCTCGGCCACGGCGTCGTCGCGCAAGTCGACGTAGACCGACTTGCTGACCTCGCCCGGAGCGAACACCAGGGTTTGCGCCGCCTGGGCGCTGTAGTCGCTGCCGGCGGTTGCGTTGCCGTCGGCGGTCGCGTACTTCACCGTCACCTGGCTCGTGCTCGGCTTGTCGAGCGTGACGGTGAAGGTCGCGCGCGGCTCGGACTCGTTGACGATGCCATCGCTCACCGAGATGTTCGGCGTCCCGCTGGTCATGTCGTTGTCGAAGATCGAGCCGGTGCCGACCGCGCGCGCGATGGTCGCGTTGACCGCGCTGAACAGGTTCAGCGTCAGCACCTCGGTCGGCTCGACGCCGGCGGCGTCGAGCACCGGGATCTTCACCACCTTGGTCGTCTCGCCCGGGGCGAAGGTCAGCGTGCTCGACAGCGCGGCGTAGTCGCTGCCGTTGAG
>Ga0070673_100001335_pt1 | contig 14370 bp, 15 predicted proteins | sample KBSM23metaG_FD_65342 | JGI IMG/M metagenome (GOLD analysis project Ga0070673, IMG submission 65342) | Miscanthus rhizosphere microbial communities from Kellogg Biological Station, Michigan, USA - KBS M2-3 metaG | ecosystem: Host-associated > Plants > Roots > Rhizosphere > Soil ... | reverse complement strand
GCGGGCCTGGCGACGAGATCGACCTGCCCTGGGACGACGTGGGAAGCGGGCTGGCAGGAGAACGACCGCACCCGCACCTTCCGCTACCGGATCGAGAGCGCGGACGACGCGCGGGTCCGGATCCGCGTGGACGGGACGGTGAAGACCACGCACAACGAGTGGCGGATCGAAGGAAGCGTCGACGTCTCGATGGAAGACGGCCTGACCGGAACCGGCGACCTTCGCGTCGCCGGCCCCGGCACGCCTGCCGTCAGCGCGCGGACTGTCTCGATCGGGTTCCTATCCGATCGCTGATCGCTGACCTACTTGACCGGGTAGTAGCCGACCTTCTCGACGATCGCCTGGCCGTCGGCCGACAGCACCCAGTCGATGAACGACTTGATCTCGCCCGTCTGCTTGGCCCGCAGGTAGAAGAACAGCGGCCGCGCCAGCGGGTAGGTTCCGTTGAGCACGTTCGTCTTGTCCGGGTTGATGGCCGGGCTGGTCGCGTCCTTCTTCACCTTGAGGATCTTGATCCCCTTGGCGTACGCCGCGCCGCCGTAGCCGATGCCGAACTTCTCCTTGGACACGGCGTTCACCACCGCCGCGGTCCCGGGCATCGTCTGCGCGCGCGGCGTGAAGTCGGCGCCGCCCAGCACGGTCTCCTTGAAGAACACGTACGTCCCCGAGCTGTTCTCGCGCGAGTAGACGATGATGGTCGCGTCGGGCCCGCCCACCTGCTTCCAGTTGGTGATCTTGCCCGTGAAGATCCCTTTCAGGTCCGGGATCGAGATCTCGGTCAGCGGGCTGCCCGCGCTGACGTAGACCGCCAGGCCGTCGCGCGCCACCGGGATCTCGACGCCGGTGTTGTTGTAGCGATCGCGCAGCTTCTCCTTCTCGGCCGCCTTCATGCTGCGCGACGATTCGCAGATGTCGGTGGTGCCGTTGATCAGCGCGCTGATCCCGGTGCCCGATCCGCCGCCGGTCACCTGCAGCACCGTGCCGGGGCTCTTCTTCATGTACTCCTCGGCCCACCGCTGGCCGAGGATGACCATCGTGTCCGAACCTTTCACCGTGATCGTTCCGGCGTGCGCGGCCGTCGTGGGCAGCGACAGCAAGCCGCCGCCGATCAACGCTGCTGCGAACAGAGCTCTGAGCTTCATTGGGATTCTCCTGTTGTCGTTAGTTGCGGACTTTTGACGCCGGGCCGGCGCTAGAACTTCGCCTGGAGTTGCAGGGTGAATTGATCGTGCGGCACCGCGCTCGACGGGGCGATGCCCGGCTGGCCGAGGCCGAGCGATGCGTTCCGCCACAGGTGCTCGTAGATCGCCGACGCCTTGAGGTTGCCGGAGATGTAGAGCAACGGCCCGACGCCCAGGGTCGAGATCTTGTCGACGGCGGCCTTGGCCGACGCGGTCGTGCAGGTCATCGACGTGCCCGTGACGTCCCGGTTCGGGTTCCACTGATCGAAGCGCGCGGCGACGCCGAAGTAGTCGCCGATGTTCTGCGAGCCGGTCAGGATCCAGCCGAAGCCCTTCATGTCGCGGCAGGAATCGGCGGGGGCGCCCCGGAAGTCCTTGTTGGTGTCCTGCGACATGACGAGCTCGCCCTTCAGCGCCATGCCCCCGACGCCGGGGATGTCGAAGTAGAACTGCGCGTCCGCGCCGAACCGCCAGATGTCGTAGAGCTGCATGCTGACGGTGGTGGCGGCGGGCTTGACCTCGTCGGCCGTGATCACGCCGTCCATGTTCGCGTCGGTGATGGTCAACGCGGTGTTGGTGACCGTCGTCTGGACCTTCTGACCGAACTGGGTCGACAGGTTCACGACCAGGAAGCCGAAGTCACCGCCGAGGCGAAGGTACGTGTCGAGGTAGCGGTTGTTGTCCAGCGACGTCGGGTTGAAGACGGGATCGCCCTGGGTGAAGTTGCCGTTCACCAGCGCGCCCATGAAGCGAAGCCACTCCCAGCGCGCGGTGAGGCGGGCGCCGCGATCCCGCTCGCCCGGGAACAGCGCGCGAATCACGCGGGCGCGCTCGGGCATCTCGCGCTCCGACGACGACTGCAGCACCTCGTAGCCGAACGGAACCTTGAACTGGCCGATGCTGAAGCGCAGGCCGACGGGCGTCCACGTGTCGACGAAGGTCGCCTCGGCGTCCTTCAACACGACGCCGTCGCCGGTCGCGTCGATCTGCAGCAGGTACTCGGCGTTCTCGCCCGTGTACGTCGCCTTGAGCCGGCCGCGCCGGACCAGGAAGCGATTGAAGCTTGTGGGGCGGCCCTGGGCGTCGACGCCGGAGATCGAGTCGTCGTTGTCCTGCCAGGCGTAGCGGCCCTGGATGTAGCCGCTGAACTTCAGCTTGGAGAGGCTCGACGCCGTCGACCGGGTCTCCTGGTACGACTCGGTCAGGCCTTCGAGCTTTTGATCCAGCTCGTTGACGCGCTCCTCGATCGGCGGCGGCGGCGCGGGCGGGGCCTCGGGGACAGCCGTAGGAGGCGGGGGAACTTCAGCGGGTGGCGCTCCAGGCGTCGCCGGCGCGGCGGGGGCCGCCGGGGCGGGAGCGGGTGCCGGGGCCGGTGTTACGGCTCCGGGCGGCACCGGATGTTGCGCGAATGCCGCGGTGGAAAACAGCGAAATCAGGGCAACTGCCGAGCATCTTGTCGTTGTCTTCATGCGGCGGCATGTAACGACACGTTTGTTACAGGACCGTGGCGTGAAGGTGAAAACTCGTGAAACTCAGGTTTTCACGTAGGCAGCCGGCGCACGCGGGCAACCGATCCAAATGGGAACCCTGAGAGGGTTCCCAAACCCTCCCGCGCCGGTCCGCGGCAAGCAGAGCTCGCCGGCTCCCCACGCGATCGAGAACGCTGCTTACAGCTTCAGAGCCTTCAAACGTTCGACCGCCTCCGCGAGGCGCGCCTTGTCGGCGCACACGGTGAGCCGGATGAAGCCTTCACCCGTCGGGCCGAACCCCGTGGCGGGCGTCGCGACGATTCCGGCCTCCGTCAGCAGCCGCGCCGCGAATTCGATCGACGTCAGGCCCTTCGGGTTGGCGATCAGCGTGTAGAAGCTGGCCTTCGGCGTCAGCACGTCGAAGCCCGCGGCGGCCAGGCCGCCGCACAGAACGTCGCGCCGTTCCTTGTAGATCGCGCGCTGCTTCGCGACGGGCGCCTGGTCGCCGGTCAGCGCCGCGATCGCCGCGCGCTGCACCGCCTCGAACACGCCGGAGTCGACGTTGGTCTTCACCTGGCCGAGGCCGGCGACCAGCTGCGCGTTGCCGCACGCCCAGCCCACGCGCCAGCCCGTCATGTTGTAGGTCTTCGACAGCGAGTGGAACTCGATGCCGACCTCGCGCGCCCCCGGCGTCTCCAGGAACGAACGCGGCGGCGCCTCGTAGTACATCTCGCTGTAGGCGAGATCGCTGGCGATGATCACGTCGTATTTCTGCGCGAAGGCCACCACGCGTTCGTAGAAGCCGGGCGCGGCCAGCGCGGCGGTCGGGTTGTTCGGGTAGTTGATCCACATGATCTTCGCGCGGCGCGCGACGTCGGCGGGGATCGCGTCCAGATCGATCAGGAAGCCGTTGTCACGGCGCAGGGGCATGAAGTAGGGCTCGCCGCCCGCGAAGCGGGTCAGCGTCGCGTACACCGGGTAGCCGGGGTCGGGGCACAGCACCACGTCGCCGGGGTTCACGAACGCGAACGGGAAGTGCGCGATCGCTTCCTTGGAACCGATCACGCAGATGATCTCCTTCGCGGCGTCGAAGGAGAGCCCGAAGCGCGTCTGCATGAACGCGGCGGCCGCCTGGCGGAACGTCTCCATCCCGACGTACGACGGGTAACGGTGCGTCGACGGATCGCGCGCCGCCTCGGTCAGGGCCGCGATGATGTGCGCGGGCGTCGGCAGATCGGGATCGCCGATGCCGAGATCGATCAGGTCCTTCCCCTTCTTGCGCTCTTCGTTCTTGAGCGCGTCGATGCGCGCGAAGAGGTAAGGCGGCAGTTCCCGGATCCGATGGGCCAGCTCGATCTTCATGGCGCGGTTTCTAGCATTTTCGCTGCTATAAGGTCAGGTCCGAATGCCCGCTTTGCTCACGGTACCCGTCGGCGCGCGCGACCACGTGCGGGGTCCGGCCTCGGCGCGGGTGACGCTGGTCGAGTACGGCGACTTCGAGTGTCCCCAGTGCGGCGCGGCGCATCCGATCATCGCGCGCCTGATCGACACGTTCGGCGATCGGCTGCGGTTCGTGTTCCGGCATTTTCCGCTGACCAACAGCCACCCGAACGCGCAGCACGCCGCCGAGGAGGCCGAATGGGCCGCCGCGCAGAACGCGTTCTGGCCGATGTACGACGCGCTGTACGCCGCGCAGAAGAGCCTGTCCGATCGGCGGATGCTGCAGCTGGCGGCGGAGCTGGGCCTGCCCGGCACCGAGCTGCAAAGCGCCTGGTCCGCGCACACGTTCATCGCGCGCGTGAAGGACGACTTCGCGAGCGGCCTCAAGAGCGGCGTCACCGGCACGCCGTCCTTCTTCATCAACGGCATCCGCCACGAGGCGGGCTGGGACGAGCTGTCGCTGGCGCACGCGATCGAAGCGCAGCTTCGCGCCCCGGCCGATCCGGTCAGCCCGTAGCCGCGCCCGGTTCGAAGAACAGGGCCGCCACCTCGGGCGGCCAGTCCGCCGCGCGATTCGTTTGCCTGTCCACGTACGCCGCCGTCATCAGGCAGCGCGACAGGATCTTGCCGGCGGCGTCCGCCATCGTGCACTCGATCAGCGCGTCGGAACCCTGGAAGTCGCGCACGAACGAGGTGATGGTGATTTCCTGCTCGCCGAGCACCGGTCTGATGAAGTCGATCTCCATCCGGCGAACCCAGACCATGAACGGCAGCGTCGCCAGCGTCTTCAGGTCCCAGCCGACACGCTCGCGCACACCCTCGAGGCGGTGATCGACGTAATACGCCCCGTACTGGCCGGTGGTCACGTGATTGTAGAGATCGAGGTCGGAGAACCTGATCCGATGGGTGGTCTTGAAGACGAGCGGCGCGGGCGGCATGCGTGTCCTTTCTCAGCGATCGGGCTGCAGCGCCTCCAGGTCCAGCGCCTCCTGCACGCGGTGCAGGACCTCTTCGCTGATGCGGCCCTGGTTGCGTAGCTCGACGATCGCCTTGCGCTCGGCGGCCAGCGCCTCGCCGCGCAGGCGGCGGAACGCGGCGCCTTCGCCTTCGGTGAGGCGGCATTCGGGATCCTCGCGCGTCTGCTCGGTCAGCCGTTCCAGGCGCTGCTCGTAGGGAAGCATCACGCGTTCGAGCAGCTGCGGGTGGATGATCGACGTCTGGTCGATCTCGGTGAGGCGCTTGACCGCCGCCGCGCTGGCGTCCAGCAGCGCCTCGCGCTCCTCGCGCAGGTCGGCGCCGTCGTCCTTCAGGCCCAGCGTGCGGATGAACGCCGGCAACGTCAGCCCTTGCAGCACCAGGGTCACCAGGATCACCGCGAACGAAACGACCACCACCACCGCGCGCTGGGGGAACGGCGTGCCGTCGGGCAACGTCAGGGGCAGCGCCAGCGCGAGCGCCAGCGACACGATGCCGCGCATGCCCGTCCAGCCGATCAGCGCCACGGACCGCCAGGGCGGCCTGGACTCGCGCTCGCGGAGGTTGCGGCTCAGCAGGAATGGCAGGTAGGCGCCGATCGGGACGTAGATCAACCGCACCACGATCGCCACGCCGCTGACTGCCGCCGCGTAGCCGATCAGCGACAGCCAGGGCACGCCGGTGCTGAGGGCGCGGATCGACGCCAGCTGCAATCCGATCAGGATGAACACCAGCCCGTTGAACAGCAGCAAGAGGACGCTCCACACGCCCTTGCCACGGAACCGTGTCAGCGCCGAGAGCAGCTCGGGGTTGCGCCAGCCGAGGTAGCCGCCGGCCGTCACCGTCGCCAGCACGCCCGACACGCCCAGGTGCTCGGCGGGGATGTAGGCGGCGTAAGGCGTGAGCAGGGTGATGACCGTCTCGAGCTGGAAATCCTCCATGCGGCGGTGGATCTGCGCGACCAGCCAGCCGACCGCGAAACCGACCGCGATGCCCCCCGCCGCGACGATCGCGAACCGCCCGGCGGCGTGCGTGGCCGAGAAGCTGCCGGTCGCCACGGCGGCGAGCGCGAAGCGGTAGGCCACCAGCCCGGTCGCGTCGTTGACCAGGCTCTCGCCCTCCAGGATCGTGACGGTGCGGCGCGGGACCTTGAGGCGCTGCGTGACCGCCGTGGCGGCGACGGCGTCGGGCGGCGAAACAATCGCGCCCAGCACGAACGCGACCGGCCAGCTCATACCCGGGATCACCGCGTGTGCGACCCAGGCGACCGCGGTCGTCGTCGCGACGACGAGGCCGATCGCGAGCAGGCTGATCGGCCGCTTGTTGGCGGCAAAGTCGCGCCACGACGTGAACCAGGCGGCTGCAAACAGCAGCGGCGGCAGGAACAGCAGCAGCACCAGCTCGGGATCGATCTTCACGGCGGGCAGCCCCGGCACGAACGCCAGCCCCAGCCCGCCGACGACAAGCAGGATCGGGTACGGGATCGCGAGCCGCTCCGCGACGATCGCGAGCGCGGCGGCGACCACGAGGAGGACGAGGATCAGTTCGAGAGCGTTCACGCTCCCGGCAATCTAGCTCACGTTCGCGTGTTCGTGAGGCGTACCGGATCGGAGCGCTACGGCATGAAGGTGATGTCGCCGGAGCTGTAAATGCAGTTCGTGCCGTCCGCGCCGCTGCCGATCTTGGGCGGTTCTGCGCCGGTGTTGTTGCCGGTGTAGCGGTCGCAGATCGTCCCCGAGCTGGCGCGGACCAGGATGTGGGTGAACTTCGCGGTGTCGTTGTAGTTCGCGTTGACGCCGGCGAGCGGCCCCAGCTTCGGCATGGCCATGATGTTGTCCATCTCGAGGTGCCGCGTGTATTGCGTGCTGCAGTTGCCGCACGAGCGGTACGCCTTGCCGAAGTCCTGGAAACAGAAGTTGCGGATGATCATCGTGCCGGGACCGTTGTGCTGGAAGACCTTGTCGGTGGCTCCCTTCGCGCCGCCGGTGTCGATCGTCATCACCTGCGAGGTCGACGTGCCCTTCAGCGTCGCGGCGTCCTCGCCGACGTCCTCCCACCACACGTTCTTCAGCGTGCAGTTGCCGTCGCAATGCACGCCGTCGGCGGCGGGACTTCCCAGGATGACGTTCTGGAGGGTCGCGCCCTCGACCAGGTGGAAGATCGGATCCTGGTTCTCGTTCTGGCCGCCGCTACCCAGCGCGCCCGCGCCCACGAAGCGGCGCATGGTGCCGTCGTAGACGCCGGTGATCGTGATCGTCGCGTTCACCATCACGACGCTGCTGGCCGTCGGCCAGGTGCACAGGCTGGCGGTCGCGGGCATGCCGCCCGTCCCGGTGGCGCCCGTGGTGCCACCCCGTCCCGTGGTCCCCGCGCTTCCCGCCGCGCCGGTGGTGCCGCCGCGGCCAGCCGCGCCCGTCGTGCCCGCGCTGCCGGTCGTGCCGGCGCTGCCGGTCGTGCCGGCGCTGCCGCTGGTGCCGGCGTCGCCCGTCGTTCCGGCCGCCCCGCTGCCCGCGGTCCCGGTCGAGCCAGCGCCCCCGTCGCCGCCGCAACCGTACAGAATCAAGACACCCAGGCCCAGCAACGACAGCGATAAGAGACGCCGCATGATTGCTTACCGGTGTCAGCGCCGCCGCCCGACGGCTCAGCCTGGGGTGTCGGTCGGGGCCGATCCCGACAGCGGCTTGACACTCCCACATGACCGCATATTGTCAGCGCCGCAATGGCCACCGAGAAAGACGACAAGAAGAAGGCGAAACCGGCTGCCGCCAAGGCGGCCGACAAACCCGCGAAGGCGGCGAAGCCGGCTGAAAAGGCAGCCGCGCCGGCGGAGAAGCCCGCGGCGGAGAAGCCCGCGAAGGCAGCGGCCGCGAAACCGGCCAAGAAAGCCGCCGCTCCGTACGACGGCCCTCCTTGTCGCGTCGAGGGCTGCAAGCAGCCGGTGCGCGCCAAGGGCTACTGCCGCAAGCACTACATGGCCTGGCGGCGCGGCGCGGTGGGCGACCATCATCGCTACAAGATCTGCAGCAAGGAAGCGTGCCGGAAGCCGCGCACCAAGGGCGGCTACTGCGACGAGCACGCCGGCATCGCGGCGCCTGCCGCCGCTGCTCCCGCCGCTGAAGGCGGAGCTCCCGCCTAAAGCGGCGAGCGGTCCGTGCAGAAGATCGTCATCCGCGGCGGCGCCCGCCTGCACGGCGAGGTGCACGTCTCGGGCTCGAAGAACGCGGCGCTGCCGATCCTCGCGTCCGCGCTGCTCGCGCGCGGGCGCTCGACGTTTCGCAACGTTCCCGCGCTGGGCGACGTGCGCACGATGGGCCGGCTGCTCGCGCGCCTGGGCGCCGACGTCGAGGACGCGGGCAAGGGCGTCATGCGCATCGATACGACGGACGCGGCCGGCCACGAAGCGCCCTACGAGCTGGTCAAGACCATGCGCGCCTCCGTGCTGGTGCTGGGGCCGCTGGTCGCGCGCCGCGGCCGCGCGCGCGTGTCGCTGCCCGGCGGGTGCGCGATCGGCGCGCGCCCGATCGATCAGCACCTCAAGGGGCTGGAGGCGATGGGCGCGCGCATCGAGCTGGCGCGCGGGTACGTCAACGCCAGCGCGCGCCGGCTGCGCGGCGCCAGCATCGTCTTCGACATGGTCACCGTCACCGGGACGGAGAACCTGATGATGGCCGCGGCGCTGGCGCGCGGACGCACGACGCTGGAGAATGCGGCGCGTGAACCGGAGGTCGAAGAGCTGGGACGCGTGCTCAACAAGATGGGCGCGCGCATCAGCGGCGCGGGCACCTCGCTCATCACCATCGAGGGCGTCGAAGAGCTCACGCCCATCGAGCACAGCGTCATCCCCGACCGCATCGAGGCGGGCACGCTGCTGGTCGCCGGCGCGATCACGGGCGGCAACGTGCTGCTGCGCGACTGTCTGCCCGAGCACCTCGACGCCGTCATCGCCAAGCTGCGCGCCGCCGGCGCCGAGGTGGCCGCCGACGGCGACGGCATCCGCGTGCGCGGCAAGGCCGAGTTCCGCCCCGCCGACGTGTCGACCCAGCCCTTCCCCGGTTTCCCCACCGACATGCAGGCGCAGTTCATGGTGCTGATGACGCGCGCGCGCGGGCAATCGGTGCTGTCGGAGACGATCTTCGAGAACCGCTTCATGCACGTGCCCGAGCTGATGCGCATGGGCGCCGACATCCACATCGAGGGCCGCACCGCGATCGTGCGCGGACCGACCAAGCTGGCGGGCGCGACGGTGATGGCGACCGACCTGCGCGCGTCGGCGTGCCTGGTGCTGGCCGGCCTGATCGCGCGCGGCAAGACCGAGGTCCTCCGCATCTACCACCTGGATCGCGGCTACGATCGCCTGGACAAGAAGCTGCGCGCGCTGGGCGCCGACGTCCGTCGCGCGAAGGGGAGCGCGTGAGCACCGTGGCCGCCAAGAAGGTGAAAGCGAAGGCGAAGACCGCGCCGAGAGCGCAGGCGTCGAACGCGTCCGGCCCGCCGCCGCTGACGATCGCGCTGCCGCGCGGGCGGATCCTCGACGAGGCGCTGCCGCTGTTCAAGCGCGCCGGCGTCGATCTGGGGGCGGTGGAAAAGACGCGCGCGGGGCGCAAGCTGATCATCCCGATCCCGGAGCACGACATGCGCGTGCTGATTGTGCGCGACGCCGACGTGCCCGCCTACGTCGAGCACGGCGCCGCCGATCTCGGCATCGCGGGGCGCGACGTCCTGGAAGAACAGGACCGGGATCTCTACGAGCCGCTGGATCTCGGCATCGGCCGCTGCCGCCTGGTCGTCGCCGAGCCGGAGGATCGCCCGGTCGACGAGATGGCGCGCGTGCACCTGCGCTACGCCACCAAGTTCCCCGAGCTGACCCGGCGTCACCTGCAGGCGCGCGGCGTGGTCGCCGAGATCATCAAGCTGTACGGATCGATCGAGATCTCGCCGCTGGTCGGGCTGGCCGATCGCATCGTCGATCTGGTGTCGTCCGGCGAGACGCTGCGCCAGCACCGGCTGCGCGAGGTCGAGACGATCATGCAGGTCAGCGCCCGCATCTGCGTGGGCCGCGCCGCCGCCAAGCTGCGCAGCGACCGCATCGACGACCTGCTCGCCCGCCTAAAGACCGTCGTCGGCTGACGGGCAGCCGTAGTAGACGTTCAGATCGAACGTCCGGCTGGAGAGCAGCATCTCGCACCACGAGCCGTGGAGCTCGATGGCCGTCGCCGCGGCGTCGGTGTAATTCCAGCCGGCCGTGGACGAAGGGGCGCGCGGGACCGGCCTGCCGTCGAGGATCACGCTGACGTCATCCGGCACCGGCGGCCGGCCGGTCAGGTTGAACACGCACGAGCCCGAAAAATCGGCGCGGGCGAACAGCTCACCGAACGTCGACTCGGTCATGAACTGGGGTCCGGCCGACGGCCGTGGGTAACGGCCCGCGACGGCGAGCGCGTTCAACGCATCGATGTCGCCCGCGCTGGTCGTGGTCGACGGCGCGACGACGATGGTCGGTATGCCCATCGCCGACGCCGCGCTGATGGCGGCGACCGCGTCGGCTTGCGCCTGCGCCGGATCCACCGAAAGCGGCGCGCCCGTTCTGCCGGCGCACGTCGGCGCGCCGTCGGTCACCAGCACCAGGTACTTCGCGTTCGCGGTCGCGGTCGTGCGGGACAGCATGTAGGCGGCGGCGACGTCGATCGCCGCGGCGGCCGGCGTCCCGCTGGCGCCCCGGCCGGCGGCCACGATGTGCGCGATCTCGATGAGCCCGTCACCGGGCGTGGGCGCGACGTCGATGGCCGTGCTGATGGTCCCGGCGCCGCAGGCCGGGCCGTCGGTCGGAAACGCGTAAAGGCCCCAGTCGATCTGGAAGGCATTCGAGGTGATCGTCGCCGCCAGCCCCGACAGGAAGTCGTTCCACGGCGTCGGGTCGACGGCGATCGATCGATCCAGGACGACGAGGAGCTCGGGCGCGAGGTACCGGCCCATGATGCTCGACATCCCGCAGTTGGCGTCGGCGGACGGCGTCCGCGCGTCGCCCAGGCCCGGCAGGTCCGGGCGCAGGCCGTCGCGCCGCGGCCCATCGCCTGGCGCCACATCGCCCGGGGCCGCGTCGGACGTGATGACGCCCGTGCCCGCGTCCCCTTGCAGCGAGCCGCGCCGGCAGCCGATCCCCGCCAGTGCTGCCAGGGCTAAAGGTGCGATGCGCATGGCGCGATACCAATGAAGCATGCCTCTGCTCTGGCGGGTTTTCGCCATTTTCCTGTCGCTTAGTGCCTTCGGGGGCGCCTGCGCGCATCAGGAATCGGCGCCCGTCGCGGCGCCGCCGTCGTCGCCCAGCCGCATGCTGGACGCCGCGTTGCCCGCGTTTCACCGGCCCACGCTGCAGGGTGGGACATTCGACTCCTCGGTCGCATCGGGGCAGCTCCTGGTGATCGACTTCTTCGCCGCTTACTGCCGCCCGTGCCAGCGCAAGCTGCCCGCGCTGGAAGCGCTGCACCGCCGCCAGCCGCAGCTGGCGATCGTCGGCGTGTCGCTGGACGAGACCGGCGACGCCGCCCGCAAGTCCGTGACCCGCCACCACCTGACGTTCCCGATCGTGCACGACGCGGGCAACGTGCTGGCGGGCCGGCTGCGCGTCACCGAGCTGCCGATCTCGTTCGTCGTCGACGGCGAGGGCCGCATCCGCTGGGTGGGCGGCCCCGACCAACCCGATGACGCGCTCGTGCGCGCCGTAGCCGCGCTCACGGGGGAAAACGCGCCTTCCAGGAGACAATGAACGCATGAATCGCATGTCGATCGCGCGCGGGTGGTGTCAGGCGACGGCGTTGGCGTTGGTCGCGGCGGGCGCCGGTGCGCTCGGGTGCGCGCAGTCGTCGACCGCGAAGGCGCGCAGCGTGCTGCCCCACATTCCGGCCGAGCAGGCGCGCTGCCGCGTGGCCGCCAGCCAGTCCAGCCCGCTGGTCACCGAATGGCCCGCGTCGGAGAAGGCGAACCTCGAGGTCTTGCTGCGCAGCGGGACGGTCGCGGTCGCGTACTCGGGTTGCAGCATGCGCCTTTTGCCCGAGTGCCGCGTGGCGGGCGAGTACCACTGGCAGCAGACGACGGCGGCGACCGACTCGCTGGAGATCAACGACGCCGACGAGCTGTTCGCGAAGCTGCCGCTGGGCGCCGCGTCGCTGGAGGCCGAGCTGAAACGCTCGGGCAAGCTGTCGGTGAAGACGACGGTCGCGGGCCAGCTTCGCCTGCAGAACGCCAACGTCAACGAGGTTCCGCGCGAGGGTCCGTGCGCGCAGGCGACGCACATCGTGACGGGACTTTCGCTGGGCGCGTTCGCGCTGACGGCGGGCGGGCAGAAGGACACCAAGCTGGGCGCCGAGGTGTCGATCGTCGGCACCGGCGTGAAGACCGAGCGCTCCGCCGATCTGCTGCGCTCGGCGGGCGACTTCGACACCTGTTCCCAGGGCAACAGCGAGAGCCCGCACGTGAACTGCGCGTCGCCCATCCAGGCGTTCCTGATGCCGCTGCCCGGCCGCACCGAGGAGGAAGGCCCGCCCGGAACCGTGAAGGTGGACTTCGTCTCGAGCGACGCCGTCAGCCGCTGGGACGTCTACGCCGACGACGTGGTCATCTGCACCACGCCGTGCGCGCGCTACGTCAGCGCCGAACGTCCTGTCATGCTGCGCGCGCGTGAGGACTCCCTGGGGGGAGGGTCGGAACGGGTGCGCGTGCTCAACCTGCTCGACCACGCGGGCGAGGGACGCATCCTCCTCCAGGCCCACCACACCGCGCGCGGCGAGCTGGCGACGGGGATCAGCTTCACGGCGCTCAGCGGCCTCGCCCTGATAACGGGCATCACCTTGACCGGTACGGGCTACGGCCTCGCCGACGAGCCCGGCATGGGCAAGGCCGGCCTCATCACGATGGTCGTGTCGGCGCCGGTGCTGGTCGGGAGCATCTGGCTGATCCTCGATTCACGCGCGCACGCCGAGGTCGTTCCCTTCGACGGCGGCCTGCCGACCCTGATGGTGCAGCGGAGGCAGCCGCGCCTGGCCTGGGGCCCGAACTTCGTCGGCGGCACGTTCTAGCCGCCTGGGCTAGTCGCGTCGCGCGGCGACCACGGAGAGCCAGAGCATCGCCATCGCGAACACGTACGCGCCCCAGCGCAGGTCGGGGCGTTCGACGGGATCGAACAGGTAGCCGAAGATCACCTGCGCTGGGTACGTCAGCCACGCCGCGGCGGCGAACGAGGCGAGCGCGTACCGCCAGCGCTTCCAGTTCGCCGTACGCAGCGCGCGGACGAAGGCGACGATCGAGAGCGGGAGGGCGACCAGCAGCGCGACGACGGCGACGATCCGTTCCGGCGCGCGTGCCTGCGCCCACTCATCCACCAGCACGAACGCGGGCAGGATGCAGGACAGCCAGGTCAGGATCGGCGCCGCGAGCACGCCTCGCACCGGCTCCGATAGCGGACCCCGCAGTCGCGGTTGCAGCAGCGTCAGCCACGCCAGCCCCGCCGCGGCCGCGAACAGCGGCCACGTCATGAAGGCGGTCGGGGCGAACCTCAGGCCGAGCTGCAGCGGGCTCATGTTGCGGTCGCAGGCGCGGAGCGTGGGCAGCACGAACACGAGCGCCAGCAGCGCGAGCGGCGGCACGCAGCGGCGGGCGCCGCGCCGGTCCCTGTCATCCCGGTCCCGATTACGCAGCGCTGAGGTTTGAGTGCCAGTCATGTTTGTAAACACTAAGTACCTGATTTAATTGGCTAATATATGAAGATATTAGCACTCGCGATGCGCGCTTGACAGCACGCGATCGGCGCCTAAGCTTGCCCGCGCGATGCCCATTTACGAATACGCCTGTGCCGCCTGCGGGCACCAGTTCGAGGAATGGCAAAAGATGTCGGACAAACCGATCAAGGTCTGTCCGAAGTGCAAGGCCCGCAAGGTCGAGAAGCTTATCAGCCAGACGTCCTTCAAGTTGAAGGGCGGCGGCTGGTATTCGGACCTTTACGCCGGGCCCAAGCCGAACGGCGCCAAGGATTCGGGGGCGTCGAAGGACTCCACCACAAAAGAGGCGTCCACCGCTTCGACGTCGACTACCAAATCGACGAAGGACAGCAAGAAGTCGGAGGCGGCCGCCTGACGCAACGTGGGCAACGTGGGTAGCCAGTCCCGGCGCAACCAGTAACGAAACAGGAGACCGACAATGAAGATCAGACCGCTCTACGACCGCATTCTCGTCAAGCGCATCGAGGAACAGAACAAGACCGCCGGCGGGCTCTACATCCCGGACACGGCGAAGGAGAAACCCCAGGAGGCCCT
>Ga0070673_100001334_pt1 | contig 14370 bp, 15 predicted proteins | sample KBSM23metaG_FD_65342 | JGI IMG/M metagenome (GOLD analysis project Ga0070673, IMG submission 65342) | Miscanthus rhizosphere microbial communities from Kellogg Biological Station, Michigan, USA - KBS M2-3 metaG | ecosystem: Host-associated > Plants > Roots > Rhizosphere > Soil ... | reverse complement strand
GCCACCATAACCGCCCCGACCGCCGATGGCGCCGGTGCTTGGACGGCTGTACCCGCCGCCGCCAGCAGGCCGGCTGTAGCTGCCGCCCCTGCTGAATCCGGACCCGCCGTAGCCCCCGCCGCGGCTCATTCCGCCGCCTCGGCTCATGCTGCTCGATGCGCCGCCACGGTAACCGCCGCCGCCGCCGCGGCTCATTCCACCGCCACCACCGCCGCGGCTCATTCCGCCGCCGCCGCCGCGACCGCCGCCGCCGCCGCCGCGTCCGCCGCCGCGTGCATCAGCTTCCTGGACCGTGAATGCCGCCAGGCTCAGGAATGCGCCGAGCATTGCTGCGCTAAATGTCTTGCCGTGCATGTTACTTCCCCACTCCCTTGAAGGTTGCGAGTTCGATGCGCTTTGCATCCCCATCCGGAACGAAGGCGAAGTCCGAGTCAGAGAAGACCGGATTCACCTTCCAGTCGAGGCGGGCGATAAAGGTCGGCCGCGAGGCATCGCTGCGGTCGACAATGACGAGCTTGCGTGGGACAGGCTGGTTGCCCTGCTGGATCCAGACCTCCCAGTCGACGTCCGCTTCGCGGTAAGCGTAATGATCGGTTTCGACGCCATCGATTGTCGCAGTGCCCGCCTGATATGCGGACTTCATGGCCGCGAGACGATCGGCACTGGCCCCGTCACCCCAGCGGAACAGATCCTCCAGCGGCAGGGCTATGCCATATTGCTTGTAGAGGACATCAAGCGCCTCGCGGTTTGTCGGAGGCGCAGCCACCGTCGAGTAAAACCCGAGCTTCGGCGAATAAATGGTGAAGGTCTTGCCGTCGTAAATGAAGCGACGGTCCTTCATGTCGCTCTTATAGTCGATGACGAAGCCGGGCCGACGAATCTTGTAATCGGTCGTTCCGTCGAGCTGGATTCGCTGGCCGTCATTGGTCACCACGTCGAGACTGCCCTGCGAAGTAATCTGCAGGGTACTGGCGCTCGACAAATATGCGCTCATCGACTTCAGCGCCGCGATCGCGGCCGGCTCGACAACACCCGTCTTCGAGACTCCGCTGCTCATCGCCGAGCGCATTGCAGTGGTGCTTGAGCGCAACTGCGCAATGGCGCTTTGCGCCGGAATGATCGCCAGGATCAAACTGGCGGCTAACGCTTCACCGATTCGGGTACGCATGGAAAAGTCTCCCGTGCTAAGTCTAGGGATGGCCTAGGCCGCGATCGCCGAACCTTTCATCAGGCTAATCCCTAAGGTTGAGCCTGTGCAGTTCTGGATGGAACCGATTTCTCGCCGGCCTGGTGGGCCGACATTTGGGAAATGGCAGATCGGTTTGACGTTCGGTGTGCCGTGCGGATCGACCCCGAAACGGTTTCGACTTTGCACTTCGCGCCACGAGGGGAGGGATAATGCAGACTTGTGGGTTTACCCTGATTGGAACCTCAATCCGCGCCAGTCAGACAAAGGTTTGTTAACCGGGGGAGCCAGGGTTGCTCGCGTGCTTCAGAAACGGCAGATTTCAGCATTGGGGGCATACGCGGATGCGTAGCGTCCAGTGCAAGCTAGCGGGTGGAGAATGACGAGCCCGATCAAGCGGATCCTGATCGTTGACGACCATGACGCAGTCCGCCGCGGCGTGCGCCAGCTGCTGGAAACAAAGCCCTATTATCAGGTCGTCGCCGAGGCGCCCGACGGCCGGACAGCGCTTCAGATGGCGCGCGAGAGCCGTCCCGACATCGCAATTCTCGATTACTCGATTCCGGAGCTTAACGGTCTCGATCTCTCTCACGCGCTGAAGCGCGAGTTCCCGCGCATCGAGATCCTGCTCTATACAATGCACGATCGCGAAGAGGTCATCATGGATCTGTTGCGCGCGGGAGTCCGGGGACTCGTCCTGAAATCCGACGCCGAGCACCATTTGATCGCCGCGCTTGACGCGCTGTCGATCCACCGCTCCTATTTCTCAGGAGCGATCTCCGACACGCTCCTCGACCAATTCCTCGAAAGCAAGGTCCAGGGCGTCGCAAGCAGCCTGACACACCGCGAGCGTGAGGTCGTGCAGCAGGTGGCCGAGGGCCACATCAACAAGGAGATCGCGACTCGGCTCAATATCAGCGTGAAAACAGTCGAGACTCACCGCGCCAGCGCGATGAGGAAATTGAAGCTAAGGACGACAGCGGACCTCGTCAGATACGCGGTCCGCAACCAGCTGGTCCAAGCCTAAGCCGCTACGGGGAGCGTAGCGTGGAGCCGCGTTCCGGGGCGAGCATTGGTCATTGAGAATTCGCCGCCGAGCTGCTCGACCCGGAAGCGCATCCCTTCGACGCCAACTCCCGCATGTGCCGCCAGATCCTTGGCCGATGGCATGCCAATGCCATCATCGCAAATGACGAGTTCCAATCCCATTGTGGAGGAGCTCAGTTGCATCGTGACTGTAGTCGCGCGCGCGTGTCGGTGGATGTTGACGAGTGCCTCCTGCGCGACTCGCAGGAATGCGAGCGAGGCGGCTTCGCTGATGTGCGAAACATCGCCGTGGAGCTCGAAGGTCACGGGATAGCCGGTGCGCTTGCCGAAACCTTCGATGAGCGCCTGCAATGCCGACGACAGGCCGTCGGACATCGGCATGGGGTGATTAATGAAGGCGAGCGAGCGAATTTCGGACGCGATTTGCCGAGTCGTTGCCTGGATCTCGTCGATTAGCTCGCCGTGATCCTCGGCGGATTCGATCCCCTTCAGCCTGGCTACGCTGAGCTGGAGGTAAAGCAGGAGCTGGCCGGCTGAGTCATGGAGCTCGAGGCCGACACGCTCGCGTTCGTCGTCGCGGAGCCTGAGCAGCTCTTCGAATAGTTCCTCACGCGTGCAGTGAACGACCTGCGATGCGGAATCCCAGCTGATTGAGGAAATTCCCGGCAAAATCGGGGCCAAGCCTGAGTCATTGGCGGAATCCGAGAGTCGAGCCTCAGTGCTGCCACTAGGCGGGTGCGAAAATTGCTCACCTGCAAACAAAAGCCGACTGTCCGTCAAGAGTCGCGTCCTTCCGCTTCTCTTCCCACACCCCCGGCGCCAATCACTCCGGCGCCATGCGTTCAGTTATGACTGGATGTCAAAGCCCGAACGAGGACCTAACATACATCAATTCATCCACAGAGTCATGAGCTTTCCATAGGTTAGGTTGTGGATAACCCCATATCGGTGAGCTTACGGAGCCAAGCTGAAGGGTAAACCCGCGTTAGACGAGGTGCGGTGGCAATGTTCTCCGCGTCTTTTGTCTGCCGGCGGAGCCTCCGGTCGCCTGCTCAAGCCGTGGTCGGCTCATCGGTCAGCGACTGCGGACTCGCGCTCCATTCGCACTTTCCCCGGTGTGGCAAATTTGCCGCAACATTCCATGAACTAGGCGATTATCGGGTAAAACCCCGATTAACCCTCATCCGCACATCGCCGATTCCCACCCCTCTCTGGCGTGCCGTTTGCTGGCTCGTCCTAGGGGTAAGGAGAAAAAAATGCGCAAATATCTTCTAGCAGGCTCGGCACTGCTGATGATGGCGACGCCAGCCGTCGCCAAGGACGGCGCCGGCTATGTCGGCCTGGATTTGGGCGTCAACTGGCCCAACGACCAAGATATTTTCGGCTCAGCCGTGTTTACCTGCACGCCGGTACTGCCTGCGACGACTTGCACGCCGCCCGCCGGCATCACCAGGGCCCATGTAGGCGACCTTAGCCGCGGCGGCGGCTGGGATGGCGACATCATCGGCGGATATGATTTCGGCATGTTCCGGCTCGAGGGCGAACTTGGTTACAAGAAATCGAAAGCGAAGCATGCAAACTTTACCCCGGCGTTTATTAGTGCCGTGAACGCGGCCGCCGGCACGTCCTTCGTGGCAGATACCGACTTCAACGTCGACGAAAGTTCGCACCTGTGGGACATCATGCTTAACGGCTGGCTCGACTTCGGCGGCAACGGAGGCATCGGTGGCGGCATCGGCGCCGGTGCCGGCTATGCGGGCGTGGAGACGTTCGGCCACAACGACAGCAAGTTCGCGTGGCAGCTGCTCGCCCAGGTCTACTATCCGGTGAGCGCGAACTTCGACATCGGCCTCAAGTACAAGTACTTCCATGCCGGCGAGAATACCGGTACCCAAGTCTTCAGCTTCGCCCGTCCGACGGTTTGCAACGCGCTTCCGCCAGCTCAGTGCGCGGCGGGCACGCTGACTTTCGACGACAGCAGCAAGTGGACATCGCACAGCATACTCCTGTCTGCAGTGTACAACTTCGGCCACGCGGAAGCGCCGCCACCGCCACCGCCACCGCCGCCGCCGCCGCCGCCACCGGCGACGCAGACCTGCCCGGACGGCTCTGTGATTGACGCGGCTGCGACATGTCCGCCGCCACCGCCACCGCCGCCACCGCCTCCTCCACCTCCGGCCGCTGAACGGGGCTAAGAGGCCGGGATGACCCTCCGCTCCCTCGGGCGGAGGGTCACATCTTTGAGAGGCGCTTCTCTTTCAAGAGGAGCGCTTCTCTTTATTTTGTTGAAGGCTGAAGCGCCGAAACAGCCGGCTTGGAGGGAAGCAGCAGGTACATCATCCCAACGGCGAACGCGTAGGCGATCCCGAACTGCAGCAATCGCGTCGACCAAATCCCCGGGCTCGATGGTCCCGGTATGAGTCCAAGGCTCAGAATGATCATCGACTGATTGAAGGTGATGAGCGCGAGGCCCCCGACCGGCCCGCCCTCTTCAATTCGCCGCGCGAAAACCAGCGCGAGGCCAAACGTTGCGATCGCAAGCGTGAACAAGCTGGGAGCGACTTCCAGCAATGCGTGACAACCAACGGCCACCATGCCGCCGAGGAGATTGGCGAGCACCATCGCAAGTCCTTGGGTCGCGCCCCGCGACGGATCGAAATTGACCACCAGCACAATGGTTGTGATGAGCACGGGCAGGGCGTCGGTGAGCCCGTACATCAGGTAGACAAGCATCAACGGGGTAACGATCGCCGAGCCCGCCAATGCCAGCCGCACGGGTTCTACCGCACGAAGCGCAGTGCCCGGCGGTTCCTTTGTAGCGACCTTTGGCCAGATAGCCTGGGCAATCCAGATAACGGCAACCGCGATTAGCATTCCCCTGGCCAGTGCCATCGCCAGTGCGCCAGCCTGTTCCGGCGTCGTCATGACGACAATGGGAATGGTCGAAAAGCAAATCAGCACGAGCAGAAGCGGCAGGAAGGCGCGGCCTTGAGCGATCACCGAGAAGGACAGAAAGACGATTAGGCCGATGCTCCCGAAAAGCACCGTCGGCGTCTCTCGCAACAAGGACGACAGGACAAAAGCGGACAGCGCTCCTGCGCATTGCACCATGATGAGGACGACCCCGCCCTTGAATGGCAAGGCGGTGGGCAGGCTGCCGAGGAGCGTAGCCGCCAGGATCGGCGGCAGGAATGTCGGATACCAGCCGGCCCATTCTGAAGCCACGAAGGTCGTCGTGACGGTGAAGGCAAAGCGCAGGAGCGCCTGATTCCGCTCGACCCTTCCTGTGGCTGCGGCCGCCATAGCCTGCCTCTCGCCTACTGCAGGTAACTGAGCATCGTGATCGCCCAGATCCAAAGCCTTCCGAGCGGGTTCATCAGCGAATGCTTGCTAGTAAAAACGATGACGTTCGCCTGCGCTCCGCTGCGGCCTGCGCCAATTGCCGTGCGCTGGGATTCGTCAAGCAACTGGATCTGCACGGGAAAGCGTTGCGGTTCGCGCAGCCAGCCCTGGTCGGGGGGGACATCGGCAAGCTGGCCCGTGGGCGCTTCGCCGCCTTGGGTGACCCCTAAGCCCACGCTGTGGACCTGCCCTTGGAAGAGCTTGCCCGGGAATACGTCGAGCGCAACCAGCACCTTTTGCCCTGGCAGGACATTGCCGAGCTGGTTCTCGCGAAGGTTGGCGGAAATCCAGCGAGAGCCGTCCCGAAGGAAGCTCAGCAGTGGCTGGCCTTTCGTGACGAACTGGCCTGAGGCCAATCGCAGGTTCGTGACGACTCCGTCCGCCTGCGCAACAACCGTGGTATTACGAAGATCGAGTTCTGCCTGTGCAACCGCGGCGATAGCCTGTCGGACCTTGGCGTTCTGCTCGCCTGGCGCGCCGAGGTTCGCTTCCGCCTTTTTAACGTCAGCCGCGGCCTTTTGAACGTCGGCCGCAGTCTCGGCGACTTCGGCTCTCGCGCGGATGCCGTTGGTTTCGGGCAACGCTCGCTCCGCGACGAGGTCGGTGACGATCTTCCCAAGCTTTTGGTTCGCATCGAGATCCACCCTCTGCTTGTGGAGAGCAGCCTTAGTTGCTGCGATATCGGCTTCAGACACTTGCGCATCCTGGAATGCTGCAGCCAGGTTCGCCTGCGCGCCCTGCAGGGCGATCCGATAGGGTTCTGGGTCCATGCGAAACAACACTTGGCCCTTGGCCACATGCGCATTTTCCTTCACGCCAACAGCGATGACCCTGCCCGCAACTTCCGGGGCTACCTGGACGAGAAACGTGTCGACCCGTGCTTGCGATGTGTACGGCGTGAACCGGTCGGACAAGACACTGTAGATGAAAAGGATCACGAGCACGATCAGGGTGACCAAGGCGATCTTGCGAACTGGGCTGGCGGACGGCGCAGGTTCAGCCACTGCAGGCTTTTCGACTTCGTCAGCCACGGTTGTCGTCATTGGTGCGCGCCTCCCGGGGTCTGGAGCCAATCGCCGCCAAGCGCTCGGTAAAGGCTGATCACCGCGCGATACCGGTCGCCCTGCGCCTGCGTCAGGGACAGCTGCGCGTTGTATAGGCCGCGTTCCGTATCGAGGACGGTCAGATAGTCTGCGTAGCCGTTGTCGTACCGAAGGGTCGCTAGCCGCACGCCCTCCTGTAGATACTGGACCCGCCGGCCAAGGCTGGCGTGTAGCTCGCCCGAATTTTGCACGTCGGCGAGTGAATCATCCACGTCGCGAAACGCATTCTGGATGGCCTTCTGATAAAGCGCGAGCGATTGGTCACGCCGGGCTTCGGCCTGCAGGTTCGCCGCCTTGATTCCGCCGCCGGTGAAGATCGGCCCGGCGACATCGCCAGTGTAGGACCAGGTGCGCGATGGGCCCGAGAACAGACTCCGTAGTGCAGAGCTGGCGAACCCCGCCAAACCCGTCAGCGTGATGCGCGGGAAATAGAGAGCACGCGCGGCACCAATCAGGGCGTTGGACGCGATGAGCGCCTGCTCAGACTGGAGGATGTCCGGCCGCTGCACCAACAAGTCCGAGGGGAGAGACGCCGGCACTGACGGAAGGCTGAGCGTGTCGAGCGTCCGGTCGCGGGCAATTGGGCCGGGGTTGCGGCCGAGCAAGACTGAAAGCGCATTCTCCTGCGTCGCGATCGCCTGCTTCAGGTCCGGGATCACTGCGGCGGTCGCTTCATATTCCGCCTGCGCCTGCGTCATTTCAAAATCGGAAATGTAGCCGCGGTTGAGCCGCGCGCGGAACAGGCTGACCCATTCGCCGCGGCTCTGAAGCGTCGCCTCCGCGATGCGCAGGCGTTCGTCGAGATCGAGCAATGTCACATAGCTGCCGACGACCGACGAAACGATCGTGAGGATGACTCCGCGCCTCGCCTCTTCGGTCGCGAGAAGATTGGCCCTTGCCGCCTCAGTCTCGCGGCGGATCCGACCCCACAGGTCGATTTCCCAGCTGGCCGTCAAAACCGCGCCGAAGCTCGTGCTGAGTGGATCGACGAACGAGGGAACCTTGTGCTCGCTGAGCCGAGTTTGCCCCCCGCTGAGGTCGTAGCCGATATGCGGGTAGGCCTGCGACTTCGTGCCCATCAGGATTGCGGCGAACTCGTCGACGCGCGCGGTTGCGACCTTAAGATCGGTGTTCTTGGCAAGCGCTTCCCTGACCAGCGCGTCGAGTTGGGCGTCGCGCATCCCGCGCCACCATGCTGCGGTCGCCGAAGGCGATTGGGTTGCGGCAGCCGGCGCGCTGATGCGGTATTGGACGGGGACTTCGACCACGGGCCTGCTGTAGTTCGGGCCCTGGATGCACCCGCTCAGTGGCATCCCTAACGCTGCTGCAGCGCAAAACCCGCCACTCAAACTCAGGCGCTGCATTACCTCCGCTCCCGCATAACCCTAAGGCGGTTATGTTTGGCTCCCGGGAGGATAGAATCGGGACAAGTCCAAAGAATCTTTTGGGATTAACCCCCGGTCGACCGGCTCCCTCTCACTTCCCCGGAAAATCAGGCGCTACCGACTAACCCCTATTGCGACGGAGCGGTCCTAATGGCCTGCGGGCTCCTAGTTCCGCAGCATCGAGTGGAAGTGATGATCCGCAGTAATGGACGCCAACCCATCGGGGAAAGCCGACTCTGGCAGCTTTATGATCGGCGGCGCTTCGCGATCCTGTTCTATGCCCTGCTGCTCACGCTGCTCGTCCTGCCCATTGCAACGACGCTCGGCCTGCCACCATGGATGATCAGGCTGTTCCTCGCCGTGTGTCTGGCCGCGGCGGTGATGCCAAACTCAAACAGGCACACGCGCCTCATCTTCCTCGCAGTCATCGTTCTGCTCAGCGTTGCCGGCGAAGGGTCCGAGAGAGGGTATCTCCCAATCAGCCAGGCATTGATCCTGTTGCTGGTCGCAGCAATCGGACTTCTAGCCGCGGTAGGGACATTTCGTTTCATGCTCGCGGCCCCGTCGGTGACCGACGAAACCGTATATGCTGCGCTCAGCACCTATCTACTGGGCGGCTTGTTCTTAGGGCAGATCTACTGGTCGATCGAGTTGCTGCGGCCGGGCAGCCTGGTGGGGCCGGATCCGACATCGCAAATGAGGTCGATCTATTACAGCTTCGTCACGCTCGCGACGCTTGGGTACGGCGATTTCCTGCCCCGTACGGACGTCGCCCGCGGGCTCGCGACGTTTGAGGTCGTTGGCGGGCAGTTATTCCTTGCGGTGCTTGTTGCCCGGCTGATCGGGGCCTTCGAGGGAACCAGGCGCGATCGTTGATTATTCCGCGGCGGTGAGCTTGGGACGCGAACTGCGCGGCGGGGCCGCTTCTTCGGGCGTCGGCGAATCCAGCCACTCCATCATCAGGACCCAGCCCACGGCCAGCAACACGGCGCCAATGAACAGGCCGACGAGGCCGTAGGCGATGACCCCGCCGATAACGCCGAGCAGGATGACCGGCATCGGCACTTCGAGGCCGTGGCCGATCATCAGCGGCTTCAGGACTGCGTCGCTGAGACCAGAAATGATGAACCACACGGTGAAGAGGATTGCGACGGTCGTCGACTTGACCGCGAACCCGTAGATGATCGCCGGAATCGTGACGAGCAGGACCGGCACCTGAACGATACCGAGGCCCATCGCCAACAGCGACAATATTCCCGCGCCGGGGATGCCGATTGCGAAAAAGCCGATGCCGCAGAACAATGCCTGGACAAAGGCGACGCCGATCACGCCGTTGGCAACCGACCGCACAGTCGCGCCCATGACATCCATATAGTGTTGCGCCCGGGCCCGGTCGCCGCAGATGCGCGCAAATAATGAAAGAGCGAAGGCGCGAACTGCGTCGGCATAGGCGAGCATGATGCCGGCGAAGATTACTGCCAGGACCAGGCCAAGCACCGTCGTCACCATGCTGCCGGCTGCTCCCACCAGGCGCCGTGTGAAGCTGGCCAGTTCGGGCCCGTATTGCTTTGCGAAGGCCGGGAGATTGCTTGATGCCTGGGTCCAGACCGCATGAATCTTCGGCCCGACAATGGGAATCCCGTCGAGACCTGCCGGTGGCGGCGGGATAGTCGCGGTCCCGTCCTTGAGCGACGAAACCAAGGCGGGGACAGACGCGGCGGCACTCATGCCGGCGATCGCCGTTGGGATCAGGATCAGTAGCGTAAGCCCAAGTCCGATGGTTACCGCGGACCAACGGTTGCCTATCTTCCGCGTTAGCATCCGGTGCAGCGGATAGAAGCAGATCGCGAGCACGGTCGTCCACAAAAGGAGCCCGATAAAGGGCATCAGCAGTTGCAGGCAGGCCGCGATCAGACCCGCGAGCAGGAGGAGTGGCAGAATCAGATCGACCAGCCGGCCGAGTGATTTCGATGCCGAGGTGTCGTTCATGCCGGCAGCCACCAATGCGAAATGCGCGAACGGACCAGATCCCGGAACATCACCCGCAGGCTGTCAACTGGACCGCCGCGCGATGGAATCAGGGGAAACCCTCTGCTTTAGCTCGAACGAGAAATTTGCTATGATTGCCGGGCCGAACGATCCTCTTTGGGGGTTAGTCGTCATTTCTGAGGAACCGATCTTGGGCTGGAGCGGCGGTTTCAAAGACCCGGCACCAAAGCTGCTGAGTTTGGCTAGCCTGGAAGCAGACTTGGACTCGTTGGTGGATTCCATCGAAGCCGAGTGGCGGCTTCACGGGACTGTGCGTAGGGAATCGGCCGAACAGGTGCATGCGCTGCTGGAGCGAGCACTCGCGCTTTAGACTATTTGGTTGTCGCGCTTTCGGGCCGAACCCTGGCGAGCAGTTGTTCGCTCAGCCGCAGGCCACGCTCCGCCGCCGCCTTGGCCTTGCGAATATGCGCACGCGTTTCTTCCTCGCTGGGCGGGACGAGCTCAAGTTGTTGTGTAAATACTTCGGCCAGCGCGGCGAAATCCCCGGCCACGGAAACGATGGACGCGGTGCCTTCTGAGTCATCAAGCTCAGTGGCGTCCACGCGCGACCGGCGATTCGGCATTACACCCTCTTCTTCGAGTCCGACTCGCGCTTTCGGAACGCGTAGGGCGACTAAGCAGCAATCGCCCTCACCGTCCAGCAAGCACAAAATCCGTGTGCCATCGCAAGACTGAACGTAAGCGAAACAAGGTTAGCTTCGCTTCGGCGGCTATAAGCGTTAGGGCGTTCCGGATAGTCGCTTAAGCTCGGCCATTGCCCGGAGGCTGTCCTCGGCCCAGATTTCCACGATCTGACGGAAGTCTCCACGATTGGTGACGCTATTGCGCCTGCCGACAGTGTTGTCGCCGACGACGTTGGTGTCGACCGCGCGACCCAGTAGCGCGTTGGTAAGCGAGTCCCGCAACTCGACGACGAAAGTCGCCTGGCCGGCTTCTTCCGCGAATGAGTAGGTGGGCCCGGCCGTGCGAAGCTCGGGCGCGGAAACGGAGATATTCACGACACCTGTCCGAATCTTGAGCGTGTCGGCCGCGGGGCTGTCGGCGATCGCATAGCCGCCCTTCCTCCAGGCGTCGGCAAAAATCTCGGTCGAAGCTGCGACGCCCTTCGTCACCGCTTCCTGAACATCCCTTTCAGACACCCGACCTGCCAGCGAGGAAGCCGAGCTATTCTGATCGCGCCTCCAGTTCTTGCGGAAGGCGACTTCGGTCGGCTCGATGATCACTTTCGTGTACGACCGGAAGTCGGCGCCCGGCGCCAAATAGGCATGATCAAAGCGCTTTGAAGACACGCGCTGCATGCCGTCCCACTCGACCGGCGGCGGTGCTGCCAGGGCCGCGGTCCCGGCAATGAGGCCGCACGAGACCATTGCCGTCGCGAATTTCCGGTGAAGCTTCATCAGGGCCTCCTTCGCTCGCAACCACTGCCCCGACGCAGGAAATCCACCATCAGCGAAAACCCGCAAACGCGGTCAGGATTGATCAAGGACAAATCAGGTGGGCACCTGATATTCGATTGAGCGCACGCGGCCGACTGTACGCCCATGAGCGCCGCGCCATTGCTCGATAAGATCGTGAAGCTCGCTGTCGCAGCCAGCACTTCCATGCTGCTATTTGCACCAGCAAACCGGGCTCAACCGACTACTGGCGCCCGCCTGCATGGCGCAGTTTGGTTGAGCTTCGAGACCAATGCGTGCGGCCATCTCGACCGCGTCGGAAACAAACGCTCTGCACTAACTCTGGCGGACGTCCCCTTCGATTTCGAAGACGACGATGAATGGGTCAACGCGTGGACGATGCCGCCCGAAGAGTCAGAACTGGTCAATCAATGGCTATTGCAGCATCCCGAAATCGGGACGATCACCGAGGCCGTTCAAAAGGCCTGCGAGGGCGATGAAGCTCTGCCCGCAAACGAGAGCGACGAACCCAACATCGCCTGACCCCGTCATTTCCACCGACTTAGTATTCCGGGTTAATGCCGATTGCCGATCGGAAGGACCCTAAGCGATTTTCTGTAAGCGCCACTCCTAGTTTCGGAGGCGTTCATGACGCATTACCGTATTCATCTCGATAGCCGGGCGGATCACAATGCATTGATGGCGCAGCTTTGTCGCCAGGCTGCCGCCGGGCTGGCCCAGCAAATCGCCCTTACGAAGGACCCCCTCAAGCGCGAAACCCTGCATCGCAAGATGCGCGAGCATGAGGCGCAATCGGAACGCCATCGAGTGCTTGCCGAGCGATTGGCGAGGCGCGGGAAACCACGCCGCGCGGTGCTGGAAGCCCGATCGTAATTTCACCGTCTGATCGCTGCCACCTCGCCCTACCAACGCATAATCTTTAAGGCTGCGCGCCGCGTATCACTCACAGAGTCGGCGGTGTGGAATGAGTAGCTGCGATCCCATTCCAGTCTGGGAACTTGAAGCCGAGCTTGGCGAGGGCCCTGTCTGGGTCGAACGCGACCAGGCCTTGTGGTTCGTCGATATCAAGAAGCAGCTGATCCACCGCTACGATCCAAATGATGGCGCACGGCGAAGCTGGGATTCTCCCGAGCAGGTCGGATTCGTCCTGCCGGCCGAGGGCGGCGGCTTTGTCGCAGGATTGCAGTCGGGTCTTTACCAGTTCGACGATCAAAGCGGTGCATTCGACCTGATTGTCGAGGTCGAGCCGGACATCCCCACCAACCGCCTCAACGACGGCGTTGTCGATCCCGCCGGTCGCCTCTGGTTCGGCTCGATGGACAATGGCGAGCGAGCCAAGTCAGGTGCCTTCTATTGTTTCCACGAAGGACGCCTGACGCGCACGAAGCTCGACGGCATTGCCATCACCAACGGGCCGGCAGTCTCGCCCGACGGCAAGCTCTTGTATTATGTCGATACGCTCAAAGGGACGATAGACGTTGCCGACATTCACGACGACGGGTCGCTTGGCGGCACACGGCCCTTCGTTCGCATCGACCGCCGCGAAGGTCATCCGGACGGCCCGACCATCGACTACGACGGCCACGTGTGGATCTCACTCTACGCCGGCTGGGAAGCGCGACGATATGCGCCGTCGGGCGAACTGGTCGAACGCGTCCGCTTTCCGGTCGCGAACATCACGAAGATGGCCTTCGGAGGTGACGACCTTCGAACGGCCTTCGCAACGACCGCTCGACAGCTGCTGTCCAGCGATCAGATCGCCGAACAACCGCTAATCGGCGCCTTGTTCGAGTACCGCACCGATGTGCCCGGCATGGCCTGCCCGCTAGTGCGCATCTGACCGGCCCAGCCCCCCTCGCAAAGGCAGCCGGGCCCGGGCCGATTTGCGCTTAGCCCTCCATCTGTTCCAGTTCTTTGCCGCGGGTCTCGTGCACCAGCTTCTGGACGAGGAAGTAGCTGATGACCGCGCAAACACCGTAGAAGGTGTAGCTGATCGTCAGGCCGAGCTTCGCCGCCATTACCGGGAAGCTGAACGAGATCAGGAAGTTCGAGAACCATTGAACAAATCCGCAGACCGCGAGAGCGGAACCGCGGATCTGGTTCGGGAACATCTCGCCCAGCATCACCCACATTACCGGGCCCCAGCTGAAGTTGAAGAAGATCACGTAGAGATTGGCGGCGACCACTGCGAGTGTGCCGAGGTCCCTCGACAGGATGAGGTTACCCTGCGGATCGAGTGAGCCCTGGCTGAACGCATAGACCATCGCAAAGAGAGTCACGGCCATCCCAGCCGATCCAATCAACAGGATCGGCTTGCGGCCGATCTTGTCGATCACCGCGATGGTGACGAAGCAGGCCGCGATCGACACTGCGCCGGACACAATATTGATCGCCAGCGACTGGCTCTCGGTGAAGCCGGCCAGCTGCCACAGCGTCGCACCGTAATAGAAGATGACATTGATGCCGACGAATTGCTGGAACGCCGCCAGCATGATTCCGGCCCAGACAACTGGACGAATGCCAAGCAGCCCGCTGCCTTTGATATCGCTGAGGCGAGGCCGGTGGTCCTCGCTGAAGGTCGCCCGGATCTCGTCGAGCTTGGTGCTGGCGACGTCGCCGCCGAACAGGCTGGCGAGCACGCTGCGCGCCTGGTCCACCCTACCCTTGGAAACCAGGTACCGGGGGCTCTCCGGAATCATGAACAGCGCAACGAGGAAGATCGCCGCCGGAAGGGCCTGCATCAAGAACATCCAGCGCCAGGCCTCGATTCCGCCCAACCGGGC
>Ga0070673_100001324_pt1 | contig 14433 bp, 7 predicted proteins | sample KBSM23metaG_FD_65342 | JGI IMG/M metagenome (GOLD analysis project Ga0070673, IMG submission 65342) | Miscanthus rhizosphere microbial communities from Kellogg Biological Station, Michigan, USA - KBS M2-3 metaG | ecosystem: Host-associated > Plants > Roots > Rhizosphere > Soil ... | reverse complement strand
ATCAGTAGAACCGCCTGAGAAGGCTGCGCCGGAGTTGTCGACAAAAACATTGGCCTCGATCAAGACCCGGCGGCCACCCCCTTTACTTACCACGCCGCGATGACAGTTTCGGATTAAGTTGCGACGGACAATTACGTCATCACTACAGGGAAGGTCGATGGCCGGCTTGCGCTGAAAATTCTTGCCATCAAACAACTCACAATCTTCAATCGTGATGTGATTGGACTGATTGAACTTAATAAGATAAAGACGATCGTCGTCCTGCAGAGGATCGTATGCGGGCGTGCAACCACCGGGAGGACATGCGTAATGGATCTTTGAATGTCGGACGGTTATGTAACTGGTCCAAAGCGCGCGATCATACCAGGCAGCGGTGTGTCCTCCTGGTGGGTCATTAGTCTTTACGTGGTTATAGGAATCTTCAGGTTCGTAGACGCTATCGCCGTGAATTCCATCGCGACGACGATTCAGTTTCTTTCCTGCCACGTCCGTATTGTAAGGGTTTGGAAAGATGTCAAAGCCATCGATGACGATGCCGCGTGCCAAATGCAAGCGCACGTGGTCAATCACAACACCCAACTGCGTTTCAGCGCGAATGGTGAGTGGGTTCATAGGGTCGTAACGATAAATACCAACTGCCTCAGGCGGTATGCCTCGGGGGACAGTCCCACGCGGATCGCCAGCCTCCAGCTGATCTTCCATCGTCATGGCTAGATTAAGCCCGCCCCAACCTCCCTCGCTTCCGACCTTTCGGTAATCTCCGTTCTTTGCCACGATCGTGTCGCCACTGCCGACGTGGCGCAGAGCCACTCGCCATGACTTAAAAGGGCAGCTGTAACTGCCATCACACCGCGTGTCATCTCCGTCGAGCAGATGAACGTATACAACCTTTCCTTTTCCCTGCGCTCCTCCGCAAACTAGTAAGGTCGCAACTATCGGCAACAACGCTCGCGCCGGAAATAAAAGGAATTCTCTTATTCTCATTTTTCTCCCGCACTCTCGATCCATTTCCCATTGAGCATGACGCGCTTGACGCGCCTCATATCGCTTATGTTTTTGGAAGGATCGCCTTCAACCAGCAACATATCTGCCAGCTTTCCCGCTTCAATGCTTCCAAGGCGATCGGTCACGCGAAAGAAACGGGCATTTTCCATGGTACCCGCGACGATTGCCTGCATTGGCGTCAGTCCCGCTTCCACTAGCAACTCAAGCTCGCGCTGGTAAGCCCAACCTCGCTTAGCGTGAGGCACATCGGAATGAGAGCCGACTACGACGTGTGCGCCAGCTCGAAACGCGTGTCCTACAAAAGCCTCCATCTGTTTGAAGGCGTGCACGTGCATCGCCTTTGTATCTTTGTCTCCTTCTTGCCGTTCGAAGACGGCCAGTGTCGGCGAGACCACAGTCCCTCGCTCGACAATCAATTTAAACAGCGCAGTTGCTCGCGGCGAATTGAGATCAACGCTGTTCCAGACTTGATACCGGCCTTCACGCCGAGCATTGTTATCAGCAAGGACGGCTTGGCGATACTTCTCAGCCTCCCGCAAAGGAAGCAGGGCTGTTCCAAACGACGTCGCATGCTCGACTCCATCAACGCCGGCACGAATGGCGTCCGTTGCGTCCACAATCTCGAGGTGCGAGGTAACTGGAAGACCGCGTGCGTGCGCCGTTTCGGTTGCGACTTTGATAAGCGCAAGAGGCAAACGGAAGTAGACCTTGATCGCCGAAGCACCCTCATCGGCAAACCGGTTGACCGCATTCCGCGTCTCTTCTGCGTCTCGTACGATGAACGAATCTGTCGGATAAGCAGGCGGGGGTGAATCTAAATGGGGACCGCATAGAAACAAACGCGGCACTGGAGCGGGTCCCTTGCGGGCAACATCGTATGCCTCCGTCCACTGACCCGGATCGCGCACCGATGTGATTCCGTGCGTAAGATAGAGGCTGGGTAGTGGATCATCACCATCGATGTGAAAGTGAGAGTCGATCAATCCCGGCAGCAGCGTTAGGCCCTTCGCGTCGATCATTTCCGCGCCGGCTGGAATATTGATCGCACCGCGTTTACCAACCGCAATAATCTTCTCTCCACGAATGACAACCGCGCTATCACCTAGCGGGGTACCGCCGTTCCCATCAATCAAGGTCGCACCGACGATGGCAACAACGTGATTAGGATCGGGGTCGGCTACCTGGTTGATCTCATGAAGCGGCTTCGCGACCCGAGCGGGTTGGCCGCGTCGCGCTTGCGCAAAGCCATTGCCATAACAAAATGCAATAAGGCTGAGAACAACTGATAAGCGTTTTGGTTTATTCATATGAATATAGTTGCTTCTCAATCTCTCTAATTGAAAATTAGCCTGCTAAAAGCGATCGTCCCCGTGGAAAGTCTTTCATCTCATTCTCACCCGGTTTCAACCGGGTGATCATTGGTTTGTATGATTTCCCGTAACCGTTTCACCGGTTTACTTAACATCGCCGAATCCAAAACCGTCGAAACGATTTCAATATTAAAGGCCGCCCGGTCCACCCGGTTGAAACCGGGTGAGAATGAGATGAATGACCTATGACAACAACCGCACCCGCAGCCGACCGTCCTTTTCTCCTTTAAACGGCAAGTACAAAACGCCCAAGCCATTGGCGGTTCCCACGTAGCTTCCCCCCGGCACACCATTGAATAGACCACCGCGCCAATTCGCGCGGCCGCCGGTCATTTGCAGTTCATATTTTGCATGCGGTTTCAATCCGGAGATTAGTAACGAAGAAGATTCAACAGCCGGAATAGTCACTTCACCGTCGGTTAAAGGTCCGTCACCGGAAGCGAACAGCGTAATGGTGCCACCTTCGATTAGGGAGCCAACGAGGTTCGAGCCATCAACCAATTCCACCTGTGGCGAGCGCATGTCTGAGCGATCTCCGATCTCGAGTACGTGGAGGAACAAGTCCTCTTTAGCCGCTTTGGCCGGCGACACCTCAACGCGCCATGCTGCGGGAACCACCGCGCGTGTATTCGAAGGCAGCAGTTTCTCAAACTCCTCACCCCAGAAAGTCTTCCACATCTTCCGCAAATAAGGGTCCGTCGTCAGTGGTCCACCAGCCGGAGGATCCAGCGGCCAATTTTTCCCAGTACCCCAGGCCCCGCCAAACTCATCACCGGGTGTCCAAAATTCAAAACCCGCCCCACCTCGCGTTACCACTTCACGATTGCGCGGCAGTAACGAATGGACTCGCAAACGTCCCTGACCATCCTCAAAAGTAAAAACCGCTGCGTTTGCGTAAGCCGTGCCCCCCTGACCAATGTCTTTCCCCTTCGCTTCACCCATCACGCGTGGCTCACCCACACCATGCAGCAACCAGACTTTTTTATAATTTGGATCAGTAGTTCGTACGCGATCGAAAATCACGAGAACGTTGTTCCCGGGTGTGTAAGCAATTTCCCGAGTGAAGTGTTCCATCTTGGATGGTTGATAGGCCCGTGTCGCGTTACCACGCGCATAGTGATAGATGCCGGGCATGTAGTCAGTCACTTCCATGTGCCCGGTGTCCCACAGATCTCTCGTCCGTTCGAAATCTTCGCGGCTGCGGACAGTGTTCCAGTAGCGAGAGGAATCCATGCGTTGCCCGCCATCGTTGGCAGCGGGCCAGAGGTTCTCGGCCCAGAAAAATTTTTCTCCAGGCTTAAACACCAGCATTGAGTTATGTGCGATGGTGCGGCGGTAGTAATTCAGGTAGTGCGGACTTTCGGTGTCGGTGTAGTCAGCGCCACTTTCGGTGGCGAGATAGCCTTTGTGGTAAATCGAGAAGTGATTCTGATCGAGGTGATCGTGCTTGGCCAGATACGGGCCCGAATTGAACTCGATCCAGGTCGAATCCGGTCCGAAACCGTCACGCATAATGAGATGACCGATCCCACGGAAGAAGTAGTGACGAGAAATCTCAGCGTCGTTCGTATCAACTGGATTGCGCGGGGTAACGTCCGGATCATCCCATAAGAATTGAGTGATTGGAACACGCCAATCCTTACGCGAGGGCCAACCGCTCTGGCGCAGCAGCCACGCTGCGAAAGGATCCTTGAAACGATTGATTGCGTAGCCGAAACAAATGTTGTCTTCCCACTGGAGATATGGAAATTCATTGTCATCGTCGCGCGCTGTCGTACCATCGGGAAGCACTTTGTAAAGGTATGTGTCCGTGTAGTGATGAAAGAGTGTGTAACGTCGTGCCGGATCGTCGTTTCCTACTGTGCGTCGCAGCTCGGCCAGCATTGCCAACGGAGCATAGGTGATACGCTGGTAGTCCATCGACTCGTGATAGCCACCGTCCGGAGTAATGAAGTCAGTCAGATCAAGAATGTGATCGAAGACTCTTTGCGCGTGCGTTCTTAAGGGTGCCGCGCGCGACTCAACCGAAGGATGCCCTTCGATGGCCGTAAGCGCGAACAGAGCGAGTGTGAGATAACGGACGGTATAATTGTGATACATCGCCAGTTGCACATCTTTCAGCGACTGGTCCTGCATCATCTTCTCGGCGGCACTTAGGAGTTCCAGCGCGAGGCGATCCTTGAGTTGTAGATCAAACCCGGGATAGTCGTACAGCCAGTCAAAGGCGAGTGACCACTTCACATATTCCGGATAGGTACGCGAGCCAACCAGTTCGGGAGGGTGCGAACGCCTCATCTCTTGCACGGCTTTCCTGGCGAAAGATTCATCATGGGTCAACAGATAGGTGAGCGCCCAACCGTCGATACCGTCGGATGGACGCAGCCCTGCAGCATATCTGGCCCGCAAGACGTTAAAACCCGTGAGGGGATCACGTTCGCCAATCAACATTCGCGGCCGCACAATCTTGCGCGACGACTGGGCCAGCGTTGCGCTTGGGATCAAACATATGAGTAATGCCAGGCAAGGTGCTGCCAGACAACCCAGGCTAAAACTTTTCTGAAACATATTTCTCACGCAAATTTACTTGCTCGCTTCGAGCTTTGCTGCACGCGCACCGACTAAAAATCTTAGCCACTCCCTCGCCATCAACCGGTGATAGGGTTCGGTCATATGGATCCCATCCAAGCAAATAAATCTCGGTCGATCCGGCGAAGCTGACAAGATAGCCCCAACCTCAATCACCTCAGTTCCACCCGCCTTTGCCGCAGCAATTGCTCGTTCGACGGTGCCTGGCTTGACGCTTTCCGGATCGCGCACGTCGTCAAACATGTAAGTCTTTATACCGGCCGCCGCGAAGCCAATTCCGAGTTCTTTCAGCGCCTCATAGTCGGCGTCAGTTCGCGTGATCACCACGAGGAACACTTTATCGGGTTTCCAATCGAGCACACTTTGAAAGAAGCGATCGCGCGCTCGAGTAGCCGTCAAGCCGCCAGCTGCAAATTGTTTGAATGTTACTTTTGGACTTTCCCGTCTAAAGACTTCGATCACGATAGGCACAAAACTCGACGGGGATGACCAATGTAAACCCATCGTGAATGAGTGACCAATAACCGCAATCTTCTGCTGAGGCAGAGCGCGTAACCGACGTTTGAGGGCTCGAACGTCTTGCTCATTAAGCAACTCATCAGCGAGCACTTTCTCATCACGGATGTGCAGGTTCTTCTCACCCCAGTTCCAGATCTTGCGTCCCGCGATTTGCCATTCGGCGGCCCCAGTATCAAACGGCGCCGTACATGTGCTACCCGCCAGGTTTCGACCGACAGCGAGCATGTCAGAGTCACTGCCGGGCAGTTGCAATTGACCGATATAGACCGGCAAGCCGAGAGCTATATAGAAACTGAATTGATCCTGTAGAAGGTCACCGTCACGCTCAACTTCGAGGACCGTCTGATACAGACTGGCGATCGCGCGAGTTTTTACGCCTACGAACTTCGTTTTCCGATGTAAGTAATTGTCGAAAATATTTACTGGCGCGCTTTCAGGTACGCCCAACCCTGACGATAAAATTGGCGTGAGATCGTGCGCTGGATCAAAGTTAGATCTCGCGCCGCGCACCCAGGCGTTTACATCGCGCATATCAGATTTCAACAGGTTCGACTGATGCTTGACCAGGGCTTCGAGTTCGGAGTCCGAAAGTTTTCCCGACCCGAAGCAGGCTCGATCGCCTTTGCCAGATTTCTTCGCCAACATCACCTGGTAAGCGTGTGTAGCAATGATGTTCGCTTCGACCAACTGGGAAAGCCGCGAAGAGTTATCTTCTTTCAGGGATCCGGTTGCCGTTTCACACAGCCCATAGAGGGACGTGATGCCGCCAACACTTAGCATCATGCCCAAGATGATTAATCGCACTAAGACTGATCTGCTCACAACGATTTCCTTGGTGGTCCTTCTACCGGCGTCCCGCAGGCTCCAAAGCTCCGATGGATGGTCCATGCCGCACAATACCGGATAAGTCCCGCAACGGAAGTTCCCGCGGGTCGCCTCGCTTCGCGAAAAGCTTTGAATCAGCCCGCGGACGAAAGTCCGGACGGTTGGGATTTAGTCGCCACCAGTTTCCTTCAATGATGACCCACGGCTCTTCACCATAGCGCACGAACTCTTCGACAACTTTCTCGCGTGTGATGCCGCTGCGCGTAGTCGGATCGTCAGGTAGCGCAATCGCCAGAGACTTAAGCGCTTCAGGCATTCCTGTGTAGCTCAAGGTGTTGATGACGTTGAACCTCGCATCAAGCCTGAGAATGCTGGTGTTGAAAATCTCAATCGAGAACGGCTGGTCATTGATGAAAATGTTGTTGCGCATGACGGTGCCCCAGCTTCCGTTTCGAGACTGCATTGCTGCCCGTCCCTTGTTGTTCATCAGCACCGTGTTGTTCCGAATGACGTTTGAATGACAACCCCAAAGTGGCAAATCGTTTGGCCCCTTTACTTCCGCTGGCGACTGCGGGCCGGGTTCCACATAACTCGCATCGTAGGGATTCGCATCGTCCCATTGCGCAATGCCGTGATTAAAGTTTCCGTAAAGGAGGTTGTTTTGGATGAGTGACTCTTGCAGGCCCGCGAAGTTGAAAGATCCCGCTCCTCCCTTTCCGTTCTCGTTGACCACGTTGTCTTCAATAATGAAGTTCAAGCCGCGGCCATCAGGAAAATTATTCGCGCCGAACTTCTCGGTAGCCAACTGAACGAGACCCAACGCCCATTCACGCGTTGGCTCTTCCTTCCGGTAGTTATGAAGGGCGGGATTCTTGAGCAGTTCATGAAATGAACTCACAGAATCGATGTTGCACTGGAGGCCGCTCGCTCTGCTTCCAAAGAAAATGTTCCGCCGGATAACGTAATTGTCGGAGCCATCCGAAACATACGCGGAGTGTTCAAGCGCTGAGAACGCGAAGAGGTTTTCTTGAATAAGAACTGTATGCGTGTCCGTGGAATGAAGCCCCCACTTCAGGTGATTGTGGGAGAAGTTATGGAGAACCACGATGTGGTGAGTTTGTTTACCACTGCGACCAAAATCGCCATCCAGCATAATTCCGGCACGTGGCCCAATCGGCTTCATTCCAGGCCCGGTAACGCCAGCGATGTTGAACCCATCAATGATCACGTGATGGGTAGCTTGCAGCAATACCATCCAGTCCGGATTGAGAGGAGACGGACGGTCGATGATGCAATCGCCCGGCTTACCCAAAGCCTTGATATGAATGTAGTGATAGTCCCGCGCGTCAGTTTTTTCCCCCATCACGAAGCCGGCATAGGTACCCGGGATTACTGCAATCAAGTCACCTCCCTGTGCGGCGTCGACTGCCTCTTGAAGTGATTTAAAAACTGCAGTGACTGGATAGGAAACAGGGGTCGATTGGGCACCTGGATGCAGGTCGTTAAGCACCAGTGGCGCCACGCGCACGTTTTTTATTTGTTCGGTAGAATTATTTACGAGCAGCACCCGAGCGTATCTCGACTGGATCTTCAACGACTTTCGCACCCATTCGTCAGAGTTTTGAGTCTTATAGAAGACAGGCGACCGCGGTGTCTGCGCAGCAGCGTGAAAGACCAGACACGCGAAAATCAGTATGGCCCAATGGAGTTTATTTAGTCGGTCCATCTTTGGTCTTCCCAACGGCTGTCAGCAGATGACAGTATCTCCATTCTTCCTAGGTGCCGGCGTGACCAAATGTTATAGGCCAACTCTCAATTAAGCGGCTGTACAGTCGTACCGCTTTTTCTACCTGCTCTATCTCGATAAACTCATCACAGGTATGTGCCTGGGCTATGTCGCCGGGTCCGCACACCATTGTTTCAATTCCTGCCCGTGCAAGCTTGCTCGCGTCAGTGCAGTAGTACGCACCCTCGATAGCGTTCGCACTTCCGAACTCAGCCTGGTGTGCCTCACCAACTGCGCGTACGATTGCCGCTTCGCGCGGCGTATCGAGTGCTGGATCGACCAGATAGGGCTCGTTCACCACGAATCGGACTTCCTCACCGACGCACTTACGCACTCGCTCTTCGCAATCGCGCATAGCTTCTCGCGCGTCTTCGCCCGGAAGCAGACGTAGCTCGACTTCAAACTCACACGAATCAGGAACAATATTTACTGCACTTCCGCCAGCGACACGTCCGACGTTAAGGGTAGAAGTACCAAGGAGCGGATGCGGCGTCCGCGTGCACAGGTCTTGTGCATATGCTTCGAGCGCCAGGGCAACGCGGGCTCCATCATAAATCGCGCTATGACCAAGGTGCGGCATGGCGCCATGTGCGCTGGTCCCTGTTACTCGAACCATCCAGCGAGCGATACCTTTATGCGCGATGACACTTACGAGTTTCGTGGGTTCGCCCACAACGCAAGCAGAAACCGGCCAACCCCTCTTGATGAACTCCCATGAGCCACGGAAGGAAAACTCTTCATCCACCATTGCTGCAAAAACAATTGGCACCGGTCGGTGCGGTTGACTGACATGGCCCACGAGGGCCGCCATCATGGCGGCGATTGAACCCTTTGCGTCACAGGCGCCACGGCCGTAAATTCGTCCATCTCGCACAACCGGATCAAAAGGGTCAATCGCCATGTTCACCACTGGCACAGTGTCCAGGTGGGAGTTGAGCATCAACCCGTCGTGTTTATGGTTGCCACCACTTGCTTGAACAACGGCTATGATGTTGTCACGGCCCTCGGCAACGCTCTGGCGCTCGCAGTCGATTCCGGAAAGACGCAGAGTGCTTTCGATGTAATCGCCCAGCTGGCCTTCGACGGGCAAACCCGATTCCGCACGCATGGGGTTCACGCTGGGAATAGCGATCATGTCACGCAGAATTTCAATGGCGTTAAGAGTCATAGACTCGCGTCAGTTCGATGCCCAAGAAAAGGACGGCCAGTTACGGGCCGGGCCACTGAAGTCCAGCGCTGGAGTTCCCTCCCCTTCGCTAGCGATTGCCCGTGCGGCCTGTAGCGGTCGAAGTGCCTTTAAGTTCGTTCAACTGCCACCGCGCCAACTCACTCTCTGGATCCAGCGTTAGCGCCAATTCCAGCGCCACGCGGGCTTCGCTCGTACGACCAAGTGCTTTCAAGGCAGCGCCCGCGAGCGCGAAACGAATGGTGCCAGCTGGCGGCCAGGGCTCACCCTCCAGCATCTTTTGCTCGTCGTTCAAGCGAGCGAGGCGTTCGTAGAGAGCATGCGCCTCAGCTTTGCGGCCCACATGGTCCAAAGCCACTGCTTTATAGAAGTAGTGTTCAGACCATGGTTCTTCCGGTTGCGTTGGTGGGTTGAGTTCTTCCGTTGCTGCACGTTCCCACCAACGCTGTGATTCAGCGCGATTACCTGCTAGTCCATATTCGATGGCAGCCGCAACATACTCTCGAGCCTGCGATTGCATCGCGGGCCGACCGACACCGAAGTTGCGCGGGTATTCAGTGGCCGCCGCAAACTCAGCCGCAGCTTTCACATGCTCTCCCGCCAGTTGATAATTGTGAGCGAGCCCCAGGTGCGCTTTGCGATAGAGCCCCAGAGCCGCATCTTCACCTTCGCCCGACGTGAAAGTATTACTCGTGAGCAAAGCGACAGCATCGGTGAATCGCTTTGTGTCAATGTAGGCGGCCGCGAGTGCTTGAATTAATGGTGTGTGGGTACGCGCGGATGGTGGGGCACTTTCCAGGAGCTTGACACGGCGGTCTTGCGCTCCAATCTCAGCGAGCAGCGATCCAAGTTCTACATACAGCTGAAAGTCTTCTGGGGCTGCAGAGATCGCTTGCTGATATTGCGTTGACGCTTCTTCCTGCTTTCCAGTGACCCACAACGCACGAGCCAAATTCCGTCGCGCGATCTTGTTGGACGGATCGAGTCGAACCGACTCGCGCCATACTGCCAGTGCTTCTTGGGTCCGATTCTTTGAAGCCAAAACGTTTCCGAGAAAGTAAGCCGCGTGTCCATCGTTGGGGTTCGTTGCCATCGCACGGCGTAGCACGGCTATCTCCTCAACTCGGTGAGGAAAAACGAACGCGGTATTTCCCTGGGAGCCTTTTAAATATTCCGCACGGGCGCGCGCGCGGTCATTATCCAGTTCATACAAATACCCAAGCGTGTAATGGAGCATAGGATAGTCGCGCGTCGTATCAGCGGTGCGGGTCGGGTCCTGTTCATGGCGAATAGCTCCTTCAACAATTCGTCGCGCCTCACCTCGACGTCCGACTGCGACGTAATCAAACGCGACTTCGAGAACCGAATCGGGCTCTCTTGACAGCAGTCGCCATAGCTCGGCCCATGCATTGTTTGCCTTTTCCTCCTGACCCAGTGCTTTATAAATTTCGTATTGCTCATGCCGCGCGAAGTAATCGATCGGCATCTCCCGGACCACCTCGTCAATGCGGCGCTGCGCCATCTCGAGTTTTCCTGTGAGTCGTTCAGCCAGAGAAAGCATGGTTCGAGCCTTGAGATCTCGTGGATCGAGCATTACAGCCTGAGAAAGATTTTCGAGCGCCTCCCGATCATGACCATCGGCTAAAGCCATCTCACCCAGGATATAACGAGACATTGACTCCCGGTGGCCTGCACGCGCGGCCCATGTCAGGTGTTCGACTGCCTCCGCGTAATGCCCCTGTGCCCGTTCAACCAGCCCAAGATAGTAGTGTGCGTCGCCGGCGTCTTTGTTGCGGCTGAGTGCCTCATTGAGATGAGACTCCGCAATTTCGAATTCGCCGCTGCGGTAATAAGAGAGACCGAGCGCAATGTGGGCGGATGCAAAGCCAGGGTCGCGCTTCATTGCTTCTTCATAAGAGGCGCGCGCCTCGCGTTCTTTACTTTTCTTGTCGAAGGCAAGACCCTCTATGTAAGCCTGTTCGGCGCTGTTCGAAATTTTAGGATCCACAGCGGGCCGCGTCGCGGGTTTAAAGTTGTAATTGCCATCAATCGGCGTATCCGTGCGGTATCTAATAAGTTCTCGGCCATCAGTGCTTTTGAAAGTTACGGTGAGGGGCTGGCCCACTGCAGCGGACGGAATCTCAACGGTCGCGCTAAACGTTTTCGCGGGATCCAGCAGCACGCGTTCTGAGCGCAAGCTTGCTTTGCCACTTTCGACCGTGAACTCTGCATCATCGAACCGCGAGATAACGTTCGCGGTTACGATGGCGCGGTTAGCCTGGATTTTGACATTCAGGACTGCATCGTGTGTGGCCTCGGACCATCCCCCGCCAAGGTTATTCACAGGAATCCAATGCTCGATGAAATGCTCCACTCGATGTGGTGCGATAAATTGATGCTCCATCTGTGTCTCGAACCTGCCGCCCTGAAACTCGACGTACTGGTGACCGCCATCGGTCAACTTATCAACCCAAATGTTGCCGTTGTCGTCAGTACCCCAGGTCCATGTCTTTTTACCCGGCATTTCACGGTGGTCCGCGACGTGGACAATGCCCCAATCAGACTTGTCGTAATAAACACCGAAGTAGTCGCGAGTTGAGTTACGTGCGAAGAGCGAAAGAAAATTGGGAACATCCGAGAACTTACTCAAGTCCACGCCCTTCTCTTTGGGGAAAGAGAAGACAGGCCAAAACGCGTGTGGATAAGCTTCGCGCATGGGATATACAAAATGCATGTCATTGGTGGCCGGAGCGCCGGCGGTGGACCAGAACCAGTAACGTCCGGGTACCTCGCGTCTATTGTTTAATGTGACTTCACTTTCAACCGCGCGTTGACCGGGCCGCAGGCGAATGATGACTTGCCATTGCATTCCCTGTACGCGCTCGGTGTCACCTACCGCGACGGCTGCACTCCCGTCCGCTTCGGTCCGCATCACATAATCAATTGCAGATACAGTGGTCAGCGTGTGACCGTCTGGAAAGTTCCACTCAATTCCTCCGGAAACCCATGCACCACGGATGGCGACCATCGCGTACTTCACTACGGGATTCGAGTACAGAACATCGCGCTTAGTGGTCTTGTCGAAAATCTGGTAAACGTGACCGCCGAGTTCGGGTAGGACCGAAACGCGCAAGTATTCGTTCTCGAGATAAACCGCCTTGTATGTCTTGTCCTTGCGAGTGCTTGTCAGCGAGTCGAGGAAGGGGTATGGATAAACAGGACGCCACTTCCGACGTTGCCAGTCGAGCAAGGCAGGATATGGATTGGCCGGGCCAAGTTCATAGGTCGGAATCGTCAACGGCGCTTCCCACACGCGGGGTGAATCCTGGCCTCGAACGCTGACTCCATTCGACAATACCAGCACGACCAACACAGCACAGGAAAAGCAAAACAAGGCGTATGAAAACGTTTTTTCCGGTATAGCTCTCATGAAATTAATCCCTCGGGTTCGACACGGTGACCAAGAACTCTATGAACATCTCAGCCCTAACGGAGTGAAACCAACTCAATTCGCAAACGTTTCAGTCGCGACTGAATATTGCTTAATCTTTTCGCGCATCACCTTGTATCCGGTGCCTGGTCCACCTGGTAATCGGATAAAACCGCGCGTGTCGATCTCAATCAGCGGGGCGATTACGTCGTCAACATACCAGCGCATTGAAGCTTCTATGTCCGTGGGGTACGTGAATCCATCGAGTGTTGCCAGATGCAAACCCTGAGCTGAAGCTACTCCCAGTTCTGGCATTGTGCCGACCCAACATTCAAGTCCGGCGGCCTGCGCTGCCGACAGCATCAACCGAGCTTCGCTCAAGCCACCAACGCGTTGCACCTTGATATTGATAATTCTCGCGGCATCTTTTTCGATCAGAGAAGCAAGTGCAGTCATCGATTCAGCCGACTCATCCGCACACAGCGGTGTCCGCAGTTGCTGTTGCAGTTCACCTGCCTCAACGTGTGCCTCGCGTGCCAGCGGCTGCTCGATCATCATCAGACCCTGATTGTCCAGCTCGCGAAACACAGCTACATCCTCGAGGGAGTATGCAGCGTTGGCATCAACCATTAACGGCAGGTCCGGGAATTTCGCTCGCACTGCGGCCACCGGCTCCAGGTCCCAGCCAGGCTGAATCTTGATCTTGACGCGTTGATAACCGTCTGCCGTGTACCGGGCCACCCTTACGAGCAACTCTTCGATATCATCGTAAATCCCAATGGCGACGCCTGAAGGAATGGGACGCGCTCGCCCACCTAAAAGCTCGCTTAAGGAAATCTTCAGTGTGTTTGCGTAAGCATCCCACAAGGCACCCTCAATACCGGCCTTGGCGAAGGGATCACCCGGACGCGCGCGCATTTGTTCGTAAAAGGATGACACGTCGATGTCACCGATGCTGAGCGCTTCGGGAATCAAATAATCGCTCAATGCCGACCAGGTGCTCTCCGGTGTATCTTCAGAATAAAACCCACCTGACATCGGAGATGCTTCGCCCCACCCCACGACATCGTTCGCCGTCTTAACCTCAATCAAAATCGCGTCCTTCTCACTTATGACACCATTGCTGATGCGAAAAGGCTCAACCAGGGGCACGCGAACATGATGTAGCGCGACACCTTTAATGCTGATTGTCTTTGCCTTGCCAATACCAGTCGTCGTCAAGCTATATTCCTGGTCCAAAGTTAACCCGCAAAGAAGATCAACGAAATCACCCGCGCGCAGCCTAAAGGTCCATCGTCGTGCGTTCCCAATCGTTTCTGAATTGTCTTATGTCATAGTCGCCAGCATGTCTCGCGTGACGACATTCTGCAGCTCTTCGCCTTTACAGAAACGCACCACTTCTTCAACGGCGACCGCGCCGATAGCCCGACGCATCTCAATGCCACCCGCCGCGATATGCGGCGTGAGTAATACATTTGGAAGTTGGCGCAGCTCGTGCTCGGATGGTAGCGGTTCCAACGGATCGGTTACGTCCAGCGCAACCGTTAGCCGGCCTTTACGCAACTCCGCTAAAAGTGCATTCATATCAACGAGCCCCCCTCGCGCAACGTTAATCAAGTAAGCACCGTCGGGTATTAGACTGAGCCGGGGCCGGTCCAAAAGATTTTGCGTCTCTGATGTCAAGCCTGCAGCGAGAACAACCACTGACGAGGAACTTAAGAGCTCA
>Ga0070673_100001323_pt1 | contig 14434 bp, 10 predicted proteins | sample KBSM23metaG_FD_65342 | JGI IMG/M metagenome (GOLD analysis project Ga0070673, IMG submission 65342) | Miscanthus rhizosphere microbial communities from Kellogg Biological Station, Michigan, USA - KBS M2-3 metaG | ecosystem: Host-associated > Plants > Roots > Rhizosphere > Soil ... | reverse complement strand
ACCCGACCACAGATTGATCCCCGCGCAGTGGAAATGATTCGCGACCACAATCGGCTTGACCTTGAGCTTTACGAATTTGGCAAAGGTCTCTTCGAAGAAGGCCTGCAAAAGAAAGAAGCGGCGGTCCGCGAAGGATTGGCTGCCTTGCGTACGCTGCCGAAGCCGGGCTCGGTAGAGGGCTTTTGTAGCTCGACCTTGGGGGCCGGTCGCTTTTTGGTGAACAAGATAGCATCAGCAGTATGAGAACTCATCACCTTCAAATTGAATCTCGTCGCCGCCGACTCGCCTATCTGGTCTTAGTCATTGCTGTCGTTACCTGGGGGGCGCAGGTGGCCGAGTCAGCAGAGGGACGGCGCCACCGGGCGGATTTTCGCGATTTCAATATTACGCGCGATCTGGTTTACAAACGTGTCGACGGCCACAATCTCCTGCTCGACATTTATTCCCCCAAGTCAATCAGTCATCCGTTGCCGGTCGTTCTCTGGATCCACGGGCGCCGTTGGCTTTACGGAAGCAAAGAGCAACATTACCCTGTCAACCTCACGGCGCACGGTTATATCGTTGTTAGCCTAGACTATCGGCTCTCAGGGGAGGCGCCTTTTCCGGCGGCAATCGAAGACTGCAAGGCCGCGGTTCGTTGGCTGCGCGCGAATGCTGCCACTTACCACATCGATCCCGATCACATCGGTGCCTGGGGCCATTCTGCTGGGGGACATCTGGCTGCGCTTCTCGGTACCTCGGGTGGTGTTGCGGAGCTGGAGGGCGCCGGCGTTAACCCTGCCTTTTCGAGCCGCGTACAGGCGGTCTGTGATATGTCCGGACCGTCGGATATTCTGGAACTCTACCAGACCGTATCGAGTTTGGACAATGGTTCAGGCCACAGAGTCAAGTCAGCCGTTGAGCAGTTTCTGGGAGGCTCGGTTGAGCAAAATAGGGCGAAAGCTATCGCGGCCAGTCCGATTACCTACGTTTCCAAGGACGACGCGGCCTTTCTCGTTATCCATGGAGAAAATGATATGTCGATCCCGGTGAGCCAAGGCGAAGTGTTCGTCGAGAAGTTGAAGGCCGCCGGAGTGGACGCGACATTTGAGATCGCCACGGGACGGGGCCATAGCATAGGTGCTCCAAGATTTGCAAACGAGATCGTAGGATTTTTCGACAAGCACCTAAAGCTAAGTGGTTCGCCTTAGAGAGAACGGTTTATTGCCGATGCGTCCGCTTTACGGATTGTCCGCTTCTCAGGTGTTCTTGGCCGTCGCGGCTATCGCATCATTCAGACCTTGCCCGCTTCTCGCCACCAGCGGGCCTCCCTTCCGGACCGGGCTCTGGGTCATGCAAAAACTGCCTGATGATGCCGCAAGGTTCGACGAGTTTTCCGCTCAGGTCCGGGTCAACCCTAATCTATCGGGAGTTTGCCTGCATATCCCTTGGGATCAGGTCGAGAAGCAGCCGGGGAAGCCGGACTTCACTGGGATTGACAAGACAGTGGCTGTGCTTCGCAGCATTGGCATGAAATATCAGCTCTGCCTCAAACCTGGAGCTCATACGCCGTCATTTGTGTATGCGGAGGGTGCGCAACCGTTCGAGACCACGGTTACCAATCCTCACCGGGCAAATGTAGGCCAAGCCGTGAGGCTTCCGATTCCGTGGGATCCCATTTATCAGCGTGATTTCTCACGCATCATCCAACAGCTCGGCGAACGGTATGCGGACGATCCCCTTTGTGTCAGTGTCGTTCTTACTTGCGCTAATTTCATGAGCGCTGAAATGCATTTGCCCAAAAGGTCCCAGGACCTTTCCCGTTGGCAGGCCCTCGGCGATTACGAAACCAAGTTGCTCGAGGTCTACAAGAATTTTATCGACGTTTGGGGCAAGGCCTTTCCAAAACAGGAGCTCTCTTTGCATGCATCGAAGGTTCTGAATCTGTCGCCGTCTTTCTGTGAACGCGTCGTCGACGCTGGACTTAGCAGGTTCCCAAACCGTTTTAGCATTCAAAGCTGCCAGCTTACCGGACGGAAGGAAGATACCGGCGTGATGACCTACGATCTGGTACAAAAGTATCGCGACCGGGCCCATCATGGTTTCCAGAGTCTGGCTGGCCTCAACCGGCCCGATGGGCGAATGGGATCGCCGGAGATCGCCGCACTCAATCTCGTCCATGCCGGGGCTGAATACTGGGAGCTATGGCAGGGAGATGGATTTAGTGTTACGACCTCAGGTCAGGCAGCGAGCGCCTGGCGAGAGGCAAGGCAATTGGGCTACGAAGCTTACAAAAAAAAGCTGATCGCCGAGGGCAAATATCGCCAGCGCAGATGAGCCCGAGCCCAACAACAGAAACGGGAAAACAGTCTGAAGTTTTAGCCGTCGCTGCCGGGAGGCCGCGCGAAGCCGTCATATTTCTTCATTTGCCCAAAACCGCAGGCACGACCCTCAATCGCCTCATCGAGTGGGAATATCGGCTTTCGGAGATGTATTCGATCGATCCGGTTCTATTCAAATGGTCGGCCGCACACCTGCACAAGCTCCCCTTGGCTCGCTTGCGGAAGACCCGGATGTTCAAGGGCCATATGCTCTTCGGTCTGCATAAAATTCTGCCCCAGCCGTCCACTTACATCACGGTGCTCCGTGACCCTGTTGAGAGAGTGCTTTCGGCGTTCTATTTCATGCGCAGCTATAGGCTGCATCCGCTCTATTGGAAGCTTCGACGGGAAAAATGGACGATCGAAGAATTCGTGCAGCGCTCCACGAGAGATAATGTGCAATGTAAAATCATAGCTGGGGCGGACTATCATGCTCCTTGCACCGACGCGATATTGGAGGAGGCAAGCCACCACTTGAGTCAACACTTCAGCGTGGTCGGGCTTTCCGAGCGTTTCGAGGAGAGCCTGGCCCTAATGAAGTTGCGTTTTGGCTGGCAACTTAAGTCTTATTCGAGTTTTAATGTCACCCGTTCCCGGCCGAAAAAGAGAGATCTTTCTTCGACCACGGTTGATTTGATCACAGAAAGGAATCGGTTCGACGTCAGCCTTTATCAGCGGGCAGAGACACACTTTGAGGCGGCGGTGAGGAAGCAACCGCATGAAGTGAATCGAATCGCGGCCGAATTGAAGACCACGCGGGCTTGCGCGCAGAAATCCTTTGACTCGGCCTTATTCTCCCTCCGGGCCGCGACGCGCAAGGCGATCAATCGCGCCTACTCCGCGATTTAGACTAGGGAGTCTGGGCTACGACGGAGGTGGGTTGTGCTGCTTCAATTAAGTAAACTTTGGTCCGGTAGCTTTCGAATTCTGCTCTGGAATGCTCGTGAATATAATCCAACACTGCAGGGCTATTCAGCATCTCAAACGATGCATAAGGCGCGAACACGACCCAGGCCCGGCCCGACCGGTTTACGACTTCCTTCAGTTCCGAAATATTTCGGATCGCGGGCAAACTGCCAAATTTATCGACAAATCTCGGTTCGTCCAAAAGCTGGTTGTACGGGACTTTGGAACTAAAGAGCGTGTTCAGGAAATAGTTTCCCGGAAAGCCTGCGTAGTAGTTAAAGACATGAGGAATGCCAGGCAGAATTACGTCCCCAGGTCGGGCATGAGTCTTAACGAAGTCGGCCGCCCCCCGGTAATCGTAGCGATAGGTTCCCAACCGGGTCATCATCTGCGGCGTGTCACCGGTGCTGGAGAGTTGATATTCTTTCAAGACAGACTCGTTACTTTGCACGAAGAGCAGAATCAACAAAGCCAGACCGGTGGCATGGGCAGCGAACCGCCCGACCGTTGAATCGCCGGTCCGTCGAGAGAGGGCCAGAATGCGGTCATAAAGCATGACGGTGGCCGCCACGCCGCCTATGATCACAAGCGGCTGAAAATAATAGCAGTAGCGTGGGGAGAGAGCGGCGAGAAAGTTGGTATGTAAAACAAGGAGCGTTCCCAACATGACCACGACATAGCGGAAGCCGGGAGTCTTCCAACAGAAAGGCAGTCCCGCGAGAATCATGACGGTAAAAAAGACATGATTCTCGGAAAGCAGGAGTTTGTCGACATAGTACATCGGTTGATAACCGGGCGCGAGAAAGAAGAGTGACGGTCCAGTCAAATTGGATAGACCGGAGCCCACCGCGAGATAAGGAACGCCGGCAAGCATGCGGGAACAATATTGGGCGACGACCACGGCCCCCATGAAAAACAAACAACGATAAAGATGAAAGTGCTTCAGCCACCACCATTGACCCCAGCGGACCACGAGCAGGCCCATGAACAATGCAGGTAGAAGGAACCCGGTTCCTTCCCAAGAGAGATAAGATAAACAGAAGGTTACCGTCGCGGCCGTGAGGAACCTCTGGCTAAAGGGACGAGTTCGGATTGCTTCGTAGAACAGCCAAAACGTCAGCATCGCTATAAACTGGCATTGCGTAAGATAGAACGCATTCTGGGCCCACCGGATATTGAGCGGCAAGCAGGCATAGACGAAGGCCGCAAAGAGACCAATCCTCCAGTCAAACAACCGCCTTCCCATAAGCCCGATCACGCCGATGCATAGCGTTCCCATGAGACAGGCCGGGAGGCGCATCGACCACTCCGAATAACCAAAGAGAAATCCAAAAAGTGCGAGAGGGTAAGGGATTGCTTCGTAGGTGGTCGTCCAGCGCACCTCGCCGGCCGCCATGGTGTAGGGAAATCCCAGGCTAAAAATCCCTTTCGATTTCACGACCTGGCCCATCTCATCGTGGTCGAACGACATGTAGCCCAGGCCGTGGTAACGAAGCCCAAGGCCAAGGAACATAATGAGGATGAGAATGAGATACGGCAATAGCTGACGAAAAGGGATCTCAAACAGTTCAGGGAGACGCAGGTCGCGAGAAATCACTTCTTTGGCCTGCGATCTTCGCTTTTTCCAGTACATGCCCGTCTTTATGCGCTCAACAGCGGCGCGAGTCGCAGCCGGCGTCCATTTATCGACGAGAATATGCAACAGGCGAATCAAAATCAGGGCGGCAAAAGCTCCGACGACAAACTTCGGCTGAAACGACCATTCGAGTGGGAAACGTGGGTCGTAATTCGGAAGGAGCATGAGTAGCAGTCCGGCAAAAATCGGCCCATGAAGCAAGGCATCTCGCGCCATCGCATTCGCCAGCGGCTCGCCACGCCAGTTGGAGACGACCGCTGAAACGACCAGCCAGAGAGCTATAACTACCGCGAGGGTGAGGTCGACGATGACCCAAGATTGGAAGAGGCTGGCAAAACCGGAATGATCAAGAGGCCGGGCCAGGTCCTGAGGCAAATAACCCCACGGAGCGACTCCGTCCGGTCCAATCTCAATCGCGTGCTTTTGCGCAGCGCCCTGTTCTGAATTCGGTTGATCGCCCACTCGCCAACTGGCATTGGTGGAAAAGCGATTGATCTTGTCTCCTTTGACGATGAACCCGTTGATATAGAGGCTGGCTGGGATGTGCTCGCTCCGAACGCTCGCAACGATGATGTTTTGCCCTCTCCTGATCCAGTAACTGACGTCGTAGGCGGAGAGTTCGACCGCTGGGAAGGGTGAGCCGTTTGCTTTGTCAGGGATATCTCGATCTTTCGCGACCCGCCCATCCTCGTCGGCCGGAGTCGGGCTCGCCTCGGTGGAGGCCAGGTGCGGTAGCTTTTTGCTTCCCTTGGCCGCGGAACTCGCAAGAGTGATGATGTGCCCGTTGATAGCCAGGCCCAGATCGCCCGCGCTGGCGACTTGGATCCACGTTTCCTGTTTCGAACGATCCGCATTAATTGTCGTGGAAAACACCGCTTCGGACGACGCGTTATCCGCCATTATCCAAGACCCTGTCCGGGGCAGCTCTAAAAGGAGGGGATTAGTGTCGACCCAGGAGACGGGAACGTCCTGGTCATTGAGTGTCGAGCGGCGCGCTGTTGGCCAGGTCTGATCCGGGACGCGCTTCCCGTTCCATTCCTCCGTGCCCAAGACGATTCCCGTGCGGTTGGTTACTCGCCAGGTTTCATCTGACAGGATCTGAGTGGTGGCGCCGCTTGGCGCGACAATCTGCGCCCGAACACGCAGTTGCGCCGGCCCGGGATAGGAAGTGCGCGAAATAGAAACAGCGACCACGTTGGTCCCCACTTTGAGCGCCCTCTTGATGTCATAGATGCCAGCTTCGAAAGTCTTAACGGAGCCAAGGTTGCCGATTGTGTGCCCGTTGACCGTCAAACCAAAGGTGTCTGAGGCCGCAATCTCAATCCAAGCCCGCGCCGGGAGGGAGCTCAGGTAGATTTCCTTGCGAAAATAGGCGATCGGGGCGGGGGATTCGGCAGGTTCGATCCATTCCGCCTTGCCGAAATCGAGCTGATATTGTCGATGCCTTGGCAGTCCGTAGGTCTGAAGGCAATAGTACCCGAGTAACAGGCCACAGACAATGACTAGTGTCCATGACCAGCGCAGGGCCTGCAGGGGCAAATATTTTTCCTGAGCGAAGCGGTCTTCCATGACTATTCGCCCGCCAGGCCTGTTAGGGCCCAATAATTCAAGATTGGATCAACGGCGAGCGAGAGACTGTAGTAGCGGCGCGCCTCGGCATCCTTGCCGAGTTTGGCATAGCAGTCGCCCGCCGTCGAGTAGGCGTTGGCGAGCGCATATTTGTGGTCTTTTATCAACTTTGTCAGTCGCTCAGCGGTATCGATCCCAGCCTGATAACGGCCTATGTCGTAATAGCCACGGGCTAGGTATGGCAGTACATAGATCAGAGACGGATCTTCCATCAAAGCTACCTCCCAGTTTGTAACGGCACTGCCGACGCCGCCCGCTCGATACAGGGCGAGACCAAGCGACATGCGGGTTATGGCTATCTCCCGTTGCGCTGTTTCCGCCAATGCCCCGTTTCCTTCAGCGGCCCGGCTGAACTCAAATAGAGCTTGCTCAAACTCGTTTTCATCACGCAATTCGACCGCGCGGTTGATGTGGCGTTCCGCGGAGTCATGCGAAATGCCCGCCTGTTTTTGCAGTTGACCGATCGCGGCGTAAAGGTCGATATCGTTAGCGTGCCAGCTATCCCATCGCATCGCCTTACGATAATCATCGATCGCTTCCTGATTGTGTCCAAATGTTGCCGCCAGGGTGCCAAGCACGTAGTAGTGCTGGGCGACGGTTGGTGGTATGAGAATGATGGCGAGAGCCCCAATCGGCAGGCAAAGCAGGCTAAGAACACGGGTCAGCCTCCCACTGGGCATTTGTGCGATCGCATAAACACCGATCAATAAGGCGCCCAACCCGAAGCAATACCAACCTAGACGCAGAAAAGACCAGGCAGCGACGAACCTTCCCCAGGCACTGTAGAGAACAAGCCGCTTCGGCACGAGTTCGGGCGAGCCATAGTTTTGCAAGAGGTAATACTTCGTAAAGATATTCAGGATCGGATTCACCTGAAGCTCATAGGTGAGCCGTCGAAGCATCGATGGCTGGCGGAAAGCGATTTGGGCAGGGGTGATGGCCCAAAGCATGATGAGAATGGCCGCGGCCAGACCAAGGACAGGGGGATATCTCTTCAGGAAAAAAATCCCAACAACCAGAACGCCCAACCCCATGATGCCGGCAGAAAACAATGCAAAATGCGGAGTGACACCCGGATCGTGCAGAAAAGAAAATTTTAGACCGGAGACGTCATGACTAAAGGGAAATTGAACCCACTTTAGGATGACCGAACCGAAAACCAGGCAAGAGCCGATAATCAAGAGCCAGTAGCGGGCCCAAATGTGTGCGCCAAGTTCGGCCCATGAAGTCACGCGGGTTAGCCAAGAGGCCAAGCGTTTTGGAGCTTTCACGAGTCGCGCCTAAGTTTCTTGGCCCAGGACGCCACAAAGGGCGAGACGAAAGCCATTCCCTCTCGCGCCTGGCTGATTTCCTCACTCGAGAAAGTGCGCAGAGCGAGGAGGACGGCGCCATAAGATACGATCGACAAAGCCGCGCCAACTAGTTGCCAGATCAAGGACGATTCGGCGCAAAGATAAAGCACACCGGCCATGGCTGCTCCGGCCGCAAGCGGTCGCCAAAGGACGTTCCCAAGATGGGCCGGATAGCCCAGTTTGTGCATCTGAAAAATCCACAACGCCACTGTCAGCGTCTCAGCGCAAACAAATGCAATCGCCGGGCCGACGTAGTTATAGTGCGGAATCAATGCAACGAGGAGAGTAACGCGCAGGACGGAACCAATCATTGTGGTCACGAAAAAACCCTTCTGCGCGTCTAGAGCGGCAAAGAGGTATTGGAAAAGAGTCGAGATGAAGAAAGGAATCAGGCCCAGGCCGAGAAGCTGCATAGCGGGCAGAGCGGGCAAGAATCTGGCCCCAAGCGCCAGGGTCAAAAGCTGCTTGGACCAGGTGATAAAAAACGCTGCAAATGGGATACTAAGAAGGCAGAAGAACTTCAAGCTCTGGCGGTAAACATCACCAAAGCGTGAAGGGGAAAAATGCGCCGTGCGAGAATATAGTGGATAAAGTGGCAGGGAAAGAGTCTGCGGGATGGTGCGAAGCGACCAACTGAGACGATAGGGCCCGCCGAATAGACCAACTGTTTGCATATTGGTCATTAGTCCCAGCACAAAAATATCAATTTGCATGGCGAGCTGCCGGAGCATCACGCCGCCGCCCATCGGCACTGCGGAAAAGAAAAGTTCCTTCCAAAGGGGCAAGTCAATCTTCAGCTTAACCTTGGTGTAAAACTTGGAAACGAGAACGTGGTAGAAGGTCCACATGAATAAGTTCGAGATCAGGTGGGCGACAACGAAACCGACCAATCCAGTCCTGAAGTGGAGCATGACGAGGATGAGAGCCAGGAATAGAATCTTTTGCAGAATGAAGCCCAGATAATTCAGCTCGTTGTCCTCGAATGCCCGGAGAACTGCACTGTAGCCCGCGGCATGAAAGGTGCCCAAGGTCGCCAAAGTCATAAGCATGACCGCGATTTTCATGTCGTTGCCGAAGGGTAGAAACAGGGCGATAACTCCTACGACAACGCAGATCACGAGTGATATCGCCCAGATCAAACCTGCCGCGGCCCCGGTTATTTTCCCGACACACTCCGGGTCCTTGGCAATCTCGCGAATCATCATCCGAGGCAGGCCGGAATCGGCCACGAGTTGGGCGATCATCGCAAAGGCCAGGACCCATTGATATTTGCCGAATTCGACGAGACTAACGTTATGGTTGCGGGCAATAGCGATAGTGGTAGCCAGATAGACCAGCCCACCAATTACGCCGGCGGCAACGCCGACTACGGCGTTCTTTACGATCCGCTGAGATTGCTTCATTTAACCCACTTCCAGGAGCCGCCCGAGGCTTTCTGGAGGGCCGCGTAGAGCATAAGCCGGCGTACCTCTAGACCGTCCAAGTCATCTCGTTTTGCAATAAGATGCAATTCCTTTTCGATCGCCGCGAGCGGCGTTGCAATTCCTTCTTGCTGTTGCGAGCCGGTGACCTGGACATCGCGGTCGGCCTTTGCAACCTCCTGTTGCAGAGAGAGAATATTCTGACTCAAAACGTAAATGCTTTGATAAATCGTTACGATTTCAAAGGCAACATCATCGGCGACCGAGGAAAGCCGGGCGCGTTCAGCCTGATATTTTGCCAGACGCGAGCGGGTCGTCGCCTGTTGCGCGCCGAAATCGAAGATCGGTACGTTAACCGAAACAATTCCCGCATAGAGATCAGCACTGGAAGAGCCGAAGTCATCGATATGAATCGCGGAACCTTCAAGAGTCACAGAAGGATACAAACGGAAGTGTTCGAGCCGGTAATCCTGTCGTGCTTGATCGATAACTGCTTTCTGAACCTCAAGCGATGGGTGTTGATTCAAGTTCGGACCCAGCAAAAGCTTAGCACTTGGTGGCTCGGGCGGTTCCGGAAGTTCGTCGGAAAGTCTGAACTCGTCGGGTGAATCGAAACCAAGAGAGCGGGTCAACTCGATTTTTCCTGCCACAGCTTGCTGTCGGAGAATCTTGGAAAGTGTTTCTGCCCCGCTCAGCTGGCTCTGCGCGAGCTTAAGATCGATGGGAAGAGTCAGTCCTTGCTTTTGCTGTTCTTGAGTGATGTCAACCTGCTGTTGCAACAGTTTGACTCGCCGCTCTGCATAACCCGCGCGATTCTCAGCCGAGACCGTACTGATGAACGCGTCGGTGATGCGCGCGATAACGTCTTCGCGCCTCAGGCGACTCGTCCAAGCCAAATTCCTTCGCCGAGCCAGCTTGCTTGCTTCGGCGGGGGCAGTGTTAAGACCAAGGATACTCCCATCCCTGAAAAGGGGATAAGAGAGATGCGCCGAATATGTTTCGACCGCTCCCGACTCGATCGCGCTGTTCACGCCAACGCCAATCCCGGTGCCGGCGTCTACGATGGAAAATTTGCTGGTGGGACTGCCCGAAAAATATTGATAGGCGGCCCTGCCTGTGATTTCGGGAAGCGTCTGGTCACGCGCCGCCCGTGCGTCTTCTGCCGCAGAGGTGACGTCGAGCCGGCTAGCCTCCAAAGCCGGACTTTCGTTCAGCGCGAGGGCGATACAATCGTTCAAGCTTAAGGCCCGCGAATTGTAACTAACCTCGTTCTGCCCCCCCCGCGCCAGTGGGGCAACAAAAAGAACAACTGTTAGACCGAGAACAACGCTATTTCTCAAGCGATTTCTCCGTTGTACGCACTTTGTCATTGTTGTTGAGATATAGCTGGCCCACGGTTACGACCTTTTCGCCCTCTTTCAATCCCTCCCGGACGGCAGTCATGGCGTCGACGACAATCCCAGGACGAATCTTACGCAAAGCGGCATGGTTATCCGAGTCGACGACAAAGACGGACGCTTGCTCGCCCGATGGATTCATGATCGCGATACTCGGCACCGCAAGCACGTCTTTGGCCGAGCGCCGGATGCGGGCAAAGCCGGAAAGTCCGGGTTTCAGCCGGAAGTCATCGTTCTTAATTTCCACGTAGGCGGTGAAGTTGCGGGTAACCGGATCAATGTTCGGATCGATCTTGACTACTTTGCCTTCGAAGCGTTCGCCGGGGAAAGCGGGGAAACTTGCCTCGGCCGCCAGACCCAACTGCACGGAATGCACCTTGTCTTCGCCGATCTTTGCGGCCAACAGGACGTTGCTGAGCGAGCCCAGCTTTATGACCAACTGATCGCTGTGCGTGTTTTCTCCAGGATTTACGAGGCGCTCCAGTACAATGCCGTCGAGAGGAGCGGTCATCTTGACATGCTCGAGATCGAGTTCCGCCTGGCGTAGAGAAAGGGTCGCCTTGGCAAGTGCCTCCTTAGCGTCCGCGAGCGACATTTCGCTTTTCTCCAGCTCCAGTGGCGTTCCCATGTTTTTCTGTTGCAACGCCTTATAGCGTTCGACTTGCCGCGTCTCGTCCTTGATCTTGATGTTGCTCGAATCGACATAGGCGCGATTAGCCTCCAGGGTCGCCAAGATCAGCCGGTCGTCCCAGCGGACGAGAAGGTCGCCTTTCTTGACGATGTCGCCAATCTTGACGGGGACCTGGAGCGCTTGCGCGGTCACCTGGCCGGTCAATTGCACAGTCTGCGCTTGTTCGATTGCTCCGCTCCCGCCGATCACCTCATTCAAGTCTTGTCGCCGGACAGGCACGGTCTCAACCGGTGTTGGAGCATGAAGCAAGCGTGCCTTCGAAGGCGTGGTGCTGACTACGTGGATGATCGTAAAGAAGACGAGCAGTCCAAGAATAATGCAGATAGCGAAGAAAATGATCCAGTGTGAACGCCTCATTTGCGGTGCTGAAGTTTGGCGAGCAAAGGAGCCACCGTCTCTGGAGCGCGTCGGTTCATCCGCCAATGTATTTTTTGTGTCCATATGAGTAGTAAGAGGATCGTCACGGCACCGGGGGGAACAGGTGATAAGCGGCCGAAAGGAGTTTGTCGATACTAAATAGCTCGGCCAGAAACCTGTGTTCAGTGGAGTTCCAGGTTCTGGCGAAACTATGTGTGATGGAAAATGCCACAGAACTTAAATGTCAGTGCTCAATCGCAGCCGGAGTCGCTGTTTCACTTAGCGGATGTGTGGCGGCGGCCGACGCGCCGAGAAGCCGATCGTAAATGTGCTCGATCCTCAGGCAAATTTGCCGCCAATCGAAATCAGCCAGGACGGTCGCCCGCGCGTTGGCTCCTAACTCGGTAGCGAGCGCTCGGTCCTGCAAGATCGTAACAATGCCGCGGCCGAGCGCTTCGTAATCGTGGTTGGCGACGATAAAAGCGTCATGAAGATGGCGAACGCCCTTGGCACCGCCGGCGAAGGAGACAACGGGCTTGCCCGCGAGCATATAATTCAACAGTTTCACCGGGTGACCGGGACACTCCGGCCGCGGCACGACCGTCACATCCGCAAGGGCGAGATAACTGGGCAGGTCCGCCAGTGCGTGCGGAGCGATCCAGATGATCGAACGAGAAATCCCGAGTTGGTCGGCAAGCTCTTTGTATTCCGCTTCGTGAACCGCTGAGACGAGCGGACTAACGATCAACAAGAGAGCATTCGGTTCCGCTTGCAGAGCGACGGCGAAAGCCCGGAGCAAGTGGTCGACGCGCTGGAAGGCGTTCAGCACACCGGTGTACATCACGACCGGTCGGCCGTTGATTTGATATTGCTGCCGAAATTTTTCGGGCGCCGGGTTATCGAACATCTCCGGCTCGATGCCGGCTGGCACCATGTCGACCTTTGCGGCCGCGACTCCGTGGTCAACGAACCAGTCTTTCAGTTCCGGCGAAACCGCCGTAACGTGATTGGGAAAAATGGGAATAAACCAATCCAAGGCGCGAGCGATGCCGTGGGCGAGCCATGCTGGACGGATAAAACGGTAACCTGGTAACTCATCCGACATGAGATTAACGGCGTTATAGAGGAGCGGCCGGCGCGTCAGCCATTTGGCCATGATCCCTACGAGACCGCCTTCGTAATTATGCGCGTGAATAATATCTATCCGTTCGCGGCGGATTACACGGCAAAGAAGACGCAGGAGCTGGAAATCGTGAAAAAACTTATCTGCTGAAGGACCGACCTTGGCATTACCTTCCGGCCGGAAAGACGCCGTCCGGTGGACTTTGGCGCGACGGACACGGATATCCTCCTGGCCAAACGGATAGGTGACGATATGAACATCGTGACCCATGTCCACCAGTGTATCAGACATCTCCCGAATGCTCGCGGCGGAGCCGTGGTTGGCCGGGAAAGGACATGCCGCAACCATAGCGACCGAATAGCCGCCCGTCCGACACCTATGGTCGAGTGCTGTTCTTGTCACGTCGCCGTTGTGGTTGCCGGCGTTAAAGGGACCAACGGAGTCTTCAGGTAAGGACTCGTAACTTCACGGGAAATGATGCGTGCCGGAACACCCATCACGGTGCAGTTACTTGGTACGTCACTAATAACGAGGGAGTTCGCTGCAACCACGACGTTGTCACCCAGGGTTACGCCACCCATAACTTTACATCCTGCTCCAAAGTAGCAATTGTTTCCGATAACGGGCCGACCCGAGCCTCGGACATTAGCAAGCGAGACGCCCTGGTTAATGGTGCAACTGTGACCCATCCGCTTAACCAGCACATGGACGCAGGAAAATGTATGAATTATTAACCCTGGGCCAATCTCGCTTTCCGGGTGGACCTTCATGCCTGTAACCGCCACACAAAACACATCAATGAAGAGGTAGAGCGCGATAAGAATTTGGCGAATAACAGGAATTTTTACGCCATACGCCCACCGCCCGAAGCGGTAAACGAGTACAGTAAACGTTCCAAATTCTAGAAAGGGCGTTATCCATTGGCGGAAGAAAGTATTGTCCTCAGGCCGGACTCCGTAGGCCAGACGTTTGCGAGCGAAATCAGCACGAATTGTTTCAAACATGACTACTTAATTTTGATGGTTATTCGATATAACCAAGAGCTTGGAGGCGTTCCTCGACCTTTGCCGACTCTTCATCAGTGTAACCGCTTGGCCGGTCTCCGCCCGAAGTGCCAGAAGCAGCAGCGACCTTAACAGGATGCTCGGCGAGGCATTCGGGGCGAAAGGCTTCTTTCAGCACACTGCCGTCCATGTCTTCGGGCACTGGCACTCCCATTAGATGAAGGATGGTGGGAGCAAGGTCGATCAGATGCGCGTTTTCGATTTCCGCCCCTGTCTTCAAAGCCGGTGCGCGGGCGACGAGGATACCGTGCAGGCGGTGCGTGCCGCCCCATTCTGAAATCTCAGATGGTTCGTGGTCCCGAATAACAAGGGCCGGTTTATCGGTATCCTCGGAGAAGCTGGGCTGCGTGGAAAAGAGGCTGTTCTCGCTCCACCAATCGAGCACCAAATCAGCGCCTTCATTGGCGAATGGACCGTGGAAAATTTCCTCACGCCGGTAGACCCGATGGATAACCGGCTTGCCATTACGCGGATCTTTCAGCTCGGCCAGTTTCGCAA
>Ga0070673_100001319_pt1 | contig 14465 bp, 11 predicted proteins | sample KBSM23metaG_FD_65342 | JGI IMG/M metagenome (GOLD analysis project Ga0070673, IMG submission 65342) | Miscanthus rhizosphere microbial communities from Kellogg Biological Station, Michigan, USA - KBS M2-3 metaG | ecosystem: Host-associated > Plants > Roots > Rhizosphere > Soil ... | reverse complement strand
GCAGTGCGAGTCAAACGCATCGCTGAAGTCAATTTCCTCGCCAAGCTGGTAGTTAGTTTGCATGTCCGGCTGCTGCCTGACCAACTCGATCATTTGTTCAATATATCGCTCAGAGGAATTAGCCTTCCGGATTCGGGGTGCGAGCAAGCCAGCGAGCGCGCCTAGTCGGCGGAAATTACTGAGCGCCTGCAAGACCGCCTCCGCGACCGGCGCCGCTTTTGGCTCCGCAAAAGTCGTACCGACACCGAAGCCAGCGGCCATCTGCTCGGCCATCCACGTTGCACCTGGCGCGACAACCACCTTACCCAGGCTTGCGGCCTCGATGAAGACGCCGGAGGATCCAATGATGTAGGCCTGCGGCTCATAGGCCAAGAGAACTATGGCGCTTCTGGAAATGGTCGCAAAATACTCGGCCGTATCCTGCTGTTCTGCAACGAATTCAACTTGCGAAGCCATCTCCGTTTCGAGCGCGCCGCGTGTCGCGCGCGATAAAGCCCTGGAATTGACGATGAATCTGATCGATGGTGCATCAACCGCAATGCGGTGGATGATCTGCCTGAGTTCACCGATCAAGCGACCTGAATATTTGTTCAGATGGACATAAACGGCGATTCCAAGCGTTGGAAGTGACTGCACGCAGGCCGACGCAACATGATACTTTGGCACCGGCATTGGGAAAGCGCGGCGGCAGCAGATCCGGGTCAGCATCCGCGCGAGCGGCACGGTGTCGGCCAGCAGAAAGACGCGTTCTTGACCCGACCACTTGCGAAGATCTGAGCAAGCCAGGCGAAACAAGGCCGCGGCTGCAGAGTTGGTTTGCCCTGTTGTCTTCTCAACTATTTCACCGCCGGTGAAGCGGAAAAAGACGCTGGGCCGGCGGCCAGGCCGGCGTCGCGCGAGCCATTCGCCGACCCGGACAATCAGGAGAGGCCGTGAGATCGGAAACAGCAACATGTCCGTGGACCGCAGGTCGCACTCGGCGATAGCCATCCACAGCGAAGCAAGGTTGTCATCCGAGTCGGCGAACGCGATTAGGTGATCGACGATATTCTGCGGTAGAACATCCCACGCGCGAGGTATGGGCTCGATCGTCGGTTCGGCCAAAAGCTCCGCCGCTAGCCGCGGTTCGACCGAGCGAGCCGCTATGATGCGGAGAGGAAGCCCAAGTATTCCAGCAGCGCTTTTGTAGCCCAAGAGCTCGTTGAAGTAGTGACCCGTTAGATCGTACCCGACGACCACCAGCTTCGGGTCAATACTCGTGCTCCGGTGGAGCGTTTTGAGGATTCTCGTCCAGATCATTTTTGCACACCGCAGGTATGGCAAAAACCGCTGGGCCCTAAAGTCAATCAGCTGATGGAGCGAAACCCCAGCCTGCGTAGTCCCATACCGAGTGTTCGCCCATCACTCGATATCCCTTCCGCCGCAGGAGATGCTGGAGCGTCGACTGCAAATGAGATGTCGAGCGGGCCGCCTCGGTCGGTTCGCCGAATTGACGCCTCCCGCCACTGCGGGCGGCCGCCAAGGGGGCTATCGAGGCTGAAGGTCCATCGCGCGACCTTCCGCCGCGCAGCAGAGACGCGGACATCGATGCGGCGGTGCGTCGGTGTTAGAAAGGGCTGAACCAATGCCCGCAGAATAACAGCCTGTCGCGATTCGAACCTGAAGTGCAGTTTGGCGCAGCGGCCAATCGTCCAAACACCCCAATCCTCCGTCTCTCCCCAACCCAGGCCAATGAAGCAACGTGACTCAAGAGAATTGCTGAAGTCAATTTCGTCATCGAGGTGACATATAGGCTCCATGTCCGGCACTTGCCCGGCCAGCGTCATCATTTGCTCGATATACTGCGCACATGAGTTTCGCTTGCGGACCTCGGGCGCTCGCTCGCGCGCAAGCACACTGAGGCGTGGAAATTCGGCTATGGCCCGGACAAGAGCCGCGGCGACTGATTCCGCTTTCGGCTCCGCATAGGTTGTGCCAGCGCCGCATCCGGCGGCCATTTGTTGTTCCATCCAGGTGCCGCTAGCCACGACAACGACCTTGCCGAAACCCGCAGCTTCGATGAACACACCGGATGAACCCGTCGTGTAAGCGTGCGTCTCGTATGGCAACACAACGATGCCGCACTTGGAAAAATTCTCGAAGTACCCGGCAGTATCCTGTTCGCCTGGTAAGATATGCGCGAGCGAACCACACTGGGCTTCGATTGAAGCGCGTTCTTCGCCGAAGAGCCCGCTGGTCTTAACAGTGAAGCTGATCGTCGGCTCGGTCGCAGTGGCGAGCCGCATGATGCTGCCAAGTTCGGGAATGAGGCGGCCTGATCGCTCGTTGAAATGGACGTAGACGCTGTGTGGCAAACTCGCGGCAGCATCATCGCTCGAGGTTGAGCTAAAATGCATCGGTAGTGGCGTTGTGAAAGCTCGGCGACAACAAAAACGCGACAGCGTGCGCGCCAGCGGCGAGTTGTCCGCGAGCAGGAACACCCGTTCCTGTCCCGGCATTTGCCGAAACTCCGAGCATGCCAACCGGTAGAGGATTGCGGCGAAGTTGATATGTCCAGACGCTCTGTCGATCATTTCCCCACCCTTGAAACGAAAGAAGACGCTGGGACGTCGGTCGTGGGGTCTGCTTGCAAGCCACTCCCCGAGACCGGCAAGGACGACGGGATATGAGACTGGAAACAGCAGAATATCTGCAGACTTGAGTTCATGAGCCTCGATCGCAGCCCAGAGCGATGCCAAGTGTTTCTTCGTGTCGGCGAAAACGACCAGTTGGTCTGCCAGCTTGTCTGCGGTGATGTCCATCATCGCGGGCAAGACATCCACTATCGGCACAGCCGAAAGCGCTGCGGCAAGCGCTGGCTCAGCCGAGCGTGGGACGAGGATGTGGGGCGCCAGCCCCAGGGCATCGGCCGCCTCTTTGTAGCCCAGAAGCTCGTTGTAGTGATGGCTCCATTGATTGGCTAAATTGAACCCCACGACGACGAGTTTGCGCCGAGCCGCCGTCTTCGGCTGCCCAATGAGGCTCTGAAGCCAGGCGCTGATCATGTGGGTATGCCGCTTAGAACCTGCTGTTCAACCCACGCATAAGTCTGTTCCAGGCCCGTGCGCAGCGGCTCCGAAGGCGCCCACCCGAGTGCCTCGCGGATGCGCCGGTTGTCCGAGTTGCGGGCGTGAACTCCGGTCGGTCCCGGGACATAAGTCTTGTGCAGGGTCTTGCCGGAGATCTTGATAGCGAGGTCGGCAAGCTCGTCGATGGTCACCATCTCGTCGGAGCCGATATTGAGTGGCTCGCTGACGTCCGAACGCATCAGTCGCAACGTTCCCTCGATGCATTCTGATATGAACAGGAAGGTGCGGCTCTGCTGACCATCGCCGAAAATCTCGATGCTGTCGCCGTTGCGAGCGAGTGCGACTTTGCGGCATAGCGCAGCGGGCGCCTTTTCGCGTCGTCCGCTCCAGGGTCCGTACGGACCGAATACGTTGTGATAGCGCGCAATTCGCGCCTGCAAGCCGCTGCAGCGCCCATGCGTCAAATAAAGATGCTCGCCAAAAAGCTTGGTCCAGCCGTACTCGCTGTCAGGATCGGCCGGATAGACTGAGTCTTCCGCACAGTTCACCGTCTTTCGATCTGTCTGATTCCCCTGCGGATAGACACAGGCTGAAGACGCGAAAAATACGCGCTTTGCCGCCTGGGCAATGCAGTTGGTCACGACATTGAGGTCGATCATCATGCAGTGTTGCAAGATGTCGGCGTCAAATCGGCGGGCGTATACGAATTCGGCACCCCCCATTTCCGCAGCGAGCTGGTAAACCTCATCGAACGGGCGGTCTATCGCGTCTTTGCAAAAGCGGCCGTCGCGGAGGTCGCCGAGGATGAATTCGTCCGCCTCGGATGGTGCGAACTCGTGATGGTTTCGGTCGACGGCGCGCACCCACAGACCATCGCGCTTCAGGCGTCTGACGAGATGCCCGCCGATGAATCCTCCCGCTCCGCACACCAGTGCCGTCTTCATTGGACGGCGCTCGGGGCGTGGATGAGTTGCGACGCATCCGCTTCTGCCTCGCGAAGGGGAAGCCGGCCAGGACGTTTGAGGCCTGGATGCGGGCCGCGCACGCAGCCCCAAGGGTCGACGATATGCCGATCCGCCGGGATAGCAGCCGAAATAGCAACAAAGCCCGGATCGGGATTGCAGACCAGAATCACGTCCGCTCGATGCAAGCTTTCATCGAGGGTGTCGCAGCACGTGATCGTTGATCCAAAGATGACGCGAGCCGCATCACGCGCCGCGGCAAGGGGATCAAAGACGGCGACTTCGATCGCGCGGGACTGCAGCCTGCGTACAAATTCGAACGCCGGTGAGGCGATTGTGACCGCTGTTCCTGGCTTGAATGAGAGACCAAGTACCGTGACACGGCGCGGTCGGCAGGCGAGCACGTGCCGTTCTATGAATTCGTACTGTGCGGTGTTGACGGCCGAAGATGCCTGCGCAAGCGGCGCATCAAGACCCAGCGATTGCGACAAATGAAGGAAGCTGTCAATGTCGCGCGGCAGACAAGGACCTCCATAAGGAGCACCTCCACGCAGCAGACCCGATCCGACGCGTGGATCGAGTGCCATCGCGCCTGCAATGCCATCGAGATCGGCGCCGCCAAGCCGATCGCCCATCTGAGCCAGAAAATTCCCGAACGATATCTTCAAACAGAGAAACGCGTTGAGAGCGATCTTCACGAGCTCGGCGTCACGCGTGGACAGAAAGCGGGTGGGAGTCTGCTGCTCGACAATCCTGCGGTAGAGTGCGGCCGCCTGAGCGCCGGCGTCTGCGTCGTCGCTGCCAATGAGCAGGAACGGCGGACTTTGCAAGCCGGATAGCACCTCCCCGAGGGCGGCGAATTCCGGCACGTAGGCAGTCCCGAATTCGGCGCCCGCGCGCCGCCCGAGCCCTGCTTCGAGCATCGGGACGATCCTTGCTGACATCACCCCTGGCAGAAGAGTGGAGGAGATGATCACAAGGTGATAGCGCCAGGGCGTACGTTCGCGCAGCGCGATGCAGAGGTCGTGGCAAGCCTCTTCCACCCATGCACTCGACAACGCCGCACGCGCATCCTCGTACGGCGTCGAGACCATGATGATTGACGCGTCCGTATCCGCCGCCACGCGGGCGTCAGTCGTATAATTGAGTCTCGATGCAGCTCCCGCCACGAGGGCATCAAGTCCCGGCTCGAGCACCGGCATTTTGCCAACCCTCAATTGCTCCACCAGTGCTGCATCGACATCAATGGCGGTCGTGTGCATCCCCCGATGCGCAAACAGCACGGCGAGAGGCAACCCAAGTTTGCCAAGTCCAAAAACCGACAGTCGCCGTATCATGAAATCGGCCGCGGTGTGCTTCACCACAATCGCAATGATCCCTGGGTTTCAGGTTTCAAAACGTGGCGCCAGTAAAGTCCGCGCCGTTGGACTCGAGGAGTTCGCAAACAAGCTGGCCCAAACCGCTTAGCTATATCATCTTCGCTCAGCTCCGCGAATGGAATTTGCGGCGGCGGAGCCTATCATGAACTGCGGCAAGGGGCAGGAGAGGCGAAAAGCTCGAACGCAACAGCGCCGATCCAAACCTCTGCGTTCGCCATTCAGCGCGCACGTTTGAAGCCGAAGCGCAGTGCCAGCACGGCGAAACAGATGATCCACGCCGCAAAGGCCATGATCGCCGCGGCCGTGCTCGTCATCGTCGAAAGGATGCCGACGCCGACGAACGGCAGCGCGTCGCCGCAAAACCCGCAGATGAAATAACTGGGGCCGGCTTCGGCGCGCCGATCGTTCGCTCGAAATCACGGGCCGGCGCCGCCAACACGGGACCGAAGACGTGCCACTCAGGCACGTTGTCAATGCCTGTTCCGATGGTCAAAAATTGGCTAAATGGAAACACTGGTGCCCTGCGATCAAATGGACTTGTGATCGAAATCATGGCCTCCTCGCTGACTAGTCGTCTGACGTCGCCGCTACGATCGATGCGGCACCATTGGCAGCATCTTGCGGAATCGACCCACACACTCGCTCGCCAGGCGATGTCGCGGTTCCGCGTTTTTGACCTCTCGGCGCATGCCTCAATGGCCCGCTGCGCCAACGGGCGAACAATCTACGTCAATCCGCAAGACGGGCGCGGCCGTTCCCTGGTTCTCCGCGGTGGCGACGTCAACCCGGCCTCGCTCGTCATGTGGCAGTCACTCTTGGCCGAGAGGCCGTGGACGAACGTGATCGACGTGGGCGCCAACTACGGCGAAATGCTCGTTGGCGTGGAGCTGCCACGAGCGGCTACGGTGATTGCGCTGGAGCCAAATCCCTTCGTCACTCCCTATCTCGCGCGCACCCTGCAGGAATCAGGAGTCGGCGTTGAGTTGATATCGAAGGCCGCGGCAGCGCGTTCGGGGACGGCAACGCTGGCCATCGACCGTACCTGGTCCGGCTTGTCCGGCATCGCTGGGGTCCACGCAGAATCCGCGGGACACGCTATTGAGTTTGTGGAGGTTCCCACGATTACGCTCGCGACGCTGATCAAAGAGCACAATGCTGACGCGCGCACCGTCCGCCTGCTGGTGAAGATCGACGTCGAAATGCACGAGGTTGCGGTCCTGCAGGGCTTCGAGGACATGCTAGCAGAATTTGAGGAGTTCGCCGCGTTAGTCGAAATCGTTCACCTCACCGCGGCCGACATCGAGTGGCTGCTGCCACGTTTTGATTTTGAGTTGCTCGATACCGAAAGCAACAAGTTGACCAAAATCGACTTGGCGACGCCGGCCGAACTGCAAAAACTGCTATCCGGCACGAAATTCTATCGACAGGACGCGGTGCTTCGGCGGCGAGGCGTTTCCATCGGCGTGCCAAGTTAACAGCTATATTCGACAAAACATCGCATGACGTTCTAGGCCAGCCCAACGACAAACGAGGGCCGGCAGAGACTCTGGAAGTCGGATTTCCGACTATCCGCAGACGCCTGAAATGTGACGTACGTCACCGCAGCCACGAAGTGATTTGTCGACAATCAATAGGAACCTTGGGGCCTATACGGATGTCTAGGATCTTCCGCCATTCGGATAGTAAGCGCTTCCGCAAGTGCAATGGAATTGCACTGGCATCCATCTAGGTTCCTCACGTCCCAAAAGCACCAGCCCACGGGGGTCAAATGCGTAGCACCTCGAATTTCCACCCTGAATGGGGCTACCTCGCCCCGGCGCCGAGCTTCATGCGCACAGCGCGTCTCGTTCTCCTCGCCACCGCTATTGGCGGGACGCTGGGCGCCGGTGCGGTTTTCTCTTGGGCCGGTCATCAAACTACCGAACCCTCGGTAGGGGAACGGACGTTGGTGCGGCTTCCCGAGGCGGCATCGGCGCGCCACGAAACGTCAATTCAGGCGGCACACGAGGACGGCTTGCCGTTAGCTGAAAAGCAGGCGTTGGCGTCGCACAGCGGATCGACGCAGGGAACCCCAAACGAGCCGCATGCGAGTTCAACGAATCCCGCGCCAGCGGGCATTGCAGCCTTAGCGGTGGCTCCCGCAGCGACCGAAGGGTCATCGATGACCGCGACGGCAGTGCCCGCGGCAGCCGCCAAGGACCCGGGCCTGAATCCAATGCCTACTAAAAGGAAGGCGATGAAGAAATCCCACGGGACTTGGCGTCTGGCATTGCGCGACGAACCCTTCGGTCTTGCGCCAGGCGAGTACTCCAGGAAAAGAACATGGGGCGGGCACTACGGCGAGGGCGGCCGGCGTTATGATTATTGGTAATCCGAACGCCATCGGCGAATCGCGCCGCTGAAGAGAAGCAAAGCAAATCCATTCGGGGCCACCTCATCAAGAGGCATTGCAGGCGCGACGTGTAGCTGGGTGACCTTTGACCGAAATCCGCGGCCGCGCGACGTCGGTCGGTTACGCCCAGGGAACCTGACTGCTGGTGGCGTAGACCGCCCACAAGGATCATGTGTCGGCTCCAACGCCCGAAAGAAACGCAGGAGGATGGGTTCGGCAGCGCGACCGATATGACGAGCACACAGAACCGATATGACTGGCACGCAAGGGAACGCCACCGGCGGAAAATCGCGCGGCGGATTAAGTCAAAAAGTTTTAACGCGAAAAATTGAGTCGCAAGAAAAACAAAGGCTGCCCCGCGGCCTAATGCCCTGGCTATTTTTATTTGGGAAGGAAACTCCGCTCGCCTTCCGTGCTTGTTTGCACTGGAAGCTCGAAAGGAGCCGAGAACATGTACAAAATGATTCCCGCACTCATTCCTGCAGTGCTCGCCGCATCGATCGGATCGGCGTCGGCGCAGTCGCCCTCCGCCCAAGGGTTCTTCAGTAACGGCCCGAAGTTTGCTCCGTATTTCTCACCGAACGGCGTCTTTGGCGGCGGACCGGAGTATGGCTACGGTTACGCCTATCCGTACGGCGGCGTCTACGGTTACGCCTATCCGTCGGGCGGCCTTTACAATTACGCATACCCGGGTCCGCATATCTACGTATACACACCGCGTTAGAAGCGAATATGACGGCCTAGCAGGTCAGGGTGTCGCTGGTGCCCGCAGCCCGGCGGGCACCGGACCTCGGGCGCTGGGGATTGCGCGCGGAAAGATGCGCCGCAGATCCACCTACCTCAGTCCCGCGCGGTAATAGGCTGACAGGTCCTTGACTTCGCTCTCAGTGAGCTTTGCGGCAATCGCCCGCATGCGGCCATAGACATCGTTGCGCCGCTGTCCGGAGGCGTACATCTTGAGCTGCGCCATGATGTAGCCTTCCTGCTGCTCCGACAGGACCGGCGTTTCGATCGGGCCGCCGGAACCGTGGCGATGGCAGGCTGAGCAGGGCGGAATGTTACGGTTCGGATCGCCCAGTTCGACCAATTTGATCGCCGCTTCGGACGCGCCAAGCGTCCGCGGATTAGGATTGCGCATCGGCTGGCCGGCATAGTAGGCGGCGACATCGGCGATCACGCTTTCATCGAGCGCCTTCGCAATGTCGGTCATCGACTGGTTGGTGCGGCTGCCGCTGCGATAATCATGCAGCTGCTTGTAAATGGCCGCGCCGGATTGTCCCGCGAGATTGGGAATGTCGGGAGAAATTGAAACTCCGTTCTCTCCATGGCAGGCGAAGCACACCTCCGTTACTTTGGCGCGCCCGCGTTCGGGGTTCGCCGCCGCGAGAATCTGCAGGACGCCCGGCGTCCACACGACCTGCGAAACCGGCGTCGGCGGATTGCGGCTGACGACTTGTTGAACCGCCGGCGAGCCCGGAAGGATGCCGAGCGCGCGGCAGATGGCGGTGAAGGTATCGATCCCGGCGCTTCTTCCCTGCACCGCAGGAATGATCAGCACGCCGAGCAGGGCCCCGGTTAGCACAATTGCAATGACAATGAGACTTGACCAGGTGCGCCAGGACCGGTCGAGGACTTGCGGATCGGCAGGATCGGCCATGGCGGATGCCTATTGGATCCGGTGAACCATCGCGCTCGGCGACGGCGTGATGACAAACTGGGCCAACGGAAAGCCGTAGGCGAGCAGCATGAGAACAAGGACCAATACGTTCCAGAGGCCGAAGCCGTTTAACGCTGCGGGCACCTGCCGCGGCGGATGCACCGCGAGCGCATAGAGAGGCCGCGGCACCGCCGCCGGAAGACCTCGGTGTAGCGCGGCGAGATTGCGCACGAACAGAAGCGCGGAGACCAGGAGGACCAAGCCGCCGACGAGCGAGACGTCGACCAGCGGCCCCCAACCGGCGATGATCGGGTTGTCGTAGTTGAAGTTGGCGACGCGGCGCCATTGGCCCTGCAGTCCCAGCCAGTGCCAGGGCAGCGTCATCACCATCATGCCAACGAACCACAGCCAGAGCTGCAGCCGCAGCGGCTGCAGCGAAACGTAGGCGCGGCCGGTGAGCCGCGGCCAGATTTCGTAGGCAATGGCGAAATACATGATCACCACCGAGCCGCCGAAAATGAGATGAAAATGCGCGGTGACCCATGAGGTGTTGTGGATCATGGCGTTCATGCCATACGCCATGTTGATCAGCCCGCCGAAGCCGCCGAATCCCAGCATTACAAAGGCGAGCCCAGTGGCGAGAACCATCGGCCGTTCCCACGGCAGCGCCGCGATCCAGCCAAATAATCCGCGCCCGCCGCGCAGCCGGCCGGCAATTTCCAGCGACGCGGTGATCGTAAAGATCGTGAGCAATGTCGGCACCGAAACGAATGCGGTCAGGAAGACCTGAATGAACTTCGTGCCGCTGCCGTGTTCGGGATCCATCAACAGGTGATGCATGCCCACCGGCAGGCTGTAGATCAGAAACAAGATGAAAGTGATGCGCCCCATGGTGTCGCTGTAGAGCCGCCCGCCGGCGGCGCGCGGCACCATGGTGTAGAAGGCGATATATGCCGGAATGAGCCAGAAATAGACGATGGCATGCAGCGTCCAGGAGAACAGCGTGCGCGCCAGGCCGACGTCGATCGTCTGGATCAGGCCGAATGCCGCGGGGATCACCTGGTACAGCAGTTCAACAGCAACGCCCGCCGTCGTCCACAGCCACATGACGGCATTGGCGACGGTGGCGAACATCGCCAACGGCACCGGCTGTCCGGGATTGTGGCGCTTCCATTGCGCCATCGCCACCAGCATCAGCACGCACCAGACCCAGGACGCGGCGACGACCAGGACCAGGCCGATATAGAACCAGGGGCTTGCCGTCAGCGGCGGATAGAACGTGAACAGCACCGAGCCCTTGCCAGCCGCGATCGTGATCACGACCATCACCACGCCGATGACTGCCACGACGAAGCCAAGCCAGGCCCAGGCTTTGCCGGGCAGTGGGCGATCGAGCGAGGTGACCGCGACGAAATAGCCAAACCCCATGATGAAGAAGGTCGTCAGCACGTAGGCCATGGCGACGCCGTGGGCGGTCACCGACATGTAGTAGTCGTCGGGCGTGCCGATATGCGCTCCCAACGGGCTGCGCACCCACATCTGCCAGGCGCCGAGCACGGCGGCGGCGGCGAAGGCCGCAAAGGCTACCCAGAAGTGCGCGAGGCAAAGGCGCTCAGCGTTGCGCACAGGTGACTCTCCCCTCGGCATCGGGCTTGAACGCGGCGGCGTCGAGGACCTGGACCGTCGCCCACATTTCGCTGTGCCCAAGGCCGCAATATTCGTGGCACGGCATCAACAGCTCGTCGGCGCGGGTAAACTGCGCATGCACCTGCGCCACGAACCCCGGCACCACCATGGTGTTGACGTTCGTGCCGGTGACGAGAATGCCGTGGATGACGTCCGGCGAGGCAAGCCGCAGCGTCACCGGCCGCCCTTGCGGGACCGCAACGCAATGCGGCGCAAACATGAACTGGGTGGCGATGATCCGGGTCGTCACGCTGCCGTCGGCGGCGACGACGGTGCCGAGATTCTGCTCGGCGAACTCGCCGGAGAGATGCAGGTTTTTCGGATCGATGCGCTCGACATTGCTCGGCGGGTTGATGTTCTGCGTCAGCGCGGTGAACAGGACCATGCCGAGCAGGACCGCCACCAGGACGCCGACGCCGAACGCCCAAAGGAGCTCGGTCCCGAGAATGCGCCGCTCGTGTGCCGGGTGATGCGCTTCGCTCATCGCTCAGCCCACGACGCCGCGCGGCAAGAAGATCAGCAGATAGATCGCGAGGTAGCCGAGCACCAGCAGGGCAACCGCGCCGCCGGCGAGGACGCCCGCGCCGAGCGGAACGGTGCGCATCACTTCGGCCAGGGCCGCTTCATCGACCTCATCGACAGCTTCCAAAGAGCCGTCCGCGGCGGAGGTATTCGTTTCCGGCATCTCAGAAGGCCCCCGTCAGCGGTCTGAGTCGGAAAGTTATCTTTGCACGGCGGTGCGGCGAAGCCAAGGTTGCCTGCTTGTGGGCCCGCTCGAGATGGAATGCGATCCCGGACATCGACGAACCGCTCAATTCTGACATGGCGTGGTCGCCGCCACCGATCGCGGGTCAGCCAAAAAGCGGGCGACCGCCTCGAACGCGCAACGCGAAAAAGCAGGCTTTGGAGGCCGTCGACGTCGGCGATCAGCAGACGCGCGTCCGGTATCAGCAGCCAAATGGACAGCGCGTTGCAAGCGGAGTTTGCTGGTCGTGCGTCCTGTTCGCCACCATCACTTGGGATGCTGTAGCGTAGAGCCCTGCCCGTCCGGCCGCGCCTGATCGACCGCCACGTCGAGGTCGGCGCGCCCTCCGCGTCCGGGATCCCGGGGCACGCGGTCCATCGCTGGGGCTGCGGCGATGCAACCGCTGCGCTTTTCGTGACCGCGTCCGCAGGCGGACACCGCCCGACCGGTATGAGACCGGCACCGAGGGCGAGAACCCGGACCGCAAACTCCGCGTAAACCCCGTTTCGTCATTCCTTTCCGTAGCGATCACCCAGCCTCGCCGTTCGCCGCAACGCGTTTCCTGACTGCCAAACCTGCCCGCGCGGTGTTTGCGGCCCTTGCGGGCATGGAACCGGTACCAAACAGCCGATTCTGGCTGTTAGTGGACCTTCAGCGACGCAAAGTGCTCCTTTCTGCACGGTTCCGGCGGAGGGTCAAAGGGCGGGACAGCGACCGATTTCGCCGAGGTGTGCTTTCCGTGCACTAGGCAACGCCGGATTGCGAGCTAAGCTGACAGCGTCATGACTAGAGGGGGACTCCCCATGAAGAAGCTCACTGTAGCTATGGCCGCGGTGCTCGCACTCCTGAGCATCACCGGCTGCGCCCAGGTCGGCAAGGGCAAGGCCCCGCCGCCTGTGGTCACCAAGGGGTAGGTCGCTACACGCGACTGAGGAGGGGGACCCGGCCTGTGCCGGGTCCCTTTTCTTTTGCCCGAAGCGGCCGCGGTTTCATATACTATGACGCCATAGCGACTCAGCTGACGACTCGGCTCGGTGGTCTCATGAGCGAGCAAAAAGATGATACGTGCCAAGCCTGCCGGGGCACGGGTGCGGTAGCCGGCGCCCAGCCGGTAAGAACCGGACCATTTTTGCTCAAACCGCCGCCCTGTCGGGTGTGCGGCGGCACCGGCGGCAAACCGCAGTCCAAGAGCGAGGCCTAGCGCCTTAAAGCAAGCCACCGCCTGGGTGAGGAAACTCTATGTGGTATGACACGCTGAAATACCTCGTAGACCTCTTCCTGAGTCTCTTCGGACTATAAGTCTCAAGAACGTCTGACGGGCCTTCTGCAGCAACGGCATCTTGTTGGTGCACGTTTCACCCCGGCGCGTTCCACAAAGCAATCGAACGAGCCGGCGAACCAAGTAAGCGGTCGTGAAATTGAAAATTTGGTGCCGCGGAAGGGATTCGAACCCCCGACCCACGCATTACGAATGCGTTGCTCTACCGGCTGAGCTACCGCGGCGCGCCGACGGGATGGCGCCGTAGTAATACCCGAAAGGCGCTAACGCAAGGTAGGGGGAAGGCGCAAACGTAGCGGCCGGGAAAGGCGCGAACGCCGCCAAGGGGCGGGCGCTGACACAAGGGTAGGGGCGCGGGCTCCGGGGAGCTCAAAACGCTCAGGGCGCTCCGGCCTCGGCGCGCAGCTTGAAGCGCTGGATCTTGCCGGTCGCGGTTTTGGGCAGTTCGCGGCGGAATTCCAGCCAGCGCGGATATTTGAACACCGCGAGCTTTTGCCGGCAGTGGTCCTTGAGCGCCTGCGCCAGCGCGTCGTCGGCCTGGTCCGGCGCTTTGAGCACCACGAACGCCTTCGGCTTGATCAGCGCGTCCTCGTCGGGCCAGCCGACGACCGCGGCTTCGAGCACGTCGGGATGGCTCTGCAGCGCCGCCTCGACCTCGAACGGCGAGACGTAGATGCCGCCGACCTTGAGCATGTCGTCGCGGCGGCCGCAGTAGACGTAGTAGCCGTCCTCGTCCTCGAGGTATTTGTCGCCCGAGCGGGTCCATTCGCCGAGGAACGTAGCGCGCGATTGCTCGCGGTTGTTCCAGTACATCATCGCGCTCGTCGGCCCGCGCACCTGCAGTTCGCCCATCTCGCCACGTTTCTCGACGAGGCGGCCGTCGTCGTCGACGAGGCGCACGTCATAGCCGGGCACCGGCTTGCCGGTGGTGCCGTATTTCACTTCGCCGGCGCGGTTGGAGACGTAGATGTGCAGCATCTCGGTGGAGCCGATGCCGTCCAGGATCTCGGTGCCGGTCGCGGCGCGCCAACGCTCCAGGATGGCCGCGGGAAGCGCCTCGCCGGCGCTGACGCACGTGCGCACGGAGGAGAAGTCGGCCGCGACGCCCTCCTCCATCGCCGCCAGCATGTTGGCGTAGGCGGTGGGAACGCCGAAGAAGAGCGTCGGGCGATGCTCGCGCACGACGTCGAAGACCGCAGCCGGAAGCGGACGCCCGGCGAAGAGCACCGCGCTGCCGCCGACGTGGAATGGGAAGTACTGCGCGTTGCCGAGGCCGTAGGCGAAGAAGAGCTTGGCG
>Ga0070673_100001316_pt1 | contig 14481 bp, 16 predicted proteins | sample KBSM23metaG_FD_65342 | JGI IMG/M metagenome (GOLD analysis project Ga0070673, IMG submission 65342) | Miscanthus rhizosphere microbial communities from Kellogg Biological Station, Michigan, USA - KBS M2-3 metaG | ecosystem: Host-associated > Plants > Roots > Rhizosphere > Soil ... | reverse complement strand
ACAGCGGATCAGACGCGGCGCGACGGTGGCGCGCACCGAGCTGCGCATCCCGAACGCGCGACTCTGGTCGCTCGAGGATCCCTTTCTGCACGAGGTCTCGGCCACCGTGTCGGGCGAGGGCGTCGTCACCGACTCGATCCGGACGTACTTCGGCATGCGCACGGTCTCGGTGACCGACCTTCCCGGGACGAAGCATCCGTACGTCGCGATCAACGGCAAGCCGGTCTTCCTGGAGCTCGCGCTCGATCAGGCGTATCACCCGACCGGGTACTACACCTTTCCGAGCGACTCCTTCACGCGGATGGAGATCCTTCGCGCGCGACAGATCGGATTGAACGGGCTCCGAGAGCACATCAAGATCGAGACGCCGCGGAAGCTGTACTGGGCCGACAAGCTGGGCGTGCTCATCATGGCCGACGTCCCCAACTGGTGGGGTCCGCCGACCGACACCGCATTTCGCGAGCACGACGACGCGATGCGCGCGATGATCGACCGCGACTACAACCATCCGTCCATCTTCGCGTGGATCGCGTACAACGAGGCGTGGGGGCTGCTGTCGAAAGTCGACGGCAAGGACAGGTACCTCCCCGAGACGCAGCGGCGCGTGGTGGAGTCGGTGCGCCTCGCGAAATCGCTCGACACCACACGGCTGGTGGAGGACAACTCACCGTGCTGCGGGCGGGGCCACACCGAGACGGACATCAACTCGTGGCACGAGTACCTCCCCGGCTGGGAGTGGGAGGCGCGCGTGCGGCTCATCTCCGACAGCACGTTCGCCGGCTCGCCGTGGAACTTCGAGAAGGGCTACACCCAGGCGCGGCAGCCGATGATGAACTCCGAGTTCGGCAACGTGTGGGGGTACACGGGCAGCACGGGCGACGTGGACTGGAGCTGGGATTACCATCGCGCGGTCGACGCATTCCGACGCCATCCCGCGCTCGCCGGCTGGCTGTACACGGAGCATCACGACGTCATCAACGAGTGGAACGGGTACTGGCGATTCGATCGCACGAAGAAGGAGACGGGCGTCGGCGATCTCGTGGAGGGGATGACGCTGCGCGACTTCCACTCGCCGTACTACGTGGCGGTGGGGGGCGACCTGAGCACGGCGGTCCGCACCGGCGCGTCCGTGAGCGTGCCGCTGTGGGCGTCACTGCTGGCGGACGATCGGCCATCCGGCGATTCGCTCACGCTGCGCTGGGAGCTGTACGGGTGGAACGCGCTCGGCGAACGACACACGTACTCGAGCGGCGCGCGGGCGCTCGCGTTCCGTCCGTACATGTCCGAAGCGCTCGCGCCGCTCGCCGTGACGATGCCCGACGAGCCCGCGGTGGCCGTGCTCGCCGTGCGGCTCGAGGATCGTGCCGGCTCGGCACTGCATCACAACTTCACGACGTTCGTCGTGGAAGGTGCGCCGCGCACGGAGCAGCGGCTCGCCGATGGACGCCGGGTGCGAACGTCGAGCGTGGCCGCGCGCGACGTCAGTGCGTCGCACTGGTCGCGAAAAGGGTGGACGGTGCTGGACGGCCTCAAGGTGAACGGGACGGGCTCGGGGTACGTCGAGTACCGCATCCCGTGGCCGGCGGGCGTGACGCGCGGGGAGGTGGAGCAGGGAACGTTTCTCGTCGAGGCATCGGCGAAGCAGCTCTACGGGAAGGACCGCGACACGACCGCGGGCGGCGGCGGCGACTACATGCGCGGCGGCGGATTGCACGACCCGAGTCGCAACCGCAACGCGTATCCGATGACGGGCGAGCGTCAGTATCCCAGTGCGGTGACGGCGTGGATCAACGGACGCCTCGCCGGCCGGTACGAGCTCGCGGACGATCCGGCCGACCATCGCGGAATCCTGTCCTGGCACTCGCAGCTGCGCGACCGGTACCTGCGCGAGGCGGGGTCGTACGGCGAGCTGCTGCGCGTCGCGATTCCGGCGTCCGCATTGGAGGAGGCGCAGCGCACCGGCGCGTTCGTCGTGCGGCTCGAGGTGTCGGATGCGCTGCCGGGCGGCCTCGCGATCTACGGGGCGAAGTTCGGTCGGTATCCGCTCGACCCGACGGTCGCGCTCGTCCTTCGAGGGGGGGCATCGGCGTCGACGCGGTAAGGCGCGTCGGGGAGAGTGTGAAGAAGACATCGCGGCCGGAGTCGGGGCGTCGTTGACTCGATTCTGCGCCTCGGCTAATTTCCAAAGCTCAGCCCGAGCCGGGCCTGTAGCTCAGGTGGTTAGAGCGCACGCCTGATAAGCGTGAGGTCGGTAGTTCAACTCTACCCAGGCCCATAACTGTAAAGGCGAGCGCCGCTGCGAGATATCGTCGCAGCGGCGCTTCGTCTTTCGACTCGCTGTGGGCGTGGTGCCAGTTCGCGGAGCCAGTTGATGCGAACCGTGCATGCGAACTCTTCGGCCGCGCTCGGTAGCGTGCCCGCGCGTAGTCTCCAGACGCCGGCCCAAAGCGGCCCGCTGCGCCTCACTGTCTTGGCGGATGTAGCACTTCAGCGGACTGACGTAGCTCGCCCACCCACCGGGGTCCTGCAGTTCGCCCGGCACACGCTTGCGCAGCGCGGTGGCAACGCCTCTCCTGAGCGCCTGCGAGCCGTATCGCTCCTGGAGTCGGACCTGGCCACGTGGGTAGTCGCCATCGTGGCACGGCTGCTCATACTCGCGCATGAAGTGCTCGACTCGGTCGCGGTCGAGCGTCGTCAGACGACCCGTCATGGGGAATCTCCATATACGCGCTCCGCGGCGGCGCGAAGCGGATCCATCGTGTAGCGGCGCAAAGCGCGTTCGACCACGCCGCGCAGCAGCGGGGCGATGACCGAGAATGGCTGCTTGACATGCACCTCGGCGTCGATCGTGTAGCGCGTTCCCCCCGACGCGCGAGCGAAACGATTGACGAACGTGGCGTTGAAGCGCTGCTTGAACTCCCTCAGCGCAACGACACCGTTGCCACAGTCCGTGAGCACGTTCAGCACGCGTCCATCGCGGCGGTGATGCACCATGACCACGAGCGAGTGCGCGTCCCGGCGAACGAGCGCCGTGTCCGCGATCGTCTCCGAGAAGATGCGCGGCCATTGCGCGTGATCGAGCAGCAGGGCGACGAGGCGGTCGCGAGGCGCGCGGACCGTGATGGCGACACGCGTGTGCACCGTACCCCACGACACGCGTCTCGGCGGATCAGTGAGCTCGGTGCACGGTGAAGGAGAGCTGAGCACAGGATGTCGCGGTCGAAGGTCGACGTCACGGAGGCGGGTCGGCGGATTCGTAGTGCTGAAATCAAGGGGCGGCCATCCGCGCAGTCATCCGTCGCTCGGCGAGCGGTCCGTGGACTCGGTGCGCGAGCGAGAGTCCGTTCGCCGAACGCCCCGACCGTTCACCGATTCTCCGTAGGCGTGCCGGGCGCCGCGGCGTACGATCATCTCACATGAGAGTCCATCTGCTCCGGATGTGGACCGCGGCGCTGGTCCTCGCTCCAGCCGCCTGTCGAAACGCCTCCGAGGCCGTGAGCGAGCACCGACCGCACGCTCTGATGCGTCTCCCGCGCATCAGCATCGTCGTCGAGGTGGATGTTCTCGGATCGCAAGCGCCCCGCATCGGGGCGGAAGTCGCCCGATACCATACACCTCGACAGCCATGACGACCGCGCACCGCTTCCCTCGTCTCGTGTTCGCTGCGGCGGGCCTGTACGGCCTCCTCACGGTGACGCCGTTGTACTGGATGGAGGCGAGCATCGCTCGCGACGCACCTCCCGGGATCACCCATCCCGAGTACTACTACGGCTTCATCGGTGTCACGGTGGCCTGGCAGCTCGTCTTCCTGCTGATCGGTCGCGATCCGGTCCGATACCGCCCGGCCATGCTGCTCGCCGTGGTCGAGAAGCTCGGCTTCGGCGTGGCCGCTCTCGTCCTGCACGCGCAACACCGCCTGGCGGGAGTGGTGCTCGGCTTCGGCGTGGCGGATCTCGTCTGGGGAGCGCTGTTCGCGGCCTCGTATCCGTTGACGACTCCATGGCTCAGCGACGGATGAGCGCCATACGCGAGAGGCACGAATCGCCAGCCATGATCGGCCGAGCCACGCTGGGCCTCGGGGTCATGATGCTCGCCATCGCGCTGCTGATCTTCCTGCCGGCGGGGACGGTGCGATACTGGCAGGCCTGGGCGTACCTCGCCGTCTTCGGGGGGAGCACGGCGATCATCACCGCGTACCTCGTCCGGTATGATCGCGCGCTTCTGGCGCGGCGGCTCGAGGCCGGGCCGCTCGCGGAACGCGAGCATCGGCAGAAGATGCTTTCGGGGATCGCCAACCTCGGCTTCCTCGCACTCTTCGTCCTCTCGGGAGTCGACAGACGCCTTCACTGGTCGACGGTGTCGCCGATGGCGAGCCTGATCGCCGACGCGGTAGTGCTGCTCGGCTTCGCCATCGTGCTCCTCACCTTCCGCTCCAACAGCTACACCAGCGCGACGATCGTCGTCGCGAAGCAGCAGCCACTCGTGGACCAGGGCCCCTACGGCGTGGTCCGCCATCCGATGTACGCCGGCGCACTGCTCATGCTCGTCGCCACGCCGGTCGCGCTCGGCTCCTGGTGGGCTTCGCTCGGCGTGCTGCTGGTGATCGCGGCGATCGTCGCGCGACTGCTCGACGAGGAACGCCACCTGAGCGCACACCTCGGAGGATACGCCGGCTATCGGCGGCGGGTGCGCTATCGGCTCGTTCCCCACGTGTGGTGAGTGGGAGCGGTCAACCTGGCGGCGCCGCACGCTGGCGACGGTGAGCGGTGCGCGCGAGGAACCTCAGGACGTGCTCGGCGGCTTCCGGCGCCGCCTCCTCCTGGACGAAGTGCCCGACGCCCGGGAGCTCCGCAACCGCTGCATCGGGCAACGCCTTCCGCCATCGCTCGAGGTACGCGCGGCCGAACGTAGGATCGTCGACACCCCAGAGCAGGAGTGTGGGCTTCTCGGCCAGCCGCTCGCGCTGATGCCACAGCGAATCGTACCACGCCGACTCGCCGAGCAGCGCGCGCGCCAGCGTCCAGAGCGGCACGCGTGAGCCCGGCGTGTCGAATGGGGCGACATACTGCCGATGCACGCCAGGATCGAGCCGCGCGCGATCGGCGAAGGCCGCGGGGATGAGCCACCGCGGCGACGCGTTCAGCCGCAGATACAGCAGCCGTCCAAGGACACTGGACGCGAGGCGACTTCCCCGCGCGATGCGCGCGTCGGCGTCGAGCGGCCAGAGCCACGTGTTGAGGATGACCAGCCGTGCGACTCGCTCCGGGCGCGACATGGCGTAGGAGAGCCCGATGGGGCCACCGAAGTCGTGCACGACGAGTGTGATGTCGCGGAGGTCCAACGCGTCGAGCAGCGCGGCGAAGCGGCGCGCGTGATCCTGCGGCCGATAGCCGGCGCGCGTGGGCCGGTCTCCCCCCTTCTGCGACAGGCCGAAGCCGAGGTGATCGGGGGCGATCACGCGATACCCGGCTGCGACGAGCGGCGGAATCAGTCGCCGATAGAGGAACGACCACGTCGGCGTCCCGTGGACGAGCACGACGGCCGGCCCGCTGCCAGTGTCGACGTAATGCAGCATGCCTTCGGCGGTGTCGAACAGGCGCGAGGGAAACGGGTACGCGGCGATATCCAGCCACGCGGGAGCGATGGCTGCCGACGTCCTGGTCCGCGTGACCGGCATCGGCGATGGAGCGGGCATGTCCAGCATGGCATCTCCCTGGTTCTCGTGTGCAGAGCTACGCGTGCGACGTTTCGTGCACCGCGCCGCCGACCGGTGGGACGCCGGGTTCGCCAACGGATGCATCGGATCGATCGCCGGTCGGCCGACGGAAGGCGAACGCCAGCGCACCGACCGCGAGCACCATGGCCAGCGCGCTCGAGGCCCCGAGCAGCGTCGCCGATCGCATGAGCAGACTGGTCGACGGCGGCGCGAACGCGGAGACGAGAATGCGCAGCTCGAGTCCCCAGAAGGAGAGCGGCAGCGCGATCGCGACGGCGGTCGCCAGGCGCGACGAGAGCTTGATGCGCGGCCACATCAGCCCGAACACCATGAGTGCCGTACCGCTCTGCACCGCGTTCAGATGCGCGGATAGCGCGACGCGCGGATCGGGCAACGAGTGGATGAGGAAGCCGAGTGGCAGCCCGAGGAAGAACAGCAGGAGCCCACTCTGGCAGAGACGGCGTTCGGTCCGTGACATGATGCCTCCACGAGTCGTGCGGGGTCAGGGAACCGCTTCGATGACGAGCCAGTCCTTGTCCCACGGCGCATCGGTTGCGGTGAAGTACGCGCGAACGGCCGCCTCGAAATCGCGCGCGGCGAGCATCCCGAGCACGTTCGTGGCGTCGGCGATCCACAGCCGATCCCTCGCATTGGCCGCCACGTAGGACGCGAGCTGCCGCAGGAGCGCGTCGTCGTCGCGTGCGACCGCGATGAAGCGGACCGAGTCCGAGGTGTGTACCACGCCCACCAGGACATCCGTCGAGGCGCGCCGGGCGACACTCGGCTCCATGCTGCGCCACGCGGCCGCTCGTCGCTGGCCCACGTTCACCGTCGTCGCGTCGGCGGGCCTGGCCAACTCCTCCCCCTTCCCATGCTCGTGCTCGTACATCGACGTCATGCGGCCTCCTCACGCTCGCCGCGCAGCCGACTCGGCGTGGCCAGCGGAGATGGAGCTGGCCGGCGAGACGTCGCGCGATCTGTCGTCGACCACGTTATCTGCGCCGCCTTCCGCCGTGCAGTTCCGCTGTCGTGAACGGTCGCTCCGTCGTCGCGAACGGTCGCCGAGCCGTCGCGGGCGACCGACGGCTAGCGCGCCTGCAGCCTCGCCAGCTCGGCGCGTCGGCGGCGGCTGACGGGAACCTTCGTGCCGTTGCGCAACTCGAGCACGACCCCCCCCGACTGACGCCGAACCGCGACCACGCTCGATACGGGCACGATGAACGAGCGGTGAACGCGGAGGAATCGCTCGGGGGACAGCGAGCGTTCGAGCTCGTCGAGCGGCGTCCGGACCAGATAGCGGCGTCCACGCGCGTGCACCGCGGCGTACACGTCATCCGCGGCGATCAGCTCGACCTCCTCGATCGGGATGAGGACGTCCCGGTCGGCGACGCGCGCGACGAGTCGGTCCACGTGCGCCGGCGCGGCGCGGAGCGCGCGGAACCGCGCGGCGTCATCCTCGGCGGCCAATCGGGCGCGCACGCGCTCGAGCGCGACGTCGAGCCGGCCCTGGGTGACCGGCTTGAGCAGGTAGTCGGCCGCGCCACGGTCGAAGGCGGACAGACCGAACTCCTCGTGCGCCGTGACGAAGACGACGAGCGGCCGTCCCTCGCCGAGCATGCCCGCCACCTCGAGTCCGGAAGCTTCGGGCATGCGGATGTCGAGCAACACGACGTCCACCGACAGGCGCGCGAGCGCATCACGCACCTCGAACCCATCCGAGCATTCGCCCACGACCTGCACGTCGGCGTGCGCATCGAGCAACTGAGAGAGTGCGCGCCGCGCGAGCGGCTCGTCATCCGCGATCAACAGACGCATGGTCATGCCGGCGCGGCGTGCACGGCCGAAGCATCGCTGGCCATGCGTCCGGAAGCCAGAGCCACTCCGTCGGCCAGCACCAGCGGAAGCACGATGTCGACGGCCACACCCGAGCCGTCGGGGCCTGCGCCGACGTCGAGCCTCGCCGCATCGCCGTACAGGTGAAGGAGGCGGGTGCGGGCGTTGACCAGGCCCACGCCGCGTGCCTCAGCGTCGCTCCAGCCGGGAGCGAGGCCGACGCCGTCGTCGTGCACGGAGAGGTGCAGCCGCTCGTCGACCGCCGTCGCGGCGATGATGATCGTGCCGCCCCGCCGCCGGTCGAGGATGCCGTGCTTGATGGCGTTCTCCACGAATGGCTGGAGGACGAACAGGGGCACGGCGGCGTCGAGCAGTCCGGGTGGAATGTCGAACGTGACGCGGAGCCGTTCCCCGAATCGGAGCTGCTCCATCTCGAGGTAGCGCCGCGTGAACGCGACCTCCTCGGCCAGCGAGACCGCATGCGACGGGCCGGTGCGCAGCGTGACGCGCAGCATGTCGCCGAGCAGCTCGAGCGCATCGATGGCGCGCGCACTTTCACCATCGCGGACGAGCGCCATGATGGCGTTGAGGCTGTTGAAGAGAAAGTGCGGACGTAGCTGCATGCGCAGGGATGCGAGCTGCGCTTCGCTGAGCTGCTGCGCCAGGCGCGCGGCGTCGCGCTCGCGGACGCGGAGCTGTGCCCGATCGACGAGGCTGTAGAAGATGCTCACGACCGCGGCGTACACGAGCACGGCGAATGGAAGCGCCGCAATGAACCAGTTGCCCAGAGCGACGGCGAAGCGCACCGGCCGAACCCACGTCGCCGCCGTGGCCCACACGACCGACGCCGCGAGGTGCACCAGCACGAACGCACCGACGTGGATGGCTATGAACCGCCACCGGGTGGGGCGGGAGACCGGTTTGTACAGCGCGAGCCGGAGCGGAAATCGCCGTGCGAGCCGGGCGATCAACGGGGTGCACGCCGCCCAGACGTACCAGCCCGACGCGCCACCGAGGAACGCGCGCCAAAGCGAGATCGGTCGCCCCTCCGAGCGCGAGAACATCATCGTCTCGAACGTCGTCAGCAGTGCCGGCACCGTCCACGCGGCGATGACGAGCCATACCGAGACGGGCTGCACGGCGTCAACCGGGACCGCCGGATTGGAAGACACGCTGGCGCGACGTTTCAGAATCACGATGTGCCTCGCAGGACCGCGACGCTCGTGCGGCGATGGTTGCGACAACGGCTCGTCTCCGAGAATATTCGAGCCGGGCAGGCGAAAGCGGGAGTGGGTACGGCCTCAGCATTCGGCTCGTCGCGTGAGGTGGGGATGATCGACGATCGCTCTGCAATCGGTCAATCACGAGGGCGTCAGACGGAGCAGGCCATCACGTCGTTTGCCGTCGACGACGAGCCGCTCGCGCGACGACAGATCGCGATGCTGGCGGCGCAGGTACCGTGGGTACGCCACCTCGGCGAGGCGGCGGATGGCGTGGCGGCGCTGCTCGATATCGACAGGCTGCGGCCGGATATTCTGCTGCTGGACATCGAGATGCCGGAGCTGTCGGGGCTGCAGCTGGCCGAACGACTGACGTACGCGCCCGCGGTGATCTTCACCACCGCTCACGAGAGTCACGCCGTGACGGCGTTCGAGCTCGAGGCGGTGGACTATCTGCTCAAGCCGTTCGGGCGCCGACGCTTTCTGGGCGCGATGGAGCGCGCACGCCGGCACGTCGCGGCACGAGCGCACGCGCCGAAAGTGGAGCTGGCAGATACGGCCACGTCGACGGACGAAGCTTCGCCGGACACCGAGTCAGTAGCCGCGGAGCGAAGTGCGTCGCTGACGGAGCGAACACATCTGCTCGGCGATCGGCTCCTGGTCCGCGACCGCGGCGCGATCGTGCCCGTGCCGCTCAGCCAGATCGCGCGCTTCGAGGCGGAAGACGACTACGTTGCGGCGTTCACGCGCGAGCGCCGCTATCTCATCGCCGCGCGCATCACGGCGCTGGCGGCCGAGCTGCCGCGCGGACAGTTCCTGCGACTGCATCGCTCGCACATCGTGAACCTCGACTACGTCGAGCGCATGGTTCCCTTCGACTCGAAGCGTTTGCAGGTGGAGTTGCGGGACGGAACGCGTCTGCTCGCCAGCCGTTCCAGCTCGGAGATGCTTCGCCGACAGGCGCGGTGACGGCGACAGGCTGATCTGCCTTTTCCGCGCGGAGGCTGTAGCATGCGCGCCCATCCCGATCGGGGGATTCGATGCTGCGACGACTGCTGAAGACATTGCCGGTGCTCACCCTGCTCACGATGCTGCCGGGGAACGTAGCGCCCCAGCAGCCGGCTCGCGGGTCGTCGGGAGCGGCCGCGGAGATCCGCGCGGCCGTTCGGCGCTACGATGACGCGCTTCGTCGCGCCGACTCGGCGGCCGTCGAGAAGTTCTGGGCGGCGGAGTACGTCTTCATCAACCCGCGCGGCGAGGTCGTGACGCGCGCCGGCCGACTGGCCAACCTGCGCGCGAGACGCACGGCCCTCGATTCGCTCGCTCACGCGCCGCAGGAAGAGCAGATCAAGGTCTATGGAGATGTGGCGCTCTACACGACGCTCCTCACGCTCCGCGGGCGCTACGGCGGCAAGGCCCAGCAGGGGCAGTTCCGCGCCTCGGTGGTCTGGGTGCGGCGCGGTGGACGCTGGCAGCAGGCCGCGAGTCAGATGACTCCCGTGCTCGCGCCGTGAGTCGAGCGCGAGCCAGCGGCGCGGCTAGCGACCGATGATGCTGCCCAGCGCTCGCAGGAGGGTCGCGCCGAACCGCGCGACCCCGACCACGGCCACCGCGACGAGCAGGACGATGAAGGTCAGGACGGCGCGACGCCGGTACCAGGGAGGCTGCCGATCATCCAGCGGCCGAGGGATCAGCAGCGGTTGACGATCGAAGACGTTCTTGGCGGTCGGCTGAACGATCGCGTCGTGCTGCTGGGCGGCGGGAGTGGCGCGGCGAGGCATGGAGACGTCCACGAGGCTCGGCGAGGGCAGAGTCGATGGCTGCGCCCAGGGAGCAGCGAGCTTCCTGCGCGCAGCGTGCGATGGTAGACTCGCGGCTCCGCGTGATCGCAACCTTCAATCGCATCGCATGAGCGTCGCTCGCCGACTCCTGACCTGCTGCATCCTGAGCCTCGCCGCGGCCCCAGTCCGGGCGCAGACGAGCGCGCGTCCACAGACGCTCTGGTACGACTCACCCGCCGCGCAGTGGGTCGAGGCGCTGCCGGTCGGAAATGGCCGGCTTGGCGCGATGGTGTTCGGCGGGATCGCGCGCGAACGGATCCAGTTCAACGAATCGACCATCTGGACCGGCGGCCCGCACGACTACGCGCGTCCTCGCGCGTCGAGCTACCTGCCGCGCCTGCGCGAGCTGCTGTACGCCGGCCGCCAGGCGGAGGCGGAGGCGCTGGCCCAGGTGCACTTCATGAGCGCGCCGCTGAAGCAGCGAGCGTATCAGGCATTCGGAGACCTGCGCATCGAGTTTCCCTCGGTGGACTCCACGAAGGTGGAAGGCTACCGGCGCGAGCTCGACCTGGACAGCGCCGTGACGACGACGCGATTCCGCGCCGACGGCGTGACCTACGAGCGACGCGTGTTCGCCAGCCATCCCGACGGCGTGGTGGTGATGCAGCTGCGCGCCGACCAGCCGGGACGGCTCTCGTTCACCGTCACGCCGACGAGCGCGCACAAGTGGCATCTGCGGAAGTCGATCGGCGGCAACCAGCTCTCGATGCAGGGCATGGTGGAGGACGGCGTCATCGACTTCGAGGCGCGCGTACTCGTCCGTGCGGAGGGGGGCGAGACGTCGTTCACCGACAGCTCGGCGACCGTGCGCGGCGCGACGACGGCGACGGTGCTGCTCGCGGGCGCGACGAACTTCGTCGACTATGCGCACGTCTCGGCGAATCCGATCGCACGCAACGACTCGACGATGGCGCGCGTGCGCGAGAAGCGCTTCGACGCGATGCTGGCTGCCCACGTGGCGGATCACCAGGCGCTGTTCCGGCGGGTGCGGCTCGAGCTGGGCGCGTCCCCTGCGCCCGCGGTGCCGACGGATCGGCGCGTGCTCGTCGCGAAGCAGCGCCCCGATCCCGCGCTCGACGCCTTGCTCTTCGACTACGGACGCTATCTGCTGATCGCCTCGAGCCGCCCCGGTGGTCAGCCGGCGAACCTGCAAGGGCTCTGGAACGACAGCAACACGCCGCCGTGGGACAGCAAGTACACCGTCAACATCAACACGGAGATGAACTACTGGCTCGCCGAGCCGGCGAACCTCGCCGAGCTCACGGAGCCGCTGTTCCATCTGCTACGTGACGTCGCGGTGACGGGTCGCAACACGGCGCGTGAACACTACGGAGCGCAGGGATGGGTGCTGCACCACAACACAGACCTGTGGCGAGGCACCGCGCCGATCAACAACTCGAACCACGGCATCTGGCCGACGGGCGGCGCGTGGCTGGCGCAGCACCTCGCGATGCACTGGGAGTTCGGGGGCGACCGCACCTTCCTGCGCGACACGGCCTACGCCGTGATGCGCGGAGCAGCGCTCTTCTTCCTCGACCAGCTGAGCGTCGATCCGCGATCGGGGCGGCTGGTGTCGGGCCCGTCGAACTCACCGGAGCAGGGCGGGCTCGTGATGGGGCCGACGATGGATCACGCGATCATCCGCGACCTGTTCGCCAGCGTGATCCAGGCGAGCGAGACGCTCGGCATCGACGCACCGCTGCGCGCGCGATTGATCGCGGCGCGGGCGCGGATCGCGCCCAACAAGATCGGACGACTCGGTCAGCTGCAGGAATGGCTGGAGGACCGCGACGACTCGACGAACGAGCACCGTCACGTGTCGCATCTCTGGGGACTGCATCCCGGCCGCGAGATCACCGCGCGCGAAACGCCGGATCTGTACGCGGCTGCGCGGCGATCGCTGGTGTTCCGGGGTGACGGCGGAACGGGGTGGTCCATGGCGTGGAAGATCAACTTCTGGGCGAGGCTCCACGATGGGGATCATGCGCACCGGCTGCTCGCCAATCTGCTCACGCTCACGGGAAGTCGAGCGACCGAGTACAAGGGCGGCGGTGTGTACCCGAACATGTTCGACGCGCATCCACCGTTTCAGATCGACGGCAACTTCGGCGCGGCAGCAGGAATGATCGAGATGCTCGTCCAGAGTCACACCGGTGAGATCGAGCTGCTTCCCGCGCTGCCCTCCGCCTGGCCGACAGGGCGAGTCACGGGGCTGCGCGCGCGGGGAGGCTTCGACGTCGACGTGTCGTGGCGCGATGGGCGGCTCGTCGAGGCCACCGTGCTGTCGCGACTCGGAAATCCGTTGACGGTTCGCTACGGAGAGCAGACGCGGCGATTCGCGACGACGCGCGGCCAGCGCATCGCGGTGCGCTTCTGAGGCGGAAGGCGAGGCGTGAAGCGAGCGGGGCTGCTACGCAATGATGAAGGTCCCTCGGCGAGTGATCGCCAAGGGACCTTCATCCCGCGTTGGCCGGCTCGCGCCGGTCAGCGTGAGCTACGAGCGGTGATACACGTTGGTGGCGTCGCCACCACCAGCGGGACCGCCGCCCTGTGTGAGCTCGCGGAGACTCCCGAAACGCTTGACTTCCGGCTTCTCGTACATGACTGCTCCTTGCGATCGGTGCTTCGTGGCTCGATGCCGGTCCGGCGACGTCGGACTCGGTGCTGCGGTCTTGCGCATGGCGTCCGGCGCCATTCCCATGCCACTACCTCGCGGACGCGCCGATCGTCCGCAAGCGAGCGCGACGAGGAGGTCTGCGGAGATGCGACTTTGGACGAATATGTGACCCTCGGATGCACTCGATAGTTTCGGTAACTGAAAGCCCTGGTGCTTGGTGGCCATCGACTTGCATGCGAGCCCAGCGCACTTGCCGCCCTCGATGCCGAGGCGGAGTTCGACACTCGCGTGAGGCCACTGCGCACGGAACGAGGTAGACGAGGAGTCGCAATTTGGATCGTGGACAATCGCGGTCGACGGCGCACACACGTCGCGACGAAGAGGCGGAAACCGACGCTCGGCTCACGGGCCTGATCCCGCGCCTGACGTCGCCGTCACGGAACCATGCCGGCCTGGTGGATATCTGGTTCGCCGTCGAACGACTGCATCGAAGCAGCGAGTGGGACGACGTGTTCGTGCGCGTCGCCGAAGGATGGCGGCCCGACCCGCGCCAGCCGAGTCGCTTCGCGCTCTTCTCACATCCCTGCAGCACCGCGCTGATCGTCGCGAGACAGGTGAGCCCCGACCCTGCTGCGTGGCGCGACGTCGAAGTCGAGGCCCGCGCGCTCGTGAGTCGGGTGAACCGTGCGGTCGCCGAGCAGCGGAGGCCGGTCGTGCAGACGCAAACGCCGCAGCGCACATGGCTCGGCGACGCGGCGCAGACCGTTCGCGGGCTCGTGCCGAAGCCGACCATCCCGGTATCGCAAAGCTCCTCGACCGGCGCGCGCTGACGCCGGTCTCACGCGCGAGGCTCGACGATGCCGCTGCGCACGTTCAGAGATCGTGATGGAACGGAATGGCGGGTCTGGTCGGTGGTACCCGATCCGCATGCGGCCGTCACGCTCGACGCGGAGCATCGTGCCGGCTGGATCTGTTTCGAGCGACTGGACGGTCGCGAGCGCAGAAGGCTCACGCTCACCGAGGCGCCGGCGGATTGGGACGCGCTTCCGGACGATCGGCTGGAACTGTTGCGTCGCGTCGCGACGGTGAGCGCACCGTCCCTGCTCGATGGCCCGCCGGGAGCGATCGCGTCCACCTGATTCGGTGGACGCTGCGTATCAGTCGCGCAGCTCGATGACTCGTGTGCTGGCGACGATGCTTCCATCGGTGCGGATCAGGCCGACGGTGATCCGGTACTTCCCGGGCGACTGATTC
>Ga0070673_100001311_pt1 | contig 14502 bp, 14 predicted proteins | sample KBSM23metaG_FD_65342 | JGI IMG/M metagenome (GOLD analysis project Ga0070673, IMG submission 65342) | Miscanthus rhizosphere microbial communities from Kellogg Biological Station, Michigan, USA - KBS M2-3 metaG | ecosystem: Host-associated > Plants > Roots > Rhizosphere > Soil ... | reverse complement strand
TCAATCAATGCGTCAATCTCCGGAAAGATTTTGTTCAGCACACCAAGTTTGCGCAGCCACTCCAAGCCAAGCGATGGGCGTTGCGCACGAAGCAGAAGCTTTTCCATCTCGCCCCAGATTCGTTCGGCAGGGAGATCTGAAAGATCAATCTCCTGACACAGCGAAACGGTTTCAGGGTCAATATTGAATTCGAAACGCGCCGCAAACTGCGCCGCTCGCAAAACTCGCAAGCTGTCTTCTGCAAACGTGTCGACGGAAACCGCACGCAGAATTTTGTTTTTTAGATCACGTTGGCCATCAAAGGGATCGAACACTTCGTGAGTGAAGGGATCGAGCAGGATGGCGTTGATCGTAAAGTCACGACGGCGCGTGGCTTCCTCGACCGTCATCGCTGGATCGCCTTCAATGACGAATCCGCGATGGCCTGAACCCGACTTACGCTCACGCCGCGGAATTGAAACGTCGAGGTGCCCGTCGAGTTTATAAACAGTGAATGCTTCGCCAACTACATTGACTGTGCCGAACTGGTCCAACACTTCTCGCAGGCGAGTTGGCTCGAGCTGATAGACTTCAAGGTCCCAGTCCTTCGGCTCAGTTCCCATCAGTTGATCGCGCACACACCCGCCGACAAGCAAGGCCCGCCCGCCTGCCGCGCGGATGGCGGTGGCTAGCTCAAGGATATTGTTTGGTATCGTGAACACGGAAGAGGTCCGCAGATTAGACAATGGAAGAACGTCCACAGATTCCGCAGATTACACGGATTATAAGAAGTAAAAACGGCTGGTTGAGTTTTTCGGTACCGCGCCCTTGACGATCGCCGCCCACCCACATCTCGCGTCGCTTAACTATTTCTCATTCTGCTTTTTAATCTGTGTCATCAGCGTAATCTGCGGATAGTTCGTCGTCGAAATCTTCATCATCGAGGTCGTCATCAAATTCTTCATCGAGATCATCGACTATCACCTGCACGCCTCGAGTGGACGGAAGACAACTTAAAATTTGCGCGCGCTCGATGCGGGTCATGTCGCTGCCGTTCGTGTGCCAGAGCTTCACCCAAAACGTGCGGGTCTCTCCATGAATCGCAAAGGTGGCGCCGTCGAGCATAACCGGCACAGGTTCTGCAATGGTCCCTTGTCGCAACGCCGCAACCAACTCGGGAATGTACGGCTTGATAGTATCGAACTGAGCGAGTACTGCGCGCTCATCGATCTCGGCGGGCGGCAACTCGACCGGCTCATCCGATTCAAGCAACAGCCGCGTTTCAGTTTGCTGGTTTCGTTTCTTTACGACAGGCATGGTGGTCTAGAGACAGACTACTAACGAGAACGTCTGTCGTAATAGCGAATATGATCCTCTTCGGTCTTCTCGGTTCGTCGCAGGCTAATCATATCCGCATCCTTAAGTTCGTGGCGCTCTTCGTCATCAAGATTTCGCCCGCGTCTAGCTAGTAGTCGCTCATTCAGCGGTGTCATCACCAAGAGCAGAATCGGAATCACCAGCAAGCTGAGAGCTAACGTCGACAAACCGAAGGGCAGCGTTAGCGTCGTGAAAGAGAGCCCCAGCCCGACGGCAAGGCCGATGAAAACGCAGATTCCGGCTAACGTCTGTCGCCTCATAAGTCCTACAGTTTAAGAAACCAACCGCGCCATCAGATGCTCGGGCAGATCCGCAACTTTCACGCGTTCCTGTTCCCACGTGTCGCGATCGCGCACGGTTACGGCCTCATCTTCCAGCGATTGATGATCGACGGTGACGCAAAACGGGGTTCCGATTTCATCCTGCCGCGCATACAACTTTCCTATGCCGCCGGTATCGTCATACACAGCGCGGAACCTCGGTTGTAGTGAACGCTTGATGGCTTTCGCCATGCCAACGATCTCAGGTTTGTTTTTCGCCAACGGAAGAATCGCAGCTTTGATAGGCGCGAGCGACGGATGAAGTTTCAAAATCACACGCGTCTCGCCTTTGTCATTCGTTCGTTCCGAATACGCGTCCATCAATAACGACAACACGGTGCGATTAACACCAGCCGCGGGTTCGATCACATAGGGATAGAATCGCTGCTTTGTCGCTTCATCAAAGTACGACAAGTCTTCAGTCGAATCCGGGTTCAACCGTTTGCCTTCGGCGTCTTCCGGCTTCTTCGAATGAGTTCGCAAATCAAAGTCAGTTCGATTGGCGATTCCCATCAGCTCATCCCACTGCTTCTCTTCATCCTCCCGCTCCGGGAAGAAGCGGTAATGAATATCGACAGTTCGCTTTGCGTAGTGCGCCAACTCTTCCTTCGGTTGTTCATACAAGCGCAGGTTCGAGGCGGAGATTCCCAGCTTAAGAAACCATTGGTGGCATTGCTCTATCCACTCCTCGTGAACTTGTTCATCTTCTCCGGGACGAACGAAGTATTCCATCTCCATCTGTTCGAATTCGCGTGTACGGAAGATGAAGTTGCCGGGTGTCACTTCGTTGCGAAACGACTTTCCGATTTGCGCAATCCCGAAGGGTAACTTTCGACGGCTGGTCGTGAGCACGTTCAGGAAGTTTATGAAAATCCCCTGCGCGGTCTCAGGCCGAAGATAAACGAGCGCAGACGGATCGTCTTCGGCGGTCGCGCCAACGTGCGTACGAAACATCAAATTAAATGGTCGTGGCTCTGTAAGATTCTTCGAACCGCACTGCGGACAACTCACGGTCTTAGCGCGAATAGCTTCAGTGATCGAAGCAGCGCCGTCAGGTAGATCGATCTTGTCAGCACGCATTCGGAAATTGCACTCGCGGCAATCGACCAACGGATCGCTGAAGGTATCTTCATGGCCTGAGTATTTCCACGCGAGTCGATTCAGAATGATGGACGAGTCGATGCCTTCGATGTCATCGCGCTCGTGGACCATCCAACGCCACCAGGCATCCTTGACGTTGTGGGAAAGTTCAACGCCGAGTGGACCGTAGTCCCACGCGCTGCCAAGCCCGCCGTAGATTTCCGACGAGGGGTAAACAAAGCCACGCCGCTTTGAAAGGGAAACTATTGTTTCGATGTTTGGTGCCGCCACGCTGCCTCTTTAGTTAACAGGAGATTTTTCGAAGCTAATCCGCGAATTCTTTGCGCCGGTGATTGTAATTGCTGGATTGAACTTGAAGGTCTGAGTCTAGCAGTGAGAAGAAAAATTCAAAAGCAGACAGCAAAACACCTCGCCGAAACGAGGTGTTGAGGTGAGAAAAGTTTTAAAAAAAGCTATTGCATCAGCCGCGTGTTGAAGGTGTTGTTAGTCAGCAACGCAGCTGCAATCTGCTTGATTGCATTCTTCATAAAGCAAATCGTCAAGAAGATCGGCAACAATAAAATCGGTTGCTGTTGCATGGCGTTGACCATCATTCGTTCTGGACTCATCTTCCACCCTCCTTAAGATTTAGAGCAGAGCGGCAAGTGTTGGTCACGTGCCGCCCGGTATTATTAACGGCGACCATGTTTCCGCGGAGCTGGCTTGTTCGCGGCCGGATGGGCTTCTCCTGCCGGAACAGTAGGCGTCGCCTGCGGCAGTGTGGCGCCTTGAGGAACAATCCATATCTCCACACAGTCTTCCTCGCGATAGCCACCATTCAAGGTAACGATTCTCGCCGGATCGATTGCGCGTCGTTCGACCAGGTATTGCTTGGCGCGATTCAACAGCCGGTCTGCCTCTCCTGCGCGGCTGGTGCGGCCGGCGTAGGCGATCACGTAAGACGTCGTTGTCGGATCGTTTTGGAGCTCAATGCCCAGGTTGTCCAGACGTGCTTTCTGATCGTCGAACGTACAACTGCAACAGACGTCAAATTCGCGCGGAGGATTCTCACGTATCGGCGGCGCCGGAATCATGGTGCTTGCCTGCGCCGTTTGGCGGCAGGCTGCCTCACCTGAGCCATCATCGACAACCAGCACTGCAGTCACGCGTTTGCCGGGTACGTTGGTTGAGTCAACGGTTAAAGTCGGCGTTCCGAGTCCACCGATGATCTTCGCTTCAGCCGGAGTCACGGTCCAACTGTAGTTGAGTGACGAGGTTCCGCTGTACGCAACGTCGGCTGTGAAAGTGATCAAATCTCCTTCAGCAACCGTCGGCGGCGCTGAAACTATCACGGGGTAGGGGCAAGGAGACTTGGTGACAACAACTGGGGGACGGTAGTTCAAATCAACACAGGTGCGACGACGAGTGGCGACGTTGATCTCTCGCGTCCATCGTTGGCCGTTGGGCAACGTCACTTCGACTGTGTGAACACCTGGGTCGAGAGTGAACTCTGTGTAGTCGCTCGTGGTCTGACCTTCAGGTCGGCCATCAATCGAAAGGGGAAAGCCGGCCGGGGTCGTTCGGATCTTAATCGTGCCCGCGTTCGAATTCTTTTTCTTCTTATCTTTGGCAAATGCTGAGGAAGCCGGATGAACCAGACAGAAAGCAATCGCAATCAACACCGCGAAGGCGAGCTTTCCGTATTTCAAACCGTTTCCGGTCAGTGTCGGGGTTGCTCTTAACATTATCTTCTACGCCTCCTCAGTAGCTGCAATTGCTTTGTCGAATTTGCCACGCGAGTAGCGTCGCCGCAGGCCAGCTCCCAATGCCGCCAGCCCTGAACCCATCAACAACAGTGAAGCAGGCTCGGGAACCACATTGCAGTTTTCGCAAGGCGGTTGGGGTGTAGGCGTTGGACAAGTGTCGCAATCGTGGTGGTGAATGAAGAAGAATGGAATGGCCGCAAGGAAAAGAAGTGGCCATTTGGGAAAGTGACCCGCGACCACTGGAATTTCTCCGCAGTCACAGATTGATCCTTCGAGATCCCCCTGGCTGATGACGTCGATCGTTTGTCCGTTATCTGAGCTGATAGCGATGCCCGAGAGTGGTGTGTCTGGGGCGGCCACAACCGTGTTGCTAGTGTCAACTACGTCAACCGAGGAGGGTTGATCCGATGATGCTGAACTCGGACTGGTTGAAACCTTCGTCGAGACAGTGGTGGAAACCAATGGACCAGTTTGAGGCACGTCACGAATTCGAAGGTCGGCGTTGCGGTTGTTCGTATTAATCACTTGAACAACCTGGCTGATAGAGATTGGACCAGCCTGCACCGTAGTGCCCGCCGCCAGGAGTAAACTGAGCATCGTAGCTATGGGGCGCAAAACTCGATTTCTCATTATTGAAGAACTTCCTCCTCGATCTTCCCCATTGGGAAGATTTAAAAATTGTTTTCAGGGCTAACTACCTAAGGACTCAGCAGGGGCACTGAAAAGCCGGGTAGCTTTTCCCTGCTTGATAGAAAAAGGGGTAATTACTGGGCTATTCCACTTTCAGGCCGATTTGGCGAGGGAATTGCTGTGTTTTGAGGTCGGATACTTGGACCAGCTTGGCCCGGAGACGATAAAACTGATCTGCACCGCATTACGAAGTTGTCAGAGTTTTATTTGTAAATCTTCAGTGAGTCTGCTTACAAAAAAACTTCTGGAATTCCCGAGGAAATGAAATTGGTACGTTGAGAAGAAATACCACACACGGGCAGTGTGTGGATTGTTTCAGATCCGACCTACGAAAAGATCGCACAAGAATTTCTACGCGCTTGCGAACAATGGTGAGAGGTTTGACTCAATGTTTGTTCGCAGCGCGTAAACATTTTTCAGCGTCCTTGTTGTAGATTGGAATTCAACTATCCACACACTGCCGTGTATGGTATTCCACTTTGGACTTTGCCCTTGCCTAGGAACGGTTTTTGGTCGTTGATGTGATGGCTACAAAGACCAAAGACCTAAGACCAAAAGAAAAGAGGCCGGCGTTTAGCCGACCTCCTCATGATTTGAAGTGAATTAGTTTTTACTCAGTCGCGCCGGCAGCAGCATCAGCCTGACGCTGCTCGTCACGCAGCACGGCTTTGCGTGAAAGCTTAATCTTGTTGCCTTCCTTGCCAATGCATTTGACCAAAATCTGCTGACCTTCCTTTAGTTCGTCACGCACATCTTTTACACGGCGATCTGCAATCTCAGAAATATGCAGGAGGCCATCAGTGCCAGGAAAGATTTCAACGAAGGCGCCGAAATCCACGATCCGAGAAACAGTGCCGAGGTAGGTCTGGTTGATTTCAGCTTCCGCCGTCAGGCCTCGAATCTTATTGATGGCTGCGTCAGTGGACTCACCGCTCGAGCTCGCAATTGAGATGGTACCGTCGTCGGACACATCAATCTTGGCGCCAGTCTCTTCCACGATAGAGCGAATCATCTTGCCGCCTGGTCCAATGACGTCGCGAATCTTGTCAGGGTTGATCTTGATCTGAACGATGCGCGGTGCATGAGCAGAAATGGCTGTGCGAGGTTCCGCCAGCGTCTTCTCCATGATGCCAAGGATGTACATGCGGCCCTTCTTCGCCTGTTCCAAAGCTTCGGCGAGAATCTGCGCATTGATGCCGCCGATTTTGATATCCATCTGCAGCGCTGTGATTCCTTCGGACGTGCCGGTGACTTTGAAATCCATATCACCGTAGTGATCTTCAGCGCCGGCGATGTCGGTCAGAATCGCGTACTTGTTTCCTTCCATCACCAGACCCATTGCCACTCCGGCAACCGGCGCTTTCAAAGGCACGCCCGCATCCATCAACGACAGAGTGCCGCCGCAGACCGTGGCCATCGATGACGAGCCATTGGATTCGGTGATATCGGAGACGATGCGAAGCGTATACGGAAAGTCAGCGTCCTCCGGAAGGACCGCTTCCAACGCGCGACGCGCGAGCGCACCGTGGCCTATCTCGCGACGACTTGATGAGCCGAAGCGACCAACTTCACCGACCGAGTAATGTGGGAAGTTGTAGTGGAGCAGGAATCGGCGTTTAACCTCGCCCTTCTCCAAATCGTCGATGTACTGTTCGTCCTCTTTGGTGCCAAGCGTGGTGGTAACGATTGCTTGAGTCTCACCTCGGGTGAACAAAGCTGAACCGTGAACGCGCGGCAGCCAGCCTACTTCACACGAGACCGGACGAATCTCTGAAAAACGACGACCATCCGGACGGCGGCGTTTGTTGAGAATATCGTCGCGGAAGATCGTTTCCTTCAGATGATCGAAGATCGTCTTCGCCATGCGGCGTTTTTCCGGCTCATCCTCGGGATAACCCTCAACCACTTCTTTCTTGAGCGCATCGACCGCTGCGTAGCTGTCGCGCTTTTCCTGGTCGGTGGTGTCGAGCGAACTTCTCAAACGTTCAGAGTAATTTCGTTCAATCTCACCCAGCATCTCCGCGTTTAACTCGGGAGCAACAACTTCGCGCTTCTGAATGTCGAGTGCCTTGTAAAGCTCTTTCTGCCAGCGACAGACGCGATTGATTTCCTTGTGCGCCAGCATCAGCGCTTCGACCATGATTTCTTCCGAGACCTCTGAGGCGCCCGCTTCAACCATGACGATTGCTTCTTCAGTGCCGGCAACCACAAGATTCAGACGCGACTCGCGCACTTCATCATAGGTCGGATTCACGATGTAGCGGCCTTCGATCAAACCAATGCGAACGCCGGCAATCGGATTCATGAAAGGAATATCCGACAGGTAAAGCGCGCATGAAGCACCTGTAATAGCCACGACATCGGGATTGTTGTCAGGATCGGCGGAAATTACGGAAGCGATGACCTGTGTTTCGTTGCGATAGCCTTCGGCAAACAACGGCCGGCAAGGACGATCGATCAAGCGACTGGTGAGGATTTCCTTTTCGTTGGGGCGACCTTCACGTCGAAAATAGTTTCCGGGAATGCGTCCCGCCGCATAATTAGACTCGCGATACTCAACCGTGAGCGGAAAGAAATCCACTCCTTCTCGCGCAGTGGACGCACCTACTGCGGCGCAGAGCACCATTGTGTCGCCATAGCGAATGATCACCGAGCCATCAGCTTGTTTCGCAATTTTTCCGGTCTCAACAGTGAGCTCCCGGTCGCCCAGCTTGATGGACTCTTTCAAATATTTCTTAACTGCCATTTAGTTACTCTCCTTCGTAACGATAACGCCGTGTTGGCGCGCGAGTCGTCTCATCCGCTCGCTTTGAATTTGGATCTGCTTCAACCGTTCACGTGATGAGGTTGAAAGTTGTAAAAGCAATAAAGGCGGCAAGAGCCTCGTTGCCGTGAAGCTCTTGCCGCCTTAAATTTCCTGAAGGTTGTTCGCGTCAGCCTGCTTCCGGACTATCGCCGTCACGTTCGGCACCATTTGCAAGCTCTTCGAGAGACGCGGGCGTTGTGCTGAGATCGAAGGTCTCAAGGTGGGCGACTGTGCCCACGGTGGTTTTCTAGCGACGTAATCCTAGACGACCGACAACTGCGTGATAACGCTCGATATCGATGCGTTTAAGATAATCCAACAGACTTCGCCGTTGAGAGACCATCTTCAGCAAACCGCGCCGCGAGTGGTTGTCTTTCTTGTGTGTCTTGAAATGCTCCGTTAAATCGTTAATACGTTTACTCAGCAACGCCACCTGAACTTCGGGTGAGCCGGTATCGGCCTCATGAGTCCGGAAATCGCTGACTATTTGTTCCTTTGCTTCTTTCGCTAACGCCATTGCTTACGATGATCCTCCTCGGATGCAGTAAATCCGGCAAGCCAGAAAAACCGCTAAAGTTAAAGTACGTGGCAATTTAACATGCAGGATCGGGAGTGTCCAGCGGAAGGGAGACCAGAACGCAGAAAGCAGCGGGCAGAAGGCAGACGTAATTTCTTTGGCCTTTGGTCTTTGATCTTAGGTCTTTGGTCTTAGGCCTTTGGTCTTTGATCGTTGATCGTTGTTCAACCAACTGCGACCCTTTCTGCTCTCTGCTTTCCGCTTGCTGCTTCCTGCCTTCTGCCTGCTGCCTTCTGCCTGCTGCCTGCTGCCTGCTGCTTTCTGCTTTCTGCCCTCTGCCTTCTGCCTTTCTGCCTTTATCCTTTATCCTTCCGCCTTCATCCTTTATCCTTACGCGGTGGCGAAGAAACGAGTAGTAATCGTAGGTGGAGGCTTTGGCGGTCTCTTTACGGCTCTGGAACTCGGGTCAGATGTGGAGGTCACTCTTGTCAGTGAGACCGATCATTTTCTTTTTAAGCCGCTGCTGTACGAATACCTGAGCGGCGAAGTTGAAAGCTGGCATATCGCACCTCGTTACGATGAGTTAGTTGATTCCCATATCCAAATCAAAGCTGGAGAGGTCGCTGCAGTTGATTTCGAGAATCGCGAAGTTCAATTGAGCGATGGTCATAAGCTCCCATATGACAGCCTTGTGCTCGCCGTCGGCGCTACTACTAACTACGCCGGCGTGCCCGGTGCCGCTGAGTACGCCCTCCCTTTTCGTCAACTTGAAGATGCGGATCGTCTACGTGACCGCATGACCTCGGCGCTCGATGCTGTAGCGCCAAATCTTCCACCGCAGGATGCGAGAGAAGCGCTGACGTTTGCCGTCGTCGGAGGCGGTGCTAGCGGAGTTGAGCTTTCAACGAAGATAGCTGACCTCTTAAATGACGCCTTTCGACGTCGTGCCCTCCACGGTGAGCCGCGGGTGCTGGTTATTGAGATGGGCGACAGGCTGGTCCCGGGGATGGGGGAAGAAATCCGAACCTATGTCGAAAGCGCCTTGCGCAAATCTAGAGTGGAAGCGCACACGCTAACCAAGGTCGTCGAGGTTGCCGCTAATTCGGTCACGATCGAACATGAGCAAGCCCGCACCAAGATTCCGACGGCGGGGGTCGTTTGGGTTGGGGGCGTTCAAATCAATCCACTGATCAGACAACTGGATCTGCCAAAGGTTCAAAGGGGTCTGCTCAACGTGCGCCCTACGCTACAAACAATTTCGCGTGATGAAGTGTTCGCGCTCGGAGACATTGCTTTCGTTCCCGATGCAGCGCCGACGCTGGCCGGGACCGCGCAGCTTGCTTTGCAAGAAGCCCGTTTCGTAGGCAAAAACATTCGTGCGTTTCTCAACGGCGAGAAGCTGCACACAACTCATTTCGAAGAGTTAGGCGAAGCCCTCAGTCTTGGCACAGAACGCGCGGCCGTACTCGCAGGCGGCAAAGCATTCGGCGGTCACTTGGCCCGGCAAGCTCGGTTCGCGCTTTACACATCGCGACTGCCTACCTGGCATCACCGCTTGCGGGTAGGCGCGAGTTGGTTCTTTGAAGGCAATGAACCGCGACCATTGCTGCCGCTCGGTTACACTCGCTAAGTACAGATGAAGTGGGCCAGACATCCGCGTACGCGCTTTCTGCTCGCCAGCGTTAGTATCATAGCTGTCATTGCTTCGCTCGTTGTGCGATTAAGTAGGACGCCGCGAACAAAGGATGTGAAAGTGACGGTGAACGTCTCACCAACTCCCGTTCTTTCGCCGCCGGTAATCACAACGCCACCGAGTCCGTCGCCAAGTCCCTCGATTGTTGAATCGCCGACGCAACTCCCGACACCCAGTCCGACGCCAAGTCCAACTCAACTTCCTTCGCCGTTTCCACAGCCATCGGTGAGTGCTTCAAATCTGATTATTCCCGTTGCCGGTGTCCGAGCGGAGCAACTGATCGATACGTTTACTGCAGCTCGTTCAGAAGGACGAGTCCATGACGCGATTGATATACCGGCCCCACACAACACCCCGGTAATCGCTGCTGCCGATGGAACTATCGTCAAGTTGTTCCAGAGCGATCGTGGCGGAATTACCATCTATGAACTGAGCTCGGACCAAAAATATTTCTATTACTATGCTCACCTCGATCGGTATGCCGATGGGTTGAGCGAAGGCCAGTTTGTGCGCCAAGGCGCGACAATAGCGTACGTTGGTGATACGGGGAATGCCGGCGCCGGAAACTATCACCTGCACTTTTCGATTTCCATTGCGGGTGATCCGAAACGGTGGTGGGAGGGAACAAACATCAATCCTTTTCCACTGTTGAAGCATTGAAATGAACGACTTTTAACTAGTTTCAAGGCGAGTCACCCACAGTCGCGCGATGAGGGAACGCGCGTTGCAAGAATTCCCATCTCATTCGACACTCTCCCAATCAAATTCAGGAGTCGCCACATGAAATTGTTTGTACCTCGAAGCCTTTTGCTGATCATTCCGTTATTAGTCGCTGGCTGCCAGACGCAGCAAGGAACTCAGCCTACGTCGCGTGCGACCGCAACGGTTTCGCCCGCCGTCACACCAAGCGCGTCGCCGGCGGATGTAGCGAGCACGAAGGCTCCGGTGGTCACACTGCCGGTGCTTGATGCTTTCTTCGCTGACAGCTCCTTTTCTGAAACGCTCAAGTCGCGACTGCAACTTAGCGACTCACAAATCGCAAAACTTAAGGAGTTGGCCCACACGGCGACTGCAGGTTTAGACGAAGCCAGCGCCGGTTCCACGGCCGGTGAAGGAGCCGACGCGCGTTCGCGCGCTCAGGATGAGATCAGCCAAGTCATAGGAGCCGACAAGACGCGGCAACTGGCGACGTTGGTGCAGGAACAATGGAATGGGACCGACACGAATTCAACGCCCGCGACGGCATCAACGGCGCCGACTACTAATCCAACGACTGAACAGGAGTTCGCGGCGCTCAAACCGAACACTGTCCCAACGGACTCGCGCATAGTCGTTAACGCGCCCGCGTTCCGCATGGACGCATTCGAAGACGGACACATCGTTAAGTCTTACAAGATCGGAATTGGCTATCCTCAATTCCCCTTACCAACCGCTTTACGGAAGGCACGAGCAATTATTTTCAATCCAACCTGGACACCACCGGATGAACCATGGGTCGCGAAAATGAAAGATGTAACAGTCGGCGAAAAAATTGAAGCCGGCAGCGCGCTGAATCCGCTTGGTCCAATCAAGATTCCCATTGGCTTGCCTTCATTGATCCACGGCGGCAAATCTCCAGCCAAGATTGGAACGTTCGCTTCACATGGTTGCGTTGGATTGACTACGCCGCAGGTGCGTGACTTCGCAAAACTGTTGGCAAAGGTCGGCGGTACACGATTGACCGACGCGGATCTCGCACGCTACGACAGCGATAAGACTCAAACGAAGTCGTTGAAGTTACCGAAAGACATTTTTGTCGAACTGCGATACGAGACCATAGTCGTTGAAGATGGCAAGCTACACATCTATCGCGATGTTTACGATCAAGGTACGAATACGCAGGAAGAACTGGAAGCTGTGCTGGGGGCCTATGGTGTGAAGTTCGACGACCTTACTGAAGCTGAGCGCGATCAGGTATTAGACGCTTTGAATCAGATGGCAGGGAAGTCCACTCCGAAAACTCCACGGCCGGCTGCGACTACCACTGCGTCACCTTCACCCTCAGCTTCGCCTTCTGCAAGTCCAGTCACTACTGCTAAGGGCAAGAAAAGCGTTGCCGCGAAGGCTGCGCCTAAGCAGAAAAATCAAAAGGAAATTGTTATCGAGATCGCAGCGCTAAACGGCAAGGGTTATCCGGCGCCAGTCGATTTGGATACGGGCAGCGGCAGGCCTGCCAAGACGAAACTCGTTGCGGTTAAACCGAAGTAGCAGCTGCTTCACACGAATCGAGCTCCGGCGCTTCTTCGACAGGACCAGCGCCTTCGCCGTAATAAGGCAATCCGGCTTCAATTGCTTCGAAGTATTCTGAAATTCGATTCAGAATCTCATCAACTGTATGCGAGTGATAGACCGCGGTGCGAAACAAGGCGCCGCCTTGCAGCCCACGCGTGAATTGCCCGGCGAGCTGCTTCATGCGATTGATCGCGGGTACTTCAGGCATGTCCTCGCGCAGCATGTCGAAATATTCAAGTAGCAGCCGCCGCTTGTCTTCCAAAGTTGGCTGGAAAACTTCGCGGCCATGTAACGCGTCGTCAATCTGTCGAAAGATCCACGGATTAGCCATCGCACCGCGACCGATCAAGACACCATCGCATTTCGTTTCTTCAAACCGAGCAAAAGCTCCTTCGATAGTTGTGACGTCGCCGCTCCCCGACACCGGCACCTTCACAGTCTCTTTGATTTGGCGCACCAGATCCCAGTTCGCGAGTCCGCGGTAACCCTGCTCCTTCGTGCGGCCGTGAAGCGCGATGTGCTCGACGCCACATCCTTCGGCGAGTTTCGCTGTCTCAACCGCATTGATGGTGTGATCGAAATAGCCTGCGCGAATCTTGATGGTTAACGGAATCGTGATCGCTTTCTTGATCTCCGTCAGGATAGTTTCGAGACGCGGATAATCGCGTAGCAATCCTGAACCGCCGCCATGCTTCACAACTTTTGGCGCCGGACAACCGCAGTTGATGTCGAGGATGTCTGCGCCAACTTCCTCCGCCATTTCAGCTGCCATCCTCATGCGCTCCGGCTGTCCACCAAAAATCTGCACAGCGAAGGGACGTTCATCGGCGTAGAAGCGCATCTGTCGCTTCGACTTCGGATTATTGCGCGTCAAACCTTCAACGGAAATGAACTCAGAAACAGTTAGACCAACGCCGCCGACATTCTTGATGAGCCGGCGAAAAGAAACGTCCGTCACTCCAGCCATGGGGGAAAGAATGAGGGGCGGACTTATCTCAACGTCGCGAATCTTGAACGGCTTGATCATGGCTTGATTGTAACTGGCGTGCCCACGCCCACGGCATCAAACAACTCCTTGATGTCGTCATTCTCCAATGCGACGCAACCCCATGTCCAATCGCTGCCTGCTCCGTGTCCATGAATGAAAATGTCGCCACCCAGTTTTGTGCGCTGCAAGGGAGTCTGCTTCTTGCGGTTTGCTGATACGATTTGGATGTACTGCGCTTTGTTGATGAGACCGTCTCGCAAGCCACGTTCAGCAGCAGCAACATTCGGATAACTCACTCCGAGTGACAAATAAAAAGCGCTCTTTGGGTTCTTGGTGAAGATGTAGAAGGCGCCTTCAGGCGTACGTCGATCGCCAGAACGTTCCTTGTCACCGGTTGGACTGGTTCCTAGGCCGACCTGATAGGTCCGCACGAGCTTGCCATCGGAATAGAGCATCAACTTACGCTCACCCTTATGGACCTCGATACGCGGGTTACGCAACGGCGTGCTGAGCGGCGTTCTCTGAACGGAAGCACCGGCGTACCTGACGTGTGAACGAGCTGACAGCAGTACCAGACCCGCTAGAGCGATAATCAGAACAACAACGATCGCGCGCCTGTATTTAGAGTCCCAGTTCGCCACTCAAATCTTCATCCTTGATGCTTTCATAAAGCGTCGTTGCCTCGCTCTTCGAAACAGATCGAGTGGTGGGCAGCTTAATAACGCGAACAGTCAGCCTGCGATTTTTATTTCTGATTACCAGTTCATCGCCAGCTTTAACGGCATGAGACGACTTCGCCCCGCGCCCGTTAACAATCACGAGACCGGCATCACATAACGTCTGCGCCAGCGTACGGCGTAAACACAGCCGACTCAGCTTTAGAAAGAGATCGAGACGCATGGGAACGATTTCGGATTGCGGTCCTCTAAAAGCCTCACGCAACGCATTAGTACCCCGAGCGAAGCGAGGCGGATCGAAGGCTCAACGTACGACCTGAGCGCGTGATCGAGGACGC
>Ga0070673_100001305_pt1 | contig 14519 bp, 8 predicted proteins | sample KBSM23metaG_FD_65342 | JGI IMG/M metagenome (GOLD analysis project Ga0070673, IMG submission 65342) | Miscanthus rhizosphere microbial communities from Kellogg Biological Station, Michigan, USA - KBS M2-3 metaG | ecosystem: Host-associated > Plants > Roots > Rhizosphere > Soil ... | reverse complement strand
TTCCCGGCATGCGCCGCTCGTTGCGGATCACGGCGCGCGTGTCGTACAGCTTCGCCAGCAGATCCTCGGCCACCTCCTTGAACAGGCGGCCAGCATCGGTCAGTTCGGGCGGATAGCCGCTCCGGTCGACAAGATCCGCGCCGACCCACTGCTCCAGCGCCTGGATGCGCCGGCTGAACCCGGACTGGGTCACGTTCCTGATCTCGGCCGCGCGGGAAAAGCTCTGGTGCTGGGCCAGCGCGACAAAGTCCTCGATCCATTTGATTTCCATCGCCTGCACCTCCATGCAATTGCGGCAGTGCACCTGCACGCACCGCCATTGTCAAGGGCGATGCGAGGGCGGTGTGGCGGTACGGCGCGCCTGCGTCGATTCCGGCACGAACGAAGCGATTTCCGCGCCTGCGCTTTTTCGGACGCGCCATCGCATCTGGAACCAGGCCCTGCGTCCCCGTCTGGCGAAATGGCTCCACCGTCACCGTCACCGTCACCGACAACGAGGCTGCATCATGGTTCAACCGCCTTCAATCTCCGCCACCCGGCCTGCTGCGCAGGCCCCCCGGGCCTCCGAAATCTCCGAGGCGCCCGCCGGGCCGCCGCCGTCTGCGCCGGCAGCCCGCCAGGAGCCGGCGCCTGGCATGCCGGGTGGTCGCAAGAGCTCCGAAGGCGCCTCGAGTTCGCAGCCGATGGCGCCGCGCTCGCGGGCGGTGATCGGCGTCCTGGGCGGCATGGGGCCGGCCGCGGCCAACATGTTCCTGGACAAGACGATCTCGCTGAAGACCAACGCGCGCAGCGACCAGGAGCACGCCCGCGTGCTGCTGGACCAGGCGACCGACGTGCCCGATCGCACCGCGGCCATCGAGGCGGGCAGCAAGGCGCCGGTCAAGCCCATGGTCAACAGCCTCAAGCGGCTGGACAAGGGCGGTGCCGACATCGTCGCGATCACCTGCAACACGGCGCACAAGTTCCATGACGATCTGCTCGCGGCGGTCGAGAAATACGGCCTGAAGCTGGAACTGCTGCACATCGTCGATGCGACGATGAAAGAGCTGTTCGTGCAGAAGCCCCATGCGAAGCGAGTGGGCCTGCTCGCCACCACCGGCACGGTCGGCCAGCGCATCTACCAGGAGCGCGCCGAGAAGCTGGGCCACGGCAACATCGAATGGGTCACGCCGAACGAGGAGTTCCAGAAGCGGGTGATGGACGGCATCTACAAGGGCGTCAAGGCCGGCGACGACAAACTGGGCAAGCAGGAGCTGCTCGCGGCGGCCGAGCACCTCAAGGAACAGGGCGTCGACGCGATGCTGCTGGCCTGCACCGAGATACCGCTCGTTCTCAAGACCGGCGACACCAAGACCGAAGCCGGCGAGAACATCCCGATGATCGACACGCTGGAGGCGCTCGCCAAGGCGGCGCTCCAGCGCGCGGACACGATGCAGCGTCCGCGGGCTCTCATCGGCCAGAAGCCGGTTCGCGTCTCCTCTGCGGTGACGTCCTTCACGATGAAGGTGGATCGCTTCCTCAATGGCCAGCCCTCACGCCCGCGCATCATCGGCGACATCGGCGGCATGGGCCCGGCGGCCGCCGCCATGTTCAGCCGCTACATGGTCGCGCACAACGAATCGGCCAAGTCGGACCAGGAGCACACCCGGCTGCTGCTGGACCAGGCCACCGACATTCCCGATCGCACGGCGGCCATCAAGGCCAAGTCGGACGAGCCGGTCATCGAGATGGGCAACAGCCTGCGCCGCCTCGCCAAGGCCGGCGCGACCGACATCGTCATGACGTGCAACACGGCGCACCACTTCTTCCCGAAACTCGAAGGCATCATCCGCGACGAGCACCTGAAGGTGAACCTCATCCACATCGTCGACGCCACGATGACGCTGCTGGACAAGATGAAGCCGGGCGCGCGCAAGGTCGGGCTGCTGGCCACCGACGGCACGCTGGAGCAGAAGATCTACCAGAAGCGCGCCGCCGAGAAGGGGCGCGAGCTGGAGTGGATCGTTCCCGATCCGGCCGTGCAGCAGAAGGTGATGGACGGCATCTACAAGGGCGTCAAGGCCGGCGACAACGCGCTCGGCACCAAGCTGCTGGAGGAGGCCGCCCAGCACATGAAGGACAAGGGCGTGGACGCGATGCTGCTCGCCTGCACCGAGATCCCGATCGCCCTGGAACACGTGAAGATCACCGACGCCAGCGGCGAGCCCATCCCGATGGTCGACACGCTGGAGGCGCAGGCCCGCATGTGCATCGAGCGCGCCAAGGAGCCGATCCCCGCGACGCCGGGTCTGCTGCACCAGGTCGGCCAGCTCCTGACCGCCTGCCATGCCCGCGCCCACGAGGAAGGCCACTCCGGGTCGGGTGAGCTTGCTCCCGCGTGATGTCTTCCTGCCTCGTCCCTGATCTGCAACTATCCACGGAGTTTCCGATGACCGCTACTGCTGCCCTTCACGAATCCCGCGCCGCCGAAAGCGTCAAGCCCACGCTGCGCGCCAACATGGAATCCATTGCGCGTGCACTGCGCGTCGAGCTCGCGCCGCAGGCCGACGCGGCCCTCTCGCTGGTGATCGACAACGTGCCGGCCACCATCGCGCCGACCCGCCACGGCCGCATCGCCGCCTTCTTCAAGCTCGCCGACGCCGACCAGGTCTCGCGCAAGGTGATGATCAGCGCGCTGTCGGAGGCCGCCGCCTGGGGCGTGCGTGGCTCGACGCTGCGATTCGTCGTGCTCGACGGCGATTTCGCGCTGTTGTGGTCTCCCGCGCCGATGGCTGAAGCCGAGCTGCTGGAACAGCTCGACGAGGCGATCGCCACGGGGTTGGCCATCGCGGAACTCGTCTCTTCGTTCCCCGCCTGAGCCGATCGTCCGGCGGCCCACGCGCCGCCGACGAAGGTTCTGTCCGGCGCCGGACAACGCGCGCCCGTCCCTCACGAGAGCCCACCATGCGTCCTGTCGATCGCGCCTCGTCCTCCACCGGTGTCCGAACTCCGCAAGCCCCGGCTTCTCGGGAAGAGGTCGGCCAGTCCTCCACACCGGCCGGCGCGCCTGCCGTACGCGAGGACCCGCGCGTGCCTCCCTCGCGCAGCAGCGTCGAGATGGCGCGCCTGTCCCGGGGCTCCGCCGAGGGCTCTTCCCGGCGAAGCGCCGGCCCGCAGGCGCCGCGTGTCGCGGGCAACGATGTCCGGTTGCAGATCGACGAGCTGGCACGCGGGTCGTTCCGTGGCAGCGAGACGGGAATTCCGTTGCGCGCCTCCGCGCACGAGGGCGGGGACGGTGCACCCTTGGTCGTGCCTGGCACGCCCGAGAACGTGCGAGACCCCTCCATATCGACCGTGTCGCATTTCGCAGATGAGAGCGAAATCCACCTGGACATCATCGATACCGCGGCGGCCGGCCCGGCGCATCGTCCGCTCCACCTGGAGCCCCGCGGCGACGGGCAGGCGGCCGAAATTCCGGACTTGAGCAACCGGCGCGAGTATTCGACCGCCCTCAGCACCCACTCGCGCACGCCCGGCGTGACCGGATTGCAGACGTTCGCCCGCGTGTCCAGCGAGCTGGCGTTGCGCGGAGGCCAGCCGCCGCATGGCCCGCAGCGTTCGCGGTTCAACGTCGTGGCGTCCGCGGTCAAGCGCGCCGTCGGCCTGCAGGACGACGTGGCCTGGATGTCCACGAAGATGCGCGCGATCCGCGCCGCCGCGCTCGAGGCCAAGCTGCCCGCCGGCGCGGCGCAGCCCACGCATGCGCTGGTCCTGCTGCGCACGGATCAGCCCGTCTCGGCGGTCTGGCGCAGCCCGTCCCTCGCCGAGGGCAACCATTTCGGCGCGGAGGGCGATGCCGTCCTGGAGCGCATGGATCAACTCGCCGCGGCGCATTCGCCGGAACTCGCGCTCGCCCTGTCGTTCGCCTGTCGCAACGCCCATGCCGCGAGTGCCGAGCACGAGGGATCGTTGATGCAGGCGCTCGACCTGCTTCATCGAACGGACGGTGCCGAACTGCGCGCGCTGCTGGCGCATGGATCTGCCGACGGCGAACCGCCGACACCGGCCTCGGCCATGGCGCGCAAGATCCTGGAATCCTGCTGCGACAACAACCGCTTCGAGGCCATGGTCCACGCCATGGCCCCCGGGCTCGACGGCGCCGCCGTTCCGGTGCTGCGCCGCATGCTGCAAGCCGCGAAGGCGAGTGCCGCCGACGGATCGCCCGACAGCCTGGCGGCTCGCGTGCACCAGGCTGCCGTGGCCGAGCTTGGGGGGGCCTCCGGGCCGCCGACGGCAGGGCAGCGCGTGGAGGGCTTCCTGTGGGACAACGGCTTCCACGATGACGGTCCGAAATCGGCATTGAGCGAACTCAAGCAGCACTTCTTCGCCGGCCTCGAGGAGCTCGCCAAGCCGGCGGATCAGGCGGGCCCGGTCGCGGCCGCCGCAGCCTACGGTCTCGGGGGCGCGAACCTTCACCTGCTCGCCGACGAGCAGACCAAGCTCATGGGCTTGCTGCGCACCGAACAGGCGGCGACACCCGAGCTGCGGGCCTTGACGGACGGGCTGTCCGCGCGCGTCGTCGAGGGCTTGAATTCCGCCCAGGTTCGCTTGCGTCTAGGTGAAAGCGAGCCGGCCGATCATGAACTCGACGAGATCGTCGAGTTGGCCGCCCTGGCCGTCGCGCTCAAGCGTTGGACGGGCGACGCGGTCGCGAACCTGTCGCCGGCGGACGTGGTGCACGGCCCCGTGCCGTCGTTGTCGTCGGGCAGCCCCGAGCGGGCGGCGGTCGCCCAAATCTGCATGCGGCTGATGGCGGGCGAAGGTGCGCTGCGCTCGCTCGACGAACTCGCCACACCCGACCGCACGGTCGAGGTGGAGTCGGACCACCGCCGGCTGGACCTGGCGCGCGCGCTGGGCAACCTCGTGGAGGACAAGCTCGAGACCACGCGCCTGGGCCTGCACGGCCTGCTCGACGCGGCGCACCGCGCCGGCGTGCAACTTCCCGCGCAGACCGCGGAGAGACTGCAGGACGGGCTCGGCATCATCCAGGCGAGATCCATCCACCCCGAGGCGGCCACGGCCGAGGCCACCGGCGAGGCGATGGCGCGCTTCCTGAGCAACGTGCAGTTCGGCAACCACAGCCGGCTGTCGTCCATCGACACGGGCGGCTTTTCGACGCGCGGCACCGGGGCCAATCTCACGCCGCTGCTGCAGCCGGGCGACGCCCACGCGGCCCACAGCCCGCGCACGGTGCGGGGCGAAGTGGCCGTAGACCACACGGTGGAGAAGTTCGTCCGAGCGGGCGCGGCGACGCATGGCGGCGAATTCATCCTGGGCCGCGATGCGCGCACGCATGGGCACGTCGGCGCCGGTGGGCAGGTTGGCCGCCAATGGGGCGCCAAGCACAGCGTGCACGCCCGGTTGATGGGCGGGCTCGACGCGACGCTGTACTCGCATGACAGCAGCCGCTACGAAGGCGCGATGTTCCGCGTCGACCGCCGCGTCACGACCGACGTCGCGGACGCCCAGAACCCGCAGTTCGCGCAGAGCGACCGGGACGTTCGCGCGACGATGGCCGAGATGGCGCGGGAGCTGTTCGGCAACGGGCCGCAGCATGCGGCGACCGCGCCCGATCGTGAGCAGTTCTTCCAGCACTTCGTCGACCGTTTCATGGATCGCGACCTGTCGCTGACGCTGATGAAGCAGGATTCGACGACCCATCGCTCCGACCTCACGGGAGCGCTCGGCGGTTCGATCGCGACGCCGTTCACCAAGAAGCATGGCGTCGGCGCCCGCGTGGGCGCCAGCATCGGCGGCGGCGTCGAGAAGGGCTGGGGCTTCGCGCTGAACGAAAAGGACCGCACCGGCACCTATCGCATCAACAACATGCGCACGGGTTGGTTCACGCGTACCAAGGGAAGTGTCAACCTCGGGGGCATCAATCCGACCGTCGAGTCCGCCTATGGCCTGCCGGCGACCAGCATTGCCGGGGCCTCGGCGAGCCGGCCCGACAGCGGCGGCAGCGTGCGGGTGCGCATTCCCACGCGCAACGGCAACATCGTGCCGGAGAAGGCCTTCAGCGACACGGAGACGCCCGACAAGGAATTCTTCAAGGAGATCGTGCTCGCCGACAAGCAGAAGTGGATCGACCTGTTCGCCTACAAGCACCGCCAGGAAGGTCCGGAGGAGGCGCGGCGGCGCGGCGAGGCCGACGTCGACGCGTTCTTCTACAAGGCCGACCAGGTGCACGATGCGAACCACCTCTACTACGCCCGTGAGCGCCTGCACCCGGAGGTGGCGGCGCGGCTGGACGACCTCGCCGGCATCGAGCACCAGATCCCGCACGACGACCCGGCATTCGCGGGCCTGCGAGCGGAGGTGGCCGGCAAGCGCGAACGGCTGGCGAGCGACGACCGTTCGTGGACCGCTGCGTCGCTGATCGCCTACCAGCGCGAAGTCAAGCAGGACGGCAAGGGCCTGAATTTCACCGGCGGGCGCGCGATGCGCTCGAAGGCGGTCGAAGGCGAGCGCGAATTCATCTTCGACACCATCGGCTGGGCGAACCTGCGCCAGCGCGAACGCGACAATCCGCCGACGCACCTCGACGAGTGAGCCCGCAGGGGCGCCTGCCGTCCCCTGGTCGCCGCAGCGGCGCAGGGGCGATGGTCTTTCAAAAGACTGCGCGCCTGCGGGACAGGCCTCATCGCGAGTCTTCGGCCAAAATCCGGCCGCATCGCATTCGATCCACGAAGGCACAGGCGGCCGCCCTGGCCGCCCGAACTGCCGGCAAGGTGGCTCTTCAGATCGATCCTTTGCAGGCTCAGCCGAGCAGCGTGCGCATCGCGTCCCGGCCGAGAAACTGGCCCAGGTCCATGGCGAAGGCCGCGTCGCGCGGGTCGTCGATCCAGTCCATCGTGGTCAGGCGCAACGCGCCATCAGCCGACAGGCCGAGTCGCCAGCGCAGCTCGGCGGCGAGCGCCTCCTGCAGCAGCAGCAGGGGCTCCACGTCGGCGCCGGTGAGGTCACGCAACGCGATCGGCAGCAGCACCTCCGGGCGAACCGCGGCGTGAGTGTGGCTGGCGATCTCCAGCCGGCACAGAAAGCCGCCGCCGCCGCGCATCGGCGACAGGCTGGCCAGCGCATCCACTGCGCCGGTCGGCAGGTCCATGAGCGCCGCCATCTCGACGAGGAAGGCCCTCATCGCGCAGTCGAATGGCATGCTGTCGGTTGCCGATGGCGGGGGGCTGGCGTGGGCCATCGATCGGGGTCTCGTTGTTTTTGGATTGAAGTGGCCAGGCGTGCCCATCGAGTCTCGTCTCAACGAAGGTCGCCGGCCGGCTTGCAGGGCGGGGGGCGCCTAGGAGACGCAACGGGCAGTGTTCGGAAGCACCCAGGGCGGGGTTTGCAACACCGAGCGAAGGCCGCTGCCGCGTAGACGCCGTTCGGCCATCCGCACGAGGTGGGCACAGGATTCCGATCGGTGCATGCCATGGCCGCGAGCCGGTGTCCTTCGATGAGGATTCACCTCGGGCCGCCCCTGCACTCGGGCGCCGGCTCGGGAAGACGCAGCCTGAACGGCAGGGTGCACGCCGCATCGTCCAGCGGCGCCTCGAGCATCACGCTATCCATCAGCAAGCCGGTCGCCGGCCGCCGCTCGTGCAAGCCGAAACGATCTGATAACCCGCGCAGGGCGCAGCGCAACAGGGTCTCGGCGCTGAGGAGCGCGACGCTGTCGTCGATGCCATGACCCATGGCGGACGAACGCACGCGGGCCAGCGCCTCCATGGCGCCGACGATGCGTGCCTGCACGATGTTGAATGTTTCGTCCATCGGTACGCTCCCTCTCGAAATGAGCATGGGGGCGATTCTGGTCGGACGTCCCCTCTTGCTGTCACATGGATGCGAAGCGTTGCCATGTGCTACGAAAGATTGCACGGCGCTTGAACGATTTTGCCCCGTGTCGATGCCGCCACCTGGCTTGCCTGCAGCGTCGCTTCGCGACCCTGCAGGCCTGTTCGCGTGGCGGGCAGCGGGCGACGGGCGATGGATACATCATTGGGTATATAGAGCCCAGTGGCGGTACCCGGTGGAGAGACTACGCAGCCGACTTCGGGAAGGCAATTTTCAAAGGCCTTCGACGTCCGAACGCGAAGCCTTGCCGCAGGACAGTGGCTTGGAATGCCGCTCGTCCGTCCGGGAGCCGACCGGCGCCCTGGCCGACATTCCCGGCTCGCGCCGTTCGTGCGATGCCGCCGGGTCGGTCGACCGGATGCGCGAGCGGATCTCGAGCCCCGGCATTGCTCCCCGCTCGACGCGCGATGACTCGCCTATGCTGAATGGCTCTCCGCCCCCCGGCCGCTCCTCGCCCCATCATGCAGTGCTGGCGCGCCTGGAGGCCGAATTCGCGCGGAGTACTCGACGCGAGCTGCGCCCCGAGCTGGCGGTGGCGCTGATCAACGAACTGCGTCGGCATGGGGCTGGCGCTCATGCCGATGCGAACGCGAGTCCGGCCGCGACGAACGACGAACTGATGGCTCGCATCACCGACGAGCACGTGCGACGTTGGTTCCGCGCGCAGGGCGTCACCGACGACCAGGCGGCGGCATTGCGCCGTGCTGCCTTGCTTTCCGGATTGACCAATCCCTCGGGCACGTTCCTGACCAATGCCATGCAGTTCATCGCCGCCCCCTGGCTCGGCGCGAGCACGCACGACCCCTGGAACGGCGCGGCGGTGGGCCTGGTCGCGGCGTTCGTGGGCGCGCCGCTCAACGCGCTCCAGCAGTCGGCCGTCGTGACCGTCGGCGAATCGATCCGGGATCATGGCGGCCCGCAGGTCGTGACGGACAAGCAGCACATCGGCGACAAGCATTTCCTGCCCGACCTGGCGCGACGGCTTGAGCAGTGCATCCAGGAGTTCAGCGGCCTGCACCTGGCGACCGAGCGGCTTGCCGCCGGCAGCGACCTCGACTTGCGCAGTCTTGGCGCAGAAATGGAGGCGCTGCGCGAGGCGCGCGGCGCGTCGCGACTGCCGCCGGCGCTTGCACGGCTGTCGACGCCGACGCTCGCCGCGTTGCGCCAGCACGGACAGCGATTGCTGGCCGCGCAGGAGCGGCTGCACCTGACCCAGCGCGAGTTCCTCATGACGCAGGGCGCTCATGAACGGCAATGGAAGGGCAACGCCTGGCAGGCCATCCCGCGGACCCTGCGCAGTCCCGCCGCGGGCCTGCTCAGCCTGGTCGGCAAGAGCGCAACGGGGGTGGGCGGGCCCATCGCTCAAACGGTGGCCTCCCTGGTACTCACGGCGGCCCAGCACCTTGCCGCCGGCCTGGACGAGCGCAACAAGCAGGACTACAACAATCGACTGAACCTGATGTATGGCGACTGCCTCACCGCGACAGGCCAGGCGCGTTCGACGCGCGGCGAGCCCATCCGGGCATCGGACATCGACCCCGACAAGCTGCGCGGGTTCATCCAGTTCCCGGCCCAGTCATTCGTCAAGCGAGTGACCGCCGAGCTGGAGACGCAACGAAAGGCGTTGCGCGAGGACATCGACGACCGCAGCGGTCCTGCGGCGGCCGACAAAGACCGCCGCGCGACTCCCGCGTGGACCCAGGACCTGGCGCGCGACCGCGAGGCGCTTGCCCGACTGGAGGCGGACATCGCGCACTTGAACAGCGGCGACCTCACCCGATTGTCTCCCGGCGGCATCGGTGAATCCTTGCTTGTCGCCACCGACGGCGGCGTGCTGTCCGAGGCGCTGCGGCGCCAGATCGCGGGCAAGTACACGCTGCGCGAGTTCTCGGCGCAGACGGCACAGCGCGCCGGCCAGATGTTCCACCTCGGTGTCCTGGGAAGCGCCGCGCCGTCGGTCACCGGCAAGGTCGTCTCGGCCATGCTGGGAGGCGTCCGGAAGGCACCGGCCGGCGTGGTCGCCGGTGCCGCAGCAGCGTCCGCCATCATGGCCGGGGTCGGCGCCCGCAGCACCCACACCGCGATCGCCGTCAAGAACAACCGGCGCGAAGCCGATCCTGATATCGGCTTCCTGTCCCAGGTCGGCCGCGGCGTGATGGGCGGTGTCGACGAGATGCACGCCCAGCGCCGCGGCAAGCGGGCCAGCCGCGCCGTCAACGAAACGCTCGCCGAGGAACGCATCGACGCGACGCTGCGGTTCGCCGGCCTGCTTCGAGACCTGCTCGGCGAGGTCGAACTGGTCCAGACCCTGTCGCTGGCGGACGTGGCCAGGCAGCTGCGTCCCGGCGAGTCCTCGTCGGGCGCGGACGAGACCATCATCGAGATGACGCCGTCGAGCTCATGACCGTGCGGGCCCGGGCCCGCGCCGTTGCAGCGCCGCTTCGTCTTTCGCGACCGTGCTGCGCCATGCTTGCGCGTGCCATTGAAGTGCTGGTCCAAAGTCGGCGGATCTTCAACCTCCGATCGAACAAGGGCGTCCCATCATCATGGAAGGCATCAATTCCGCAAGCAGAAGCGCAAGGAGCCACAGGCACGTCGACGACCCTGCAGATGGACAGGGCTTGCCATCGACGTCTGTTGGTGAGAACCGCCCGGAAGAGCGGCAGTCGATTCCGGGACTGGAGCGCCGCAGCCGCGGTGATGGTGCGTCGCCGCGGTCGCCCGCCACAGGACAAGCGTCGGGCGCGAATGCCGCCGCCGCGACCGCGGCCGCACCGCGCCAGGCCGCGCCGCGCCGGCCCGGCATCGGAGAGAGCGCCATGGTCTGGGGCACAAATCTGCTGCTCGGTGGCCTGGCGGCCTCCGCAGCCTACCGATTGGCGCGCAACCCCCGGGATTTCGTCGACGCGCCTGCGCACGCGATCAACGGCGTCCTGACATTCAACGAGCGGCTCAGCACGCAGGACTTGCAGGCGGCCCGGCAGATGGTCCTCGATCGTTTCGGTCCCTACATCCCGCCACGGAGCACCTGCCATGGCGTCGAGCCGCAACTGGCCTTCGAGATCGGCAACGCCGCCGGCGCCTATCACAGCAATCCGCGAGGCAAAGGCCCGATGCTTGTCGTGGCGCCCTATCAGCGAGCGGGCACGGGCAGGCATGCGGTGGCCCACGAACTCGTGCACTGCTATACCGACCCAGCGATCTACGACAAGCTGATCGGGGACGAAGCGGGGCAACAGCTTCTCGATGCGCTGACCGAGCATCTGGCGGACAAGCTGCCAGGGATGCGCTTTGGCAAGTGGAGCGAGTACGACCGCACCACGATGTCCAACGGACGCAACATGGTCGCCGCGGCTGCCGAGCTGGAGCAGGCCGTCGGCGAGGAGGTTTTGCTGCGCGCGATGTTCGGCGGGGATGCCGAGGCGGTGAAGGCGGTCTCGCGGGCCGCCGTGGAGCTTTTCCCGAAGCGGCCCACGCCCGCTGCCTGGAGCGCGATCGCCAAGGCTGGAAGCAAGCGCGGCGCACCGGAGATGGCCGAGGCCTACATTGCCGCCTGCCTGATGCACGAGAACGCGCTGCCGTCCGACGGCGACTCGCGGATCTGGCCGGGCGCGCACCTGCCGCAGCAGCGCTTCTCGGACATCACCCGGTCGCAGAAGAATGCCTTGCTCTCGCAGGCACGGACGATGCGCGAACGCGTGGGCGCGGCGGCCTTCGACCAGGCCTTCTGCAATTTCGACGACCGCGCCGCCCTGGTGGCGATGCGGGCCGTCAGGGCCGACCTGGTCGCGAACTGGAAGCGGGTGCTATAGCGGGTCGGTCGCGCGCGCGAGGTGCGCGCGCACCGCCGTGAAGTCGTAGAGCTCGTCCTTCATCGCCGACAGGCTGCTGCCGCGGCGGCCGGCAGACGGCTGACGATCGGCGCCCGAGGCCGCGATGGCATCCAGCGCGGCGCGCAGGTCTGCCCGGGCCTGGCGAAGTTCGCCGCCCGGCCACCACTTGGCGTGCGCCAGATGAGCCAGCCCGATCGGGCCGCTCGCCAGGCTCCCGGGCAAGGTCCTCGCGATAGCCTTGATCTCGTCCCAGGTCGTGTGCACCAGGCGCCGGTAGCCCGCGCTCCCGCGCAGGTCGACCCGCCGGCCGCCGGCCTGGAAGACCCACTGCGCCGCGTCCTCGCGCTCGCGCCGCTCGTCCGTCTCCCGCTGGGACAACAGCTTCTTGTTCGCCGCCTTGCCCATGCGCACTTCGCCGGTCGCGGCGGTGAACACGCCCCCGCCGACGATGCCTGTGGCGAGCGTGGCCGCTTCGGCCGCCGGATGCAGTGCGACCGCGTGGCCCTGGGCGTCGTGCACCACTTGCGAATCCGAGAGGGTGATGCCGTCGAGGATCGGCAGCGTGATGCCGGTCGACAGGCCGGCATGGAAGGCCTGCGCGTAGCGCTGCACGATCTGCGCCGTCTCGCCCGGCTTGCGCAGCCGCGCGCGGCGCGTCGCGCGCTCGAGCGCGCTGGCGTCGTCCAGGCAGGCGCCGATGGGGCTGTCGGGCGGGATCGACTCCCAGCGTTCGGCGTCGAAGCTCTCGAAGGCCTGCGCATGGGCCTTGGCCGCCTCGATCTGTGTCTCGAGTTCGAGCACGCGGCGTTGTTCCGGGACGAGCGGCGCCGGCGTGCCTTGCGCGACCTGCACTTCGACCTTGCGCTGCAACTTCGCGCGCTGACGCAGCAATTCGCCGAGCGCGTCCTCGTACACCTCGCGGACGGCGGCGACGCGGACCTCCGACTGGGTCATGAACAATCGCCTCAGCGCCGCCTCGTCGACATCGTCGGTCGTCAGGGCCGAGTAGTGCAGGCGGTCCCGCCCGGGCTTGAGGGAGTCGGCCCACTTGGCGTTGGCCCGCAGGTTGTAGTGGTGCTTGACGCGGCGCTCGTCGAGGTAGCCGGCGCCCCACTGCATCGGGATGGTCGAGGCCATGATGACCGGCCCGGCGACCTGGCCCGCCACCGGCACGGCCGCCGTCACGACTGCGCCCGCGGCGGCGACCCCGTTGACGGCCGTCCCCCAGCCCTTGCTGTAGGTCTGCGTGCGATTGAGGCCGATGCGGCGCTTGTAGAAGGTGTTGGCGGCCTCGTGCAGCTCGAGGCAGGCGTCGGCGAGTTCGCCGAGCGCGGCGTCCCTGCGCTCGGGGGACGCACTCTTGAAGCGCCCGATGGCGCCTTGCAGCTGCTGGCGCCGCTCCTGCACCTTGCCCACGATGGCGCCCATGTCGGGGCTGCCCTCGATCTGCGGCGAGACGACCGGCAAGCCGCCGCTGCGCTTGAACGCCTCCTTGACGTCGGTGATGGTGCGCAGCTTGCCGGTCAACACCGGGTTGACCACGTTGGGCGGCAACTCGTGCGCGAGCACCTTGACGGCCTTCTTGAGGGCCTTCAACGCGTGGCCCACGCCGGGCACGTGGGAGATGCCGGCGCTGGCGGCTGCCGCCACCGTGCTCGTGACACGGCCGGCGACGCTGTGCAACCCTTCGTAGCGCGCCGCCCGCTCGATGCCGCGCTCGAACTCGGCGACGTCGATGTTCAGCGCTGCCACGAGGTGGCGCTGGGCGACGTCGGTCAGCAGTGTCCTTGTGTAGCGTTCGGGGTGAACCTGCACATCGGCGATCAGCATGTCCACCGGCATGGCGACCAGCCGGTCGATCTGCGCGCGGGCGGCGCGCGAGCGCCAGCGCGGCGTGAAGCGCACCCATTCCTGCTTGTCGCAATGGATCTCGGCGGCTCGCCGCAGCTTGTGCGCTGCGATCGCGTGTTGCATGTCCAGCGGTCGCGTGCGATCCGAGTGCACGGTCTGCAGCAAGGCGCGGCGGGGCGTCGGCGCGGCGAGCGAGGCTGCCGTGGCGGGCGGGGCCTCGGCGGGCGTCGCCGGAACGATCTCGGTGGGCGGCGGCGCCGCAGGCTCGGTTGCGGCGGCCTGGAGGGCAGGCGCCGTCAGCTCGATGGCTGCGTTGCCGGCCTCCATGCCATCGCCACGCGCCTGGACGTTGGCGGGGGAGTCGGCTGCCTGCCAAGCCGAAGGAGCGGGCTGCCGATCCATGGAGGTCGTTCGCGGCGCCAGGGCCTGCGATCGACTGGTCGGGCGGGGCGGAGGATCAAGGCGCGGCAGGCTGTTCGAACGTCCCGCGCGGCCCCGGTCCCCGGCTGCCGGCTGGCGAAGCGCCAGGCCGGGCATCTCGGGGCGTGCGGACGACGAAGCGGCCGACGCCGGCGGCGGGATGGCCGCGCCCGATTCGTGCGTGCTGCGTGCCGGCTGCGCCGTCGTCGCGAGGTTGATCTTGGCCATGGAAAGTGCGTCTCGAGCGCCGTCAGCTACCGGAGCCGTCCGCTGGTTTGGCCGCCTCCTCCTTGGCCGCGGCCTTCATGGAGGAGGCGTCGGCGACTGCCTCGCCGGCGGACGACGTGGAGGCATGCGCTGCCTGGCCCTGGCTCCGCTGCCAGAACGGGGAGATGACCGTGTCGAGCAACTGCTTGCCCCCCTTCTTCCAGGTCATGGCATCCGGATCGGCGCGCCGCTCGTTCTTGACGTTGACCGCCATGTAGTTGGTGACCGCGGAGGCGGCGCCGAAGGCGGTCGAGACGG
>Ga0070673_100001298_pt1 | contig 14561 bp, 9 predicted proteins | sample KBSM23metaG_FD_65342 | JGI IMG/M metagenome (GOLD analysis project Ga0070673, IMG submission 65342) | Miscanthus rhizosphere microbial communities from Kellogg Biological Station, Michigan, USA - KBS M2-3 metaG | ecosystem: Host-associated > Plants > Roots > Rhizosphere > Soil ... | reverse complement strand
CGGCACGATCTCCGGATCGAACTGCGACCCCACGCACCTCTCCAGCTCGCCGCACGCGATCTCGTGCGGTAGCGCTTTCCGGTAAGCGCGGTCCGACGTCATCGCGTCGTACGCATCGGCGACGGCGACGATCCGCCCGATGGCCGGGATGTGGTCGCCCATCAACCCCTGCGGATACCCCGACCCGTCCCAAGCCTCGTGGTGGCAGTAGCAGCCGGGGACGATGTCGCGCATGAAGGGGATCGGCTCCAGGATGCGTTTGCCCTTCGCGGGGTGCGACCTGAACATCGCCAGCTCTTCGGGCGTCAGCTTGCCGGGCTTGTTCAGCTTGTCGTTGCGGACGCCGATCTTGCCGACGTCGTGCATCAACCCGACCTTCACCACCGTGTCGATCTCCGGCCCGCTCATCTTCAAGCCCACCGCGATCAACCGGGCGTACATCGCCACGCGCTCGGAATGGCCGCGCGTGTACCGGTCCGACTCCTCCAGCGCGTGGGCGAAGCCGATGATGGTCTGCTTGAAGTTCTCCTCCAGCGAGACGTTGGCGCGCGTCAGGTCCTTGTTCGCGTCCACCAAATTCTCGTACAGGCGCGCGTTCTCGATCGAAACGGCGGCGCGGCTCGCCAGCACGTACAGCATCTTGCGCTGGCCCTCGCTGAACCTGCTGCCGCGCGTGTAGCTGTACGCGTTCAGCATGCCGATGATGCGCTGGTTCAGCTTGAGCGGGATCGAACAAAAGCTGATCAGCCGCCGATCGAGATCGTGCGGCGGCGCGGCGATGTACCGGTAGGCGCGGCTGCCGCTCACCAGCAGGGGGCGGTCCTCGCGGAACATCGGGAGCACCTCATCTAAATTCAGCGCCGGCGCTTCGACGTTCGGCTCGGCGCGCTCGGACACCTTGCGCATCCGCTCGGTGAAGTGACCCTCTTTCTTCGGGTCCTCCAGCATCAGGCTGACGACGTCGGCGTCGACGGTGTCGATGGTCGCGTCCAGCACCAGGTCCAGCACCTTGTCGACGGCCAGCGACGACGCGATCGCCTCGCTGATGCGGTAGATCGACAGCGCGTCCTTCAGACGGATGTTCTCGTGCTGCAGGCGCTGGCGATCCAGCCCGCGCTGCACGATGTGGATGACCTCCTCGACCTTGAACGGCTTGAGGATGTAGTCGTAGGCGCCCTTCTTCATCGCCTCGATCGCCGTCTCCACCGTGCCGAAGCCGGTCATGATGACCGTCAGCACCGGGATGCTCTCCTCGGTGATCTTGGCGATCAGCTCGAGGCCGCCCATGTTGGGCATCTTCAGATCCGAGATCACCAGGTTGTAGCTGCGCTTTTTCAGCTCCAGCATCGCCTCGGCGCCGTCCTCCACCGCCTGGACGACGTAGCCTTCCATGCTGAGGAAGTCGGCGAGGATCTCGCGGATCACCTTCTCGTCGTCGACGACAAGGATGCGCGCGGTGTCGGCCGTCAGCACGTAGTCCGACGACTCCGGCGCCGCTTCCGCCCCGGCGGCCGCCGCACTGGCAGCCAGGGTCTCTCGGTCGCTGGTGCTCAAGAAATCCCCTGAAGAATCAGCCTAGTCCAGGCGCGAATCGATCGCCAGAGGGATCGCCCGCGGCGTTCGCGCTGTTTTTGCGGTCCTTCGGGTCGGCCGGGGTGTTCCGGCCGTTCGCGTTGCGCTACCCGCGGAGCTTCTGGTGTTGCGCAACCAGCTCTTTCCACTTCTGCTCGCGCTCGTTCGCCTTTTTCTGCTCCGATTCCGCGTCGCTCTTCGCCGATTCCCAGTCGCTGTTCTTGTCCTTCCACTGGCTTTCGTAGTTGCCGACGGAGAAATCGGAGTCCGGCTTGATGTTCTTTTGTTGAGCCAGTTTTGCTTTCTCGAATTCGGCCTTCGCCTCGGCCGCCTTCTGGTGCGCCTCGGCCGCCTTCTGCTGCGCCTTCAGCGCGTCCTCCTTCTGGTCCAGCCATTCCAGCTTGGCCTCCGCGACCTTGACGCCTTGGCTGGCGACCTCCTTGCCCTGCTTGGCCTTGTTGTGCCGGTTCTCGTCGCGCGACGCGACCGCCGACTCTTCCTCGGTCGCGGCCTTCTCGACCTCCAGGTCGGCCTGCTTCTTCTCGTTCTTCGCGACGTCGCGGTCGCGCTCCAGGGCGTCCAGCCCACTCTGGGCGGTGCGCAGCTCGCTGTTGGCGACCTCGGACTCGTTCTTCGCGTCGAAAATCCCTTTCTTCTCGCCCGCCGACACGTTGTCGAGCGCCGCGTCGTCGACCTTGTATTTGAGGCCGCTGCTGCAGCCGGTGCCGAACACGCCGGCGACGGCGACGACGACTACCCCTGACCACAGGACGATCCAGCCCGATTTTTTCATGGCGACCATCGTGTGCCGCAGCCACCGATCGCGTCAAGACGTATGGGTGTCGGCGCTGGATTTCGACGGCCTCGCGCAGTAGAGTCCCCCCTTAAACTTCCGGCGATTTCGCATCGTTTCACATCGCCACATCGCGCTGCGAACGCCGTTCCTTCCCCCACGCGCTGGAGCCCGGACATGAACCAACTTATGCGTTTACGAGCCTTCGTTTTCGGAATCCTGGTCGTCGCTACGGGCGTGGCGGTCGCGACCGGCGGCGGCTGCGCCGGCGTGAAGCCGTCCGCGACGACGGGCAACGCCGGCACCGGTCTGGGTGGCTTCGGCGGCTCGGGCGGTCCCCCGCCCATCAACGGCCTCGAGTCGTTGGACGTCAACCCGAAGATGGCGTCCATCACGTTGACCGCGAACAGCTCGGGCGCGCTGAGCGGGTCACCGGCGCAGTTCATGGCCACCGGCAGCGTCAACGGCGAGGTCAAGGACGTCACCACGCAGGTGAGCTGGTTCGCCGACCTGAAGGGCGTGCAGGTCCAGAACGGCACCGCCACCGCCACGGCGCCGGGCATCTACACAATCACCGCCAAGAGCGGCTCGTTCATGTCGTCGGCGACGCTGACCGTGACGTTCCAGGGCGCGATCTTCGGTCCCGGCTTCGACCAGACGAACAACAACCGGACGGTGCTCGACTCGACGCCGGGGGGCAGCACCAGCATCCTCTATCCGCTCGACAAGTCGCTGTTCCCGGCCAACCTGTCGCCGATCTACGCGCAGATGGCGGCGCCGGGGGCGAACTCGATCGCGCGTCTCAGCTTCCAGGCCAGCGGTCTGGACGTCACTTACTACGCGATGTGCGTCAACAGCGACGACTCGAACCCCGGACCGACCGGCCAGCCGGATCCGCTACCAGGCACCAACTGTTACGTGAAGATGCCGCTGTCGCTGACGCAGCTGTTCATCGCCACCAGCGAGCGGCAGGACATCACGATGCGCGCGCGCGTCTCGAACGGCGGGGCGCCGGTCGAATCGGCGCCGATCACCGTGGCCTGGTCGAACGTCGGGCTGTCGGGCGGCATCTACTACTGGTCGACGATTCCGAACCCGCCCAAGGTCAGCGGCGAGGGCCAGCCGCCGACGCCGGGCAGCTACATCCTGCTCGATCCCGCCCAGACCAGCGGGACCGCGATCTACCGCTACGACTTCACCAACGGAACGCCCGCGCCGACCGTCACCTGGACCGACGACGGCGGGCCGAAGAGCGTGCCGTCGTATCAGGGCGCGCCGGCCGCGGTGAATAACAACGTCGGCAAGGGCCACTGCATCGGCTGCCACGCCATCAGCCAGGACGGAAAGCTGATGGCGCTGACGATTGGCGGGTCGTCGACGACCGAAGGGGCCAACCTGGCGTTGCTGGACATCGGCCAGCAGACCCTCATCAACATCAACCAGGCCGCCAGCACGGATCCCAACAGCTCGCCGACGAGCAACCCGACCGACTACTGGAAGAAGTTCCGTGTCGAGAAGGTCGCCACCGAAAGCACCTGGGGCCCCAACAACGACCACATGGTCAGCATGTACCAGTCCAAGCTGTACCTGACCCAGGTGAACGTCACCGGCACCACCGGCACCGCGACGCGCGGTAGCCAGGTCGTTCCATCGTGGACCGCGACCGAGCCGTACGCGTCGGATCCGTTCTGGAGCCCGGACGGAAGCCTGTTCGTGTTCACGTCGTTCGCCACGCCCGACATCGGCACGTACAACACCGACGGGTTGAACGGCGACATGAAGCGGGGCGGGCAGATCGTCATCGCTGACGCCGACCCGGCGAGCATCCACGACAACGCGCGCCCGCTGGTGCCGCGCGCGAACGGCGTCACCAACTTCTATCCGAGCATCAGCAACGACAGCAAGCTGGTGGTGTTCAACCAGAGCACCTGCGGCTCCGATCCGGACGTGAACCGCGCGACCGCCGACTCGCAGTACGGCAACCAGTCGTGCGACGGCTACGACGACAGCACGTCGACGTTGTGGATCGTGAAACCGGGCGGCGGCAACGCGACCCGGCTGGACAACGCCAACGGCCCGGCGGGCAGCGGCAACTCGTGGCCGCGCTTCAGCCCGGACAAGGGTAACTTCCGCGGCGATCTGATCTACTGGGTCGCGTTCTCGTCGCGGCGCGCGTACGGATCGCAGGTCAACTACAACGCCTCGCCGTCGGCGACGAAGCCGCAGCTGTGGATCGCGGCGGTGAAGACCGGTGAAGTCATCGTCGGCGATCCCAGCTGGGCGCCGGTCTGGATGCCCACGCAGAATCCGAAGCAGATGAGCCCGCAGGGGAACCACGTTCCCCAGTGGGTGAAGGTCATCGTCGTCATCGAGGGCTGATCCTGTCCACCGCGGCGTCACGCGCGGCGTGGCTGGCGATCGGTCTGTTCGCCGCCGGCTGCAGCGTCGACAAGGCCGGCCTGGCGGGCGCGAGTGGCACCGCCGGGACGCAGCCCCTCCTGGACGCGGCGGGGCTGGGTGGGAGCGGAGCGGCCGGCGCAGCCGGCACTGTGGGGAATGGCGGCGGGGGTGGCACTGCGGGAGTGGTGGTGGCTGGCACGGGCGGCGCGGCGGGCGACGGCGCGGGTGGTGACGGCGCGACGGGCACGGGCGGCGACGGCGCTGCGGGCACGGGTGGGGGCGAAGCGGGCGGCGGCGGCGCCGGCACCAGCGGCGGCGCAGGGCGTGGCGGGACGACCGGCGCGGCGGGCACGACCGGCGCGGCCGGGGCCACCGGCATGGCGGGCACGGGTGGCGGCGGCATGGTCTGCGGAAATCCGACCGCCACGCCCGAATGCCAGATGTGCATGAGCGCGGGCGGCAGCTGTGTGAACGGCGTGTGCACGTTCGCGTGCGGGACCGCGTGCAACCCGTGCCCGGGCGACGTCGTCTGCCCGAAGGGGATGCCGTGCTCCATCGACTGCCCCGCCTTCGGTTGCACGGGCAAGATCGACTGCAAGGATGCCAGCAGCTGCACCGTTCGCTGCGGTGACAACGCCTGCACAGGCGCGATCGCGTGCGGCGGCAGCCCGTGCAACGTCACCTGCGCGGGCGGGAGTTCCTGCCGCGGCGGCGTCGACGGCTCCGGCACCATGAACACCGTCATCTGTTCCGGCGCCAGCTCGTGCCAGGGCCGCGTGACCTGCAACGGCACGTCCTGTCAGGTGACCTGCATGGGCACGCTGTCGTGCAACATGGGCATCCAGGCGGACGGCGCTTCCAACACGATCAGCTGTCGCGGCAACGGATCGTGCAACGGCCGGGTTCGCTGCAGCGGCAACAGCTGCTCGACCGATTGCACCGGCCCGTCGGCGTGCGCGATGGGCGCCTGCTGCACCGCCGCGTCGTGCATGCGGATGCCGCTCAACCTTCAGTGCCGCTGACGCCCCTGCGATAGTCAGTCGCCGCAGATCGCGTCGCACTGCGCCCACGCCTCAGTCGACACCGAGACCTGGCGGAACATGGGCACCATGTCGATCCCCAGCGAAAGGTAGTACTCGTCCTCCTTGCCGCAGTCGAGCACGGGCTTGGCGTCCGTCACCGACGCGATCTGCGGTTCGATGAAGCCCCACTGGTTCGTCCAGACCTCCAGCTTGCCGGCCCGGTCCGTCACCAGCTCCATCGATCCGACGGTCACGGCGGCCGGCGCCTTGATGCGCTCGTCGTCGTGAGGCACGACGGTGATGCACAGCTTGGTGAGGCGCGGTTTCGCCTGGCCGACCGTGAACAGGAACAGCTCGTCGCGGCGGAGAACGGCCAGGCGGTCGTCACTGACCTTGAACACCGCTTGAAACCTGGTGCCGAGCGGCCAGTGCTGCTCATCGCCCGCGCCGCGGATCGTGACGCCCTCGTCCTCGTTCTCGAAGCTGAACGATCCGAACTTGGCGATCTTGCCGATGCCGTCGTCGGGATCGAAGCTGGCGACGCGCTCCAGCGTCTCGCCGACGCGGTACCAGTGGCCCTCCGCGTCCAGCAGGTGCGGCGCACCCTTGTGCTCGACGATGCGCACCGCCTTAGCGGTCGTCACCGACGTCCACGGTATCTTCGCGATGATCGGCAGTTCGGGATCGGTCAGCGAGAAGCTTTCGATCTCGGTGTGGGAGACGAAGTAACCGACGCTGTTCACCACCGTCACCATCTTGCCGCTGCTGTCGTAAGAAAAGATGCCCGACAGCCGCCGCCGCGCGAGCAAGTGCACCACGCCCTGGCCCTCCGGCCCTTCCAGCGTCGCTTCGTGGACCTGCCCACCCACGCGCTGCGCGAGCGCCTCCGCCTTGTCCTCGTCGTCCAGCGCGCCCACCACCACGAAGAAGCCGGAGCCCAGATCCGCGTACGACGGGCCCCACACGATCTCGGCGGGCCGCTTCGCCTTGCGCGACCTGGCGGCGGCGCGCAGCGCCTCGGCGTAGTCGTCGTGTTCGGACACCGTGACCAGGTACTTGTGGCCGCTCGGATCGAAGGCGACCTTGCAGTCGGCCGCTTGCAACGGGACCTGCGACGCGTACTCGTCCTCGTCCCAGCCGCGCTTGCTGTCGCGCATCTCCTCCGACGTGAACAGCAGGGCCGTTCCGATCCGCTCGGCCGTGAAGATCTTGCGCCCGTGGTCGGCGTAGTTGCCGCGGCGGAAACGCTGCACGAGCGAGATCACCACTTTACCCTCGTGCTCGGCGGTCGTGACGTCGGCGGTCTCGACCCGGATTGGCGCCGAGAAGATGCGCGCGCGGTCCTTCAGCCACCCGTCGCGATCCAGCTTCAACACCGTGCCGGCGGGCGTGCGGCGCACGCCGCTGAACGCGGGCGCGTAGCAGCGCCCGTAGCGTTCCAGATCGCCGGCGTTCTGCGCGGCCGTCCACTCGTCCAGGAGGGCGTACGCCTGCTCGGCCAGCGACGGCCCGGACGGGCCCGCGTCCTCGACCGCCGCCACGGGCGCCGGCGCGTCCGCCGGCTTTCTTTTCGTTTGCATGCTCAGCGCGGCGACGATGCTGGCCGTCGCGATCGCCAGGCCGCCGGCGACCGTCCACACCGCGCGCGCTGACCGTGGGGCGCCGGGGTGCAAGAACTTCAGTGCGGCCGCCGCCGACGCGGGCCGCTTGTGCCAGTCCTCCTTCGTGAGCAGCGGCAGCAGCGCCGCGAGCGGACGCTCCGGCTGCGCGCCGGCCAGCGCTTCGCCGAGCAGGCGTCCCAGCGCGTACAGATCGCTCTGCGGGATCGCCTCGCCCCGCGTCTGCTCGGGTGCCATGTAGCCGGGCGTCCCCACCACCGTAGGTTCGGGATCCTGCTGCTCGGCCGCGTGCAGCCGGCGCGCGGCGCCGAAGTCGACCAGGTGCGCGCTGCCGTCGCCGGCGATCACGATGTTGTCCGGCTTGACGTCCCGGTGGACGACGTCGCGTCCGTGCAGGTAGTCGAGCACCTGCAGCAGCTCGTCGGCCAGGCGGGTCACCTCCGCCGGCGTCATGCGCGCGCCGCGCAGCTGCCGCGCCAGGCTGCGCCCCGCGACCAGCGTCTGGCAGTGCAACACGCGCGGGCCGACCTCGAAGTTGCCGCGCGCGCGTGGGATGCGCGGGTGCGAAAGGCTGCCCAGGATCTCGTCCTGGCGGCGAAAGCGGTCGTAGTCGCGCCAGTTCGGCAGCCCGCCCACGTCGAGGACCTTCACCGCCACGTCTTCCAGGCTGCCGTCGTCGCCGCGCAGCAGCCCCTTGAACATTCCCGCGCGACCGTCCTCGATCGGACCGATCAGCAACAGCCGCCCGTCTGCCCAGACGGCCGCGCCGCACGAGCGACAGGTGGGCGCGTCGGCGCCCGCGGGCTTGAAGCAGCCGGGGCAGGTGGCATCGCCTGGCAGGGACGTGGTCATGACTCCTCCTTTGCGTTCCGACGCGGCGCCGGTGGGCACGTCGCGCCCGCGCACGCGCAGCAGGAACCGGACCACGCCGCGCGTCCGCGGAGCGCGAGGACGCGCGCGGCGTTAGCGCCTCGTCAGTGGAGAGGCCGCGCTACGTTCTGCATATTCGAGGTCCGGGACCTCGAAGTCCGGCTAGTCGCTCCGCGCCGCAGGCGCGGTTTGCGACTATTGTTTTTTCTGGTAGCCGCGATCCCGCGCTTCGCGCGGGGGCGGCTAGTCGCTCCGCGCCGCAGGCGCGGTTTGCGACTATTGTTTTTTCTGGTAGCCGCGATCCCGCGCTTCGCGCGGGGGCGGCTAGTCGGTGCCGCCGTCGGCTGCGTCGGGATCGCCGTCGGTGCCGGCGTCGGGCGGATCGAACTCGATGCACTTTCCTTCGATCAGACAGACGTTCGGGACGCAGTAGGCGGCGATGTTCAGTGCGTTGCAGCAGGTGGTGTTGCTGCCGCAGAAACTCGCTCCGACGTCGTCGCACGGCGTGGTCGATCCGGTCGGCGCGAGCTGGAACAACGTACAGACGCACGGCACGTCGGAGAGCTGGACGCCCAGGTAGGCGTCGCAGGTGCAGCGCAGCGGCGCGGCGCATTCCATGCCGCACATCGAACACGGCTGGCCGATGCCCAGCTCGTTGGCGGGCGGCGGGCATCCGGGCGGCGCTTCGAGACCGACCTCGACGATGCCGGCGTCGCGCATGCCGCAGGCGGGCTTCTTCGCGGGCGACGAACACGCGCCCGCGAGCGAGGCCAGCACAGCAGCCAGTACAATCGCGCTTCGCAAGACCTTCCTTGATTAGACCATTCGCGGTCCGGAGCCCATCGAAAAATCAGTTGGACTAATTGAACGTGCGCGTCACGCGCAGCGTGAACGAGTGCGTCCCGACGTACTCGATCACGCCGAACAGCTCCTGCCCGCGTGTCAGGCCGAGGCGCGCGATCGCGTCGATGCGGATGTCGCCGACGTGGAACTGCAGAGCCGGCGCGACCCAGACCGCGCGGATGTCGTTGAACTTCTCGAAGTCGACGCCCGCGACGTGGTTGAGCTGGAAGGTCGTCGCCAGCTCGACCGAGGCGCCGAGGAACGACCAGGGCGCGAGCCCGACCGCGTAGTGCGCGTCGTACATGTAAATCGTCGGAACGGTGATGTGCTCGGTGTCGAAGTCGGCGTCGGGGCCGAGCATCACGATGGCGCCTTGGTTGATCACGTACGTGAACGGGCCGATTGCGCCGCCCACGATCAGCGTTGGCTCGATGTGAAAGTAGTAGGGGATGACGAAGTCCGCGGTGGTGCCGTCCCGGAGGTGGAACTCGAACCGCGTCGTGTGCGTGGGGAACCGGCCGCGCACGCCCAGGCCGCCGATCAGTCCCGGGCCGTCGGTGACGCGCCCGGTGAGGACCGCGCCCAGCGTCAGATCGCCGAGCGACGGCTTGGTCTGATGCTTGTCTTCAGCGAACGGCTCCTGATTCAGGATCGACGTGACGTCGATGGTCGTGAGGTGGAACGGCAGCTGGGCGTCCAGCAGCAGCCGCCGCCAGCGCCAGCCGCCGGCCAGGGCGAGGCGATAGTTGCGGGCCGTGCCCGCGATGTAGGGCAGCGCGGTCAGGTCGTTGGCGATCGCAAACGAGCCGTCCGCGAAGAGGTACGTCGGCGCCTCGGGCAGCCGGATCGCGGGGCCGTCGACCGGCGGTGGGAAGTAGGCGACGGCGTCGCCTACGGCCGGCGCGTCTTCAGAAGCAGGAGCGGCGTTTTCGGGCGCCGGTTTTCGTGACCGCGGGGCTTCGGGCGCGGCGGTTTCCGGATAATCGGGTGGCGCGTCCTCGTCGCCGGCGCGCGCGAGGGTCGCGTGGGCCAAGGTCAACGTGAGGATCAGCGGGACGGCGGAGAGCGCGAGCTTTCCCGACAACGGTCTGGCAAACGTGTACCGCAAAGCGGCTCGGGGTCGCAAGTACGGGTTCCCACTGGACAAAAATCGGTTTGCCGCAAAATCGAAAAGCTGCAACAGTCAACACATGAGCTTGCTTAAGCACCTAGTCTTGCCAGTGGGCTTCGTTTTGATCTCGGCCGGCGTCGCGGATGCACGCGTCATGCAGCCGAGCGGTGAGGTGATGCCCGTCCCGACCCCCGCCGGGGAGACCAGCATCGCCACGTCCCGAGGATTTGCAGCGGACGCCCTGACGCTCGCCGGCTTGTTCAAGTATCACATGGTCAACGGCGTGGCCGGCGGCGACATGTCGATGGATCCCGTCCGCGACGCGCAGATCACTCCCGGGACGTTCTCGCCCCAGTGCGGCCTGACGGGCACGATCGTCATGCACGGCGGCGGCTGCAAGAACGAGCTCGGCTGGTACAACGCGACCGAGAATCCGTCGACGAAGCCGACCGACGCCCAGATCTACACACTGGTCCCGTCGAACCTCCAGGCTGCGCCGCCCAACGGCCTCATGTGCGCAGACCAAGATTTCTGCCCGATGGCGACGATGACGACCACGCAAGCGCCGCAGCACAGCTGGGTGGAGTACGACTTCGCCCAGAACATCCGCACCAGCCCCAATTACAAGGGCGGCCTGATCGGCCTCGCGCTGAAGGGCGTTGCGGGCAGCCAGTGTCCGCAGACGAAGTACTCGCAGGCCGACCTCAACGACAAGAATTCGGCGGGCATGCCGTGGGTGACGACCTTGATCTACCAGTCGGTCGCGGACCCGCAGGCCTATTACATCGCGTTCGAGGACCTGCCGACCTGCGCGATGAGCTGGAAGGGCTGCAACTCCCAGAACGATGGCGACTTCAACGACTTCGTCTTCTACATCACCGGCCTCTCCTGCAACCTGGGCGGCGATCCCTGCACGGTCCCGAACCAGATGGGGATCTGCGCGGGCGGGATCACCGAGTGCGCGGCCGGCGGAATGACGACGCAGTGCCGGCAGGCCGTCAAGCCGCAGCCGGAGAAGTGCGACAACCAGGACAACGACTGCAACGGCATGGTCGACGAAGGCGACGGCCTGTGCGCGCCGAACGAAGTTTGCTCGCAGGGCGTCTGCCGGCATGCCTGCGACGACAGCGAATTCCCGTGTGTCGGTTTGACGTGCGACAAGACCGACGGCCTGTGCAAGGACAAGGACTGCATCGGCAAGACGTGCAACGCGGGGCAGGTCTGCCAGCGCGGCACCTGCGTCGGCGGCTGCGACGGCGTCAAGTGCCCGCACGGTCAGTCCTGCCGGCTCGGCGTGTGCGTCGCGGCCTGCGACGGCATCACCTGCCCCACGGACCGCGTCTGCGAGAACGGCGCCTGCCAGCCGCCGTGCAACAACAAGTGCCGCAGCTGCAAGGCGGGCACGAGCTGCAACATGACGAGCGGCGTTTGCCTGGAGACCGGCTGCGAGAACAAGAATTGTCCGGCCGGCCAGGTGTGCGTCGGCGGCAGCTGCCAGGACGCTTGCACGGACGTCGTCTGCCCAGGCGGGCAAGAATGCATGATGGGCGCCTGCACGCCGGTCGCGCAGCCCGATCCCGGGACAGGCGCGGGCGGCGGCGGCGGGTTCGTGATCCTGGGGACCGGCGGTCAGGGCGGGAACGGCAGCGGCGGCAGCGGCGGCAATACCGCCGTCGTCGGGACCGCGGGCAACAACGGCACCGCCGGCGGCGGCGGAACGAGCCCGCAACGTGGAAACATCTCGACGTGCGCGTGCGACACGGCGCGCGGGCCGGGCGCGGGCAGCGTGGCGCTGCTGCTGGCCGGGCTGGCCATCGCGGCGGGCCGGCGTCGCGCAGCCGCGCGCGCGCGACGAAGGTAATCACGACCGGGCGGCGCGCGTTGACGAAGACCGCCGCTCGCATCTCGCTGCTGCTGTTTCTGGTCACGCCCGCGCTCGCCCGCGCGCAGTCCGCGGCCGCCGATGTCCCGCCGCCCGCCGCGCCCGAGATCCGCTACTCGCTGGCGGTCGACGCGACGATCACGGGCGGTGCGATCGCGTTCTGGATCGGGAGCGAAGCGTTCAAGAGCCACCTGGCGCCGTCGACCTGCCGCTGGTGCGATCCGCCGGGTTTCGACAGCAGCGTGCGTGACGCGCTGAAGTGGGACGACACCGAGGCGGCCAACGTGATCAGCTACGTGGTTCCGCTGGGGGTCGAAACGCTGTCCATGTTCGGGCTGCAGGCGTACGCCGCGCGCGATCACGGGACGCCCGATGCCGCCTGGGTCGACGTCCTGCTGATCTCCGAGTCGACGGCGGTCGCGCTGGCCATGAACCAGGCGGTGAAGTTCGTCGTCGGGCGCGAACGCCCGTTCGTACACGCGCTTCCCGAATCCGAGAAGGCGCACACAGCGCATCCATCCGACAACAACGTGTCGTTCTATTCGGGCCACTCGACGTTCGCGTTCGCGATGGCGGCGTCGGCGGGCACCATCGCGTCGATGCGCCGCTACCGCCTGGCGCCGTCGATCTGGGCCACCGGGATGGCGCTGGCGGTGGCCAGCGCGTACCTGCGCATCGCCGCCGATCGCCACTACGCCAGCGACGTGGCGGTCGGCGCGATCCTGGGATCGGCGACCGGCATCGCGGTGCCGCGCCTGCTTCACGGTCCGCGCTGCGTGATGGTCGCGCCCGCGCCGCTCGCCGACGGCGGTCTCATGCTGGCCGCCCGCGGCAACTTCTAGACGAATTTTTCTGACGATGAGATCGGGAGGAAATCAGTTTTTTGAGCGGCGACGATGTCGGCGCGCGCGAGGTTGCGAGCGTGCCGCGTGGCCCGGTTATTGCCCTGCGCCTCCGCCCGCAATGCAACGGATCTCGGTGCTGGCCCTGTTCGCGATCGCCGGATGCTACGAGCAGACCAGCAACCACGCCGTCCCGGTAGCGGTCGTGAACGACGCTTGCGGTGCCAGCGCCAGCCAGGAAGCGTGCGCGGCCGCCGCCGGCTGCGAATGGCGCGCTGTGAAATCCGACTGCGCGGCGGGCGCGACCTGTCCCGCCGGCGCTTGCGTCACGCCCGATCCGTGCGCCGCGCTGACCGATGAGACCGCGTGCGTGGCCGACGCGGGGTGCGCCTGGGCGGGGCTGAGGGTCGCGTCGTCGGTCGATCTCTGTCCCGTCGGGCAAACCTGCGACGGCGGCGGTTACTGCCACACGCGCGACGCTTCCGGGGGCGGCTGCACCTGCGTGCAGCCGATCGTCTGTCCGGAGAACGCCGACTGCCCCGCCGTCCAGTGCGACTGCTCGAAACCCGCGACCGGTAACAGCGGCGGCGCCGGGACCTGCACCTGTGATTGTCCCGTGTGCGCGCCCGGCCAGGCCTGTGCGCCCTGCACCTGCGATTGCAGCGGCAGCGGCGCCTGCGGCGGCGGCGTCACCGGCGCCGGGGTCACGGCCAGCGGAACCTGCACGTGCGCGTGCCCGTCCTGCCCGGCCGGCGCGAGCTGCGCGCCCTGCGACTGCGCCTGCGGCACCGGCAACGTGGGCGTCAGCAACGGCGCCTCGGGTGCGGGACCGCGCGACGCCGCCGCCGATCCGTGCGCGAGCCGCGGCGACGTCACCAGCTGCATGGCGGACAGCGCGAGCGCGTGCAACTGGATCGAGCTCGGCGTCGTGTGTGTCACGACGCCCTGTCCGAGCGGGTCGTGCGTCCAGATGCGCCCGGTTCCCGGCGGCAATTGTGGATGCGCGTGCCCGGCCTGCGCCGCGGGGCAGAGCTGCGCGCCCTGCGCCTGCGAATGCTGTGGCCCGACGAGGGCCCCCGTTCCCACCCCCGCGTAGTCAAGGGCCCTTCACAAGGTTCGCGTTCCGCTCACCTGGGCTATTCTGCGCCGGGTATGGGCTTCCCCCCGGCTCTGCTGGTGATGCTCGTCGTCGGTGCGGGCGACGCACCGGGCGGAGCGCCGGCTGGCCCGGAGGTGATCCCGCTGAACCCGCCCGCGGCGCCGGCCTCCGACGATCTGCCGATGGCGATCGCGTGGAAGGCGCCCGACGAATGCCCCGGCATCGACGAATTGAAGGCCGAGATCCGTCGCGTCGCCGGGAGCGTGCCGACACCGCCCGAGCCGCTGTCGGCCGACGTGACGGTCCGCCGCGTGACCGGATCGGGCTGGCTGCTCACGCTGGCGACCCGCGCGGGCACGCGAACCGGCGAGCGCAGGCTCTCCGGCTCCGACTGCGCCGAGTTGATGCACGCGGCGGCGCTGGTGCTCGCGTTGATGATCAACCCGGAGGCGTCGTTCATCGCCGAGCCGCCGCCGCCGCCGCCGCCGCCACCGCCGCCGCCGCCGCC
>Ga0070673_100001297_pt1 | contig 14563 bp, 13 predicted proteins | sample KBSM23metaG_FD_65342 | JGI IMG/M metagenome (GOLD analysis project Ga0070673, IMG submission 65342) | Miscanthus rhizosphere microbial communities from Kellogg Biological Station, Michigan, USA - KBS M2-3 metaG | ecosystem: Host-associated > Plants > Roots > Rhizosphere > Soil ... | reverse complement strand
TGCGTGAACTCGTAGAGCGGGATCGTTCCTTCTGACTTGTAGCCGATGTCGACGACGACGTGGTCCTTGCCGACGTGAATCACGCGGCCTTTGACGATGTCGCCTTCCTTGACGTCTTCGTGCTTGAGAGACTCTTCGAACAGTGCCGCGAAGCTCTCCTCCTGGTTGTTGTCGTGGGTTGCCATCGAAACCATTCGTTAATCCTCTGCCTTTCGACCCTCGCGTTCGCTGTGCGAACTGTCGGGCGCCTTGCTGGGTCCCGCGACTCGCGCGGGGGTTCGGGTTGTCATGACGCCGGGCCTCGAACCATTCGGGGCTGGCGCTACTGGAAGGTGCGGAAGCTAGCCGCGGCTGAAGGGAAAGTCAATCGGGGCCACATGTTACGCTCGCCGGGTGTCGGAGCTGGCCCTGGTCGTCGTCGGGGTCATAGACGGGCGCCGTCGAGGCGGGCGAACGTGTCGCAGTCGGCCATGCGGCCCGAGGCCATGCCGGACTTGAACCATTGCACGCGTTGCGCGGAGGATCCGTGCGTGAACGACTCGGGCACGACGCGGCCCCTCGCCTCGCGTTGCAAGCGGTCGTCGCCGATCGCGCTGGCGCCGCGCAGGCCCTCCTCGGCGTCGCCGGGTTCAATCACCTGGCCCGAATGGTTGGCGTGGTAGGCCCAGACGCCCGCGAAGCAGTCGGCCTGCAACTCGGTCGCGACGGAGACCTGGTTGGACTGCGCGGGCGGCAGGCGCGACCGCTGGTCGCGGACCATGTCGGAGATCCCGAGCAGGTTCTGGACGTGGTGTCCGATCTCGTGGGCGATGACGTAGGCCTGCGCGAAGTCGCCGGGCGCGCCGAAGCGCTGATCCAGCTCGCGGAAGAAGCTGAGGTCCAGGTAGACGCGGGAGTCGAGCGGACAGTAGAACGGGCCCACGGCGGCGCCGGTGATGCCGCAGGCCGATTGCACCGCCTCCGTGAACAGCACGAGCCTGGGCGGTTCGTAAGGGCGGCGCACTTGCCGCGGAAAGACGTCCGTCCACACGTCCTCGGTGCTCCCCACCACGACCTTCACGAACTCGGCCGCCTCGTTCTCGGCGGCGCTGGGGACGCGTCCCGATTCGGTCTCGGTGACCTCGCCGCCGCCTCGCAGGGAGCGCACGACGCTTTGCGGGGCGCCCAGCAGCGCCGCGATCAGCGCGACGACGACGCCGGCGCCGCCGATCGCGCCGCCCCGGCCGAGCGAGATGCCGCGCCGGTCGAGGACGTTGTCGCTCCGCCTACCGGATTGCCACCGCATCCTCGGTAAAAGCTAAGGCCCTGCCTCTATACTGGGCGTCGGTGGCGTCATGAAAACCGTCCTGCCCCTCGTGGTGGTTCTGCTGCTTCCGGTCGTGGCGCTGGCGGCGGATAAGCCCAAGGGCAAGACGAAGGCGGGACCGAAGAAGCTGAAGCCGGGCGCTGTGGACGTGACGATGCCGTTTCCGCCCTCGGTGCTGACCGGCGACGGCGAGCTGATCTGCAACATCAGCGACAAGGAGAACGGTCACCAGAAGCTGACCATCACCTATGGCGGCGGCCTGGAGTTCGACGTGGCGGTCAGCCCGATCGTCGACGGGCGTGTGACGGCGGCGGGCCCCGAGAAAGGCGGGTCGTACAGGTTCACGTCGCACCTCGCGAAGCCCGCCACCGCGAAGCTGCCCGGCGCCGGAACGTTCGTTCTCGACGAGCTGGAGACGAAAGTCGCCGTCGAGATGACGCGCTACCAGCAGCCGAAGGGCAAGGGAACCGAGCTGTCGTTCACGTCAGCCGACATGAAGGAGCGCGGGATCTACGTCGAGTTCGCGGGCCGCGGCCACGCGACGAACGGGGAGCAGTACGCGTTCCGGGTCAACCTGGGGCCGCCCAGCAAAGGGCGCGGCAGGGTGAAGCCGGGCACGGACGATTACGACTCGAACGTGGTCACCAAGGCGGTCTTCATCGAGGCGCCCGTCACCACCGTGGTGGTCACGACGAGCGTCGAGAAAATTGCGCCCTAACCGGTTAGTCGCTAGCCGCCCCCGCGCGGAGCGCGGGCTCGCGGCTACCTGAAAAAACGTAGTCGCACACCGCGCCTGCGGCGCGGAGCGACTAGGCGACTGATTCGGCGACGCGGCCGAACCGACGCTCGCGCCGCGCGTAGTCGGCGAGCGCCGCCTCGAGGTGCTCGCGCCCGAAGTCGGGCCACATCACGTCGGTGAAGTACAGCTCGGCGTAGGCGGCCTCCCAGAGCAGGAAGTTCGACAGCCGCTGCTCGCCCGACGTGCGGATCACCAGGTCCGGCGGCGGCAGCGCGCGCGTGTCCAGCGCCCGCGTCAGCTGCGCCTCGCCGATCGCCTCGGGGTTCACGCGCCCGTCGACGGCCGCGCGCGCCAGCCGCTGGGCGGCCCGGATGATCGACTCGCGCCCGCCATACGAGAGCGCGAGGCACAGCGTCATGCCGCGGTTCGCGCGGGTCGCTTCGGCGAGCGCCGCCAGGGGCCCGCGCACGAAGACCGGCAGGCGCGTCTCGTCGCCGATGGTCGTCAGGCGGATGCCGCGCGCGTTCAGCTCGGCGCGCTCCTGTAGGACGAAGCGCAGCAAGAGCTGCATCAGCTCGGCGACCTCGCCGGCCGGGCGCTCCCAGTTCTGCGCAGAGAACGCGTACAGGGTGAGGTGGCGGATGCCGATCTCCCGCGCCGCGCGCACGACGCGCCGCACGGCCTCGGCCCCCTCCCGGTGTCCGTCGGCCCGGGCGCCGCCGCGCGCGGCGGCCCAGCGGCCGTTGCCGTCCATGATGATTGCCACGTGGTCGGGAAGTGGGTTCAAGCGTCCTCCTCCCATCAGAAAACACCGTCCCGCCGACCCTCCCGGCCGCGATCCCGCTGAACGGTCGCGGTACGGGGTCGAACCGTCGCGCGCCGGGGTGACCGGGGACGGTGATACGCGCATGATAAGGGCAGCCAGCAGCTCATGCGCAAGCCGTCGCCCAGCCCGTCCGAGCCGTCGATCATCCGGAGCACCCTGCGGAAGTTGCTGCACCCGCGGCGGCTGGTCCCGATCGTGCTGCTGGCGTCGTCGCTGGTGGTGGCGCAGGCGAACTACAGCAGCGACCCCTTCGCCATCCCGCTGGGCATCGCGATGTGCGTGGCGTTCGTCATCGCGGCGCCGCTGTCGTGGCGGGTGCTTTTCCCCGACCGCTTCAACCTTCGTCACGGCGGCATCCGCCTGATCCTGTACGCAACGATCGCCGTGGGCGCCGTCCTGTCGATCGGCGTCGTCGTACCGAAGGTGTTTCAGGTGGGGGACACGTTGCTGACGGCGCGGCCGGGCCTGGGTGTGTGCCTGGCGTTGTTCCTGGTCGGTGGCTGGGGCCTCGGCCGCGACATGTGGCTGGAGAACGAGCTCGCGCGCGCAGAGGCCCGCGCGACGTTGCTGGCGCGCGAGGCGGAGGGCGCGCAGCTGCTCGCGCTCCGGTCTCACCTGGACCCTCACTTCCTGTTCAACACGCTGAACGCGATCGCCGAGTGGTGCCGCGAGGACGGCGAGACCGCCGAACGCGCCGTCATGCGCCTGTCCGCGATGCTTCGTACCGTGCTGGCGGGCGTGCGCGCGTCGACCTGGTCGCTGGCCGAGGAGTTCGCCCTGCTCGACACGCTGTTCGAGCTGCATCGGTTGCGCGATCCCGACCGCGTGCGTGTCACGCGCCGGCTGCCCGAGCCGCTGCCCGAGGTCGCGGTCCCGCCGATGCTGCTGCTGCCGCTGGCGGAGAACGCGGTCAAGCACGGCCCTGCCGCCGGGCACGCCGGCGAGATCATCCTGGCCGCGCGCACCACCCCGGACGAACGTCTGGTCGTCTCGATCGAGAACCCGGGCGCGTACCGCGGACGGCGGTCGGGCGGTAGCGGCATCGAAATCGTCGAGCGGCGGCTGGCACTCGCATATGATGATCGCGCGGTGCTGACCATCGCGGCTGTGGGCGAAACGACGCGCGCGGAGGTGACGTTGCCGATGGCGGCGCAACCGGCGAGGTCGCCGACGTGACGGCCGAGGGCGGCGAACCGCTGCGCGTTCTCATCGCCGACGACGAGGCGATCGCGCGCAAGCGTCTGGCGCGCTTGCTGGCGGCGATGCCGGACGTCACGCTGGTCGGCGAGTGCGCGGACGCGCACGAGGTGCTGGAACGCGTGCGCGCGGGCGGCGTCGACGTCGTGCTGCTCGACGTCCAGATGCCGGAGCTGTCGGGTATCGAGGCGCTGCAGCTGTTCCCCGCCGACGGTCCCCTGGTCGTCTTCTGCACGGCGCACACCGCGCACGCGATCGCTGCGTTCGACGTGGGCGCGATCGATTACCTGCTGAAGCCGATCGAGGCGGCCCGCCTGCGCAAGGCGCTGGATCGCGCGCGCGATCGAGACGCGCGCCGGCGCTACTCCGACGAGCTGGCGCGGTTCAAGACCCGCGGCGCCAATGACGGCGACAAGCCGCTGGATCGGCTGGCATTGCCCACGCGCCAGGGCATCGTGCTGCTGGATCCGCTGGATGTGTCGCACGCCGAGCTGGATGGCGAGCTGGTCACCGTGCACACCGCCGACGCGCAGTACCTGTCTGCGCTGTCGCTGCAGGAACTGGAGACGCGCCTACCCGGCGAGCGCTTCGCGCGCGTGCACCGGCGCGCGATCGTCAACCTCGAGCACGTCGTGCGCCTGGAGCCGAACGAGGTCGGCGGCTACACCGCGCGCACGCGCAACGGCAGCGCCGTCGAGATCTCCCGCCAGGCCGCCCGCGACCTCCGCAAGCGCCTCGGCCTCCGCTAGCGCGAGCGCTCCATCACCACATCCGCCATCCGGTTGACGACGGCGTCGGGATCGAGGGCGCTGGAGTCGATCTCGATGGCGTCATCGGCCTTGCGCAGCGGCGCAGTCGCCCGCGTGGAATCGCGGGTGTCGCGCGCGATGATCTCGGCCTTGGTCTGTGCCGCGTCGACCGGCTTGCCGGCGGCGGTCAACTCGGCGACGCGACGGCGGGCGCGCTCATCGGTGTGGGCGGTCAGGAAGAACTTCGCTTCGGCGTCGGGGAACACGACCGTCCCGATGTCGCGTCCTTCCACCACCACGCCGCCCGCCGCGCCGATGCGGCGCTGCAGTCCGAGCAGCGCCGCCCGCACCTCGGGCAGCGCCGACACGCGCGACGCGCCGTCGGACATGTCGGGCGTGCGGATCGCGGCCGTCACGTCCTGACCGTTCAGGGTCACGTGGTTGAGCGCGCCCTCGAGCCGGAACGAGATGTCGATCCCGTCGGCCAGCGCCGCCACGCCGGGACCGTTATCCCAGGCGACCCCGCGCTCGCGCGCACGCAGCGCCATCGATCGATAGATCGCCCCGGTGTCGAGCAACGCGTAGCCCAGCCGCGCTGCCAGCAGCCGCGCCGCGGTCGACTTCCCTGCCCCCGCGGGCCCGTCGATGGCGACGATCAGCCCGCGTTCTCGGCCAGCCATGACCGAAAACTAGCGGACTAGCCGCTCTTGCGGAAGCGCGACGGATACGGCTCGCCGAATTCCTTGTCGGGATGCAGCGACTTGGCGCGGGTGATCAGCGCGTCTTCGGTCTCGACGTGGTTCGGATCGGGCAGGCAGCACTCCACCGGGCAGACGGCCTGGCAGGCCTCGTGATCGTGAAAGCCGACGCACTCGGTGCACAGCTTCGGGTCGATGACGTAGATGTCCTCGCCTTCGCTGATCGCTTCGTTCGGGCATTCGGGCTCGCAGGCGCCGCAGTTGATGCATTCCTCGGTGATGTACGTTGCCATCTATTTCCTGTTGAGGGTCTAGAGCGTCAACGCGGCCGTGTCAAGCAGACGGCGGGGTTTCGGCCGCTGTTTCCGTGACGATACGCGCCTTGCCGATGCGCGCCGGGCCCCCACGCAGGTTGACGGCGACCAGGCGGGACACGCCCGGCTCTTCCATGGTGATGCCGCACAGCCGATCGGCGATCTCCATCGTCCGCCGGTTGTGCGTGATCAGGATGAACTGGGACCGGTCGGTCATCTCGCGAACCACCTGGTTGAAGCGGCCGACGTTGGCTTCGTCGAGCGGCGCGTCCACCTCGTCCAGCACGCAGAACGGCGACGGCTTGACCAGGAAGATGGCGAACAGCAGCGACACCGCGGTCAGCGCCTTCTCGCCGCCCGACAGCAACTCGATGTTCTGGCTGACCTTCTTGCCCGGCGGGTTGGCGACGATCTCGATGCCCGTCTCGAGCATGTCGCTCTCGTCGGTCAGCACCAGGCTGGCGCGGCCGCCCCCGAACATGCGCGGGAACACCGCCTCGAACTGGGCGTTGACCGCGTCGAACGTCTCCCGGAACCGCCGGCGCGAGGTACGGTTGATGCGTTCGATCGCCGTCTCGAGCTCGCCGATCGCCGATTCGAGGTCCGCCTTCTGCGTGGTGAGGAAGTCGTAGCGCTTCTGCAGCTCTTCCGACTCCTCGATCGCGGTCAGGTTGATCTCGCCCATGCGTTCGATCAGGCCGCGCAGCTCGCTGGCCCGCTTTTCCTCCTCGCCGCCGAACAGCGTCCGCAGGTGGTAATCGTGGACGACGTCGCCCAGCGCCACGTCGCGATAGCGATCCGCGACGTGCTCTTCGAGCGAGGTCCGCCGCAACACGACCTCCTGGCAGCGCATTTCCAGCTTCGACACCGTCTGCGCCAGTCGCGCCACCTCGGTGCGCGTCGACCGCAGCAGCGCCTCGCGCTCGGCGAGCCGCGCCTGCCGCTCCTCCAGCGCGCCCTGCCGTTCGCCGTGGGCCCGCGCCCGCGCCTCGGCCTCCGCCTGCCACAGCGCCGCCTCGTCGCGCAGGCGCACTGCGTCCGCGCGCAGCGTGGTCGCGCGCGCCTCGTCCTCGGCCAGCGTCGCCTCGATGCGGGCCGCCCGCGCTTCCTCTTCCGTGCGGTCGGAGCGCAGCCGTTCGAGCGTCTGCCGCGCGTTCTGGCGGCGTTCCTCGGCTTGCGTCGCCGCCACCTTCAGCGTCGTCAGCTCGCCGACCGCCACGTCGACCTCGTCGCTCAGCGACGCGGTCCGCCCGCGCAACTCGACCGCGCGGGCTTCGCCTTCGTCCGCGCCCCGGGTGTCGTCCTCCAGCCCCGCCACCGCTTCGACCAGGCGCTGCTCGTTCTCCTCGGCGGATCGCGCCAGGTCGGCGCGCTGGCCGGCCAGCAGCTCGCGCCGCGATTCGCACGCCGTGCCCTCCTGCACCACCCGGTCGAGATCCTTCTGCAGACCGAACAGCGACATCTCGTCGGCGCGCAGCGCGGCGGACGCCTCGTCGAGCGCGCGCGTCAGGTCGGCGGCGACCTGCTTGCGTTCGATCTGTCGAGACAGCGCCGCCTGAAGATCGGCGTCCAGCCGCGCCATCACCTCTTCCAGCTCGCGGATCTCGCGCTTCTGTTCCAGCACGCCGGTGACCGCCGACTCGCGCGAGCCGCCCGTCACGACGCCCTTGGGGTCGATCACCTCGCCGTCCAGCGTGACGATCGTCTTCGTCGTGTGCGTCTCGCGCCACAAGCTCAGCGCGCGCTCCAGATCCTCGACGACCAGCACGTCGCCCAGCAGATACGCGGCGACCTCGTCGTACTGGCGATCGTAGCCGATCAGCTCGAGCATCGGCCCGCGCACGCCGTCGCCCTTCGGCCAGGCGGCGGCGATCGCGTCGCTGTCGACGACGGGGACGAAGGTCGGCTCCGCCGACGTCTCGGACGCCAGGCCGGCGCTCGCGTCATAGAGGACCTCGCCGCGCGGGGCCTGCGCGTGCGCGCGGAGGGCGCGCGGGATGAACGACGACCGTCCCTCGCGCGTCCGCTTGAGGAACTGGATCGCTTCGACGCCCGCCTCGTGCGAGTCGACGATGACGTTGCCCAGGCGCTCGCCCAGCACCGCCTCGACCGCCGTCTCCAGTTCCTGTGGCGGCCGCACGATGTCAGCGACCACCGCCTTGATGCCGTCGCCACCCCCCGCCGCGCGGTGCTCCTGCATGATCGCGCGGACGCCCTTCTGGAAGCGCTCGTAGCGGTCCTGGATCTCCGTCAGCGACCCCAGCCGCGACCGCCGCCGGTGCGCTTCCTCGCGCAGCGTCTCCAGCTCCAGCTCGCCGCGCGAGATCTCGCCGCGCACCGCCGCCAGGCGCGTTTCGTTCTCGCTGGCGCGCACGCGCGCGGCGTCGACGCGCGCGTTCAGGTCGTCGATGCCGTCGCGCAGGCGCCGCTCGTCGCCGACCAGGACCTCCAGCCGTTCGCCGGCCGTGGCCTCCTCGGCGGCGATGCCGGCCACCCGACCGGCCAGATCGTCGCGGCGCTGCATCGCGCCCGCCCGCTCCGCCTCGCGCCGAGCGATGCTCGCCCGCGCCGCCGCGATCGCGGCCTGCGCCGCTTCCAGCTCCTGGCGCGCTGCCGCCAGCGCCGCGCGCCGTTCATCCTGTACGCGGGCCTGCGCCTCGTACTCGCGCTCGCTGGCGTCCGCCGCCCCGTCAATCTCCGTCAGCCGCGCCGCGATCTCCTCGATGTCGCGCGCCTGGATCGCCGCCCGCGCGCGCAGCTCCGTGATCTCCTTGCGGCCCGACTCGACACGGTTCGACAGGTCGACCGCTTCCGCGTCGTGATGGTCGGCGCGCTGCATGCCCAGCTGCGCCTTGTTCGAGAGCGCGTAGAGATCGTCCTTCGCCGCCGCCAGCTCCGTGACCTCCTCGGTCACCGCCAGACGTTCGGCGTCGGCGCCCGCCTCGCCCGTCTCCAGCGTGGCGCTCTCGGTCTGGTGGCTCTCGCGCACCATCGTCAGCTCCTCGATCAGCGACTTCTCCTCGGCCAGGTGGCCGAGATAGCGCTGCGCCGACGACCACAGATCCAGGTCCTTCAGCTCGGACTTGTATCGTTTGTAGCGCTCGGCCTTCTGCGCCTGCAGCCGCAGCGAACGCAGCCGCCCGTCGATCTCGCCGATGATGTCGGAGACGCGCAGCAGGTGCTGGCGCGTCGAATCGATGCGCCGCTCGGCGGCCTTCTTCTTCGACTTGTAGCGGGTGATGCCGGCCGCCTCATCGATCAGGCCGCGCCGATCTTCGGGACGCGACGACACGATGAATCCGATCCGACCCTGCTCGATGATCGCGTACGCCTTCGAGCCGACGCCGGTGCCGAGGAAGAACTCGACGACGTCGCGCAGGCGCGACGGCACGCCGTTCAGCAGGTATTCGCTGCTGCCGTCGCGATACAGACGGCGCGTCACCATGATCTCCTCGGGCGCCGCCGCGCCCCACGGGACGCCGCCGGGCGCCACGCCCGACTCGAGCCCGCTGGCGTCGAACGTCAGCGACACTTCGGCGAGGCCCGCCGGTCCGCGACTCTCCGACCCGGCGAAGATCACGTCCTCCATCGCGCGGCCGCGCAGATGCTTGGCCGACTGCTCGCCCATGACCCAGCGGATCGCGTCGACGATGTTCGACTTTCCGCAGCCGTTGGGTCCGACGATCGACGTGATCGGATCGGGAAATGAGATCGTCGTTTTGTCGACGAAGGACTTGAACCCACAAATCTCGATGCGCTTGATCTTCAACCGCGCCTCCTAACGGTGCCGAAGCAGGTGGTGGACAACAGGCGAGTGGCGTGACGGTACGTCAGATGTATGGTCACTGCGGCGCTCTCTTGTAGCACCTCGACGAGCACGGTGTAAACAGTCGCGCACTCATGGACCACACGCAAATTCCACGACATCACCGTCGACGGGGTTGCGGGACGGTCATCGATGAGCACCTACGTTTGGTGATAAGGTCCCACCCGGCATGGACCCGACGAGCGCTCCGGTAAACCCTGCGGAGCTGTACGAGCTGCTCGGGATCGTCGGGGGCGTCATCGTCAGCGGCCTGCTCGGTTTCGTGGTGGTTCGGCGGGCCCGGGCCGCCCGCCAGCGGATGATCGACGCGGTCGGCGAGGCCCCTGCCCCGCGCCTGCGCGACCGGAAGAAGCCCGCCCTGGAGGCGGAGCCGGAAGAGGAGCCCGAAGAGGAGCCCGAAGAGGAGCCCGAAGAGAAGCCCGAAGAACCGGAGGAAGGGGCGGACCAGGCCGCGCCCGAACCCGAGGCCCAGGCCGCGCCGGCGCCCGCGGCGGCGCGCAAACCGGCGGAGCGTCCCCGCGAGACCGCGGTACCCGCGCCGGAGCCCACTCGCGCGCCTGCCCAGGTCATCCCCTTCCCCGCGCCCGCCCGCAAGGGGGCCGCGCTGCTGCCGGGCCTGCAGCGCACGCGCGGCGGCTTCATCGCGCGCCTGGGCGAGATCTTCGCGGGCAAGAAGCAGATCGACCCCTCGGTCGTCGACGAGATCGAGAAGGTGCTGCTGACCGCCGACATCGGCGTGCGCACCAGCCAGAAGCTGCTCGAGGAGATTCGCAGCTCGCTGTCCCGCAGCGAGCTGGGCGATCCGGACGCGGTGTGGGCGTTCCTTCGCCGCCGCGCCACCGAGATGCTTTCGCTGCCGGCGCCGCCGGTCGACTTCGGCGCCGCGCGCCCGTTCGTCCTCCTGATCATCGGCGTCAACGGCAGCGGCAAGACGACGACGATCGGCAAGCTGGCGGCCCGCCTGGCGGGCGATGGGAAGAAGGTCCTGCTCGCCGCGGGCGACACGTTTCGCGCCGCCGCCGTCGAGCAGCTGGACGTGTGGGCGAAGCGGACGTCGACGACGCTGGTGCGCGGCAAGGAAAACGCCGACCCGTCGTCGGTGATCTTCGACGGCGTCAAGCGCGCCGCCACGGAATCGTTCGACGTCGCGATCTGCGACACCGCCGGCCGCCTGCACACCAAGACGGATCTGATGCAGGAGCTGCAGAAGGTCCGGCGCGTCGTCGGCAAGGCCAGCACCGGCGCGCCCCACGAGACCTGGCTGGTCATCGATGCCACCAGCGGACAGAACGCGATCGCGCAGGCGCAGATCTTCACGGAGGCGATGGCGGTGTCGGGGATCGTCCTGACCAAGCTGGACGGCACCGCCAAGGGCGGCGTCATCCTGGGCATCGCCGATCAGTTGAAGATTCCGGTGCGCTACATCGGCGTCGGCGAGAAGGTCGAGGACCTCCGTCCCTTCGATCCCGATGAATTCGTTGACGCACTTTTCGCGCCTCCCGAGAACTGAAGAAGGCGTATCGTGAGCCGCTCGGCGAAAGCAGCGGAACGTTTTTAATTGATTAGAAATTTTTCAGCATGCTATAGTGCGCGGAATCATCGGTTGGGTCGTAAGTCGTTGATATTTTTTGGGTTTTAGCCCCTTCGGAATTCCCACCCCCAGATAACGAGGGATCATGAAGCGACTGGCCATCAGCCTCTCCGTATGTGTCGCCCTGCTCGGCTGGACGGCGACAGGGCACGCGAAGCGGGGTGGCGGTAAAGCGGCGGCGCCGGCAGCGGACGAAAACGCCGGCGGCGAAGGGGGCGACAAGGCTGCGGGTGGCGAAGCAGCCCCCGCGAGCGAGAGCCTCGACACGACCAGCCCCGAAGGCGAGCCGGCGAAGATCGAAGAAGAGATCGGCGGCCCGAAGGCGCAGCGGCCGACCACCACGCTGAGCTGGCAGGACATCGTCGTCGTGCCGCGCAAGGCCTTCATCAAGAGCGGACGGCTCGAGCTCGCGCCGATCGCCGGCATCACGGTCAACGACAACCTGATTCGCCACTACATGTTCGCGGTCGACCTCAACTACTTCCTCACCGACGCGTTGTGGGTCGGTCTGCAGGGACAGTACTTCGTCAAGCAGCTGTCGACGCAGGCGGAGCTGGTCGGCCTTCAGTTCAACCGCATCTCGACGATGAACCGCTATCTCTACGGCGGTCAGTTCAACATGGGCTACGTCCCGGTGTACGGGAAGTTCGCCTGGTTCAACCGCTCGATCGTCCACTGGGAGATCTGGGCGTTGGGCGGCATCGGCGTGACGCTGACCGAGAACATCTCGCGCGACCCGGCCGACCAGGACAGCAAGGCGTTCAAGAACACGGCGCTGACGCCCAGCTTCGGCATCGGCAGCCGCTTCTTCCTCACGCAGTGGCTCACGGTCAACTTCGCGCTGCGCGACTACCTGATCATCGACAAGTACGAACCGCTGCCGATGGGCGGCGTGGCGTGCACCGACTCCGTGGACTGCAAGGCCAAGGCGCCCGGCGTCGTGGTGAACAACTTCGTCGCGTACGTGGGCGTGGGCATGTACCTGCCCACCAAGTTCTCCTACAAGACCCCCCGCTAACGGGCCCGACAAAAGGACATGCCGATGCTCTTGAACAAGCACCGTTTCGCACTCCTGGTCGCGCTCGCCACGGTGGCGGCGCCTCTCGCCGCGCAGGCACAGCGCAAGAGCCCGCTCGCGGACGCGCCCGCCATCCGCAAGCGCTTCGAGCTGCGCTCGTCCCGCATCGAGCTGGGCGCGGGCGCCGGCAGCACGATCAACCAGGACTACTTCCACACGGTCATGATCGGCGCGCGCCTCGCCTACCACATCACCGACTGGGTCTCGCTGGGGTTGTTCGGCAATTTCGGCGTCGCCCAGGTCAGTACGGGATTCCAGGGCCGGGTGATCGACTCCCTCGACCCTGCCGGAATGCGGATGACCAACGTCGACCGTGAACCCGACAAGACGGGCGCGGAGAACGCCTTGCAGCAGATCTCCAGCATCATGGGTGCGCAGCTGGAGTGGACGCCGTTCACCGGGAAGTACTCGCTGTTCGGGAAGCTGTTCTCGGCCTACGACTTCTACCTGGTCGCGCCCGGGATCGCGGCCGTCAACGTGAAGACCGCCGGAGCCGTGGCGCGCAGCTGCGATACGGCCGCGCCGCAGGACGAGACGAATCCCGACAAATACGTCTGCGCCGTGAAGGGAACGAAGCTGGGTGGCAAGCTCGGCGTCGGGTTCCACTCGTTCTTCGGACAGACCGTTGCGCTGGGCGTCGAGCTCTCCGACGTCATCGCCCAGCTCAACCCGTCGGGTCGCGACGTCAACGGCGACGGTCAGGCGGACAAGAACGACCTGTCCTGGACGCACACGCTGCTGCTCACCGGCAACCTCACCGTTTACTTCCCGAGCGCCAAGATCTCGCCGTAGGCGGAGCGCGGGGCGAGTAGGGAAGTAGGCGAGTAGGGAAGTAGGGAAGGAAGGACGCTCGTGCCGTCGCCCAAGAAGAAGGTCACGCTGTACTTCAGCTCCGGCATGCTGGACGAGACACAGCGCGAAGCGATCCGTCAGGACCGCTCGATCTCGTGGATCATCCAGGCCGCCTGGCGCATCGCGCGCGAAGAGGTCCAGCGCCAGCCCGGTTACGGCGGGCAGGCGGGCGCCGAGCCGTCCGGCGAGACGTCGGTCGTCAGCAAGAGACAGAGCGAATCGCTCTGACTGCCGGACGGCGTCTCGTACGCGATCCGCACGTGATCGTTCAGCACGCCGTCAATCGCGGGCGCGGTGTATGAGCCATCGGCCCCGGCGACGGTGATGACGCCGTTCTGCGTCCGCTCGTTGAGGATGTAGAAGTAGGCGGAGGCGGCGTTGCCCGAGGGCAAGCCGTGCGTCACCCAGACGGTCTTCTGCCCACCGGCGCCGTCGTCCACCAGCGCGCTGGTGAACGTCGCGCCCGGCGGCGGCACCGGGATGAAGGGCGCGTTGCACGCCCACAGCACCGTGAACAGGCCGAGCAGCCCGCCCAGCTTCAGGATCCGACGGCGCAACGCGTTCATGATCGGGAGTTCCTCGGGAACACTGCAACAGCAAGGCGCGCGCCGCCCCGCAGGCCCGCGATTGTCGCGGCCCGGGCGCCGTCCGTCGTCAACTCTGTTGGCGGTTTCCGCAACGTCGATTCGCCTCCAGCTAAACGCTGAAATTGTACCGTTTCAATTTCTTCTGCAGGCCGAAGCGGGACAGGCCCAGGATCTCGGCGGCCTTGGTCTGGTTGTTGGCGGCGCGGCCCAGCGCCTCGCGCAGCAGCGATCGTTCCAGCCGTTCGACGCGTGGCTTGAGCAGCAGGCTGTCTGGATCGTCCGGAGCCACGGCGCCGAGATCCCCGGCGGCCGCGACCTGCGGCGACAGGTCGGCGATGCCGATGCGATCGCCCGACAGCGCGTCGGCGCGCGTGATCTCGTTTTCCAGCTCGCGGACGTTGCCCGGCCAGCGGTAGGCGACGAGCCGGGCGAGCGCGGCCGGGTCCAGCGGCTTCGGCGCGGGACGTCCGGCGGCCGTCGCCACCCGGGCCAGGAAATGCTCGACCATCAGCGGGATGTCGTCGCGGCGGTCGCGCAGCGGCGGCAACGAGATCTGGGCGACGTTCAGCCGGAAGTACAGATCACGGCGGAACTTTCCCTCCTCGACCATGCGCGCGAGATCGCGGTTGGTCGCGGCCACGATGCGCACGTCGACCTTGCGCGTGCGTTCGCTGCCCACCCGGCGCAGCTCGCCCAGCTGCAGCACGCGCAGCAGCTTGCCCTGCATCCCGGGCGACATCTCGGCGACCTCGTCCAGGAACAGCGTGCCGCCGTCGGCGACCTCGAACAGCCCGCGCGTG
>Ga0070673_100001296_pt1 | contig 14566 bp, 13 predicted proteins | sample KBSM23metaG_FD_65342 | JGI IMG/M metagenome (GOLD analysis project Ga0070673, IMG submission 65342) | Miscanthus rhizosphere microbial communities from Kellogg Biological Station, Michigan, USA - KBS M2-3 metaG | ecosystem: Host-associated > Plants > Roots > Rhizosphere > Soil ... | reverse complement strand
CGCGAAGCTCGCGAAGAACGCGAAGGTCGCAAAGAACAATAGTTCGTTCTTCGCGCCTTCGTGATCTTCGCGCTCTTCGTGGTGACGTCTTATTGCGGGGCGGGGTTACTCGCGTTCGCGCCGTTGCCGTCGCGATTCGCGGCACCGCCGAAGATCCGCCGGCCGTCATCCGTCGTGATCGTGGCCTGGCCGACATTCGTCGACTCCGGGTTCTTCGCTTTCAGACCGGTCACGCTCACGTGCTCGCCGATCTTCAGCGTGTCCTTGCGCCAGCCCTGACGAAAGAGCGAGTTCGGGGGACCGCCTTCGACCTTGTAGACGATCGTCTTGCCGCCCTCTTTCGTTTCCACGTGCGTGTAGATGTGTGGATTGGCCCAGTCCACTTTCTTGATCACGCCGCTGAACTTGATCGGCTTGTTCAAGTCGAATTCCGCTGAGACCGAGTGGTGCGCGGCGACGGGCACCGCGACGGCCAGCGCGACAAGTAGGGCCCAAACCGTCCGTTTCATCATGTCCTCCAGTCCGGTTCCAGCCGGACACTTACGCATATATAAGATCAGTCAACGTTCTCGGGCCGCTTCCACGGCGTAATGGCGCCGGTGAAAAGATTCTCCAGGTTGTTCTCTTCGCAGGAGTATTCCATGAGCACGTCCGGCGCCTGTTTGATCCGCCATGTCCGGACGTTCATCCAGTCACGGGTGTACGCCTTCGGGTCGTGCACGGTCACCGTGTGCTCCATCGTATTCGAGTCGAGACGACGGAACGTGTTCGTCATCTTCAACTGTTTGCTGTGCGGATGCCCAGAGGTATCGAGCTTCGTGTAGCCGTTGAAATTCGACGTCTCGATGATCAGCGTATCGCCGTCCCAGCGGCCCTTTGAATAACCGTTCCAGGCCTCCGGAATATCAGCGGGCCACTTGAAGTCGTCGCGCAGCGGAACCCAGTGGTGCCAGGTGTTCTGCTCGAACAGGAACGCGAGCGCGTCCACCGTGTGAATGATCTGAACGCCATGCGGCGAGTTGATGTTGCGCGACATGCCGAACGGGAGGCAGCTCCCGGCGTAATCGCCGTTCTTGACCGGGTCGTATTCTTTCCATTCCTTCAAGCCCCAGTCGGTGTAGGGCAAATCGTACTCGCGCGGCCCGTTACCACCAGAGGCACGTGGCCTCGCGTCGGGCAACGGCTCTCCCTTGCGGGCAAACATCAGCGCCTCGCGCGTCATCGGATCGACGGCCCCACGGCCCATGTCGGGCGTGTACGGGTTGTTCCAGAGCCCGCTCAAATCCGGTTTTCCATTCGCCAGGCGTGGTATCGGACCGGCCGGCACTTGCGGCGCTCCTCGGCCAGCTCCACGACCACCGCCACGTGCCGGCGTCTGCTGCCCACCCTGCGCCGCTGGTGCGGCACCTTCTCCGCGCTGCGCCCCATCTCCTCGCTGCGCTATCGCAGCCGGCGCCCAGACAGCCGTCGCAAACACACCGAGCGCGACGATCACCGACTTCACGCGCATACCCATTCAGCTTTCCTCCGGCTGCGCCATTTTAGGGCAACTCCGCCTGCAAAGTTACAAAGTACACAAAGAACTACGTATACGAAGATTTTCGTATTGACAACTACGAAGACCGTCGTAGACAATCCCTCTCGATGACGCTCCGCCGAAAGCCAACGGACGCCGAACTGGCCATCCTGCGCGTGCTCTGGTTGCGCGGACCGAGCACGGTCCGCGACGTAGCCATCGAAATGGGGCGCGAAGGCTCGTACACCACTGTCCTCAAGCTGCTCCAGATCATGGCGGACAAAGGTCTCGTGCGCCGGAACGAGGCTTCGCGCAGCCACGTCTACGAAGCCGCAGCGTCTGAAGACGACACCCAGCGTCAGCTTGTCGGGGACCTCCTTGACCGCGCTTTCGATGGTGCGGCCGGGAAGCTGGTGCTGCGCGCGCTCGAAGACGGCAAGGTCACCCCCGACGAACTTGCCGAAATCCGCCGGATTTTGAACAAGCGGAGTTCGCAATGACCAGCTGGATCGACGTCGTCGGGTGGACGCTCCTGCATTTCGTCTGGCAGGGAGCGCTGATTGCGGTGTTCGCCGCCGCCGTTCTGCGCCTGGTGAGATTATCGAGGCCGCAGCTTCGCTATACCGTCGCATGTGGCGCGCTCGCCACGATGCTGGCATCGCCGGTCGCCACCGCTCTCGTCTTGAGCAGCGCACCGCGAACAGCGCTGACAGACAGGGTTCACGTCCTGCGCTCGCCCCAGGGAAAGGCGGTCGGAGTCGCTATCGTTCCACCGTGGTCGCACCGGGGAGCCGTCACGAGCAGCGCCGTGCCGGCGCCCACGGAAGTGCGGCTGCCCTTCCAGCTCGATACAGACATGCTGTTCTCCACCATCGTGGCGCTCTGGCTGACCGGCGTGCTGATTCTCCTGACGCGTCTGGCTGCAGGCTGCTGGCGTATTCGCACGCTTCAGCTCGTTGCGCGTCGAGAGCCGATGTCGCCGTGGCAAACGCTGGCGGAGGATGTTGCGCACCGTCTCCGCCTTCGCCGCTCGTTCCGTGTCGTCGATTCCGTTCGCGTCGCGACACCCACAGTCGTTGGGTGGCTGCGGCCGATTGTGCTGCTGCCGGTCGCGGCGATGGCCGGTCTCTCACCGAGGCAGGTCGAAGCAATCCTCGCGCACGAGCTGACGCACATCCGGCGTCACGACTTTGCGATCAATCTCCTCCAGACGTTCGCAGAGACAGTCCTCTTCTATCACCCGGCGGTGTGGTGGATGTCCTCCCGCATCCGCGCCGAGCGCGAACACTGTTGTGATGATGTCGCGGTGTCGGTGTGTGGCGACGCGACGGAGTACGCATCAGCGCTGACGGAGCTCGCGTCGTGGAGCCTTGCGCATCCACCGCTCGCCATGGCCGCCACGCGTGGTCCCCTTCTCAATCGCGTTCGACGCCTGCTGCACGTCCCGGAATCGAAACGGCGAATGAGCCGCACCACCCTGGCGGCCGCCGTAGTCGTCACCGCCGTTGTCGGGGTGGCTGGAGTTGGCGCGATCCTCAGGGCGCAGCCGCTGGTGGCGGGCGACGACGGTCGCTTCGGGCCGCCTGCCATCAACCACGTCCTTGGATTCGACCTGTTTCCTGGTCCCGTGATCCTGCCGACCGACGACCCGATCGGTGTGCCGACGTGGACCGTGGCTGTCGGCAACGGACTCACTTTGAGAATGATGGGCTTCGGCGCCCGCGGCGTCATTCGCGAAGCCTTCGGGCTGGGCCAGATCCCAATCGTCGGCGCACCGCGCTGGATGGACAACGAGCCGTTCGATGTGACCGTCCCGGTCGAACTGATGTCGATCGACGGAATCACCGAACCCGAGCAGGCACGGGCTGCATTACGGCAGTTCCTCGAGCAGCAGATGGGCCTGACGATGCACCGCGAGACCCGGAAGTTTCCGGCCTACGCGATGACGCTCGCACGTTCTGACGGACGCCTCGGCGCCTCGCTGAAGCCCTCGACAAGCAACTGTGTCGAAGGCGGGATGCGCGTTGGACCTGATCCAGATTCTCTCGGCCCGGTGCTGCGCGAGCGCACGGAGATGCGGCGATTCTGCGGCTTCGACGACAACCTCTTCGGACTGAGCGGCGCGCGCGTAACGATGGATCAGCTCGCTCGTGAGTTCCACCGGCGACGCTCCCCGCTTTCGCCCGGCCGGGAAATCGTCGACCGAACGGGCCTACCAGGCTTGTATGACCTGGAGATTCGCTTCGGCCTGCTGCCGCTCGCCGCGATTGGCAACGCGCACTACCGCGTCGGTCGCGTGTTCGAACTGTTTGGCGTTCGGTCGCTCTTCACCGCGCTGCCGGAGCAGCTCGGATTGAAGCTTGTCGACACGACCGTGTCGCGCGAAGTGCTCGTGATCGATCAGATCCATCGTCCTAACTGATGCTCGAGGCTTCCGCCTGAAGGCGGAAGTCGCATCGCGACATCCAGGAGCCAGACCATGAAACTCGTTGTGTGTCTAGCGGTAGCTCTGTCTTTAATGATCGTTACGGCGACGGCGCAGTCGCCGGCGGCGCCCGCATTCGAGGTGACGTCGGTCAAACGCAACACAGTCGGAGGGCCGATGCGGATGCTCAACGCGCCAGGCAGCTTCAGCGCCGTCAATATCCCTGTGATGCAGCTGCTGCGGATGGCGTATCAGATGCAGGAGTCTCAGATTGTCGGTGCGCCATCCTGGGCGAACACGGATCGGTTCGACATCGAGGGTAAGTTTGACCCTGCGACCATCACACTTCCTGCGCCAGGACAGCCACGGCCGATGGAACTGCTGATGCGAACCCTGCTCCGCGATCGCTTTGGCCTGGTGGCGCACACCGAAACGCGCGAGCTGCTGGTTCTCGGGCTCAAAGTTGCTCGCGCAGACGGCCGACTTGGCCCGCAGATGAAACCATCGGCAGTCGATTGCGGTGCACAGGCGGGTCCACGTGGCGGTGGACCGATTGAGGGACGCGGCGGCCCGCCGCCCGGTGGTCGAGCGGTCTTTGACGGTCGAGCCGGAGGGCCCCCACCTGACGGCCGCGGTCTCCCGCCGCCGGGAACGCCGTTTTCGCTTGGTGAGCGTCCGGTGTGTGGCGATCGAACGGGATTCGGTCAGCTGCTGGGCGGTGGCGTGCCGATGTCGCGATTCGCGACGCAAGTGCTCACTCAACTCACCGGACGCCTGGTTGTCGATCGCACCGGCCTCACCGGTGCCTATGACATCGACTTGAAATGGACGCCGACACCGAATCAGTTACCGCCCGGACCACCGCCGCCGGGAGTCGAGCCGCCACAGATCGATCCCAACGGACCGTCCCTCGAGACGGCACTTCAGGAGCAACTCGGGCTGAAGCTGGACGCCGAGCGTGGCCCGGTGGAGGTGCTCGTCATCGAGAAGCTCGTTCCGCCGACGGAGAACTGATGCTCAACGCCCAACTACCAACCTCCAACTCCCACAATCGATCCCGATCACTTCTTGGGAGTTGGCGGTTGCGTTTTGGGAGATGGGAATCGGCCGTTGGAGTTACTTCCGCGTCGGCGCACTATCGATCCGAGTTGGCCGCGGCGCCGCCGCAACGCCCCTCTTCAGCGTTTCCCAGAACGAGCCGCGTCCCTCAGGCGTGTCGTAGCGGACTTCGAGCGTATTGGGATCGCGGTCGGTGAAGGTCACGACCTTCACCTTCAGTCCGTCGAGCTGCCAGCGATAGTCCTTGTCGTCAGGAAACAGACGAACGGCCTTCGTCACCGTCACCTGGTGTTCGATCCGGTCGGCGGTTCCCGGCGACGTGTCGCCGAGCTGCAGTTCGGCCTCCTCGATCCACGTGGACGCCGGCACTGTCGCGCCTTTCGCGTTGACAACTTTCTTGACGACCCGCAGCGTTGCTTCCGTTGGTGAGCGGACGATCAGTTCCACCGTGCGGACGGACGTGGCGTTTGCGCCCCACACGGACTTGTCGAAATCGCTGGTGAGCTTCGATTCATCGGGTACGGATTTCCACGTACCAACGAGTGCTGTCGGGCGGGTCTGTGCCGTCGTACCTGCCGCAGAAAGCAGGACGACAGCGGCTGCTGTCATCAGCTGAATGCGCATCGGTCCTCCATTGACCACAGGCGACCGCTGGGAGGTCGTTATGAGTCTGAGGAATTGATTACCGCTTGACTTCGCCCGCTGTCAATACGGTCCCTACCGGAGCACGAATCGCTGTGCGCGGCGGTTCGTCACGATTTCGGCGGTGTAGAGGTTCCCCTTCGAATCCGCGGCCATGTGATGGACGATGTCGAAGTCTCCCGGCTTGGGGCCGCGCATCCCCACCGATCCAATCGCGGTCATCGTCGCGCGGTCGAAGATCACCACACGCATCGGCCCGGAGTCCACGACGTAGAGATACTGCTGCTTCGCGTCGGGCGAGAAGGCGAAGCCGGCCGGTACCGGAACGACGTCGCTGCCGGCGTTGGTCAAGCGGACCTGCTTGAGGAATTTTCCTTCGCGCGTGAAAAGCTGGACGCGATTGTTGATGCGGTCTGCCAGGTAGACGACGCCGTCGCGTGAGACCTTGATCGCGTGCGGCAGGCCGAACTCCTGCGGCCCGTCCGGAGTGGTCTGCGGTTGCGGCGTCGCCGCATTGGCGGCAAAGGTTGCCGGTGGCTGATTGCCGAAGGCGCCCCACATCCGCTTGAACTTGCCCGTCTCCGAGTCGAACACGATGATGCGCTTGTTGCCGTAGCCGTCGGCGGCGTAGACCTCTTTCGCGCGCGTGTCGACGAAGACATCGGTCGCCTGATGCACGTTGTCGGTGTCGAGATTGCCCTTGCTCTGGCCGCTCTTGCCGATTTGCATCACGAACTTCCCGGCCGTCGTGTACTTCAGGATCATATCGTCGCTGACGCCGGGCGTCGTCGCCCGCGGCCAGCCGGCGCGGCCGCCGATCCAGACGAAGTTGTTGTCGTCCACGAAGATGCCGTGCTCGCGGCCCGGCCACGGCGAGCCGTCCGCCGGCGCGCCCCAGCTGGTGAGCAGCTTGCCGCTCTGATCGAACTCGAGTACCGGCGGCGCCGCGTTCGCGCGCTGCGTGTCGGGAATCGACTGCGGCACGTGCAGCACCCAGATGTGATCCTGCTTGTCGACCGAGATCGACGTCACCTCGCCAAGCACCCAGTTGTTGGGAATCGTCGGCCAGTTCGGATCCACCTGAAACGTCGGTGCTTTCAGAGTTGACTGTTGCGCGAGCGGCCAGGCCAGAAATGAAACCGCCAGTACCGCGGTTGCCAATGCGACGGTCAGCGAGCGCGAGAGGAGTACAAGCATCGTACGCGGATTCTAGCGTAGTGCCCGCCTTCAGGCGGACCTCTGACGCGGCGTCCGGCTTCAGCCGGACCCGCTGGCGTACAATCCCCCGCCATGAGAAACGTGCTGGCAGCGTTAGCCGTGATCGTCGCCACCACCGCGTCGATGACCGCTCAGTGGCCGAAGCTCAAGGAAGCAGGCGTGCCACGCGATGCGCAGGGACGGGTTCGGATGGATGCGCCGCCGCCACGCACCGCCGACGGCAAGCCGGACCTCTCGGGTATGTGGCAACGCGCCGACCCGGAGCCGCTCCCTCCTGAGATCGCCGGCATCGTCGGCGAGCGCAGCGGGCAAGGCGGCCGGGGCGGCCGCCCGGAAGGTATTCCACTCGAACCAGGCGTCGCGCCATTCCCGCCCGATCCCAAGTCGCCGCCGGTTGCGACCTTCTTCGAGCTTGGCGGCAACATCAAGGGTGGTCTTCCCTTTACGGCATGGGCAACTGCCATTCGCAAATCGCGTCAGACAGCCGATGCCAAGGACAATCCGGACGCGAACTGCATGCCGATGGGCATCACGCAGTTCCACATGCAGCCGCAGCCGCGCAAGATCATCCAGACGCCGAAGCTGACGCTGATCCTGTACGAAGCGAACTACGGCCTGCGCACGATCTACACCGACGGACGCACGCTGCCAAAGCAGGGTGACCCGCAACCGTTCTGGTACGGATATTCAGTCGGACACTGGGAAGGCAACGACTTCGTCGTTGAAACGAACAACCTGCGAGGCGCCGAGGATGGTCCGTTCGACGGCTGGCTCGACGTCCGCGGCAGCCCGTACAGCCAGCAGGCGAAATTTACCGAACGCTTTCGACGCCCGGTGTTCGGCAAGCTGGAGATCGACATTACCCTCGAGGACCCGAAGGCCTACACGAAGCCTTTTACCGTCCGCATCAATCAGCGAGTGATGGTCGATGAAGAACTGATCGAGTTTGTATGTAACGAGAATCAGCAGTTCCGGCGCCGCGTGAAGATCGACTGACGCGGCGCCAGAAATCCTGGCTCACTTCTTCTTCAGATTGTCCGACACAGACTTGGCGGCGTTCTTCAATGCGTCGCCAAGCGCCTCCTCGAACGACGGCGCCTGCGGACCAAGAGCGCTGCTCGTGAGCGTGGTCGCGACCGCCGACTGCTGCATCAGGAACGAGGCGGCGCGTGCCGTCGGATCGAGTCCCAGTCCACGCAGACCGCCGGTCGGACCGACGTTCATCCCCTGGACCTGCATGCTCAGCAGATTCGGGTCGCTCATCATCCCCATGCCGCCGAGGTTCTTCGCCATCGACTTGTTGAGCGCGTTCATCATGAACCGGCCGGTCATGAGATTCACGTAGTTGGAGCCGAGCGACTTGGCGACGTTCTTCACGTCGAACGCGCCGCCGCCAGTCTTGCCCTTCGCGTTGGTCGAGTAGCGGTTTTTTCCGTCCGGCTGAACGAGCTTGATCGCGATGGCCGCCTCAGCGGGATCGGCCGTTGATGCCCCAGCCCCTGCCACTTTCGAGGCAGCACCCTTCAACACGCCACCGATGCCGCCTCCAGGTTTCGACACTTTTAGATCCGTAATTTCGGCGGTCAGGATGTAGTCATAGCCGTGAGCACCCGCCTGCTGGGCGAGATCGGTCTGCCCCCCGGCCAGCGGCACCGCGTTCAGTTTCAGCTCAGTCAGTTCCGACACCAGCCGCTCACGGAGTGCGCGGGTGTCGACCTGCTGCGCGGTCTTGTTGACGATTTCCGGAACGCCGACAAGTGCAACTCCAGGCGTCTTCTCCGGCGGGGCCGATGTCGTGAGCGACGCGGCGAGCTTCGTTTCGTTGGCATCGCTCACGGCTTTCGTCAGCGCCTGCAGGTTGCCCATTTCCATCATGCCGGCCGGAGGTTCGAACAGCGCGGCGTCGAGTGTCGTGACCTCGAGCTCGGTGATTTCCATCGCGACGACGTTCGGCTTTCCGTCCTCGCCGACGATGGTGGTCGAGTAGCCGATCGGGAATCCCAGCGCCTTCGGATCGCCGTTGAGCGTCGCCTTCACCTGATCGACGCAACCGGGGGGCGGTGTGGCGTCCTGATCGGGCTGCGCCGCCGGCAGATCGACATACCAGCCATCGGTTTCGATGTGCTGTTTCGACGGGTCGCAGCCCGGTCCCGAGGGAGCCTTGTCGATCACCGTTTTCACATGCCGGGCCTGCATGCCGAACATCGGTTTGCGTTCGCCAGTGTCGGTGATGGTTGTCGTGACCAGGACCACTCCAGGCGTCTGCGGTGCCGCACCCGGCGCAGCGGCTGGCGTCGGCACGCCAGGAATACCGCCATCGGGGACGACCATGTACGAGTTCGCGCCGGTCATCACCTGCAGCGTCCGCTTCAAGTCGTACTGCTTAATCACGATGACGTCGCCGAACTCGAAGCGCTCACGCTGGCCCTTCTTGAATGTCACGCTCTCGGTCTTCTGTCCCGCTGTCGTGTAGGCCGTCTTCATGCGCAGGTCCTGCGCAACTGGCTTCGGGGGCGGCGGGGGCTCCGCGGGCTTCGTGGTTGCCGGAGCTGGCTTCGCGGTTGTTGGCGGTTTTTGGGTTGTCGCCGGTGGCTTCGTCGTCGGCGCCGCGGGCCGCTGCGGTGCAGGTTTCTGACCCTGAGTGGTCGGCCGCGGTGTCTGTGCCCCTACAGATGCCGCACAAGTGATCGCGGCGAGCAGCACGAGCAGAAACTGCCTGGTTCTGGAAGATGCCGGTGACAAGCTCATAGAATCCTCGTCGGAAGTTGCCGATCTTATCCATTGGCGGCAAATAATGCCTGCGAGCTGGGATGGGGGTCCTCAAGGCATGACTATCACCGTCACGTCCAAATAGCTCGACATCCTACGGTCCCCATACTGCGCCGTTACTGTGTACGAGTAGTCGATCCGTGTGGTCGAGTAGTACAGGTTCGAGTCAACAAACTCGCACACGTTGCTTCCCGGCAAGGGTGCGGGATTTACGTCGGCCTGTCTCACATCGGGGCCGCCCCGCCGGTACACCTTGTAGTTGTTCGCCGCCGGGTCGCAGGTCCAGGTAAGGTCCACGGTCCGTCCGGCCGCTCTGCCCTGGATGTTGCTGATGCCTCGGGGTACTTTCAGCACCTCGCTGTCGACCAGCACGCCTTGGTAGTTCGCCTGGACTTTGTAGTACCGAACGGTATCGAGCTGTGCCGGCCCCTCAGTGGCCGATGAGTTGCTCCCAAGTTGGAGTTTCGGCGCAGTAAACGGCCCGTCCGGACTCGCCGCCTTCAGAAAAGCCACCGCGGTCGCGTCGGCCGTTCCACCCCACCTGACGCTAATTGCCCCGGTACCGTCTCCGTAAACGGCGACGCTCTCGAACTCGGGACGGCCTGACACGACCGCAACGCGCGCCGAGGGATTCCCGCTCACTGCCTGGACGTAGTACTGATGCGTTCCAACCGGGATGTCTTCATAGAACGCGGCCATGGCCACGGGCGTGGGAGTGATCTGCTGGAACGTCTGCTGTCCCGGCGACTGCCGAAAGACCAGATACCCGGTGGCCCCCGGAATCGGATTCCATCTAAGGGTCGCCGTGCGTCCGGCGACAGCGCCGGTGAGTCCCGTCGGTGCCGGCCACAGTGAGGTCCGAGCGATCAGTTGCGGCGAGTCTGTGAAGCCGCTCGTGTAGAGCGCCCGCACCACGTAGCCGAACTCGGTCAGCGGGGACAATCCGCCATGCTGGAAGCTCGTGACGCGCGTCACGTCTTGCAAGGAGCCCTGAAAGCACTGCGTTGCCAGCAGCGGCGTCTGCGTAAGTTTCACCTGGCCCCCCCCCGACGGGGTTGCGAAGACATCGAACCCGGTCGCTCCGGTCGGGCAATTCCAACGGATGCCGATGCTGGTCGGGGTGGGCGACGCGACGAGGCCGGTGGGGGCTGGACCGGCCGACTCGTTATTCAATGTCGATGTAAGCGCTGCGATCGCACCGGACGAAGGGGTTCCCCGCTCGCGGAGCGTAGTGTTTGAGGTCGGTTCAGGAGTCGTCGACTGGATCGTTCCCGCAGGAGCACCGGCCGCGCGCAGCGTCGTAGCGGAAGTGGTTGTCGTCGTCCCAGTGGCAGCACTGCTCTGCGACTCCGGGGCATTCGTCGCCGGCGTTTTGTCGAAACGCCAGGTGCATGCTTCCGTGGTCGGAACGCCGGGCGGTTGGCGCCAGCCACTCGCATTAGGAGCATTTCGCGTCCGCGTGCCGCTGATCGTGGTTGCGGTCGCAACGTCGTCGACGATGGGAAACGGCCACTCCTGGAGCGCACCGATAATCGGCAGTGCCCTGCCGCCCGTGCTGCCAGTGATTGCGCCATTGATGTTGAGCAGTCCGTGTTGCGATCCGATGCGCATCTGCCCGGTGACCGTGTTGACCGAAAAGGCCAGCGGAGCGTTCGTGGGGGGCACGGCGCTCTTCCAGGTCTCCGAGACTCCTGTGTCGAGGGTGCGGTTGCCGCTGCCCTGCACGCTCCAGACGGCGGGCCACTGCCTGAACACACCGTTGAGCACGGGTGACCCCGGAATGATCCGCCAGGTGTGCGTCTGATCGTCCTGATAGTTAGGCCCACGAACGCTTAGGACGCATTGCATCTGGCCCGACCACGGGCCGTCGGCGGCACTGGGCGTCTGGGCTGCGGACCGTTCGAGAGCAACGAGAGAACAGAGTGCGACGACGACAGCGAGTCGCGCGTGGCGATGGGCAAAGGACGCGGTCGACATATCCTGGCTCCGGCTATCGCGTACGGTGCGGTGCCAAAAACTTCGCCGGATCATAATCCTTTTGGCGTGTTCGGAAAGCGAATCTGCGAACGCGAATCATTCCGGATCGGGCTCGCGGCCCAAATCCGCGGACGCGGCACTCCGTTGCGCAGAATCTTTTCGCCCTAGCTGTTACCTATTGGGCGCGGAATGGACTGGGACCTATGTCCGGAATGGACCCCTATGGGAAGTGGTCGGGGCGACTGGATTCGAACCAGCGACCTCTCGGTCCCGAACCGAGCGCTCTACCAGGCTGAGCCACGCCCCGACGGAACGATCAGTATACCCGACCGCTATAATTCATCCCCATGCCGATCTACGAATACGAGTGCCGGAGCTGCCACCACCAGTTCGAGCAGATCGTACGGACCGGCGACGTCCCCGCGTGCCCGAAGTGCCACGGAGGTGATCTCGAGCGCCTGCTGTCGCATGTCTCGATGAGCTCCGACAACACGCGCCAGCTCAATTTCAACAAGGCGCGGCAGGCTGCCAAAAAGGTCCAGAAGGACAAGGACGTCGCGCAGTGGGAGTACGAAAAGAAACACCGCGAGGAAGGGCACTAAGCCCCCAGTCCCAGGTCTTGGTGCTGGTTCGTGGTCCGCTACGAGGCGACGGGCTGATCGGTCAACGACAGCGCCTCGACGTATCCAAGCGCGTCATGCGCGGTCATGTCCGGTTGCAACGGCGTGATTGAGATGTAGCCGTCGCGCACGGCCTGATAATCCGAGCGGTCGTGTGGTTCCCACTGATTGAGCCCTTCTTCGATCCAGTAGTACGGCCGCTGCCGCGGGTCCATTCGCTCGCTCACCGACGTCACATGATTCCTCTTCGCCTGGACCGTCACGCGGAACCCTCTATTGGGGCCCGCCGGGACGTTGATGTTGAGCAGCGTGAACTTCGGCATGCCGCGTTCGAGCACCACCGCCGCAACCTTGGCGGCGGCGCGCGCGGACGGACCGAACTCGGCATCGTCGCCAGTGCGCTCCGCGGAGACGGCGATGCTCGGAATCGACAGCAACGCACCTTCCAGCGCACCCGACACAGTGCCCGAGTAGGTCACATCGTCTCCGAGATTCCACCCCTTGTTGATGCCGGACACGATCAGGTCTGGCTTCTCTCCCAGCACGTGCGTCAGCGCGATGTTCACGCAATCGGTTGGAGTGCCGTCGATTGCAAACACGCGTGGTCCGATCGTCTCGATTCGTAGCGGCCGGCGCAGTGTCAACGCGTGCCCGATCGCACTCGCTTCCTGAATCGGAGCGACGATCGTGACGTCGCCCAGGGGCCGCAACGCCTCCGCAAGCGCGCGAATGCCTTCGGCGTGGACACCATCATCATTGGTCACGAGGATTCGGGGCATCAGAACGTCATCATAGCAATCCGCCGTTCCTGCGGTTCGCTGCAATCGGCGTGATCGCGAGCAGCACGGCGGCTACCGCTGCCAGAATCGCACCCATGGTGAATGCCGCAGCGGGGCTGAAGCGGTCGTAGACGAGTCCAAAGACGACGCTTGCCGTCAGCGCGCCGATGCCGAGGGCGGCGTTGTAATACCCAAACGCCGTGCCCTGACGCGCCGACGGCGTGAGGTCCGCGACCAGAGCCTTTTCCGCCCCTTCAGCGAGGGCAAAGTAGATCCCGTACAACAGAAACCACGCCACGAATCCGGCGGTGGTCGATGCGGTCGCAAATCCGATGTACACGATGGCATAGACGGCCCATCCGAACACGATGACGCGTTTGCGGCCGATGCGATCCGAGAGGCCACCTCCCCACGTCGACAACGACGCCTTCACCACATGCAGGGCCGCCCATAACAAGGGGACGAACGTCGCTGCGCCAAGGGCGTCCGTCAGCCGCAAGAGCAGAAACGCGTCCGCAGAGTTGCCCAGGCTGAATACGAGAATGATGCCCAGCACGATCCACAACCGCTTTGGCAGTTTCACGGACGAACGATCACGTCCTGCGGCGGCGGCACCCTCGACGTGGGAGTCCGCGGGCCGCGCCGGGCCGCGGCCCGACACGTCCGGCTCGCGAACGAGAAACAGCATCACCACCGCAATCACTCCCGGGATCGCGGTCAGGGCAAACAGGAGTCGGTATTCACCCGGCAGAAAGTAGAGAAAAGCAGTGGCGATGAGCGGCCCCACGATCGCACCGGTGTGGTCCATGGCGCGATGGAAGCCGAAGATGCGCCCACGTGACGAGGCGTCGGCGAATTGCGCGAGCATGGCATCGCGGGGCGCGCCGCGAATGCCCTTCCCCGTCCGATCGAGCGCCCGAATGATGAGGACATGAACCCAGCTGCCTGCGACCGCGATGAGCGGCCGCGCCGCACCCGACAGGCTGTACCCGGCGATGACAAGCGGCCGCCGCCGGCCGCGACGGTCCGACCACCAGCCTGACACGACCTTCAGCAGACTGTTCACACCTTCGGCAACGCCTTCGATGATCCCAAGTGATGCTGCACCCGCGCCGAGGACGCTCGACAGATAGATGGGCAGCAGCGGATAGATCATCTCCGTCGCCGCGTCGGTGAAGAGACTTGTCCAGCCGAGGAACCAGACCGGCCGCGGGATCCCGCGATTCTCAGTAGACAGTTCGTCGCGCATCAGTGCCTTTGTTCGCAAACGCGAACCGGGCATCGGGGTCATCACCATCGAGCACCATGCGCGCCGTCAGCTCTCCGATCGCAGGCCCGTGCTTGAAGCCATGACCGGATCCACCGCCAGCGATCCAGACGTTGTCGTGCTCCGGATGCCGATCGACAAGAAAGTCGCCTGTCTCGGTGTTCTCGTACGCGCAGACGCGCGTCTCGACGATGGGCGCGCCGGCAAGCGCGGGCACTCGGCGCGATAGCCATTCGCGCGCTCGGCTCAGGCTCGCCTGATCGGGAATTCGATCGTCGCGATCAGGGTCGAACG
>Ga0070673_100001292_pt1 | contig 14589 bp, 14 predicted proteins | sample KBSM23metaG_FD_65342 | JGI IMG/M metagenome (GOLD analysis project Ga0070673, IMG submission 65342) | Miscanthus rhizosphere microbial communities from Kellogg Biological Station, Michigan, USA - KBS M2-3 metaG | ecosystem: Host-associated > Plants > Roots > Rhizosphere > Soil ... | reverse complement strand
GCGACGATCACCTTGCTGTCCTTCATGCCGGCCAGATGCTGGATCGCGCCGGAGATGCCGATCGCGATATACAGATCCGGGGCGACGATCTTGCCCGTCTGGCCGACCTGGTAGTCGTTGGGCACGTATCCGGCATCGACCGCCGCGCGCGAGGCGCCTATCGCAGCGTGCAACTTGTCGGCCAGCGCCTCGAGCATTTTGAAATTCTCGCCGTTCTGCATCCCTCGGCCGCCGGAAATGACGACTCGCGCGCTGGTAAGCTCGGGCCGGCTGGATCGGGTGAGCTCCTGACCCAGCACCTGGGTCAGGCCCGTATCCGCCGGCGCGGCCACGCTTTCGACCGGCGCGGTGCCGCCGCTGGACGCGACCGGATCGAATCCCGTCGTCCGCACGGTGATGACCTTTTTCGCGTCCTTCGACTGAACGGTGGCGAAGGCGTTGCCGGCATAGATCGGACGCACGAAGGTGTCCGGCCCTTCGACCGCGACGATGTCGGAGATCTGCGCGACGTCGAGCAGCGCGGCGATCCGCGGAGCTGCATTCTTGCCGAAGCCCGTCGCCGGCAGCAGGATGTGCGCATACGGCGCCGCCAGCCCGACCACCAGCGCGGCCAGGTTCTCCGCCGTCTGCGCGGCCAGCTGCGCTGCATCGGCGTGCAGCACCTTGGCGATTCCGCCGACCTGCGCCGCGGCGGCTGCCGCGCTCGCAGCGTTGTGCCCGGCTACCAGCAGGTGCACGTCGCCGCCGATCTTTTGCGCAGCGGCGACCGTATTGAGTGTCGCGCTCTTCAGCGCCGCGTGGTCGTGCTCGGCGACGACGAGGATCATGAGGTCTAGATTACCTTGGCTTCGTTGCGGAGCTTGGCGACCAGCTCCTTGACGTCGGCCACCTTGCCGCCGCCCTTGCGCTTCGCCGGCTCGACGACCTTGAGCGTCGTAAGCCGCGGCGCGACATCGACGCCCAGCGCATCCGGCGTCGTCGACTCCAGCGGCTTTTTCTTCGCCTTCATGATGTTGGGCAGGGTCGCGTAGCGCGGCTCGTTCAAGCGCAGGTCGGTCGTGATGATCGCCGGCAGCTTCATCGCGATCGTCTCCATGCCGCCGTCGATTTCGCGCCTGACGGTTACGCCGTCGTCGGCGACATCGACCTTCGAGGCGAACGTCGCCTGCGCCCAGCCGAGGAGCGCCGCGAGCATCTGACCGGTCTGGTTGGCGTCGTCGTCGATCGCCTGCTTGCCCAGGATCACCAGCTGCGGCGCTTCCTTCGCGACCAGCGCGCGCAACAGCTTGGCGACCGCCAGCGGTTGCAACTCGACGGCAGTCTCGACCAGGATCGCGCGGTCAGCGCCCAGCGCCAGTGCGGTGCGCAGCGTCTCCTGGCATGACGCCATGCCGCACGACACGGCGACGATTTCGCTGGCGATGCCTTTTTCCTTCAGCCGGACGGCTTCCTCGACGGCGATTTCGTCGAACGGGTTCATCGACATCTTGACGTTGGCGAGGTCGACGCCGCTGCCGTCAGGCTTGACCCGCACCTTGACGTTGAAGTCGACCACTCGCTTGACCGGGACCAGGATTTTCATTGCTTGCGAAAGGCTGGGAATGCGCGATGAAGCCGCGTCCGACGGTGCCGCGCGGTGGCGTGATTATAGCGTGAATTGCCTGCGGCACCGCCCGGCGCCCGGCGCCGGATCGGTGAGGGACTCGCGTGAGCCGCGCCGGCGCAGCGCCGCGGCTATTCGAAGCTAAACCGTCAGCGGTGGACGTCGCATTGCGGATTGGCCCCGTCGATCGCGCCGTTCCAGCTCAGCACGTTGTTGTCGCGTATCGGATCGGGCACGACGCGATCCGGATCGGCGACGACGTCGATCCGGGTCACATCCGCAGCCGGTACCGACGTTGAGTTGAGCGTGAGCACCGCATTGCTGGCGACGTTGAGCCGGAGGTAGCGCACTGCTTCGAAGCGCTCCTGCGCGCCGGCTTTGGTCGTCACCGTCGCGGCGACACGAAAGGCCGCCATGTCGCCGGAAAACGGGACGCGGTAGATGTCTTCGGCGCCCATGTTGCGCACGCTGGCCAGCACGACCAGGCCGCCGTCGGCGGCGCGGCGGCAGCTGATCGAGTCGAGCCTCAGGTCGGCGCGAGGATCCTCGCTGTACATCGGGAAGCCGAACATCGTGTAGTCGGGGTAGGTGAGCTTGGTCGGGAAGTGGAACGGACGCACCGGAATCTCGTCGTAAACGGTGCTCGAGAAACGATCTCCCTCGTAGGTCAAGATTTGGCAGCCGCCCAGCACTGCGACGGCGGCGATGAGTCCCATCCTGGCGATCGAGCGCATGTTCTTCTCCCTGGGACCGTTGTCCTGCGCTGCAGCAGCGGTCCAAATAGACGGCGGCCGGAAAGCCGCAGTCATGCTTATGGCAGCGTCATAATGCGGTGCCGGGGCCCGGAGGTCAACTCCTGCCGGCGGCGGCGGCCGCCCGTGGCTGTCAAGCCCCTGATTCAGGCCCTAATCGCAGCGCGGCAGGTGATCCCGCACCAGCGCGTCCAAGGACGCGTACAGCGCTTCGTCGCCGGAGAGCTCGCGCGCCGCCAGCGCCCTGGCTTCGACCTCGGCCAGCGGCAGGCCCGCCCCGGTCCAGGCCTTGACCCCTTGCAGGCCGCCCCGCTCGTAGCGCGCCTCGAGCTCGGGCTGGCCGCTTCGGTACCAGGATCGCTTGATCCCGTGCGGTTTGCTGTCCACATAGGGCGCCTCGGATTTCGGCCGCAGCTCGCGGCCGCTGCCGCGAGTCGTATACCACAGCGCGATCGTGCCGATGCGCGCGTCGTCGCTATAGGGTATGACGCCGATCCGCGCCCCGTCGCCGGTCCAGAAGATGAACGTGCCGGTCCTCCGGCCTTGGGCGAATGCGCCGACCACGCGCAATCGGCCGTCCGCCTGATAGAGCTCGTAAGCGCCGTTCGGGACACCGTCGCGGCAGGCGCCGACGGCTTCGAGCTGCTGCGCGCCGGCGCCGGCGGCAAAGGCCGACAGCGCCAAGCTCAGGCCGCCGCGGGCTAAGCTGCGCGCCGCGCCCACCAGGCCGCGATCTCGCCGACGATGCCGCGACGGAACGCGAGGACGCAGACGACGAAAATGGCGCCGGTGATGATCGTCACCCATTCGCCGAACCCTGCCAGATAGTTTTCCAGGCCGGCGATGACAAACGCGCCCACGACCGGCCCGAAAATCGTGCCCATGCCGCCGAGCAGGGTCATCAGCACCACTTCGCCCGACATCGACCAGTGCACGTCCGTCAGCGAGGCCAGCTGAAAGACGATCGCCTTGGTCGCTCCCGCCAGCCCCGCCAGCGTCGCCGAAAGGACGAAGGCAAGCAGCTTGTAACGGTCGGCGTCGTACCCCAGCGAGATGGCACGCGGCTCGTTCTCGCGGATCGCCTTGAGCACCTGGCCGAAGGGCGAATGGATGATCCGGTAGATCAGCAGAAACCCGGCGATGAATATCGCCAGCACCGTGTAGTAGATCGTCAGCGGCTGCGCCAGATCGATGATGCCGAACAGGTGCCCGCGCGGCACCGCCTGGATGCCGTCTTCGCCGTGGGTGAACGGCGTCTGCAGATAGAAGAAATACATCATCTGCGCTACGGCCAGGGTGATCATCGCGAAGTAGATGCCCTGGCGCCGGATCGCCAGCGCTCCGACCACCACGCCGAGCACCGCGGCGGCCGCGGTCCCCGTCGCGATCGCGAGCTCCGGTGGAAATCCCCATACTTTGGCCGCGTGGGCGCACACGTAGCCGGCCGTGCCGAGAAACATCGCATGACCGAACGAAAGCAGACCGCCGAAACCCAGCAGCAGATTGAATGCGCAGGCGAACAGTGCAAAGCACAGCGCCTTCATCAGGAACACCGGATAGACACCGACCAGCGGTGCGATCGCGAGCACCGCAGCCATCAGCGCGGTGCCGACCACCATCGTCGCGTGCGGTCCGCGCCAGGGCGACATGGCCGGCATCGCGTTCGACATCTAGCGCTCGCGCCCGAACAGGCCGGCCGGCCTGACCATCAGGACGATCACCATCACCACGAATATGACGGTGTTCGAAGCCTCGGGATAGAAGTACTTGGTCAGGCCCTCGACGACGCCGAGCCCGAAGCCGGTCAGAATCGCTCCCATGATCGACCCCATGCCGCCGATCACGACGACGGCGAAGACGACGATGATCAGGTCGGCGCCCATCAGCGGGTTGACCTGGTAGATCGGCGCGGCCATCACGCCGGCGAGGGCCGCCAGGCCTACGCCAAAGCCGAAGGTCAGCGTGATCATCCGGGGTACATTCACGCCGAACGCCTGCACCAGCGCCGGGTTCTCGGTCGCCGCGCGCAAGTAGCTGCCGAGCTTGGTGCGCTCGATGACGTACCAGGTCGTGAAGCATATGACCAGCGATGCGACGATGACCCAGCCGCGGTAGATCGGCAGGAACATGAAACCGAGGTTTATGCCGCCGGTAAGCTCCGATGGGATCTGGTACGGCAGCCCCGACGAGCCAAACTCGTTGCGAAACAGGCCCTGGATGATCAGCGCCAATCCGAACGTGAGCAGCAATCCGTACAGATGATCGAGCTTGTACAACCGCGCCAGCATCGTGCGCTCGATCAACATGCCGATCGCGCCGACGACGATGGGCGCGAGGAGCAGCGCCCACCAGTACCCTACCCCGGCTTTGTTCAGCAGGAACCACGCGCAGAACGCGCCCATCATGTATTGCGCACCGTGCGTGAAATTGATGATGTTCAGCAGCCCGAAGATCACCGCGAGACCCAGCGACAGCATCGCGTAGAACGCGCCGTTGATGAGCCCGATCAGCAGCTGGCCGAAGAGTGCCTGCAATCAGATCCCCGAGATGCTTACAGCAAGCGATAGGACGCAATCATTATCCGTCGCGCCGGATGATGGCTGCGCATGGAACAGAAACCAATGCGGCGCGGCGGATAACGGCTTGCGTGGAGTGGGCGCCCCGCGGCGCCCCTCAACGCTTCGCATCCAATGGTCACCACCAGATTATTTGACGAGCGAGCAACCTCCGTCGGCGAGCGGCCGGAAGGCCTGGTCGGCCGGAATCGTCGCGCGCACCTTGTAGTAGTCCCATGGATATTTCGATTCCGATGGCTTCTTGACCTCCATCAGATACGCCTGGTGGATCTTGCGGCCGTCGACGCGGATCGTGCCTTTGCCGAACAGCGGATCGTCGGTCGGCATTTCCTTCATCTTGGCGACGACCTTCGTGCCATCGTCGCTCTTCAGCGCCTCGACCGCCTTCAGATAGTGCAGCAGAGACGCGTAGACGCCGGCGTGCACCATGGTGGGGTAGATGCCCTTGTCGACCGCGGCGAAACGCTTGGCGAACGCGCGCGTCTGATCGTTCGTGTCCCAGTAGAAGGTGTTGGTCACGATCAGGCCTTGCGCCGTCGCCAGCCCGAGCCCGTGGATGTCGGTGAGGAAGACGAGCAGCCCGGCCAGATTCTGGCCGCCCTTGACGATGCCGAACTCGGCCGCCTGCTTGATCGAGTTGGTCGTGTCGCCGCCGGCATTGGCCAGCCCGATGATCTTGGCTTTCGATGCCTGCGCCTGCAGCAGGAACGAGGAAAAATCCTGGGTGTTGATCGGCGCGCGCACTTTGCCGAGCACCTTGCCGCCGTTTTTCAGCACGACCGCCTCGGTGTCGCGCTCCAGCGCCAGCCCGAACGCATAGTCGGCAGTCAGGAAGAACCAGGTATCGCCGCCCGACTTGACGATCGCGCTCCCGGTGCCGTTGGCGAGCATCCACGTGTCGTAGGTCCAGTGCACGGTATTGGGCGAGCATGCCTTGCCGGTCAAGTCCGACGAGGCCGGACCGTTGGCCAGGAACACCTTGCCCTTGTCGCGGGTGATCTGATTGACCGCGAGCGCGACACCGGAATTGGGCACGTCGACGATGACGTCGACCTTGTCGACGTCATACCACTGGCGCGCAATGCTCGAGCCCACGTCCGGCTTGTTTTGATGGTCGGCGGAGATGATCTCGACCTTGTAGCCCCGTTTTTCGATGCCCGAATCCTCGACGGCCAGCCGCGCTGCCGCGACCGAGCCGGCGCCGGCCAGGTCGGTGTACAGGCTCGACATGTCGGACAGGACGCCTATCTTGATGACGTTGTCCGAAATCTGGGCTTGTGCGGGGCCGGCGGCGAATACACCGACCATGGCCAGGGCAAGCAGACTGCTTTTGAAAGCGTTCATCAGACTTTCCTCTCTAAGAACTGCGACAGCAAAAGGCTTGTAGCTCAGACACCGAGGTACTCGTGCAGCTTCGGCATTTTCGCATCAAGCTCGGAATTCGCAATCATGTCGATAATACGGCCGTGTTCCATCACGTAGTGGCGGTCGGCGACGGTCGCGGCAAAGTGGAAGTTCTGCTCCACCAGCAGGATCGTGAAGCCCCGGGCCTTCAGCTGGCCAATCGTACGGCCGATCTGCTGGACGATCACGGGGGCCAGGCCCTCGGTCGGCTCGTCGAGCAGCAGCAGGTGCGCACCGGTGCGCAGGATGCGGCCGATCGCCAGCATCTGCTGCTCGCCACCGGAAAGCTTCGTGCCCTGGCTTGCGCGCCGCTCGGCGAGGTTGGGAAACAGCTGGTAGATCTGCTCGACCGCAAGGCCGCCGTCCCGCACCTTCGGCGGCAACAGCAGGTTCTCCTCGACGCTCAAGCTCGAGAAGATACCGCGCTCCTCGGGGCACCAGGCGATACCCAGTCGCGCGATGCGGTTCGACGCCATGTTCACCGTCTGCCGATTGTCGAACAGGATCGAGCCCACGCGCCTCGGTACCACTCCCATGATCGCCTTGAGCGTCGTCGTCTTGCCGGCGCCGTTGCGCCCGAGCAAGGTCACGACCTCGCCCTGCGCGACGTCGAAGCTGACGCCGTGCAGGATATGCGACTCGCCGTACCAAGCCTGCAGGTCGCGCACCGCAAGCAGAGGCGCGGTGGCTTCTCTCGGACGCAGTGCCGCTTCAGCCATGAACACCGCCGAGATAGGCTTCGATGACCGCCGGATTCTTCGACACCGACGTGTAATCGCCCTTGGCCAGCACCTCGCCACGGGCGAGCACGGTGATGTGATCCGATAGATTCGAGACCACCGACAGGTTATGCTCGACCATCAGCACCGTCCGGTTGGCGGAGACCTTCCGGATCAGCGCGGCAATGCGATCGACGTCCTCGTGCGTCATGCCGGCCGTCGGCTCGTCCAGCAGCAGCATTTCGGGATCGAGCGCCAGCGTTGTGGCTATCTCGAGCGCGCGCTTCCTGCCATACGGCAGCTCGACAGCAGTCTGGTTTTCGAATTTTTCCAACCCGACGGCATGAATCAATTCTCGAGCACGTGCGTCGTGCTCGCGAAGCACGCGCTCGGAGCGCCAGAAATCGAGCGAGCGGCCGCGCTTTCTCTGCAACGCGACTCGCACGTTTTCACGCACCGTCAAATGGGGAAATACCGCCGAGATCTGAAACGAGCGGACCAGTCCCATCCGCGCTATCGCGGCCGGCCGCGACCCGGTGATCTCCCCGCCCTTGTAAAAAATCTGGCCGCGCGTTGGCGTCAGGAAATGGGTCAGCAGGTTGAAGCAGGTGGTCTTGCCGGCTCCGTTGGGTCCGATCAGCGCGTGTATCGTCCCGCGTCGCACTTGCAGATCGACGCCATTGACGGCCACAAAACCCTTGAACTCCTTGGTCAGTCCGCGAGTTTCGAGAATGATGTCTTCGGCCATCCGCTGTCCGGCCACACGGACTGCCCGGACTCCCCCTTCGACGTGTCGGGCGATTATCCGGGCCTCGCTGCTGCTTGGCAATCGAAACCCGGCGACGGCGACCGAATCCTTCGCCTCGCGCTAAAGCGCGGTCAGTCGTCCCAGCGCGGCTTGCGTTTACCGACGAAAGCCGAAACGCCTTCCTGCGCGTCCTGGCCCAGCATGTTCCGCGTGATGACCTCGCTGGCATGCGCATAAGCCTCAACGAGGTTCTGCTCCAGCTGCCGGTAGAAGAATTTCTTGCCGTCGGCGAGCACCCGGCGGGGCTTGCCGATCAGCACCTGCGCCAGGGCGGCGACTTCGGCATCGAGCTTGTCGGGCGGTGCGACGCGATTGACCAGGCCCCAGGCGAGCGCCGTGGGCGCATCGATGAACTCACCGGTCATCACCATCTCGAATGCGCGCTTGACGGCGATGTTGCGCGACACCGGCACGCCCGGCGTCGCGCAGAAAAGCCCGAAATCGATCCCGGAGGTGGCGAATCGGGCATCGGCGGCGGCAACCGCCATATCGGACGCGGCCACCAGCTGGCAACCGGCGGCCGTCGCGATGCCGTGCACCCTTGCGATGACCGGCTGCGGCAAGCGACGCAAGGTGAGCATCACCTCGCAGCAGCTCCGGAACAGGTCGCCGATGAACTCCTCGGTCGAGTTCGCCAGCATCTCCTTCAGGTCATGGCCCGGGGAGAACGCGCGACCGGCGCCGGCGAGCACGACGATGCGCACCGAGTCGTCCTGCCCGATCGCATCGAGCGCGATCTGCAGCTCGCCCAGCATCGCGCGGTTGATGGCGTTGTACTGCGCCGGCCGGTTCAGCGTGAGCGTGGCCACGCCGCCGGCGTCCGCGCGCAGCAGCGTCGCCTCGGCCGCGGATTCGAACGGAGGAGAGTTCATCGCAGCCTACTCGATCGCGCTGGTCGAGCGGACGCGCTCGCGCAGCACGAATTTCTGGATCTTGCCGGTCGACGTCTTGGGTAGCTCGCCGAAGATCACGCGCTTCGGCGCCTTGAAACGCGCCAGAAGGGTGCGGCAATGCTCGATCAACTCGGCCTCGGTGACCACCGCGCCGGCCTTGATCTCGACGAACGCACACGGCGCCTCGCCCCACTTCGGATCGGGCTGAGCGACCACGGCGGCGCCGAGCACGGCCGGGTGTCGATACAGCGCGTCCTCGACCTCGATCGAGCTGATGTTCTCGCCGCCCGAGATGATGACGTCCTTCGAGCGGTCCTTGATCTTGGCGTAACCGTCCGCCTGGAGCACCGCGAGATCGCCGGAGTGGAACCAGCCGCCGGCGAACGCTTCTTCGGTGGCGGCGGCGTTCTTCAGGTAGCCCTTCATCGTGATATTGCCGCGGAACATGATCTCGCCCATCGTTTCGCCATCGCGCGGGACAGCGGTCATCGTCTCGGGATCCATCACGGTCATGCCCTCCTCGCAGGTATAGCGCACGCCCTGGCGGCCGTTGCGCTCGACCTGCGCGCCGACGTCGAGCGCGCTCCACTCCGAATGCTTCGCGCACACCGCAGCCGGTCCATACGTCTCGGTCAGGCCGTAGACGTGCGTGATGTCGAACCCCATCATCTGCATGCCCTCGATCACCGAAGCGGGCGGCGGCGCCGCCGCGACCAGGCAGCTGACCTGTTGCGTGATTCCCTGCTTCCACTCGGCCGGCGCATTGATCAGCATCGCGTGCACGATAGGCGCGCCGCAGTAGTGCGTGACCCGGTGCGCTCGAATCGAATCGAGGATCGGCTTGGCCTCGACCTTGCGCAGGCAGACGTTGGTGCCGGCGTTGGCCGCCATCGTCCAGGCAAAGCACCAGCCGTTGCAATGGAACATCGGCAAGGTCCACAAATACACCGAATGCCGAGGCATGCCCCAATCGATGATGTTGGACAGCGCATTCAGGTAAGCGCCGCGATGATGATAGACGACGCCCTTCGGATTGCCGGTCGTGCCCGACGTGTAATTGAGCGCGATCGCCGACCATTCATCTGCGGGCAGCTGCCAATCGAAGTCGGGATCCCCGCCTTCGAGGAATGCTTCGTAGTCGAGCTGGCCGAGTCTGGCGCCGCCCGGCCCGATCGGATCGGCGATGTCGATGACCATCGGCTTCTGATCGAGCTTTTGCAGCGCTGCGCCGACGATAGGCGCGAATTCGGTATCGGTCAGCAACACCTTCGCTTCACCGTGGCCGAGCATGAATGCGATCGCGTCGGCGTCCAGGCGCGTATTGAGCGTATTGAGCACAGCGCCACTCATCGGCACGCCGAAATGCGCCTCGACCATCTCCGGCGTATTCGCCGCCATCACCGCAACCGTCTCGCCGGGGCCGATGCCGGCGCGCGCCAGCGCCGAGGCCAGGCGCCGCGAGCGCGCGTACGTTTCCGACCAAGTCAGGCGTCGGTCGCCATGGATGACCGCGATCTGCTGCGGATATGTGTAGGCCGTGCGCGCGATCAGCGAGATCGGCGACAGCGGCGCGTAATTGGCGGCGTTCTTGTCGAGGCCGTGCTCGTAAGGGCTGGACTTGGGCATCGCGGATCGTGCGGCGTGTTCTTCGAAGACCGCAGCGACATGGTAACCAATCCATCCGAAAACACAATTGCGAGGGCGGCGCCGGATGCCCTGGGGCTTTGCAGCGAGCGATACCGGCTTGCTCCGGTGCAGCGAATTCACTATGCTGGCCGCTCCCACATTTGCGACAGGCACGGCAAGCGATGGGCCACCGGTTATCGAAAATCGTCACTCGGACCGGCGATGCCGGAACGACGGGCCTCGGCGATGGTTCGCGCGTGGCCAAGGATTCCCCGCGCATCGACGCCATCGGTGCGGTCGACGAGCTCAATTCGAATCTGGGTGTGCTCCTCGCCGAAGATCTCCCGCCAGCGGTCGCCGACTGCCTGACCGATGTGCAGCACGATCTGTTCGATCTGGGCGGTGAGCTGTCGATTCCCGGCTACAACGCGGTGAGCGACGCGCATGTCGAGCGGCTCGAGTCCGCGGTCGAGCGCTTCAACGCCGATTTGAATCCGCTGAAGGAATTCATCCTGCCGGCCGGGACGCGCGCCGCCAGCCTGGCGCATGTCGGGCGCACGGTCTGCCGACGCGCCGAGCGGGCGCTCGTGCGGCTCGCGCAGACCGATGCGGTGGGCGATCCTGCGCGAAAGTATCTGAACCGGCTGTCCGACCTGCTGTTCGTACTGGCGCGTGTGCTCAATCGCAGCGCCGAGCGCGAAGATGTGCTGTGGCGCAAGGATCGCCGCCATGCCGAATGATCATTGCGTCGCGGCGCGGCTGCGCCGCGGCACGCGAGACCGCTGATGGCCGTCGATCCCGCGCAGCAGCTGGAGCGCAGTGCGCGCCTGATGGAGCTCCTTGCACGCACGGCGCTGGCCGATCAGACGGCATTCGAACAGCTCTACCGTCTGACCTCACCGCATCTGTATGGGGTCGCGATCCGTATATTGCGTGAATCGGCAGCCGCGGAGGAGGTGCTGCAGGAGAGCTTCGTCAACGTATGGCATCACGCCGGCTCCTACGTCGCGGCCAGGAGCCAGCCTCTGACGTGGCTGACCAGCATCGTGCGCAATCGCTGCCTCGACCGGCTGCGCAAGCACGATGTCGACACGGTAAGCATCGACGATGAGGACCACGCCATGACGATTGCCGATCGAAGCCCGCTGCCGCTGGATCTGCTGCTGAGCGGCGCCGAAGCCGGCGCCGTCAGGCGCTGCGTCGAGGCGCTCGACGCCGGACAGAAACAGGCGATCGCGCTGGCGTTCTATCAGGGCCTGTCGCATTCGGAGCTTGCGCGGCACCTCAAGCAGCCGCTGGGCACGGTCAAATCATGGATCAGGCGCGGATTGGAGCGCCTGAAGGCCTGCCTCGACGGCGCCGGCGTCCAACGCTGAGCGCGAGCGAGACGGACATCGGCCAACCGCGATGAACTACCGGACACCGGAACGCGCCGAGACGCTGGCTGCGCAATATGTGCTGGGCACGATGTCGGCACGGGCTCGCACCCGCTTCGCCCGTCTGTCGCGCCGCGATCCTGTGCTGGCTGCCGCGATACGCGCCTGGGAGGATCGTCTGTCGCCGCTGGCCGAAAGCGTTGCGCCCGTCGAACCGCCGGCAAGCGTCTGGTCGACCATTCTCGCCCGCATCGATCGCGCCGCCGCCGGATCCACGCCCGAGCGGCGCACGGTCTGGGCAACCGTCAGCCTGTGGCGCGGGCTTGCCCTGGCCGGATTCGCGACGGCGGTCGCCCTGGCGCTGGTGCTGCTGTCGCCGCCACTCGAACGTCCGGCGGCCACACTGGTCGTCGTCCTTGCCGGGCAGGATGCGAAGCCCGCATTGGTGGCCTCGGCGGACCGCAACGGGCGCTTGCTGACGATCAAGGCGGTGGCACCGCTTTCGCCCGGCGCCGATCGATCGTTGCAGCTCTGGGCGCTGCCGGCGACGGGCAACCCGCGCTCGCTGGGCCTCGTCCCGGCGTCCGGCGTCGTGCAGATCGCGCTCCCGGTCGACGCGGGCACGGCGCTGCAGAACATCCCCGCCCTCGCAGTCAGTCTCGAGCCTCGCGGTGGATCGCCCACCGGGCTGCCGACCGGGCCCGTGCTCTATTCCGGGCCGGTCGAACGACTGTATTGATCGGACCGAGGATCGCGGGTCGGCGCCGAAGCGGCGATCAATCCGCTTGCCGCACCCGCTGGTCGATCGCGCCGAAGATCGATTTCCCGGCAGCGTCGTGCATGTCGATGCGCACGCGGTCGCCGAAACGCAGAAACGGCGTGCTGGGCTTGCCGTCGCGCAGCGTTTCCACCGTGCGCTGTTCGGCGATGCAGGCGTAGCCCGCGCCGCCTTGCGCGACCGGGCGGCCAGGCCCACCGTCTTCCCTGTTCGATACCGTGCCCGAGCCGACGATGCTGCCCGCTTCGAGCTCGCGTGTCCGCGCGGCATGCGCGATCAAGGTCGGAAAATCGAACGTCATGTCGACGCCCGCGTTAGGACGGCCGAAAAGCACGTCGTTGACGAAAGTCAGCAGCGGCAGATGAACCTTGCCGTCGCGCCAGGCGGCGCCCAGCTCGTCGGGCGTTGCCGCCACCGGCGAGAACGCCGACGCTGGCTTGCCCTGAAAAAAGCCGAAACCCTTGGCCAGCTCCCCGGGAATCAGATTGCGCAGGCTCACATCGTTGACCAGCATCAGCAAGCGTATCGACGACGCCGCCGCTTGCGGCGTCGTACCCATAGGCACGTCGCCGGTGACCACCGCGACCTCGGCTTCCATATCGACGCCGAATGCTTCGTCGGCAAAGACAATATCGTCGCGCGGGCCGATGAAGCTGTCGGAACCGCCCTGATACATCAGCGGGTCGGTCCAGAACTCGGCGGGCATCGTTGCACCGCGTGCCTTGCGCACCAGTTCGACATGGTTGACGTACGCAGACGCATCGGCCCACTGGTAGGCGCGGGGCAACGGCGAATGCGCGAGCGCAGGATCGAACGGTATCGCGCCGGTGACCTCGCCCGCGTTCAGCGTCCGGTACGCATCGGCAAGAAGCGCTTGCGTGCCGTCCCAGTCGTCGAGCGCGGCTTGCAGCGTAGGCGCGATTTGAGGCACCGCGACCGCCCGCGAAAGATCGCGCGACACGACGACCAGACGTCCATCGCGGCTGCCGTCCTTGAGCGTGGCGAGCTTCATGCTTCGATCGGCTCGTGGTCAGCCCGCACGCGCGCTACTACCTGCGCCTCAGCAGGTAGCCATCGCCGCGATCTTCCATTTCCCATCCGGCCGCATGCAATTCGGCGCGCAGGCGATCCGCTTCGGCCCATTGCTTGGCCGCGCGTGCGGCAGCGCGGGCCGCGGCCAGCGCATTGACCGCTTCGGGCACAGTCTCGACCGGCGGCCGCCAGGTCTCGAGCCCGAGGCCGAAGATCCGATCGAAGGCGAGCAAGGTCGCCCGCGTCACCGCACGATCGGGAAGATCGCCGCGCAGCAGCTCCCAAGCGATCGCCAGCGCCTTCGGAAGATTCAGGTCATCGTTGACGACGCCGGTGAACCGTTCGAGGTACGACCGCTGCGGCTCGCCGCCGGTGGGCAGCGCGTGCACCGCGCGGCGCATCCGGTCAAGGCCGATGGCCGCCGCGTCGAGCGCATCCCAGGTGAAATTGAGCTGGCTTCGATAGTGCGCGGTCAGGCACAGATAGCGATAGGCCAGCGGGTCGTAACCGCGTTCGATCAACCCCTGGATGCGCAGGAACTCGCCGTCCGACTTCGCCATCTTCGCGTCGTTCGAGAGCAGAAAGTAGCCGTGCATCCAGAAATTGGCGAGCCGCGTTCCGACGCGGGCTTCGGTCTGCGCGATTTCGTTGGTGTGATGGACCGGAATATGGTCCTCGCCGCCGCAATGGATGTCGAAATAGTCGCCCAGGTACTTCTGCGCCATCGCCGAGCATTCGATATGCCATCCGGGAAAGCCGACGCCCCATGGGCTCGGCCATTCCATCTGCCGCTTCTCGCCGGGCGGCGAGAATTTCCACAATGCGAAGTCGGTCGCGCTCTTTTTTTCCCCGAGTTCGACCCGGTGGCCTGCATCGAGGCCTGCTCTGTCCAGCCGCGCCAGATAGCCGTAATCGGGCTGCTTGCTGGTGTCGAAGTACACGCCGTCCGAGGTGCGGTAGGTATAGCCGTTCTTTTCGATGTCGGCGACGAACTCGATCTGCTCGCCGATGTGATCGGTCGC
>Ga0070673_100001285_pt1 | contig 14612 bp, 10 predicted proteins | sample KBSM23metaG_FD_65342 | JGI IMG/M metagenome (GOLD analysis project Ga0070673, IMG submission 65342) | Miscanthus rhizosphere microbial communities from Kellogg Biological Station, Michigan, USA - KBS M2-3 metaG | ecosystem: Host-associated > Plants > Roots > Rhizosphere > Soil ... | reverse complement strand
CTGCTGGCGCTCGACCCGGCGCAGAACAACACGTATCGCGCGATCAACCAGGCCTGGAAGAGCGGCGGCGAACTGCAGTTCGCCGGCGGCCGCTACCTTGTCTCGGGCTTGAGCGACGCGCAGCAGAACGATCTCGTCAAGTCGCTCGCGCTCGTCGCTGAGCGGGCCGAGCGCACCTCCACCGGCGGCGTCGCCGTCCGCAAGCCGCGCGTGGGTCTGTTTCAGCCGTGGAGCGGCAGCATGGACGAGGGATGGACGCGCTGGGTGCTCGAGCAGTACGGCTTCGAGTACGTGACGCTGCATCCCGGCGACTTCAAGTCGCCCCTGACCGGACGCGTGGATGCGGTGATCCTGGCAGACGATGCCCGGCTGCCGATCGAGGGAGCGGGGGGCGGCCGGGGCGGGCGCGGCGGCGGCCGCGCGGTGCGCCCCGAGTACGCGGATCGCCTGACGCAGGACGATCTCGCGGCGTTCGAGCAGTTCATCCGCGGCGGCGGCACCGTCGTCTGCCTCAACACCGCCAGCAACTTCGCGATCCAGCAGTTCAAGCTGCCGGTGAAGAACGTCGTCTCCAACCTCCGGCCGGAAGAGTTCTTTCTCGAAGGGACGATCGTCAAGGTCTCGGTGGACGCGGCGCAGCAGGTGATGGCGGGGATGACCGACCCTTCGCCCGTGTTCGCCGACGGCAGCCCGGTCTTCGAGACGCAGGACGGCTTCAAGGGACACGTGCTCGCCAGGTACCAGGACGCCGGGTCGCCGCTCCTGTCCGGCTACCTGATCGGCGACAAGCTGATGAACGGCAAGGCGGCCGCGCTCGACGTGCAGCTCGATAACGGACACGTCATCCTGTTCGGGTTCCGTCCCGAGTGGCGCGGCCAGCCGTTCGGCTCGTTCAAGGTGCTGTTCAACGCGATCCTCGGTTCGACCCCGCCGTCCGCTCGATGAACCGCCTGCTCGCCTGTGCCGTCCTGGCGGCAGCGCTGCTCGTGCCGCGCAGCGCCGGCGCGTATTCCGTGCTGGCGCACGAGTCCAACATCGACGCGGTGTGGGACTCGCACATCCGGCCGCTGCTGCTCGCCAGGTACCCGCGCACGACGGATGCGCAACTGCTCGCGGCGCGCGCGTATGCCTATGGCGGCTCGGTCATCCAGGATCTCGGGTACTACCCGTTCGGCAGCAAGTTCTTCACGAACCTGCTCCACTACGTGAAGACCGGGGATTTCGTCGAAGCGCTGATCCGGGACGCGCACGACGTCAACGAGCTGGCCTTTGCGATTGGCGCGTTGTGCCACTACGCGGCTGACACGGAAGGGCACGCGCTCGCGGTGAACCGCGCCGTGCCGCTGATGTACCCGAAGCTGCAGCGCAAGTACGGCGACAGCGTGCCATACGACAAAGCGCCGAAGGAGCACATCCTCGTCGAGTTCGCGTTCGACGTGCTCCTCGTCGCGCACGGCGGCTATCAGCAGCAGGCGCTGCACGACTTCATCGGCTTCGAAGTGGCGAAGCCGCTGCTCGAGCGCGCGTTCCGCGAGACCTACGGCCTCGAGATGAAGGATCTGTTCCTGAGCGAGGACCTCGCGATCGGCACCTACCGTCATGCGGTCGCCGGCACCATCCCCGACGTGACACGCGTGGCGTGGGAGAAGAAACAGGATCAGATCCAGAAGGTGACTCCGGGCGAGATCCGCGAGAAGTTCGTGTTGACGCTGAAGCCGGGGGACTACGAGCAGCGCTACGGGACGGACTACAAGAAGCCGGGGTTCTTCGCACGGCTGATCGGCGTGCTCTACAAGATCGTGCCGAAGATCGGGCCGCTGCGGCCGCTCGCCTTCAAGGTGCCCAACGAGGAAGCGGAGCGGCTGTTCCTCGACAGCCTCGCGCGCACCCGCGCCCGTTACTCGACAGAGCTGACCAACCTGCGCGCCGGCCGTCTGCAGCTGCCGAACCTGGACTTCGATACCGGCAAGCCTATCTCGCCGGGGGAATACAAGCTCGCCGACGAAACGCTGGCGGAGCTTCGCAAGAAACTGGCAGACGCGCACCGTCAACCATCACCATCAACCGTCAACCGTTAACCGTCAACCCGCCTTCGCCAAGGCTACGGCGGGGCAAGCCCACTACGCGCGGGCGAAGTCGATGAAGCCGCGGGCGGGATCGGTGCTGGTCAGGCGGACGCGCACGGCGTCTCCGACGTCGAGCCCCTGGGCGCCTTGCTCCAGTCGTCCTTCGACCGGCGTGCGCGTCAGGCGCACCCAGGTCCCCTTCGGTCCGGCGCCGGTGACGATCGCGTCGAAGCGCTCGCCGATGCGGCCGGCGAGCCACAGGGCCGCGGCCGCTTTCTTCGTCAGCCGCTCGACCTTGTTCGCCGCGTCCTCCTGCCTGGTGCAGTGCTCCGCGAGCGCGGAGAGTTCCGGCAGCGAATAGGCGGGCCGCGAGCCGGCGATCGCCGCCTTGATCAGGCGCTGCGTGACCAGGTCGGGAAAGCGGCGGTTCGGCGCGGTGGAGTGCGTGTAATTGCCGGCGGCGAGCGCGAAGTGGCCGCTCGCCTGGGTCGGTCCTTCGGCCACGTACTCGCCGCGGCCGAGGAGCTTGATCACGCCGAGCGAGAGATCCCCGAACGTGTCGGGCGCCGCGGCGCGCTGCTGCTTGAGGAACTGCTGCAGCGCGTGGGCGTCGGGCTCGGACGGCAGCGACCCGCCGTGCTGCTGCGCCAGGTCGACGATCCGCGGCCAGCGCTCGGGGGACTTCACCACGCGGCGAATCGACGCGATCCCGTGCGCGCTCAGGAACCGCGCGGTGACGCCGTTGGCCGCGACCATGAAGTTCTCGATGACTTCCCTGGCGCGGTTCGACGTTTCCGCCTGCAGCTCCTTGACGCCCTGGTCGTCGACCAGCGGTCGCAGCTCGGATCGCTCGAAGTCGAGCGCGCCTTCTTCGTCGCGCCGGGCCTGGAGCAGCGTCGCCAGCCGATCCTGCTGTCGCAGCTGTGCGTCGAGCCCTTTCACCCGCACGAGCGCGTCCGGCGCGGGCCCGGCGTTGTCGAGCCATGCCGCGATCGCTCCATACGTGAGCCGTGCGTGATTGTGGACGACGGCGCGATAGACATCGGATCCATGCAGCACGCCGTTGCCGTCGAGCGTCATGTCGATGACGATCGCGGCGCGATCCTCGCCTTCGTTGAGCGACGTCCGATCCGTGGACAGCTCGAGCGGCAGCATCGGGAAGACGACGGCTGGCGTGTAGACGGAGGTAGTGTTGGCGCGCGCGTGCGCGTCGATGGGGGAGTCCTTCGGCGCGCTGCCGTCGACGTCGGCAATCGCGATCAGGACGCGCGTCTGCCCGCCGCCGGCGTCGGCGCACACTTCGAGCTGATCGAGATCGCGGGAATCGTCGTTGTCGATCGACGACCACGGCAGGTCGCGCAGGTCGCGCAGGCCGTTGCCGTCCGGCGGCCGCAGGTGCGCGATTTGCGCGCGCGCGGCGTCGGGGAACTCGGGCTCCAGCCCGTAGCGCCGCATGGCGTCCTCGGCGATCGCTTCCAGCCGCTGGCGATCGGAGCTCATCGCTGCCACCGATCCCACGCGGCCCGCGCGATCTTGGCGATGGTCCCCTCGCGCGCGGCTTCGTCGGCGGTCGAGTCCTTGATGAAGACGGCGATGGCGAGCTGCCGTCCGTCCGGCATCGTAATCAGGCCGATGTCGTTGGTCGCGCGCGTCACCCCTTCGCGCGTGGCATCGGTGCCGGTCTTGTGCGCGACGACGGTTCCCGGCGGCAGCAGCCCCTTGAGCCGGCGCGGGCCTGGCGTGGACGCGATCAGGTCGTCGAGCAGGAGCTGGCGCGAGGCCGTCGAGAGCGCGCGCCCGTCGGAGAGGGCCTTGAGCAGCTCCACTGCCGCCTGCGGCGTCGAGTAGTTCTTGTACTGAACCGTGAAGTCGCGTGTCATGTCTGCCTCGCTGGTTGCGACCGCCATGTCGCGGATGCCGAGCCCGCGCAGGTACGCGGTCACGCGCGGGCCGCCGCCGGCCGTGCGCAGGAGCACGTCCGACGCGGTGCCGTCGCTGTCGGCGATCGCGGCGCGAATGAGCTGGCGGATGGTGATGTCGATGCCGCCGCGCGGGTACTTGTCGCGCAGCGGGCTGTGCGCCCCCGCCGGCACCATGTCCTTCGCCGTCAGGCTGATCTTCTGGTTCAGCGTCAGCGTCTTCGTGTCCACCTGGTCGAGCACGGCCATCACGATCGGCACCTTGTAGACGCTCTGCATCGGGAAGCGCTCGGAGCCGTTCAGCTCCGCGCGATCCGCGCTGCCGAGGACCGTGGCGAACACGCCGACGTGCCCGCCGCTCGTCCTCGCGAGCTCGGCGAAGAGGGGAGAGAGTACCGACTGGAGCAGGAGGACGGACGAGAGCATCAATGAAGAAACCATTCGGGTTATCGCGGTGCGGTGACGGGCTGCGGCATCCGTTCCCTCAGTTCGCGCAGCCATTGCAGGATGACGATGGCAGTCGAGGGAGCCGGCTGGTGCCGGACGAGGACGCGGCCGGCTGGCGTGACGGCCGCGACGCGCGCGCCGGCGCGATCGAAGACGATCTCGGGACGCTGTCCCTTCGGCGGGCTCGACGGGTCGAAGACCGCGCGCATCAGGCGGCGGCCGGCCTCGAAGTAGATCGCGCGCCCGTCCGCGCTCCAGCGGGGGCGGCTGCCGCCCTCCTGCGAGATCGCGACCCTGCCGCCTTTGTTCCGCGGATCGCGGACGACGATCTCGGTGCGGCCGGATTCGTCGGACTCGAGCGCGAGCCACTGCCCATCTGGTGAGAATACCGCGGCCGACTCGTCGAACGGGCCGTCGGTGAGCAGCCGCGGAGCATTCGCGCCGGGATCGAGAATCCCCACAGCCGTGCGTCCCGCGGGGATGCCATCCGCACCCATCACGGTCACCGCGATCCGTCCGTCAGCGGCAGTCGAGGTCGGAAACATCTGCCCGCCGCGAGCGCCGATCGTCGCCTCGGTGCGATCGTCGATCCGCCGCGACGCCATGGTGAAGACGCCAGCCGTCCGCGTCGCGAACACGATCTGCCGTCCGTCGGCGGACCATGCCGGCGAGACGTTCATGCCTCCGTAGGTGATGCGCGTCTGCGCGCCCGAGCCGAGGTCGACGACCCAGACGTCGGATCCGCTGGCGTCGGTGACGAGGCCGGCGGCGCGCTTCGCGTCCGGCGAGATGGCGATGGAGGCAAGCCGCGCGATGGCGCCGGCGTCCTCGCCAGGACGATCGGCCCACGACACGCGTGGTGGCGAGGGCGCCTCGAGGCCCGCCAGTGTCCCCGTCGAGGCGACCGCGAGCTGCGCGAGGCCGGCGCGGCTGGTGATCGAGGCGAGCATCGAGTCGCCGCCGCCCGTCAGCGTCACCGTGCGCTCGTCGAACGTCGCGGCCTGCACGTCGTCTCCCGTGGCCATCAGCACATACCCGGCGCCGGCGGCAAGCGCACGCGTCACGCCGCCGCGCAGCGTCTTCCACGTCGTCGCGTCGCGGGGGATCACGGCAAGCTGTCCCGGGGTGTCGGGGACCGGCGAGATGGTGACGGTGAAGAGGATGCCGCCGCCCGGCAGCCACGAGGGCAGCACGTGGCGCAGCTCGCCGCGGCGCGCATCCGGCGTCGTCAGCGTCGTGACGGCGCCGCCCTGATCGCTGACCAGCGACAGGCCGCCCGCGGGAAGGCCGCTGAAGACGATCCGGCCGTCGCGCCCCCACGCCCCGCCGCCGGCGAACGGCGCGTCGGCCAGCACGGAGGGAGCGCCGCCGGAGGTCGCGATCTTCTTCAGCTTGCCGTCGGCGAAGAACGCGATCCACCGTCCGTCCCGCGAGAAGAACGGCGCGGTGGCGCCGTCGGTGCCGGCGAGCCGCGTCGCCTCGAAGCGATCGATCGGCCGGACGTAGAGCGCGCACGCGCCGGACGCGTTCTCGCACGCCGACCAGGCCAGCGCCCGGCCGTCCGCGGAGACGTCGAGCGCGGGTGTCGCGCGATCGCCGAGGGCGAACGACGTGCCGTCGGCCGCCGGCACTTCGAACCGCGCCGCGAGCGGCATTTCGGGCGCCGGTGCGTGGGAGCTGCCCCAGGTGAGCGCCGCGACCGCGAGTGTGCAAAGAACCGCCACGATCCACGGCAGTAACTCCCACTCCTTACTCCCCCGCGTGGTGGCAGAAACAGCTCTGTCCCCACTTGCCACCGCAAAGCCGGAATTTGGGGTCAGACCCCGCCGTGCACCGTTGTCGGGGTCCTCCGGGGTCAGACCCCGGTCGTCGTTGATCAGCGGCAGCGGAGTGAGCGGCGCGAGAAAACGGTAGCCGCGGCGGTGGACGGTCTGGATGTAGCGCGGCGCCTGCGGGTCGTCGCCGAGCGCCTGGCGCAGGAAGCTGACCGCCTCGGCGAGCGACGTGTCGGTGACGAACGCGTCCTTCCACACCGCGTCCATCAGGTCCTGCCGCGGGACGACCTGTCCCTGGCGATCGATCAGCAGCTCGAGCACGCCGAGCACGCGCGGCGGTAACGCGACTTCGGACCCTTCGCGCCAGAGGAGCCGGTTCTGCCGGTCGAACGCAAAGGGGCCGAAACTGATCCGCATCCTGACAAGACGTTACCAAAGATGCGGCAGCTTCGGCCTTGAAGGCCGGGGTGTGACTAGCGCTGTGTGCGGCGCCGGATGAAGAGACCGGCCGCCCCCGTGCCAAGCAGGAGCATGCTCGCCGGCTCCGGCGTCGGCGACGCCGACACCGCTTCGAACGCGAAACCGCCGCCGAAACTCGGACCCGATCCGAATCCGGGAATGAACTGCTGAAATGCCGTCAGTGTACCTGAGCCGGCCAGATTCACATCGAACAGCGGCGTCTGATTGCCAGGGAAGGACTGTGTGAACCCCTGGACCCGTCCCGTCATCGTGAACGGAACCTGGTACTCGAGCGCGCCGGTTCCGCTGCCTGGCAGGAACGTTGGCGTCGGCAAGGCGAACGAAGACGAGGTGAACTCGAGGCCGCCGATCAGAAACGCCACGTACTGTGCACCGTCGACAGTGACGTTGAACGGATGCGGCGCGCTGAAATTGAACGAGCCGTGGACGCGTCCGACTTCGCCCGGCTGCAACTCAAGCGGACCCGTTGCACCACCGTGGCCGTCGCCGCTCAGGCGCAGTCCGTCGCCGAAGAGTTGCGCGCTGGCCGGTTCGGCACCGGGACCGAGCAGGCCGACAAGGCCTCCGGTCACCAGGATGGGATCGGCATGGGCAGCCGCCGGTGTAAGACCGAGGAATGCCAGACTCAAGATCGCGAAAATCCTGCTACTCGGCACACGCATAGAGGGACCTCCCTCGCGGCGGCTGCAAATGGCACGACTTCGGCAGGAACCCGCGTCAGGGGAGGGCCTTAACAAGAACTTAAGCTCTTCTTCGCATCGTTTGAAGGACCGTTCAATACTTCGGCGGTCGGGATCGGCCACGGTCTTCGGCATGTCCATCTTCGCGACGAAGTCCATCGAACAGATTGAACGGGAGCAGTCCGGCCACGGTGAGGCCATGCTGAAGCGGGTCCTCGGACCGGGACAGCTCACCACGCTCGGCGTCGGGGCGATCATCGGCACCGGGATCTTCGTCCTGACGGGCCAGGCGGCGGCGGCCAATGCCGGGCCGGCGATCGTGATTTCCATGGTGCTGGCGGGTCTGACGAGCGTCCTCGCCGCGCTCTGTTACTCGGAGTTTGCCGCCAGCGTGCCGGTCGCCGGCTCGGCGTACACCTACGCGTATGCGACGCTGGGCGAGTTCGTTGCCTGGGTCATCGGCTGGGATCTGATTCTCGAGTACGCGCTCGGCGCGGCGACGGTCGCGGTCGGATGGTCCGGCAATCTCGTCACCTTCCTGCATCAGATCGGGTTGTCCTTCCCGGCAGCCGTCAGCGCCGCCCCTGGGACCGTCGTCCAGCTTGCCGGCGGCGGGATGGGGACGACGACGGCGGTGTTCAACCTGCCGGCCGTGCTCATCACCATCGCGGTCACGGCGCTGCTGCTCGTGGGGATCAGCGAATCGGCGACCGTCAACGCCGTCATCGTCGTCATCAAGGTGGCGATCGTGCTGGTCGTGATCGGCGCGGGGGCGCTCTTCATCGTGCCGGCCTACTGGCACCCCTTCATCCCGCCGAACACGGGCACGTTCGGCGAGTACGGGTGGAGCGGCATCCTGCGGGGCGCCGGGGTGATCTTCTTCGCCTATATAGGCTTCGACGCGGTCTCGACCTCCGCGCAGGAAGCGCGCGATCCCCAGCGCGACATGCCGCGCGGCATCCTCGGCTCGCTGGCGATCTGCACCGTGCTCTTCGTGCTGGTGTCGGGGGTGATGGTCGGGGTCGTGCCCTACAAGGAGATGCTGAACCAGCCGGCGCCGCTCGTCATCGCGATCGAAGCGGCGGCCTCGCGCGCCGCCGGCACGTCGTGGGCGCCGCTGATGAACGGGTTGACGATCCTGCTGACGGTGGGCGCGCTGGCGGCCTTGACCTCGGTGATGGTGGTCATGATGCTGGCACAGCCGCGGATCTTCCTCGCGATGGCCAACGACGGCCTGCTGCCGCCGTGGGCGGCGCGGATCCACCCGCGGTTCAAGACGCCGCACGTGGCGACGATCGTGACCGGCATCGCCGTGTCGATTGCCGCCGGGCTGACGCCGATCGCGACGCTCGGGACGCTCGTCAGCATCGGGACGCTGATGGCGTTCGTGATCGTCTCGATCGGCGTGATCGTGCTGCGCAGGACCCGGCCCGATCTGCCGCGCCCGTTCCGCATGCCGCTGGTGCCGCTGCTGCCGGCGCTGTCGGCGGTGGTCGCGCTGGTGCTGATGATGGGCCTGCCGCGCGCGACATGGGAGCGGCTCTTCATCTGGATGGCCATCGGCATCGTGTTCTACTTCGCCTACGGCTACCGGCGCAGCCATCTTCGCGCGCCGCGGCCGGTGCCTGCGCCCGGCGCGTCGCTGGAAGGCTCGCGGTCATGAGCAAAACTGATGGTGCGCATGCGCGAATTCTGCTTTTTCGATGTGCGCCGCCACGCTACTCTCGCATCTGGATTCTTCGCGGGAGGGACTGTGGACAAGACCGCCAGCCGAGTTGTTGCCGTGAACCTCACTGACGCCGAGTGGCGCGCGCTGCGCGTCGTGACGCCGGATCCCTGCGGATGGATCAAGTCGCAGATCCGGTCGCTGCTCGACGAATCGGGGCTGCCGATCGACCAGACGGACGAGAAGGACCGCCATACCGTGACGGCCTTCGCCGACTGATCCGTCCTCGGTCCGCGCCTTCCGAAAACCGCCGATGCCCTTGAGCGGGCAGCGGCGGTTTTTTCTTTATCCGTGTTTATCCGTGTTTATCCGTGGCCGAGCTTGATCAGGCCAACATTGTTGGTACACGCTGCTCGCCTGTGAGGCAGTTCGAGCCGGTGACGATGCGCCAGGCCTGGCGGGCGATCGCGCGGCGTCCGGGGTTTGCCTGCTGCACGATCGTGCTGCTGGCGCTCGGCCTCGGCGCCAACACCGCGGTGTTCTCGATCGTCCGCGCCGTGCTGCTGCGGCCGTTGCCCTACACCGCCCCGGATCGGCTCGCGCTCATCTGGGGCGGACCCCAGACCAATCCGGGCAACCGGCACTACCTCATGACCGGCGAGTACGTCGCCGGAATCGGCGAGCAGGCGAGTCTCTTTGACAGCTGGTCCGTCGTCGAACCCTGGGAGGGCAATCCCAGCGCGTGGGCAGACCTGATCGGTCCGAACGGCGCCGAGCGCCTGCGCGGCGCCTGGGTCACGCCGAACCTGTTCGAGACGCTCGGGGTCGGCGCCTCGAGCGGCCGCACCTTTACGTCGGCGGATCGCGACCTGAAGATTGCGGTGATCAGCGACGCGCTGTGGCGTCGACGTTTTGGCGGCGATCCGCGTGTCGTCGGCACGACGATCTCGCTTGCCGTCGGCCGGGAGAATCGGCGCTTTCTGCCGTTCACCGTCGTCGGCGTCCTGCCGCCCGACTTCCGCTTCACCTATCCTCGCGAGACCGAGATCTACCTGCCGCGTCCGTGGACGGATATTCACCCGACGCGAGGCGTGGCGTACCACGTGGTCGCTCGCCTGGCGCCCGGCGTCGCACCGTCACAGGCGCAGGCGCAATTGAGCGAAGTCGCCCGGCGGATCGAGCGCGGCTTTATCCCGCCCAAGTACCTCGCCGAGGTGCTCACACGCACGGGCATGCTGGTCGAGCCGGTCAAGGAGCACATGCGCGCAGAAGTGCGTGCGGGCATCTGGCTGCTCGCGGCCGTGGCCGCCCTCGTGCTCCTCATCGCCTGCGTCAACCTGGGCCTGCTGCTGCTGTCGCGGACCGTCGATCGCCGGGCCGAACTCGCCGTGCGGGCGGCGCTCGGCGCCGGCCGGGGGCGGCTCGTGCGACAACTCGCCGCGGAGTGCCTGATCCTGTCGGCCGCCGGTGGTGTGCTCGGCGTTGCCACGGCGGCGCTGGCGCAGCCAGTCGTACGGTCGCTCATGCCGCCGATTGTCCCCCGCGCGGATCAAATCTCGATGGATCCGGCCGTGCTGGCGTTCGCCGCGGGCGCGATGCTCCTGACGGCCTTCGTCTGCACGCTCGCGCCGGCGTGGTTCGTCCTGAGCCGCGACTTGCTGTCGTCGGTCCGCGGCGCGGCACTCTCCACGACCGGCGATCGCTCCGTGCTGGCCTGGCGCCGCGGTGTGCTCGTACTGCAAGTGGCCGTGGTGGTCTTGCTGCTGGTCGGCTCCGGCCTGCTCCTCCGCAGCTTCTGGCGGTTGCAGCACGTCGATCTCGGTTTCAGTGCCGATGGCGTCGTCACGATGGAGATGCGGCTGCTCAACCCGAAGTATTTCGACCAGGGCCGTCTCGCGGCATTCAACCGCGAGTTGATGGAGCGGGTGCGCGGCATCCCGGGCGTCGCGAACGCGGGCGTGACGACGGCGGTGCCGATGCGCGGCGTCGATTTCCGGATGTTGATCGGACCCGAGGGGCAGAAGAAGCAGGTCGGCAACGCGCGCACGGTCGACCCCGAGTACTTCAAGATCCTGCATCTGCGCCTGCTCGCCGGACGGCTCTTTACGAACGCGGACACCGCGGCCAGCGAGCCGGTTGTCGTTGTGTCCGAATCCTACGGCCGCCAGTACTTCGGCGCGGCGAGTCCGCTCGGCCGCGTCCTCAAGAGCAGTGACAGCCAGTACCGCATCGTCGGCGTGGTTGCCGACACGCGATATGCCGATGCCGCCCGCGAGCCGTACCCGGCCTTCTACATCCCGCTCTCGCAGGATCCCTCGACGCTGCTTTGCCTGATCGCCGAGCCCAGGCCCGGAATGCGGGCGGCAGTGGCCGACGGCATGCGGGCCGCGGTACAGGCGCTGGATCCCGAACAGCCCGTGGAAGGCATCACGACGATCGATCAGATCGTCAGTGCCTCAACCGCGGATCGGCGCTTCTACGCGGTCGCCACCAGCGCGTTCGCCCTGGTGGCGCTGGCGCTGGCGATTGCCGGCGTCTTTGGCGTCGTCTCGCGCACCGTCGGCGAACGCCGACGCGAGCTCGCGATCCGCGTGGCGCTCGGCGCGGAGCCGCGTCGGCTGCTCGCGGCGGTCTACGGCTACGGCGTCGTGCCGGCCGCGATCGGAACGGGGATCGGGCTGGCCGGAGCATTTGCCGCGTCACGCCTGCTGCGGTCGTTTCTGTTCGAGATCGCGCCGACGGACGCGGCGACGTATGCCGGGTCGGCCGCGGTGATCTTGCTCGTCACCGCTGCGGCCTGCTACCTGCCGGCGCGGCGGACGCTGCGAGTGCCGCCGATGCTGGTGTTGAAGACAGACTGACGGGGCGTGTAGTAGAATCGCCGCCAATGCATCGCGCGATGATCCACAACGCCGATCGAAAGCGGGCCAAGCGGGCCGGCCGGCCGGTTGTGTGGACGTCGGTGCTCTGAGACTGCAGACAAGCTCGACCACGGATCCCCACGACCGCCGGCCTCGAACAGGGCTGGCGGTCTTTTTTTTGCTCGGACGGAGGCGAGGAGGCCCCGCATGCGCGCGCTGGTGATGAAGTTCGGTGGTTCGTCCGTCGTGGACGCGGCCGCCATCAGCCGGGTGATCACGATCGTGGCACTGGCGCGCGAACGCGAACGCGCCCCGGTGGTCGTGGTGTCTGCGCTCGGGGGGACGACCGACCGGCTGCTCGGTCTGGCCGATGCCGCCAGCCGCGGGCAGGACGAGGCCGTCCGCGAAGGGCTGCTCGCCGTCTCGCAGCGGCACACCGTGGAGGCTGCCAGCCTCGGCCTCGACGGCAACGGCGAGCTCGCCGGCGCGATGAACGCCATCTTCGACGAGCTGCGCGCCACCCTCGACGGCGTGCGGGAGCGCCGTGCCGCGGATCCGCCGGCGCTGGACGTGATCGCGGCTGCCGGCGAGCTCCTGAGCAGCCTCATCGTCAGCGCCGCGATGGCGACGCGCGGCCTTCCGGCGACGTGGATCGACGCGAGAGACGTCATCGCCACCGACGATCGCTACACCTGCGCGGCGCCGCTGAGCGACGAGATCGGCACGGCCGCCCGCGCCATCGTCGCTCCGCTGGTCGGGAGCCGTGTTCCGGTGATGGGCGGATTCATCGGCCGATCCACGAGCGGAACGACGACGACGCTCGGCCGCGGCGGATCCGACTACTCGGCTTCGCTCCTCGGCGCGGCGATCGGCGCCGAGGAGATCCAGATCTGGACCGACGTCGACGGGATGCTGACGGCGGACCCGCGGATCGTGGACGATGCGGAGATCGTGAAATACCTGTCGTTTGCCGAGGCCGCGGAGCTGGCATACTTCGGAGCCAAGGTGCTGCACCCCGCGACCATCTTCCCGGCCGTGTCCCGCAACATCCCGGTGCGGATCCTGAACAGCCATCGCCCGGACGGCCAGGGCACGCTGATCGTCGCGGATCCGCCGCCGGCGCACCGCCCCTTCGCGGCGCTGGCCAGCAAGCGCGGCATCACCGTCATCGACATCACCTCGTCGCGGATGCTGATGTCGCACGGGTTCCTGCGCCGCGTGTTCGAAGTGTTCGACGTGCACGAGACCTCCGTTGACGTGGTCACGACGTCCGAGGTCAGCGTCTCGGTGACGATCGACGACAACCGGCACGCGCCGGCCATCGTCGCGTCGCTGCTCGAGATCGCCGAGGTCAACGTCGAAGAGCAGATGGCGATCCTCGCGGTGGTCGGGGACCGCCTGGCGATCGATTCGTCGCTGGCCGCGCGCGTGCTCGGCAGCCTGCGCGGGTTTCCGCTGCGCATGCTGTCGCAGGCCGCCTCGCGGCGCAACGTCACCATCGTGCTGCCGCAGTCGTACCTGTTTGCCGCGATGTCGCACCTGCACAAGGAGCTCTTCGCCGTCGCGGAGCCTGCTTCATGACGGCCACCGAGCGGCGCCTGCTGCTCGTCGGGCACGGCCGCATGGGGCGGCTGGTCGAGTCGCTGGCGCCGCAGCACGGGTTCCGCGTGACCGGAGCGGTCACGTCGGCGAACGCCAATGCGTCCGACTGGCCGGCGTCCGACGTCGCGATCGATTTCTCGGCCCCGGCGGCCGTCCGCGCCAACGCCGATCGGCTCGCCTCCCGCGGCACGGCGATCGTGATCGGCACGACCGGCTGGCAGCACGTGGAGGAGGAAGTACGCGGCATCGCCGCCAGGGCGGGGATCGGCGTCGTCGCCGCGCCCAACTTTGCCGTCGGCGTCAACGTGTTCCTGGCGGTCGTCGGCCGCCTTGGCGCGCTGATGTCTCAGCAGCCCGCGTTCGGCGCGTGGATCCACGAGCACCACCACGCGGCGAAACGCGACGCCCCGTCGGGCACCGCGCTGGCGATGGAGCGGCGGCTGCGCGAGCACGGCTACACCGCGGCCGTGCCGATCGACTCGACGCGCGCGGGCAGCGTCCCGGGCACGCACACGCTCGGCTTCGACGCCGCGTCGGAGACGATCACCTTCACGCACCAGGCGCGCGATCGCGCCGCCTTCGCGCACGGCGCGCTGGTCGCGGCGCGCTGGTTGATTGGCCGCGTCGGCTGGTTCACGATGACCGACGTTTTAGGTTTGTAGGAGGTCAGCATGAGATCACGATTCACCGGATGCGGAACCGCGCTGGTCACGCCGTTCACACGCGACGGCGCGGTCGACGAAGCCGCCGTGTCGCGCCTGGCGCGGCGGCAGATCGACGGCGGCGTCCACTTCCTCGTCCCCTGCGGGACCACGGGAGAAGTGCCGACGCTCACCGAGGAAGAGCAGGTGAGGATCGTCGAGCTGATCGTCGCCGAAGCGAAGGGGAAGGTGCCGGTCCTGGCGGGCGCGGGCGGCTACAACACGCGCGAAGTCATCCACATGGGCAAGCGGATGCGCGCCGCCGGCGCGGACGGTCTTCTTTCGGTGACGCCCTACTACAACAAGCCGACGCCCGAGGGCCTGGTGCAGCACTACCGCGCCATCGGCGACGCGGTCGGCCTTCCCATCGTCGTCTACAACGTCCCCGGCCGCACCGGGTGCAACGTCGATCCGG
>Ga0070673_100001283_pt1 | contig 14627 bp, 13 predicted proteins | sample KBSM23metaG_FD_65342 | JGI IMG/M metagenome (GOLD analysis project Ga0070673, IMG submission 65342) | Miscanthus rhizosphere microbial communities from Kellogg Biological Station, Michigan, USA - KBS M2-3 metaG | ecosystem: Host-associated > Plants > Roots > Rhizosphere > Soil ... | reverse complement strand
CCGAACGGCCCGGCGATATCGATGCGCTCGTGCGGGAGGCCGATCTCGCCGATCGCCCACATCACCTTCTGCACGTTGGCCGAAGTCTTACGGCCCCAAACCTTGATCACGATTGTCCTCCCCCTTCTTGGTCTGTGTCGTCGCTGGGCTCGCCTGGCAGCGTATGCTGCGCGCCTCGCGCGAGACGCGCAAAAGCCCGCACGAGACCAGGTATGACGCCAGGGAGCCGCGCCGGCTGTCAATCCAGATGGCGCGCTTCCTCGGGCAGCATGATCGGAATGCCGTCGCGGATCGGGTAGGCAAGCTTGGCGGCGCGTGAGATCAGCTCCTGCTTCTCCGCGTCGTATTCCAGCGGACATTTGGTCAGCGGGCAGACGAGGATTTCCAAGAGTTTCGGATCGACACTTTCGGGGTGGTCCGATGACATGGCGGGCTCCAAATAAGGATCGGCTTTAGCAGGCGGGAGGCAGGTCCGTCATCCTGCTTCCGTTCTCCGTCATCCACTATTGCAGCGACGTCTCGCCCGAAGTCTTGCTCTTGGCGAGTTCGATCTCGGTGACGGCGATGAGGATTTCGGCGCGGGTTTTCAGGTCGGCTGCCTCGAGGAGCGCCTGCTTCTCCGCGGCGCCGTAGGGTGACATCATCGCCAGCGCATTCACCAGCGCCTCGTTGGGGGCGTTCTCGATTCCCTCCCAGTCGGCCTTGAGGTCGTTGGCCTTGAGGAAATCGGCGAGCGCGCGCAGCAGCGCCTTGCGGTCGACCGCCTCCTCGCCTTTGCGTGCCGTGAAATCGTCGATGAAGGGTTGGTAGGTGGCGCGGCACTGCCGGTACGGCGTGCCGACGGCAAGCTCTTCCTCGACCCGGAAACGGGCGATGCCGGTCAGCTGCATGAGGTAGCGGCCGTCGCCGCTTTCGGCGAGCTGCGTGATTCGCCCGACGCAACCGACGCTGAACAGGTGCGGCTTGTTCTTGTCCGGCCCGGGATGGACCGGATCGGGCTGGATCATGCCGATCAGGCGCAAGCCGGAGCGCAGCGCGTCATCGACCATCGCCAGGTAGCGCGGCTCGAAAATGTTGAGCGGCATTTGCCCGCGCGGCAGCAGCAAGGCTCCCGCCAGCGGGAATATCGCGATCACGCTGGGGAGGTCGTCAGGCCCCTTGTAGATCGCATTGATCGGCATGTCGCACTCCGCACCCGACCGAACGCCTTCCGCCTCACCTTGGGGAGCGGGTCAGTGGCTACGCGAACAGGATCGAGGAGAGCCGCTTGCGGCCCTCGATCGTGGCTTCGTCGGTCGGACCCCATGCATCGAAGAACTGAACGAGTTGCTTGCGGGCGCCATCGTCGTTCCATTTGCGGTCGCGCTTGACGATGGTGATGAGATGATCGAGCGCGTCGCCGCGGCGGCCCTTGGCGTTGAGCGCGACCGCGAGATCGAAGCGCGCCTGATGGTCGAGCGGATTGGCGGCGACTTTCTGCTCCAGTTCGGCGAGCGGGCCAACCGTCTTTGCCTGGTCGGCGAGATCGAGGGCCGCGCGCGCGGCTACGACCGCCGCGTCATTGGCCTTCGAGGTCGGCACCATGGCGAGCGTCTGCCGCGCCTGGTCGAGCGCGTCGGTCTTGACATAGGAGCGCGCCAAGCCGGCCAGCGCCTGCACGTTGCCGTTGTCCTCGGCGAGAAGCTCCGCATAAAGGGTCGCCGCGCCCGCCGCATCACCATCAGCCAGCGCCGTGTCCGCGGCATTGAGCAGATCCTTAGCCTCGCCGCCGATCGCGCCTTTGGTCAGGCGCTCGAGGAAGGCGACCACCTGGCTCTCCGGCAGCGCCCCCATGAATCCGTCGGCCGGCTGGCCGTTGACGAAGGCGATCACCGCCGGGATCGACTGGATGCCCATCTGGCCGGGGATGGCGGGATGGTCGTCGATGTTCATCTTGACGAGCTTCACCTTGCCCTTGGCGGCGCGGACCGTCTTCTCGAGCACGGGGGTGAGCTGGCGGCATGGACCGCACCAAGGCGCCCAGAAATCGACCAGCACCGGCTGGCGCTTCGATTCCTCGATCACGTCCTTCATGAAGGACTGGGTCGTCGTGTCCTTGACGAAACTGTCCGCGGCCGCGCCCGCGGTCGGAGCCTGCTGCAACATCGCTTTGCTGCGCCTTACCTTTCGGCCGTAGCCCGGCCGCAATCTGCCCTGATCGCCTTAATGGATAGGCTATCCGCCTGATTAGATGGGAAGATGCCGGTGGAATGCAATCGCGCTCTGGGGCGTCACTGCGGCCCGCCGGCGAGCGCCACGATCCGTGGCTTATGGCCGGTCGCCTCAAGAAACGCGATCAGCCCGTCCCGCGAAATCGTGGTCGTCCCGGTGTTCACCAGCGGATGGAAATGGAGCACGTCATGCGCGGTCAAGGCGGCATCGAGGATGACCGTCACCCGGCAGTCCTTGTCGTTGATGACCGCAAATGGCGTCACCGAACCGGGCTCGACGCCGAGGAGTTCGCGCATGAGTTCCGCCGAGCCGAACGAGAATCGCCCCGAGGCGCCAAGCAGGCGGTGCAGCGATTTGAGCTCGACCGCCGTGTCTTCCAGCGCCACCACCAGGAACGGCGCACCCTTCTTGTCGCGCAGGAACAGGTTCTTGGTGTGCCCGCCGTCGGCTTTCTCCCGCGCCGCGCGCGCCTCCTCGACCGTGAACACCGCCGCATGGGTGACGGTCTGGTGCGCGATGCCGAGACTATCCAGATAGGCGAAAAGCTCGTCGGGGGAGGCGGGCATCAGCGGCTTCCGTCGGCGGTTTCATAGGCCGTGGCGGCGGTGGTTGCCAAGCCCGCCGCTCTTTGGCATAGCTTTGGCTGGCGGCTGCGGCCGTCCTTACCTCTCTCGGATGCGGGTGTAGCTCAGGGGTAGAGCACAACCTTGCCAAGGTTGGGGTCGAGGGTTCGAATCCCTTCGCCCGCTCCAAACAAATCCTGTCCGACCTGTGTCCGTCCCGGAGACATGGCTGACAGAACGTAACTAAGACACCATTGTCGAGCTTGAACGCGCCGGGAGGGCGCAGGTTTGTCGCCGCGAGCGGGTAACAGTAGCGGCCATTGCCGAGCTCGAATTCGCGCTTGAAGCCGGCGCACCAAAGCGTGTTGGGCTCCGGCCCGCCGACAGCGGCGCGCCGCCGCTGGGAACATTGACAGCGCCGAGCCGGAGGAGGAGCATGCTTCGTGGGTGCGAGCGCCTGTGGGCGTTTCGTCCCCGGTCAAATGCGGAAGGGAGGTGCCATGCCCCCGGGCCAGTCGAGCCGCGATGATCGCCGCGTCACTGTTCGGGTTGCGGCGTAGCGGCACTCGCGAACGGCACGTCGGGAGCGGCCTAAGCGGGCCGCAGCAGTGAGGCAAGGCCCAAACTGGCCCCTCCCGGCGAAGCTTCCGGTCGATCCTCGGTCCTACCGCTTGCGCTCCTGAACAAATCTTTGTTCCTGATCAGCACCCGAGCAAGCGAGTTCGGCGGCGATACGCTATATCGCTCTGATGAAATTCCTCGATGAGGCCAAGGTCTACATCCGCTCGGGCGATGGCGGAAACGGCTGCGTTTCATTCCGCCGCGAGAAATTCATCGAGTTCGGCGGGCCGAACGGCGGCGACGGCGGCAAGGGCGGCGACGTGGTCGTCGAGGCGGTCGACGGCCTCAACACGCTGATCGACTATCGCTACCAGCAACACTTCAAGGCGAAGAACGGCCGCGGTGGGATGGGCAAGGATCGCCACGGCGCGAGCGGCGCCGATGCAATCCTCAAAGTACCGGTTGGCACGCAGGTCTACGAGGAAGACGGCACGACGCTGATTGCCGATCTGACCGAAGCCGGCCAGCGCGCCGTGCTTGCTCACGGCGGCAATGGCGGCTTCGGCAATGCTCATTTCAAAACCTCGACCAACCGTGCCCCGCGCCATGCCAATCCCGGCCAGCCCGGCGAAGAGCACACCATCCGGCTGCGGCTCAAGCTCATCGCCGACGCCGGAATTGTCGGATTGCCGAATGCGGGGAAATCGACCTTTCTTGCCGCGGTCACCGCGGCCAAGCCGAAGATCGCCGACTATCCCTTCACCACCCTCAATCCGCAGCTCGGCGTCGCCGAGAGCGGCGGGCGTGAATTCGTGCTCGCCGACATTCCGGGCCTGATCGAAGGCGCGCACGAAGGCGTCGGCCTCGGCGACCGCTTTCTCGGCCATGTCGAGCGTTGCCGCGTGCTGCTGCATCTTGTCGACGGCACGCTTGCCCACGCCGGAGCGGCCTACAAGACGGTGCGTGAGGAGCTTTCCGCCTACGGCCACGCGCTCGCCGACAAGCCGGAAATCGTCGCCTTGACCAAGGCCGATGCGCTCGACCCTACCGCGATCAAGCAGCAGGTGGCGCGATTGCAACGCGCGGCGAAAAAGAAGCCGTTCGTCGTCTCCGCGGTGAGCGGCGATGGTGTTGCGGACGTACTTCGCGCCGTGCTCGCGGTGATCGAACAGACCCGCCACAACACGGCCGAGGCGGACACGGTGAGTGCCGCCTGGCACCCATGACGGGGCGGCACACCGAGCCGAGGGTAGCGGCGGTCGCGTGCCTTGTTTGGACTGGCGCCCGCGCGTCGCTACATTAGTGCCATGTTTGGCCTGCCCCGCACGCATCTGCGACCGCGCAACGTGCGCCTCGACACGCTTATCCGGCTGCGCTGGCTCGCCGTCTTCGGCCAGTTCGCAGCCGTTCTGGTCGTGCATTTCGGCCTCGAATTCGACGTTCCGATCGGGCTGTGCCTCGCCGTGATCGCACTGTCGGTGCTGCTCAATCTGGGCCTGCGCCTGAACTTCCGGCACACGCAATGGCTCGAGCCCGAGCGCGCTGCCTATCTCCTGGGTTTCGACATCGCCCAGCTGGCGGCGCTGCTCTACCTCACCGGCGGCCTGGAGAATCCGTTTTCGTTTCTGCTGCTCGGGCCCGTGCTGATCGCCGCAACCGCACTGCCGCCGCGCCTGACCCTGGTGATTGGCGTGTTCGCCATTGTGTGCGCGACCGTGCTCGTCTTCTTCCACCTTCCGCTGCCCTGGGAGACCGAAGAACCGCTCGAACTTCCAGAAACCTACGTCGTCGGTGTCTGGCTCTCGATCCTGCTGGCGATCGGCTATATTGGCGTCTATACGTGGCAGATCGCGGAAGAAGCCCGGCAGCTTTCAGACGCGCTGGCGGCGACCGAGCTGGTGCTCCAGCGCGAGCAGTCACTGTCTCAGCTCGATGGCCTCGCCGCCGCGGCGGCGCACGAGCTCGGCACACCGCTCTCCACCATTACGGTGGTCGCGCGCGAGATCGAACGCGCGCTCGAACCGCACTCGCCACACGCCGAGGACGTGAAGTTGCTGCGCGAGCAGGCGCACCGCTGCCGCGAAATCCTCGCCAAGATCACCGAGCTTCCGACCGGCGAGCCGTTCGACCAGCTGCCGATCTCCGCCCTGATCGAGGAGGCGGTGGCGCCCCATCGCAATGTCGGTGTGACGCTCGCGGTCACGTACCCTGCCAACCGGGCCGGGGAACCAACGGGGGGGCGCAACCCGGCCATTCGCTATGGCCTCGGCAACCTGATCGAGAACGCGGTCGACTTCGCCAACAAGCGCGTCGAGGTCATGGTGCAGTGGACCGCCGACGAAGTCGGGATCACCATCAGCGACGACGGACCGGGCTTTGCGCCCGAGGTCGTGGACCGCATCGGCGCGCCCTATGTGACCCACCGGCAGCCGGGGTCCAGGGGCCCGGAGGGCAGTGAGGAAGCCGCTTTCGGACTCGGCCTCGGGTTTTTCATTGCCAAAACCCTGCTGGAGCGCTCCGGCGCCGCGCTTTCCCTCAAGAACCAGGCGCCCCCGCTCCATGGCGCCACGGTTACCATCACGTGGAATCGGGCGGATTTCGAACGGTCCCCGGCCTCACCCCCTCTTGAGCAGACACTGGCCGCTTCTTAGGTCTTTAGGCAGAGCCGGATGTCCTTGATTGAGGGCCCCGGCGAGCGGCGGCGACGCACGCGCCGCGAACGGTTCCGTTCGCCGGAGCGAGATTTTGAAAGTGTGGAATTGCCATGAGCGCCATGACCGATACCATGCCCCTTGCCGCCGGAAATGTCCCCAATGAGCGATCGCTGCTGATCGTCGAGGACGACAAGTCATTTCTGCAGCGTCTCGCGCGCGCCATGGAGGGCCGCGGTTTCGTCGTTACCACCGCCGAGTCGGTCGCCGACGGCCTCTTGCAAGTCGAGAAGGCGGCGCCGGCGTTTGCCGTCGTTGACATGCGGCTCGGGGACGGCAATGGGCTCGACGTCATCTCGGCGATGAAGAAACGGCGACCGGAAGCGCGCGCCATCATCCTCACCGGCTACGGCAATATCGCGACCGCGGTGAACGCGGTGAAGCTCGGCGCCGTCGACTATCTCGCCAAGCCGGTCGATGCCGACGACGTGGCGGCGGCGCTCCTTGCCCTCGACAACAGGAAGATCGAACCGCCGGAAAATCCGATGTCGGCGGACCGCGTGCGCTGGGAGCACATCCAGCGCATCTACGAATTGTGCGGCCGCAATGTTTCGGAAACCGCGCGCCGGCTCAACATGCACCGCCGCACCCTGCAGCGCATCCTCGCCAAGCGCGCGCCGAAATAACGATCCGGGCCACCCGCCGCAGCCGCCTCGGCATGGTCGCACATTGATTTGCCGCCGACTGACTGCGTCCGTGCAGTTGAGATCAAATCACCTCGAATCTTAGGCGCTTTGTTAAGGCAAATTTGGCACGCGCTGCCCGATACTCGCCTACGTTGAGGGTTGGGTTTGGCGCGGCGGGCTCATGCTCGAACAGGTGAGGGCGCTCGAAGCGGACGATGCGGGGGTGGCGCGGGCAAAGGCTCCGCCGCAGCCGCCGCGGCTGCTCGTCGTCGACGACGACCATCTCCATTGCATGATCATCTGCCGGACCGCGACCAAGGCCGGCTTTGCTCCGGTCGGCGCGGGGTCCTATGAGGAAGCCGCGAAGCTTGTCCAGGAGACCGCATTCGACTGCATCACGCTCGATCTGTCGCTCGGCGGGCATGCCGGCATTGAGATGCTGCGCCACCTCTGGGTGCTCGGCTGCAAGGCGCCGATCATCATTGTCAGCGGCTGCGACGACTCGACGTGCCGCGAGACCGTGCGCATCGGCAAGTCGCTCAACCTGAAGATCCTCGATCCAGTGCCGAAGCCGGTCGATCTTGAGATGCTGCGCTATTCGCTCGAGCGGCTCAAAGCCGAAATCGAGCGGGCGGCGGCGTAGCCGGTCATCCTGTTTGATGAATCGTCTTGCCCCGCGCGCGTCGCGGGCGTCCACTTCTTAAATGCATGGACAACGACGTGGATGATCCGAGCCAGTCCGGTCAGGGCGAGCGATCGAGTCTTCTGCGCAGACGGCTTCCGCCCCAGAGCATGATCCGGAAAAGTGGATTCCGGTTTTCCGGCAAGATCATCTGAGTGCAGCTACTTCGACTCGGCTTCATAGACGCCGTTCCAATCAGCGCCCGGCGGGTCGGCACGATAGGCAGCGATGCGCTCGACATACATGTCATAGAGGCCGGCGACGTCGAAACCGTTGGCCAGCTTGCGGCAACGGTCGATCAGCGCCAACGCCTCGTCCCAACTCTGCTGCCGGTAGCTGGCGAGCATGCGGGCGTTGAAGTCGCACAATTCCCGGCCGCGCGGATCGCTGGCGACCTCGGCGCGGCCGATCACGGTGAACACGGCTTCCGGCTGTTTCTTGCCTTTCACCTGGATCAGATCGATCTCCATAGTGGCGAATCTGCCCTGCGCCCGTTCCGCAGTGCGCGAGCCGATGACCATGGAAAGGCGGTAGTCCTTGGTGCGCGATTCCAGCCGCGACGCCACGTTGACGGTGTCGCCCAGCACCGAATAGTTGAAGCGGAAGTCAGAGCCCATGTTGCCGACGACGCACGGCCCGGTGTTGAGCCCGATGCCGATGCGCAGCGGCATGTAGACGCCGCCATTGGCGTCGGCCTCGCGCTTGAACTCGACGTTGAGCGCCTCGGCGCGGGCCAGCATCTCCAGCGCCGCCTCGCAGGCGTTGGCCTCGTGTTCGTCATCGTCGAGCGGCGCGTTCCAGAACGCCATGATGGCGTCGCCGATATATTTGTCGATCGTGCCCTTGCGCTCGATGATGGCGTTGGTCATCGGCGTGAGGAACCGGTTCATCAGGTGCGTGAGGCCCTGGGGATCGTCCTTGTAGTGCTCTGATATGGTGGTGAAGCCGCGGACGTCGCTGAACAGTATCGTCATGCGCCGCTCCTCGCCGCCGAGCACGAGCTTCTCCGGCGACTTCGCGAGCTGCTCGACGAGCTGCGGCGAAAGATAGAAGCCGAAGGCGGACCGGATCTGCTGGCGTTGCTTCTGCTCGCGGAAATAGTTGACGAAGGTCAGCACCAGATAGATCAGCCAGCATGAGATCAGCGGGTAGGTGAAATCGATCAGCAGGCTGTCGACGACGAAGAAATACCACGAGAGCGCGACCAGCCCGCCGATCAGCAGAACACCGAGCGCGACCACGATCGAGGCCGGGAGCATCGGCGCGGCGATGATGATGGCGAGGCCAAGGACGACGGCGAGGAGCAGCTCGGCGCCGATCGCGTAGTTCGGGCGGGTGAGGAGCGCCTTGGTGAGCACGCTCTCGAGAATTTGCGCGTGCACCTCGACGCCCGGCATCGCCGGCTCGACCGGGGTGGTCTTGGTGTCGAGGAGGCCGATCGCCGAGGTGCCGATGAGCACCAGCCTGCCGCGAAAGCGGTCAGGGTCGACGCGCTCGTGGACCACGTCAGTCGCCGAAACGTAGCGCGCAGGATCATGCCTGTTGAAATGGACCCAGAACTGGCCGTTGCGGTTGGTGGGCATTTCGAACACGCGGGTCGCGCCCAATACCCCATCTGCATTGCTCACCGCGACCGACTTCACGCCGGCCTCATCGGTGCGCACAAGGATGGCGCCGGAGCGGGCCGCGACGCGGAGGATTTCCGCCGACAGCGACGGCACCAGCACGTCCTGCGCCATCATGACGACGGGCACGCGACGCACGATGCCGTCGCGTTCGGGGTTGATCGAGAACAGTCCGCGGCCGACGGCCGCTTGCTCGATCGGCGGAACGTTGCGCAACAGCCCGGCGAATTTGATCAGGAACGGCGTTGGATCGGGACCCTTGACGGCGAAGCCGGTCTGCAGCGCCATATCGGTCTGCGTGCGCGGCGCAGGTATCGCCGAGCCGGCCTGACCGACGACCACGCGGGCCTCCTTGATCGCTTGCGCCAGCACCTCGTCGTTGCTTGGTAGCGCAGCCAGCTTCTCGCGCGTTTCCGCGTCGAGGCCGCTGAAGCTTTCGGCGGCAACGGCGGGCGACATGCGATCCGGCTCGGGGAACACGACGTCGAAGCCGACGACGACGGCGCCGAGCGCGTTGAGCTTGCTGACGAGATCGGCGACGACCGTGCGTGGCCAAGGCCATTGCCCGATCTCCTTGAGGCTCGCTTCGTCGATGTCGGCGATGACGACCGGCCGCGCCGTCTGTTCACGCGGCCGCAGAACCTGAAACAGATCGAACGCCCGCAGCCGCACTTCCTCGAGCGGCCGTGGGTCGATGACGCGCAGCGGCACCAGTGCGAACAGGAGCACGATGCATACCGCCCGCGCCAAGCCGAACCAACGCGCCCAGCGGATGATGAGTTTCATGGTTCGTCTCTAATCCTCACCGGCGCGATTCTGACCTGCGCAGGCGGAGCGGGGGAGGATGAACTTACTTCTCCCGGAACGAACGCATAAGCTGATCGTTCAGCGGCTTGATGAAATAGGACAGCATCGTTCGGTCGCCGGTCTGGATGAAGGCTTCGACCGGCATGCCCGGCGCCAGCTTGACCGAGTCGCCGAGCCGCTTGATCTCTTCCGCGGTCATCGAAATGCGCACGAGGTAGTAGCTCTGCCCGGTGCGCTGGTCGTTTGTGGTGTCGGCGGCAACGCGTACGACGGTGCCGTTGAGCTCCGGCGTGGTGCGCTGGTTGAACGCCGAGAAGCGCAGCACCACCGGCTGGCCAAGCTTGACCTGATCGATGTCCTTGGGGTCGACCTTCACCTCGACCAGGAGGTTGTCGGCTTCCGGCACGATGAGCATGACCGAGTCCCCGGCAGTGATCACGCCGCCGACGGTGTTCGCGGTCGACTGGAACACGACGCCGTCCTGCGGCGCCCGGATGTCGGTACGCTTGAGCTGATCCTCCGCCGTTACCTTGCGCTCGACGAATTCGCCGATCTTGCTGTCGATCTCGCGCAGCTCCTTGGCAACGTCGCTCGATTGCTCCTGGTCGACCTGGAGGATCTGCAATTCGGTCTCGACGATCTTGCCCTTGGCCTCGGCGGCGCCGGCGATGAGCTGACCGCGCTCGCCCTGAAGGCGCGCCGCCTCGCGCTCGAGCGAGGTGAGGCGGTTGATCTGCACCAGGTTCTTGGCCCAGAGGTCGCGCACCCCCTGAAGCTCCTGTTCGATAAACCCCATCTCCTTGGACTTGGCGTCCTGCTGGGCGGTGAGTCCGGCGATCTGTTCCTGCAATTGCCGGACGCGCTGCTGCAGCTGATCCTTCTGGCCCAGCCGGGTCTTGCGCCGCAATTCGAAGAGCTTGCGCTCGCTGGTCAGTGCGTCCTTCCCCTCCGGGGTGTTCGCGGAAGCGGCCAGCTCCTTGGGCATCTCGACCATTTCGGCCCCATCGCGCTCGGCAGCAAGGCGCGCCTTGCGCGCATAGAGCTCGGTGAGGCCTTTAGTGACGATGGCGAGATTGGCGCGGGTCACGGTCTCGTCGAGGCGAATGAGAATGTCGCCGGCCTTCACGCGGTCGCCGTCATGCACCCGCAGCTCGCCGACGACTCCGCCGGTTGGGTGTTGCACCTTTTTGACGTTGGTATCGACGACGATCGAACCTTGCGTGACCAGCGCGCCGGAAATCTCCGCCGTCGACGCCCAGCCGCCGACACCGACCGCGAGGAATGTCACGAGCACAGCGCCCGCGAAAACGTGACGGCGAATCGAGGCGCGGGAGTCCGGCCAGGTTTTGCGCTTCATCATGCTCCTCCCTGATCCGGCACGACCTTCAAAGCCCGCGGCTGTGGTACCGATTGAATGGCGCGGTTGAGGATTTCCTCTTTCGGTCCGAGGCGGTTCCAGCTCTGTCGCGCGGCGATAAAGCCGCGCCAGTTGGCGATGGCGAGATCGACCGGCGCCAGGGCGCGAGCGCCGAGGATCGATCCGGCGATGATGATGCCGGACGTGGATTCCTGGTGGATGACGAGCCACGCGCCGACCGCAAGCAGCGCCGACTGCAGCATCATGCGCAGAACCTTGGACATTGCCCCGAAACCACCGGCGACGTCGCTCGAGCGGGCGCTGCTGGCAACGTAGTTGCGGTTGAGATCGCTCCAATGCTAGGAGAGACGGCCGGCCATGCCCATGGCGGTGATGGCCTCGGCATTGCGACGGCTCGCCTCCATTAAAGTATTGCGCGCGGCCGCGAACTGCGTGGCGCTGCGGGTCGGGCGCCGGGTCAGCACTTCCGTCAGCAGAGCGAGGGAGACGAGGATGATCGCGCCGCCGAGCGCGGTGAGCCCGATATAGGTGTGGAACAAGAAGCATATGGCCAGGTAGACCGGCAGCCACGGCAGGTCGAACAGCGCGATCGGGCCCGTGCCGGAAAGAAATCCGCGCACGGTGTCGAGATCGCGGATCGGCTGTGCGCCTTCGCCCCTGCCGCCGAGCCTCAGCGGCAGGCGCACGATCGCATCATAGACGCGCAGACTGAGCGCCTCGTCGAGGCTGTTGCCGACACGAACGAGAATCCGGCTGCGGATTGCGTCGATGATGCCCTGCGCGGCGTAGAGTGCCCCCGCCAGAATGAGCAGCGCGACGAGCGTGGGAACACTGCGGCTCGGGATCACCCGGTCGTAGACTTCGAGCATGAACAGCGAGCCGGTGAGCATCAGAATGTTGCTCATGCCGCTGAACACGGCGATGGCGATAAAAGCCCGCCGGCAGGCGGCCAGGGCCGTCGCAAGCTCTGCCGTCGCCGGCGGCTGCCGCGGCAGGCGGGGGAGTTGGCTCATGCCGGAGGTGCCTACCACCTTGGCGCGCTGAACGCCACGACGGAACTTATAAGGGATTTCGGGTCTCGGTGCGCGATGAGCTTGCCGGGAATTCCGGCAATGCCGAGGTTTGTTTCTATTTTGTTTCCTGGTTTGCGGCGACCGCGCCGATTGCCGCAGACGCGCCGGCATCCCCAGCGGGAACCGGGCTCATCGGGACATCTTTCCTAATTTTATAAAGTAACGCTTCATCGACGAAGCGGCGCGTTGGCAACGTCGCCGCAACCCCGACGGCCGCCAGCCATCGGCAGAACGAAGCTAAAACCGCGCACGACATTGTGCCGGCCTGTTCGTCACAGGCCGGCGCGAAGCTGATCTCAAAGATAGAAGCTGGTTGGATCAGGAACGAGAATCGAGCGAAAGCCCGATGCTGAACGCCTTTTGCCGAGTAGCACCCTCGGTCCTTTTCAACTTTTTGGCAATCCTCGCCGCAGGGGTTTTCCTGCGGGCCATGGTCTTAAGCTCACGGACTTCGCCGGAAGTCCACGCGCGCCGCTTCTTTGACTTCTTAGGCATAAACCCTCCCTATATCAGATAGGTAGTTGGTATCCCTTGGCGGGGGCGGAAGAAATCGAAATAGATTGCATTTCGATCATGAACTGTAGTCGAACTGTAGCCGCAGATACGGCAGGCAAGTTAAGAAAGGGTGTTGTTAGATCGTTCTTAGCAATCTATTGGCTCGGAAGCAATTGCAACTTTCAGACGGTTCCTCCCTGCTTTTTCGATGGCTGCCGGCCGAATTCTGCGAGTCTGAACGGCGCAGTCCGGGAGCGCACCTACCAAAAAGGACCCTGATCGGCAGAGTGACGGTCGGAAAGGTAAGTGGGCCATCCGCGCCTTTTTTGATCTTTGTCATTGACAGGTCTCGTTCGCGGCACACGTCGACCAGCGAGAAGTCGAGCCCGTTTTTTAATCGCAAAAGTTCGCATTCCGATAATGTGCGGCGAGGCGACGCTTGATTTCCCGGTCTTCAGCCGCGATTTTCCCGGCAATATTTTCGGCTCGAATGCGTAGAGCATCCATGAAACGGATCTTTGGCTTGGCGCTTGCAGCGAGCGCTCTTTGTTGCGGAACGGCGTCGGCGCAGGTCTCGGACCGGGTCGTCAAGCTCGGCGTGTTCAACGACATGTCGAGCCTGTACGCCGATATCGGCGGCAAGGGTTCGGTGCTCGCCGCGCAGATGGCGGTCGAGGATTTCGGCGGCAACGTGCTCGGCGTGCCGATCGAGATCGTGTCCGGCGATCACCAGAACAAGCCCGACATCGGCGCCGGCATCGCGCGAAAGTGGATCGACACCGATCATGTCGACGCCATCGTCGACGTGCCGACGTCATCGGTGGCGCTGGCGATTCAGGAGGTCACCCGTGAGAAGAGGCGGTTGTTCCTGATGTCGGGCCCGGCTTCTTTCGACCTGTCCGGCAAGGCCTGCAAACCGTATGGAATCCAATGGACCTACGATACCTACGCGCTCGCCCATGGCACCGGCGGCGCTCTGGTGAAGCAGGGCGGCGATTCCTGGTTCTTCATCACCGCCGACTACGCGTTCGGGCATGCGTTGGAGCGCGACACCGGAGAAGCGGTGAAGAATCGCGACGGGCCGGGAGCGCAAGCCGCCCGGCCCATGATTTGTTCGATCGGCCGGCGGCAGGACGATCGATTTTGTTCCGGCAAGTTTGGCATTCTGTCCCAAGGTTCCGGCCAAACAAACAGTGTATCGTGCCGGGACGGGACAACAGCCGACATGATTCGGGCTTATTGATCGGCTGCATAGCCGGCGGGTTTCGCTCGCCTTTTCCATGGGGTGCCGAGATGGGCAATATGCGACGTGTCGTGCTGGTTGCGCTGGCTGTCATTTTCGCCGCCGCGCTTGGCCGGGCCGGTCATGCCGCGGAGATGCGGTTCGCGCTGGTGGTCGGCAACGACGAATACAAGTCGGCGAAGCTGGCGACGCCCGCCAACGATGCCGGGCTTGTCGCCAATGCCCTGCAGGCCGCCGGCTTTACTGTCACCGGTGCCCGCAACCTCGATCAGTCGACCTTGCGCGAAACGTTTCGCGAGTTTGTCGACCAGCTCGCCGCCGCCGGACCCGACGTCGTCGCGTTCGTCTATCTGGCCGGCTTCGGGCTGCAGTTCGAGGGCGAGAACTATTTCGTCCCGGTCGATGCCGACCCCCAGCGCGACGTCGACATTCCGCTGCAAACGGTGCGAATTTCCGATCTCATGCAGCCGCTGGCGGCGCTGCCCGGCCATGTGAAGATTCTCGTTCTCGACGCGGCACGGCAGAATGAGTTCGCGCGCGGCGGCCAGCCGCTGGCCGGCGGGCTCGCCCTCGTCGAACCCGCCCGCGGCACCGCGGTCGCCTTCAACGCCGCGCCCGGCACGGTCGCGCCTGACGAGCAGGGCCCCTATGG
>Ga0070673_100001282_pt1 | contig 14629 bp, 18 predicted proteins | sample KBSM23metaG_FD_65342 | JGI IMG/M metagenome (GOLD analysis project Ga0070673, IMG submission 65342) | Miscanthus rhizosphere microbial communities from Kellogg Biological Station, Michigan, USA - KBS M2-3 metaG | ecosystem: Host-associated > Plants > Roots > Rhizosphere > Soil ... | reverse complement strand
CGGGGCTCGCGGGATGTACGGGTTCGACAAAAGTCCGTTTTGTTCCGCAGGGCCATCTCAGAGGTGTCTGAGAATTCCCGATCTTGCACTGGCTACACAGCGTGATGGCTACTCGGAGTGATGGGCGGTGCAGAGCCCATGCCCGGACCGGCGCCGAAGCCCAACGCACGCCGTCGCAACGTCAAGCCGACCTCGACCCAGCTCCCGGCGAGCGGCTACGACGGCCTGATCCCGGACTGGCCCCTCAGCAAGCAGGACAAGACCGAGGCCGCCGCGTGGAACGCCGTGTGGCGCCTCCCGCAGGCCGCCGAATGGGCACGCGGGTCGCACGCCCGCACGGTGGCCCGGTACGTCCGGGCGCTCGTCGTGGCCGAGAAGCGCGAGACCACAGCGTTCCACCTTTCCGAGGTCCGACAGCTGGAGGACCGGCTCGGCCTGACGCCGATGTCGATGCTGCGGCTGCGCTGGGAGATCGCCCCGGCGGACGTCGCCGACGAGCGCGACGACGACGAGCCGGACGCCCCGGTGGCCGACGTGCGCCGCCTGTTCGCGGTCTGATGCGCTGGCGTGGCCCGCGGTTCGACGGCGAGTTCCCGACCCTCGGATTCGCGGTCGGCAAATGGATCGAGAACAACTGCGTCATCCCCGACGGCGAGCAGCAGGGCGAGCGCTACCTGCTCACCGAGGAGATGTGGAAGTTCCTCGTCCAGTTCTACCGGCTCCACCCGAACGCCCAGCACGACCCGCGCCGGCCGTCCGCGCCCTTCGCGCACCGCGGCGCGCTGCTCATGCGCCCACAGAAGTGGGGCAAGGGGCCCTTCGCCGCCGCCATCTGCCTCGCCGAGGCGTTCGGGCCCGTCCGCTTCGCCGGCTGGGACGCTCGCGGCGAGCCGAAGGGCGAACCGCACCCGACCCCGTGGGTGCAGATCGTCGCCACTTCGGAGGAACAGACCGACAACACCTGGCTGGCGCTGTACGAGATGGCCCGCCGCGGCCCGGTCGCCGAGACCCCGGGCATCGACATCGGCGTGGAGGACATCAACCTGCCCTCCGGCGGGAAGATCGAGCCGCGCACCTCCTCGGGGAAGGCCCGGCTCGGCGCGCGCCTCACCTTCGCCGTGTTCGACGAGACGCACCTGTTCACCCAGAACAACGGCGGCGTGCTGCTCGCGAGCACGATGAAGCGGAACATCGGCGGCATGTCCGGCCGGTGGCTGGAGACGACGAACGCCTACGACCCGTCGGAGAAGTCCGTCGCCCAGCGCACCCACGAGCACAAGACCCCGGACGTCCACATCGACTACCGGCCGGCGCCGCGCACGCCGAAGCAGGACGACGACGAGGAATGCCTGGACTGCCTCGCCCACGTCTACGGCGACTCGTGGTGGGTCGACAAGGAGCGGGTACTCCAGGACGCCCGCGACCCGAACGTTTGCGTGACCTGGGCCGATGCCCTGCGGTTCTTCTTCAACCTGATCGTGGTCGGTGTCTCGGACGCGGTCGACGCCATCCGGTGGGACGCGTTGCGACGCGACCGGGACCTGCAACCGAAACAGAAGATCGCGCTCGGGTTCGACGGCTCACGCTCGCAGGACTGCACCTCGATCGTCGCCTCACGGCTCGTCGACGGCCGCTGGTTCCACCTCAAGACCTGGAACCCCGGCAACCACGACCAGTGCCCCGGTGGCGTGGTCCCGCGCACCCAGGTCGACCAAGCCCTCACCGACGCCTTCGAGGCGTACGACGTGGCGTACCTGTTCGGCGACCCGTACGGGTGGCAGGAATACTTCGCGACCTGGGCGGCCCGCTGGCCGGGCAAGGTCGTCGAGTGCCCGACGAACGTCGAGAAACGCATGGACGACGCGATCATCCGCTTCCAGACCGCGTTCAAGGGCGACTTCACCCACGACGGCGACGCCATCCTGCGTGCACACGTCATGAACGCCGCGCTGGCGAAGGGCCGCCGCCGGCAACCGCGGCCCGGCGAGGACCCGTCCGTTCCCCGGTTCTTTATGCGGATCCTCCCCAAGCGCGACAAGGGCCATATCGACGCCTTCGTGGCCGGACTGCTCGCCGAGGAAGCCCGCGGCCAGGCCATCGAGGATGGCGCCCTCGCGCCCGAACCCGGGTTCTTCGCCTCCTGGAGGTAAGCGTGGTCACGCTGGACCAACTGCTGGATACGCAGCGCCTTGACCGGATCACCGCAGAGGCCCGTCAGATCCAGTTCGGCCGGGTGCTCCTCACCGTCCTGGCCAGCATCTTCTACGGCATCGGCTGGATCACCGCCCGCGGGTTCGGGGTGCTGTGGCTGGCGCTGACCTGGTCCGCGGTTGCGGTCAAGGTGGGCTGGCAGGAGGGCCGCCGCAAGAGCGCACCGAAACGAACCTGACCTGCCAACGTCGACCCGTCCGCCGGTAGCTGGCGCAGCCGGAGGTGGGTGACCCGGTGGGCCTGCTCGACCGCATCGCCGCCGCCCGCAGCGAAACCCGGTACTCGATCGACAGCTACATCAACGACTACCTGCTGCCGACGCAGTTCGGGTACGGCGGGAACCAGTACCAGGTCGGCGGGTACAACGGCCTCGTCCAGACCCTCGCCGGTAACCGCGCGTCCGAGATCGTCAACACCCTGCCCGGGTACATGGCAGCGCTGCGTAACTGCCCACCGGCGTTCTCCGCCGAGCTGGTCCGCGCGAGCGTCCTCTCCCAGGCGAGGTTCACGTTCCGCAACCTTCCGGGCCGGCCGAACGCCCGCAAGCAGTTCGGAACCCGCGAGTTGGCCATCCTGGAGACGCCGTGGCCGAATGCCACCACCGGTGAGCTGATCGCCCGGATGGAATGGCACGCCGGGGTCGCCGGGAACGCCTACGTGACGCGGCGGGCGAAGCGGCTCAAGGTGCTGCGCCCGGACTGGGTGGCCATCCTGTACGGCTCGGAGCAGGAGCCCGAGGATGCCATCCACGCCCTCGACGGCGAGCTGCTGGGCTACGTCTACCAGAACGGTGGCCTCTACAGCAGCGGAAACAAGCCGACGACGCTGCTGCCGGCCGACGTGGCGCACTGGTCGCCGATCCCGGACCCGGAGGCCGGCGAGGTCGGCATGTCCTGGGTCACTCCGGCGATCCGGGAGATGCAGGGCGACCGCCTGACCTCCGAACACAAGATCCGGTTCTTCGAGAACGGCGCCACCCCGAACCTCGTGGTCAAGGGCATCCCGGCGATCACGAAGACGCAGTTCGACGAGATCGTCGACGCGATGGAGGCCAAGCACGCCGGGGTCGCCAACGCCTACCGCACGCTGTACCTGACGGCTGGTGCGGACGCCACGGTGGTCGGCGCGAACCTTGACAAGCTGGACCTCAAGGCCATCACCGGCACCTTCGAGACCCGCATCGCAAGCCTCTCGCGCGTGCACCCGGTCATCCTCGGCATCGCCGAAGGGCTCGCCGGCTCAGCCCTGAACGCCGGCAACTTCGGCATGGCGCGCAGGATCTGGGCGGACACCTGGATCTATCCGACGCTCCAGGATCTCGTCGCCAGCCTGGCCACGATCATCAACGTTCCGTCCGGCGCCGAGCTGTGGTTCGACGTCGCGGACATGCCGATCCTGCGTGAGGACGCCAAGGACGCCGCCGACATCGCCCAGCTCCAGGCCGCGACCATCACCCAGTACGTCCGGGAAGGTTTCACCTGGGACTCCTCGGTCGCCGCCGTGCAGGGCCAGGACATTTCGCTGCTCAAGCACAGCGGGCTCACGTCCGTGCAACTCCAGCCACCGGGCGCCGGAGCACCGGATGCGGCGATGAAGAAGCAGACCGACGAGTCCGCGCTGCTCGCCGCCCAGCTCCAGGCGGTGGCCACCGGCGTCACCGCCCAGTTCGAACCCGACTCCGTGGTCGCCGCGGTGCAGAACGGCAACCTGTCCCTGCTCGTGCCGGCCGCCGCGGCGCCGGTCGCGCCGTCGTCAAAGGCGCCACCACCACCGGGAGGGGCGTAACCGGACGTGGGCGACTACGACCTGTTCCTGCTGTGCCGGTCCGAACGCGCCGCCGGCCACGACGACCAGAAGCTGCACCACTACTGGACCCAGGGCGAGGGAAAGGCCAAATGGGTCGGTTCCCCGAAGCCGTGGACCACCCTGGTCGCCCACCTGACGAAGCATGTCGGCCTGGCCAAGGCCAAGGTCTACGCCAGCCGCTGGTTCATCCAGGTCTTCGGGTATGCCGCAGGTAGCGACAAGAACAGAGTCGTCCACGGCAAGCCCCCACGGGGCAAGGTCGTCGGCCCCGGCTAGCGCCTGAGCCACCAGCCCACCCACCTGCAAGGGAGGTGCGTGGGCGATGACCCATGCCCAGATCCGGACGCTCGGCGTCTGCACCCGTTCGTTCGACTTCGAGTTGCGCGGCGAGGGTGGCGACGGCCTGTCCCTGGAGGGCTACGCCGCGGTCTTCAACTCCCCGACCCGGATCCGGGACCACGCGGGCGAGTTCGACGAGACGATCCTGCCCGGTGCGTTCAAGCGGTCGCTGACGGAGCGGACCCCGGTGCTCCAGTGGGACCACGGCCGCGACCCCTCCGTCGGAACCGCCCCGATCGGCGACATCACCGACCTGCGCGAGGACAACCACGGCCTCCTGGTCCGGGCCCGCCTCTACGACCACCCGAGCACCGAGCGGGTCCGGATGGCGATCAAGGGCAGGTCCGTCAAGGGCATGAGCTTCCGCTTCGGCGTCCCCGACGGCGGCGAGGCCTGGTCCAAGCGGGACGGCGTCGAGCAGCGGGAGATCCGCGACGCCGACGTCCATGAACTCGGCCCGGTCGTCTTCCCGGCCTACAAGAGCACCACGGTCAGCGTGCGGTCCTACCTGGACGGCCTCGACCCGGACGAATTCCGGGAACTGATCCGCGAGCTGGCAGTCCGCCACGGGCTCGCCGCGGATCTCACACACCTCGTCGGGCAGTCCGGGCCGGAGCGCCTGGACGGCGACGACCTCGGCTCGAAGCCCGGAAGTGGCCCAGTGCCGGCACCCCATCTCCGCCAGCGCCTCGACGACGGCGCACTTCGAACCCGAGGAATCCTTCGATGACCATTGAGATCATGGCCGAGCTGCGAGGCGCGGCCACCGACGCCAACGGCGACAACCTCGCCGAAGCCCTGCGCGGCAAGACCCCCGACGACCTCCAGCACTTCGTCGAGGTCCTCGACGCGCACCTGCGCACCATCCACCAGGACGAGAACACCGGCGAACTGCGGGACAAGACCCCCGCCGAGCAGACCGCCTTCGACTACGGCCTGAAGCTGCGCGACCTGGCCATCAAGAAGATGGACGAGCACCGCGCTGTTCAGGAGGTCTTCAAGCGCCGCCCCAAGGCCGTCGAGGCGGCCATGCTGAATCTCGGCACCCGCGACAAGGCGGACCCGTACGGCGACGTGCGGCGGATGTCCGTCAACGAGGCCCGCGACCGGGCGCTGCGCGTCCTCGACGACCGCAACTCCGCCGCGCACCTGAGCGCGGACGAGAAGGACACGGTGGAGCGGCAGGTCCGCGTCTCCACCGACATCGCCCGCCGGATCCTCGTCACCGAGAACGAGAACTACCGCGACGCGTGGCTGAAGATGGTCACCCGCCCCAACGGCGCCATGTACCTGAACGAGGACGAGCGCCGCGCGATGATGGCGTTCGACGAGTACCGGACCATGTCCGAGGGCACCACGACCGCCGGCGGGTTCGGCATCCCGGTGTTCATCGACCCGTCGATCATCCTGACCGCCCAGGGCAGCGGAAACCCGTTCCTCCAGATCGCCCGGCAGGTCGACGTCAACACCAACGCCTGGAAGGGCGTGTCCTCGGCCGGCGTGACCTGGTCCTTCGACACCGAAGGCGTCGAGGTCTCCGACGACTCGCCGACGCTGGCGCAGCCGGTCGTGAACGTCTACATGGCCCGCGGTCTGATCCCCTACACGATCGAGGTCGGCCAGGACTACCCGTCCTTCGCGGCGGAGATGTCCACCCTGCTCGCCGAGGGCTACGACGAACTGCTCGTCGACAAGTTCACCCGCGGTACCGGCACCGGCGAGCCGCAGGGCATCCTCACCGTGCTGTCGGCCACGGCCGGCGCACGGGTCGCGGTGCAGACCTCCGGGGTGAACTTCGGCGCCAACGACCCGTACGCCGTGTGGAAGGCGCTCGGCCAGCGGTTCCGCCGCAAGGCGGCCTGGATGATGTCCGTTGACGTCAACAACAAGATCCGCCAGATCGGCACGGCGAACGTGTTCCATGCGTTCACCGAGTCGCTGCCCGCCGAATGGGCGGACATGCTGTTCGGCAAGACGGTGTACGAGTCGCCGTACATGCCGGACACCACCACGTCGACCGCGGCGAACTCGGGGCTGGCGATCGTCGGGGACTTCCAGCAGTACGTGATTGCCCGCCGCGGTGGTATGTCGGTCGAATTGGTCCCACACCTGACGTCGACCACGACGAACCTGCCCAACGGCACCCGCGCCTGGTTCGCGTACAGCCGCATCGGTGGCGGGGCAGCGAGTACAAGCGCCTTCAAGCTCCTGGTCAACACGGCGTAGCCAGCGGATGCCCATGACCACCTCATCCGCCCCGCACCTGAGGGAGCCCTCCGTGGCAGAAGTGATCAAGCCGAAGACCGGCACCGAGAAGGCGCCCGAACCCAAGGCGCCCGAACCGAAGAAGGCCGCGCTCGGCAGGGCGGCCGAATCGGGTGACCCGACCATCCAGCGGCTCCTCGCCGAGCAGGAGATCCACCGCTCCAACGGTGACGACGAGCAGGTCGAAAGGATCCGCGAGCAGCTCGCCGGCCTCGGCTTCGAGTAGCCCCCCACCAGCGCGGAAGCCCCGGACCACCCCCACGGTCCGGGGCTTCCGCGTCCCCAAGAAAGGCCAACCATCCATGCAGATCGTGTACGCCAAGGACGCCCTGCGGGTCCAGCTGGGCGACGGCTCGGTCCGGCGGTTCCCGCCCGGCTCGCACTGGCCGGCCGACGACCCGTTCGTGCTGGCCAACCCCGGCCAGTTCTCGCCCGACCCGCGCTACCACCTCGCGTTCAGCACCCCACGGGTCGAGTACTTCGGTGACGTGCCCGACGAGGCGGCCACCGCGAACCCCGGCGAGCGTCGCAACACCCGCCGCCCCTCCTGATCGCCCGCGGCCGGTGTTCCGTGGATGGTTGGCCGGCCGCGGGTTCCCAACCATCCACCCCAAACCATCCACAAGGGGAACCGTCCGTGACCGAAGACCCAACCGTCGACCCCGCGCAGGCCGTCGCCGTCGCCTACGTGCACGCCGACACCGTCCACTACTCGTGGCACCACTCGATGACCCAGCTCCTCGCCTACGACGCGGCCACCGAAGGCCGGATCTGGACCGGTGGGTACGTCGCCATCCGCGGCGGCACCGACGGCCTCGCCGAGGCCCGCAACACCGCGGTCCGCGAGTTCCTCGCCGACTCCACCGCCGGCTGGCTGTGGTGGGTGGACACCGACATGGGGTTCGCCCCGGACACCGTGGACCGGTTGATCGAGGCCGCCGACCCCAACGAACGGCCCGTCGTCGGCGCACTGGCCTTCGCCAACCGCGAGGTCGACAACGACGGCATGGGCGGGCGTCGCTCCGTCATCGCCCCGGTCGTCCTGGACTGGAGGACCATCGACGGCGAGTCCGGGTTCGACACCCGCTGGGACTACCCGCGTGACACCCTGACCCGGGTGCACGGGGTCGGCTCGGCGTGCGTGCTGATCCACCGGTCCGTGTTCGAACGGGTCGCCGCCCAGTTCGGACCCAACTGGTACAGCCGGGCCCGCAACCCCTCCACCAACGCGCTGATCAGTGAAGATCTGTCCTTCTGCGTGCGGGTCAACGCCCTGGACATCCCGCTGCACGTACATACCGGCATCGGAACCACCCATGCGAAGCTGGCCTGGCTTTCCGAAGAGGACTACTGGCGGCAGCGCGCGGTCAACGCGTCGTCCGGCGTTCCACTCAAGCTGGTCGGCGAGCAGGGCCCGGAGATGGTCCAGGCACCGGAGCGGACCTGGACCGTACCGCGGTACGCCATCATCCCCACGCACAACCGGCCGGCGCGGCTGCTCGCGCTGGTGACGTCGCTGGGCCAGCAGTGCGACCACATCATCATCGTCGACAACGCCTCGCAGCCGCCGGTCGATGCGGACAAGCTCCAACGGCGAACAGTCGCCGCGGTCACGGTGATCCGCGACGAGGAGCAGCCCCCGAACCTGGCCCGCTTCTGGAACGTGATGTTCGACGCGTGCGCCGACGACGCCAAGGCCGACGGCAGCACCGAATGGGATGTGGCCGTCCTCAACGACGACGCGACCATGCCGGCCGGCTGGTACGACGCCTGCTCGACCGGGCTGCGGACCCATGAGTCGGCGGTCATCGCGCACACAACCCCGACCCGACCGGCCCTGCTGACCGAGCTGCACAACGAACCCGGCAACCGGATGACCCCGCACGCGTTCGTCATCCGCGGCGAAGCCGGCCTGCGCGCCGACGAGGCGATGCGCTGGTGGTACCAGGATTCGGACCTCGACCTCCGGGCGCGCCAGAGCGGCGGCGTGCTGTCCGTCGACGGCCCGCGAGTCGTCAACGCTCAGGCCAACACGACAACGGTCGGCCCGCTCGCCGAGCAAGCGGGCAAGGACCGCGAGGTCTTCGAGAAGAAGTGGGCGGGCCGGCTGTGAGGCGGGTCGCCTACGGCGCCTGCGTCGGCTCCTGGGAGAAGCTGCGCCGCAACGTCATCCCGCGCACCGGTGACCGGCCGCTGCTCGCCCTGTCCGGGCAGACACAGCTCACGCGGGCGTACAACACCATCCTCGACGCCTACCGGGGCAGGGACCTCGACGCGGTGATCCTGCTGCACGACGACCTGGAGATGCTCGACCCGCTCGCCGAGGACAAGTTTCTGATGGCCCTCACCGACCGCGACGTCGCGCTCGTCGGAGTGTGTGGCGGCACGGGCGACAAGACGCTGGCCTGGTGGACGTCGGAAACGATCGGCCACCAGATGACCGACTCCGGGATGCTCGACTTCGGCGAACGCACCGGGGACGTGGCCTTCATCGAGGGTTCGATCATGGTGTTCTCGCCGTGGGCCGTGGAGAACCTGCGCTTCGACCCCCGCTACCCGGGGTTCCTCGGCTACGACGACGTCTGCCTCACCGCCCGGGCCGCCGGCAAGCGGGTCACCGTCGCCGACGTCGACACCCACCATCACTCCACCATCGGGTTCAAGTCGCCCGCCATCGCCGCCGCCTGGGACGTCGCGGAGGAGATCTTCCAGGAGAAGTGGTGGGGCCGGTGAAGCGCACCTCCTGTGCCGCCTGCGGCCACATCGAACTGGACCAGTTCCTCGACCTGGGCGACTCACCGATCGCGGACGCCTACACCGCGACCGCGGACGAGGCCGTCGAGCGGTTCCCGCTCCAGGTGGCGGTGTGCGCGAAGTGCCGGCTTGTGCAGCTGCTGGAGGTCGTCGACCACGACGTGCTCTTCGGCACCGGCTACAGCTTCTACAGCAGCGCGAGCGCGCCGCTGAGCGCCTACCATGCCGCCTACGCCCGGGACCTGCTGCGCCGGTACCCGGACCTCGCCCGGCGGGGCGTGGTCGAGGTGGGCTGCAACGACGGCGACATGCTGCGGCACTTCGCCGGCTACCCGGCGGTCGGCGTGGATCCGGCCGGCGGGCCGGCGGCCACCGCGATCGGGCGTGGCCTGGACGTGCTGGTGCGACCGTTCGGGCTCGCCGCCGCGCACGACATCCGGGACCGGCGCGGCCGGGCCGGGATCGTCGTCGCCAACCATGTCCTCGCGCACGTCGCCGACGTCGCCGACGTGCTCGCCGGCATCCGCGCCCTGCTCGCGCCGGATGGTGTGGCGATGGTCGAGGTCCAGTACCTGCCCGACCTGCTCGTGAACAACGCGTTCGACCTCGTCTATCACGAGCACCGCAACTTCTTCAGCCTGTCCAGCCTGGAGCAGGCCGCATCGCGCCACGGGCTGTTCGTCTCCGCCGCCGCACTGACCGACCGGCAGGGCGGATCGCTGCGGGTCACCCTCACCACCGAGCCGCAGCCCAGCGTCACCGTGGACGCGCTACGGGCATCCGAGCGCTGGCTGGACAACTGGGGCGCCTACGAGGGGATGCAGGGACGGGTCGAGCGGATCCGGACCCGGCTGCTCGACCTCATCGCTGCCGAACTGCGGGCCGAGCGGACCGTGGCCGGCTGCGGAGCCCCCGCCAAGGCCACCACCCTGCTCAACTTCTGCGGCCTGACCCGCAACGAGCTGCGGCTGGTCACCGACACCACCCCGGCCAAGCAGGGTCGCTACATACCCGGCACCGGCATACCGATCCTCGCCCCGGTCGAGGTGGCCGGCGGGATCGACACATACCTGTGCCTGGCCTGGAACTACACCCGCACGATGATCCGCAATAACCCGCGGCCCCGGTGGATCGTCCCGATTCCCGCCCCCGTGCTGCTGTGACGGCGCTGATCCTGGGTGTCACCGGGCAGGACGGCTACTACCTGGCCACGCAGCTGCTCGAAGCCGGCATTGAGGTGCACGGGGTGGTCCGCCGCCCCACCTCGTGGCCGCTCGGTGTCCGGCTCCACGCCGCGGATCTCCTCGACCAGGACTCGCTGCGGCAGGCCCTGCGCCGGTCCCGACCCGACGTGGTCTACAACCTCGCCGCGGTCACCGCGCCCGGCGGAGCGTGGGGGGCCCCGCCGCCCCCACTGCTGGCCGAGGTGACCGGGCTCGGCGTGATCCGGCTGATGGACGCCATGTTGAGGGTCTGCCCGGACGCCCGGCTCGTGCACGCCTCGTCCAGTGCGATCTACGACCCGCACCGCTACGGCCTGTACGGCATCAGCAAGCGGTTCGCCCACGACGCGGTGATCGGGTACCGGGCCCGGCTGCACTGCTCCAATGCGGTGCTGTACTCGCACACCTCACCCCGCCAGGACGGCAGGTTCCTCGCCCCGACGATCTGCGCCACCCTGGCCCGCATCCGTGCCGGCTCCCCGGAGCGGCTACGGCTCACCGACGTCCTCGGCCGCCGTGACTGGGGCTACGCACCCGACTTCACCCGGGCGCTGACGCTGATCGGCACAGCGGACCGGCCCGGGGACTACGTGGTGGCCACCGGGCACCGCCACACCGTGCGGGACTTCGTGGACGTGGCTCTCGACGCGGCCGGGCTGGACTGGTCCGTCGTCGACATCGACCAGGGACCGGTCGCCCCCGCCGAGCACCCCGCCGACCTCGCCGAGGTGCAGGCACTGGGGTGGAAACCCGCGACGAACTTCGCGGCGATGGTCCGGCTGATGGTGGAGGCCGCGTGGACATCAGCGTCGCCATAGCCACCCACCCGCCGCGCATGGGGCCAGGAGGCCCGTACGAGCGGGCGCTCGCGAGCGTCCACGCCCAGAGCCTGGCACCGACAGCCGTTCAGGTCGCGCTCGACGTCAGCGGCGCCGGCGCGGCCCACACCCGCAACCGCGCGCTCGCCATGGTCGACACGGAGTGGGTCGCGTTCCTCGACTCCGACGACGAGCTGTATCCGGACCACCTCAAGCTCTGCGCCCGCTACGCCCGCCTCACCGGAGTGGACGTCGTCTACCCGCGGTGGGACGGCGACGATCCGACCGGCATGCAGGGCAAACCCTTCGACGCCGCACTGCTGGCCCGAGCCAACTACATCCCGGTCACCGTGCTCGCCCGCACCGAGGCCGTACGCGCGGCCGGCGGTTTCCAACCCCACCCCGACGAGTCGGGCGATCCCTGCGAGGACTGGGGGCTCTGGCTCGCCATGTGCGAGCAGGACGCGAAGTTCGGCCACCTCCCGATCACGACATGGCGCATGCACCCCGGCGGTACCCGCGGCCGGCCGGACCGATAGGAGCAGCAATGCACGGTGGCACCATCGGCCCGTCCGGAGACCTCGGGCTGGCCATCATCCGCAGGTCCGGCGCCCGGATCCCCGTGGTCGAGCCGACCGCCTGGCCCATGCGCCCGGTCACCGTCACGGACGTGCTCGAGCACGGCACCCCGCAGAAGGGCCTCAGCCGGGAGGTCAACGACTGGCGGCTGCGCAACCTACGGCACCTGTGGCGGGGTGTCCGCAGGGTCGGGCTCGCCCGGTCGCTGCAGCTGCCGACGATGTTCGGGCAGCTGTGGCTGACGGTGATCCGGGCCGACGGCGAGGTCGTCGACCTGGGCCTCGCGTCGCTGCGCGTCGTGACGACCGCAGGCGTGAACTTCCTCGTCGACGCCATGCAGGGCACCGTCGAGCCGGAGATCCTCAAATACCACGGCATCGGCACCGGCAACACCGCCGAGGCTGCCGCTGACACCGCGCTGGTCACCGAATCCACGACCGCACTGAACCCGGACAACACGCGGGCGACCGGCACGCTGACCGAAGGCGCGTCGGCGAACATCTTCCGCACCGTCGGCACCCTCACTGCGGACGCCACCATCGCCGCCGTCGAACACGGCATCTTCTCGCAGGCCGCCACCGGCGGCGGGACGCTGCTGGACCGCTCCGTGTTCTCCACGGTGACGCTGGCCTCGGGCGACTCACTCCAGGCGACGTACGACCTGACCTTCACGGCCGGCTCCTAGAGGCGGTTCCGCTCAACTGACCGCAGGGAGACCACCATGCCCGAGCTCGAACTGAACACCGGCCTGCCCCCGACCTCGCCCTACGTGATCCAGTTCGGGCTGAACGGCAAGGTCTTCACCTGCACCATCACGTTCAACGAGTCGACCCGGGCGTTGCAGAACATCAAGCTCGACCGGGACGCCACGCTGACCCAGTACAGCAGCCTGACGATCAACGGGGTGTCGATCGGCTCACCCACCGCCGGCGGCACGCTCACCGTGTCAGGTCCGACCCTGGCCGGGTTCGGCCTCAACGTGTTCGAGGACATCGGTCCCGTCGGACTGGCGTAGGCGCTGAATGGCGATCGCGGCCGGCCTCGATCCGGCGTTCACCACGGCGACCACCGGATCGGGCGTGACGACGGCGGGGTTTTCGCCGGTCGCCAACTCGCTGATCGTCGCGGTGGCCAGCACGGACAGCGGGACGGGCACCATCACCGTCGTCTTCTCCGATTCGGTCGGTCTCAGCTGGACGGAGATCCTGCCCGAGCAGACCGGCACCGGCGGCGGAACGGTGTCCGCGGCGTGGGCGTACACCACCCCGTCGCAGTCCGGCATGACCGTCACCACGACGTGGACCGGCACCGGCACCAGTGGTGGAAAAGGCGTCAAGGTGACCACGTTCACCGGCGCACATTCCACGGTGCCGATCGGCGCGTCGAGCCGCGGCACCAGCGGCACCAACAACCTGACGGTGTCCTACACCAACACCGTCGACGGGTCGCTGGGCATGGCCGCCGGCACCGAGTTCAACGCCCTCGGCCTGCCCACGAGCACCGACACCGAGCAGGCCTACCACCTCAGTGGCGCCGTCGACGGCATCTCGGTGTACAAGGCCGCGACCACCTCCGGCACCGGCGGCACGGTGAACCTCAACCTCGACGCCGGCTCGACCGGCACCGCCATGTGGTCCTACTTCGTGTTCGAACTCCTCCCGGCCGCGGCTGCCGCCGTGTCGGACCCGCCGCGCCGTCGCCCGCAGATGGGCGCCCTCATCCAGCTCTAGGAGGGGACACGCACATGGCGGCTCAGCGCGGCGTGTACACGATCAGCTTCAGCGAACAGACCATCGCGAGCGCCAGCGGCGACTACGACCTGTTCGAGCTGGTGCCGGTGGACGACCGGCCGATCGAGCTGGTCGCGCTGTTCCTCGGCAACAAATCCGAGGTCGGCGACGCCCAGGACGAGATGCTGTCCATCAACATCATCACGGACTACACCAGCAGTTCGAACGGGTCGGCGACGACGCCGCGACCGCTGGACCCCCGCGACGGGGCAGCCGGATTCAGTGCCGAGACCCTCGGCGCGACGGTCGCCACCACCGGTACGCCGATCACCGTGCATGCCGACACCTTCAACGTCCGCGGCGGCTACCAGCTGATCCTGCCGGAGATCATGCGGCCCAAGGTCGACCAGGGCGATACCGCCATGTACATCCGCCTCACCTCGGCCGCAGCGGACGATCTCACCCTGTCCGGGACCGCGTACGTCCGCGAGCTGTAGGGGGCGGCGGTGCCGCTGTTCGGGCCGGACACCACCTGGCAGTACGTCCGGCCCCGACCGCGGTCGGTTCCATCGGTCGCGGCGGGCGGGACGCTCTTCACCCAGGACGTCTCCGGTTCCATCACCCCGGCCGGTGCGCTGGTCCGTCAGACCAACAAGACACTCGCCGGATCGATCACCCCGAGCGGCGCGCTGCTGCGCACCATGGGCAAGGCCCTGGCAGGGTCGATCACCCCCGCTGGTGCGCTGCTGAAGCAGACCGCGAAGAACCTCGCCGGCACCCTCACTCCGACCGGTGCGCTGTCGACGATCAAGGCGGTCCTGCGGTCCTTCGCCGGGTCTCTAACGCCGGACGGCGCGCTCCTGCGGCAGGACCAGAAGCCCCTCGCCGGCTCGCTCACGCCCGT
>Ga0070673_100001278_pt1 | contig 14644 bp, 15 predicted proteins | sample KBSM23metaG_FD_65342 | JGI IMG/M metagenome (GOLD analysis project Ga0070673, IMG submission 65342) | Miscanthus rhizosphere microbial communities from Kellogg Biological Station, Michigan, USA - KBS M2-3 metaG | ecosystem: Host-associated > Plants > Roots > Rhizosphere > Soil ... | reverse complement strand
TCTCAGCAATCTCGCCGACCTTCATGTCGGCATTGACGGTGACGACGCCGGATCCGCTGACCTCGACGTTGTCGCGCTTGAAGGTGTTGAAGCCTTGCAGCGTGAACGTCACCGTGTAGCTGCCGGGCACGAGCTGGATGATCTGGAACTGGCCGGAGCCGTCGGTGACGGCCGACCGGGTTTTCTCGATGAGAGCTGGGCTCGAAATTTCCACGGTGACGCCTGGCAACACCGCGCCGGAGGTGTCTTTGGCGACACCGGCGATCGTGGCTTGCTGGGCGACTGCTGCGGCTGGCACGAGCGCCAGACACAGGAATGCGCCAGCGAACAGGGCTAGTGCGCGATTCATTCTGCCTCCTGAGGGGTTTGGTCCGAACCGGCTCTGACGGCGCGGATGTTACGCCTCTGAGAGGGGTTCTGCAACAGCTCTTCAGCTTTCCGGAGACCCCGCGATCGTTCCGCTCCTCGTATAGACTGCCCCCTGCACGCGGGTTCCGGGGATTCCCCCGGGCGGGATGCGGTCGGGCTCCGTGCAGGATCGGGACATGCTGCGCCTTCTTGGTCGAGTCGTGGACGTCAAGCGCGAGGAGCTGCCCGCGCTCGGGTGGACGTGGCTGTATTTCTACGCGGTTCTGGCGTCGTATTACGTCATCCGGCCGATACGTGACGAAGCCGGCGTGGCCGGCGGCGTGGACAACCTGCCGTGGCTGTGGACGGGCACGCTCATCGCCGTCTCACTGTCGAACCCGGCCTTTGCCGCGCTCGTCGCGCGACTCCCTCGCGTCAAATTCGTCTCGTGGTCCTACCGGTTTTTTGCGCTGAATTTGATCGTGTTTTTCTTCGTGCTGCGGGGGTCGAGCGGGGCGGAGAACATCTGGCTCGGGCGCGTGTTCTACGTGTGGACCGCGGTCTTCAACCTGTTCGTGCCGTCGGTGTTCTGGGCGTTCATGACCGACATCTTCACGCGCGAGCAGGCCAAACGCCTGTTCGGCATCATCAGCGCCGCCGGCACGCTGGGCGCGATGACCGGCTCGATCCTCACGGCCACGCTGGCTGCGCACATCCCGCCGATCTTCCTGCTGTTCTGTTCGGCGGCGCTGATCGAGCTGGCGGTGGTCGCGGTGCGCCGGCTCTCCACGCTCACCGAGAGCCTGCGCCAGGTGCGCGCCGTGGCGTCGAACGAGCAGATCATCGGCGGCAGCGTCATCGCCGGGATCCGCAACGCCCTCCAGTCGCCCTACCTCCTTGGCATTAGCTTCTACATGCTGATGTTCACGATTCTCTCGACGGTCCTCTACTTCCAGCAGGCGGGCATCGTCGATCGCACGTTCTCGGATCGCGCGGCGCGGACGGTGTTCTTCGCCCGCGTCGACCTGCTCACCAACGCGCTGGCGTTCGTGCTGCAGATTTTCGCGTTCGGCAACCTCGTCAAGTTCATCGGGGTCACCCTGACGCTGGCCGTGCTGCCCGCGGTGAGCGCCGCCGGCTTCGGCCTGCTCGGTATCTATCCGACGGTGGCGGCGGTGGTGGTCTTCCAGGCGGTGCGGCGGGCCGGCAACTTCGCCGTGGCGCGGCCCACGCGTGAGGTGCTCTTCACCGTGCTGCCGCGCGAGGATCGCTACAAGACGAAGAACTTCATCGACACGTTCGTCTACCGGCTCGGCGACCAGATTGGCGCCTGGTCGCAGGCCGCGCTCGGCGCCGCCGGCATGGGGCTCGTCGGCATGGCGTGGCTGGCCGTGCCAGTGTCGCTCCTCTGGCTCGTCAACGGCATGTGGCTCGGACGCCGGCAGGAGAGACTGGCCGCGGCGGCGGTGTCGCCGGTGCCGGTAGCGCCGGCCGCTCCCACGTCCGACGCATTTGTAGCCGCGCGGCCGTAGGCCTACGGATTCGTTCAGCGCTGGCGCGTCAAGAACGGCGCAGCCGCGTCCTACACTTGAGAGGCATGTCGATTCGTTTCGCTGTTGTTTCCGTCGCCGCGCTTCTGCTCGCCGCCGCGCCGGCGCCCGCCCAGGAAACCTACCGCCAGACCGTCGTCGTCACCGCCGCCACCGCGCCCGTGGAGCTTGGCACCATCACGCGGACGATGACCATCATCACGCGCGCGCAGATCGACGCGCTCCCAGCCCACACGATTGCCGACGTCCTGCGCCTCGCCTCGTCGGTGGACGTGCGCGCGCGCGGCATCATGGGCGTTCAGACCGACTTCGCGATCCGCGGCGCCAACTTCGGCCAGATGCTGGTGCTCGTCGACGGCGTGCGGTTGAACGACGCGCAGTCGGGGCACCACAACGGCGACATCCCGGTGCCGCTCGACGCGGTCGAGCGCATCGAAATCCTGCAGGGACCGGGCTCGGCGATCTTCGGCGCCGACGCGTTCGGCGGCACCGTCAACGTCATCACCCGGCGCAGCGCGCCCGCCTCCGTCCAGGTGCGCGGGGGCGCCGACGACTACGCCGGCGGCAGCGGCCAGTGGGCCTTCGAGCGCGGCGGTGCCAGCCAGCTGCTCAGCGTCTCCGCCGACCGGTCCTCGGGCTTCATGTACGACCGCGACTTCAAGAACGCCATCGTGCGCTCGCGGACGTCGTTCGGCCGTTCCACCGTGTCGCTGTCGTATCTCTGGAAGGGGTTCGGCGCCAACAATTTCTACGGCGGCAACGCGCCGTCGCGCGAATGGACCAACCAGACGCTCCTGGCGGCCGAGCACGGCCTGGGCACCGCCGGCGGCTGGAGCTGGCGGCTGGGCGAGTCGTACCGCACGCACGGCGACCATTTCATCTTCAACCAGATCACCCCGGCCCTCTCGAACAACGAGCACCGCTCACATGCGGTGCTGGCCACGTTCGCCGGCTCCCGGCCCGCGCTCGGCGGCACCGCCACGGTGGGGATCGAGGGCGGCGGCGACTGGATCCGCTCAACGAATCTCGGCAACCACTCCACGTCGCGCGTCAGCGGCTTCGGCGAATGGCGTCGTCCGCTTGCCAGGACGGCGCAGCTCGACGCCACGCTGCGCGTCGATCGCTACAACGAGTTCGGCGCCTCGTGGAGCCCGTCGCTCGGAGCCGGCTGGTGGCCGGCGCCGCGGCTGCGCCTGCGCGCCTCGATGGGGCGCGCGTTCCGCGTGCCGACGTTCACGGAGCGCTTCTATTCGGACCCGGCCAATCTGGCCCGTGCCGAGGTGGGTCCGGAGCACGCGTGGGCGGGTGAAGGCGGCGCGGACCTCTTCGTGGGCGGCGAGTACGCGGTGCACGCCACGGTGTTCGGTCGCGCTGATCGTGACGTGATCGACTGGCTGCGTCCCAGCACGCTCGTGCGCTGGCAGACCTACAACGTCCGCGACGTGAACACCAAGGGCGTGGAGCTGTCGGTGAGCCGCTCGCTGGCGCGCGGCGGCTTCGTGCAGGTGGGCTATACCGGCATCGACCTCGACGCCTCGGCGGTCGACCAGCTGTCGAAATACGTCCTGGATTTCGCGCCGCATTCCTTCACCGCGGCCGCGGCGATTCCGCTACCGGCGCTGCTGCAGCTGGCGCCGCGGCTCGAGGTGCGCGAGCGGCGCCGTCCGTACCCGGTGGCGACCGGCGGCACCGCGCTGGGTGATCGCGACTACGCGCTGTTCGACCTGCGGCTGTCGCGCCGTCTCGGCGCGCACTACGAGCTGGGGGTGGAGGGCACCAACCTGTTCGACGTCAGCTATCAGGAGATCGCGGGCGTGGCGATGCCCGGCGCCAAGTGGGCGGTGTCGCTGGGCATCCGCTGATCGACCCGCTGATGTCGAGGTGGTGTGAAGACCGCCCTCTACGTACGAGGTGCTGGTTCTTGTTGGGTGAGGCAGTGTAGCGTGCCGAGGCCCCACACCAGATCGACGGCGTGGATGCCCACGACCTCGCGGTCGGGCATCAGCTCGGCGAGCGTAGCCAGCGCGATGCGATCGTTCGGATCGTTGAACGTCGGCACCGCCACGAAGCCGTTCCCGATGTAGAAGTTCGCGTAGCTGGCGGGCAGCCGTTCGCCGTTCATCGTCACCGGGCGGGGGAACGGGAGCCTGACCACGCGGAGCGGCGTGGTGCGGCCGGCGGCTTCGAGCCGGCGCAGGTTGTCCACCGAACGCGCGTGATTGTCGTCGGCGGGGTCGGCTTCCACCGCCAGCACCACCGTATCGGGCGACACGAACCGCGCGATGTCGTCCACGTGTCCGTGCGTGTCGTCGCCCACGCACCCTTCCCCGAGCCAGATCGTGCGCGTGGCGCCCAGCCACTCGGCGAACAGGCGCTCGTAGTCCGCGCGGCCGAGCCCGGGATTGCGCACCTGCACGTCGCTGAGCAGCCACTCCTCGGTGACGAGCACAAGCCCGCGGCCGTTGACCTCGATGCCGCCGCCTTCGAGCACCAGGCGCTGGCGGCCGTCGCGCATCGGCTCGATGCGCGGCAGCGCCGTGCGCCGCGCGATCTCGCGGCCGACCTGCCCGTCGAGGGCATAGTTGTCGTACTTCGCCCAGCCGTTGAAGGCCCAGTTCAGAAGCACCACGCGCCCGGTGTCGTCCAGGACGCCGGTGGGGGCGGAGTCGCGCAGCCACACGCGGTCGGTCGGCACCTTGTGCAGCCGCACGCGGTCCATCCGCACGCCGTGCGCGTGCAGCGCGATCGTCGCGGCGTCCTCGACCTCGTCGTCGTGGCAGAGGATCTCGAGCGGTTCGTGCGCGGCGACGACGCGCGCGATCTCGGCGTAGACCCACGGAATGGGCCCGAGCTTGCCCGGCCAGTCGGGCTCGTGGTGCGGCCAGCTGATCCAGGTGGCCCGGTGCGGCTCCCACTCGCCGGGCATCCGCAGACCCTGCCGCGCGGTCACGTGCCGAGATACCGGTTCAGGATTGGGCCGTAGGCGTCCACGCGCCGGTCGCGCAGGAAGGGCCAGTTGCGGCGCACGCTCTCGATGAGCGCGGGGTCGCACCGGGCCACGAGCACCGTCTCCTCTTCGTTCGCTTCGGTGACGAGACGTCCGAACGGGTCGGCGATGAATGAATGGCCGAAGAACGTGAGGCCGTCGGTCCCCGGTTCGTCTTCGTGACCGATGCGGTTGGGCGACGCTACGTAGACGCCGTTGGCGATCGCGTGCGCGCGCTGCGCCGTGCGCCACGCATCCACCTGCGGCCGGCCCCACTCGGCCTTCTCGGACGGATGCCAGCCGATGGCGGTGGGGTAGAAGAGCACCTCCGCGCCCATGAGCGACGTGATGCGGGCCGCCTCCGGGAACCACTGATCCCAGCAGATCAGGACGCCGATGGTGGCGTAGCGGGTCTTCCACACCATGAAGCCGCCGTCGCCGGGCGTGAAGTAGTACTTCTCGAAGAACAGCGGGTCATCGGGGATGTGCATCTTGCGATACACGCCCTTCAGGCTCCCGTCGGCGTCGATGACGGCGGCCGAATTCCGGTAGACGCCGGGCCCCTGCCGCTCGAACAAGGGCACCACCAGCACCACCGCCAGCTCCTGGGCCAGCTTCTGGAGGGCGTCGGTCGTCGGGCCGGGAATGGGTTCGGCCAGATCGAAGCGGTCCGCGTGCTGTGCCTTGCAGAAGTAGGGGGCGTTGAACAGCTCCTTGAGGCAGATGATCTGGGCTCCCCGGCCCGCGGCGTCGCGGATCAGCCGGATGCCCCGGGCAAGGTTGGCGGCGGCGTCTCGATCCGCGCGATCCTGAATGATTCCGATGGAAAATGGGGCAGTGGCCACGGGTTCAAGTGTAAAGGGAGTGGGCCGGAATCCGTGATATCGTTTTTGTTTCGTGTCACTTAAGACCTCCACAGGCTCCGCGTTTGGCGACAGTGCCGGCGCCGTCCTTTCCGGCGACGTGACCGTCCCTGGCTCGGTCGCCAACCTCGGCGGCGGGTTCGACACCCTGGGTGTGGCGGTGCAGTTGTACCTCCGCGCCCGGATCGTGGACGTGCGGGACGACGGAGGCACCCGGCTGGTGGTGGCGCGCAGCTCACCGCCAGTGAAGGGGCACAACGCGCTCGAGCGCGCGTTTCACCTCATCGCGGAGCGCACCGGCATCAAGACGCCGACGGTGCACGTGGAGGTGGAGAGCGGGATTCCCATGGCGGCCGGGCTGGGCAGCAGCGCGGCGGCAACGGTGGCCGGCCTGCGGATTTTCGAGAAGGTGGCGCACCCGCTGTCGGATCGCGAGCTGCTGGCCGCGGCCTCCTCGATTGAGGGGCATGCCGACAACGCGGCGCCGGCGCTGTTTGGCGGCCTGATCTCGGTGATTGCCGACGAAGGGCATGCACCCGAAGCGTTGCACTGGACGTGGCCGGACGAGCTGAAGCTGATCGTCGCGACGCCGTCGGTGGGATTGGCCACCGCCAAGGCGCGAGCGGCGCTGCCGGACCATCTGCACCGTCGCGATGCGATCTTCAACATGCAGCGGGTGCTGTCGCTGGTCCATGCGCTACAGGCCAAGGACTACGAGCGTCTCCGCGAGGGGGTGCGCGACCGCTGGCACCAGCCGGCGCGCTCGAACATGGTGCCGCTGCTGACCGACGTCCTGTCGCTGGAAGACCCCGACGTGCTGGGGGCGTTCCTGTCGGGGGCCGGTCCGTCCGTTGCCGTGATTGCGCGGCAGAACTTCGAGCGGCTGGAACAGCTGCTGTCTACGATGTACGCCGGCGCCGGCCACCAGGCCGTGGTGCGGACGCTGAGCGTGCATCACGCGGCAGTCCATCACGAGGCCGGGGCGGAACATGCGGGCGCCTCCGTGCGGGAGATGAGGAAATGAGATTCGTCGCGGGTTTGACGTGCCATCTGTGCGGGAAGCAGTACCCGCCCACCGCGTCGTGGGTGTGCGAGTGTCTCGGTCCGCTCGAGGTGTCGTACGACTACGCCGCAGTCAAAAAGGTGATCAGCCGCGCGCTCATCGAGTCGCGGTCGCCGTCGATCTGGCGCTACCTGGAGCTGCTGCCGGTCGAGACTCCGAAGACCGGCTTCAACTCCGGCTTCACGCCGCTCGTCAAGGCGGACCGGCTCGCGAAGGAGCTCGGCGTGGCCGAGGTGTACGTGAAGGACGACTCGGTGAACCACCCGACGTTCTCGTACAAGGACCGCGTGGTCTCGGTGGCGGCCACCAAGGCCGTGGAGTTCGGGTTCCCGGTGTTCGGCTGCGCCTCCACCGGCAACCTCGCCGGGAGCGTGGCTGCGCACGCCGCGCGCCTCGGGCTGCCGTGCTACGTGTTCATCCCGCACGACCTCGAGCCGAACAAGGTGCTGGGCGCCTCCATCTACAACCCGCACGTCGTGGCCGTGGAAGGGAACTACGACGACGTGAACCGCCTGTGCACGCAGATCGCGGATCGCTACGGGTGGGGCTTCGCCAACATCAACCTTCGCAGCTACTACGCGGAGGGCGCCAAGACCATGGGCTTCGAGATTGCCGAGCAGCTTGGCTGGCGGTATCCCGACCATATCGTGTCGCCGGTGGCCGGAGGCACGCTGCTGCCGCGCATCTACAAAGGGCTTCGCGAGTTCAAGGAAGTGGGTCTCGTGGACGGCCAGCTTCCGAAGATCCATGCGGCGCAGCCGACCGGCAGCGCGCCGGTCGTGCGCGCGCTCGACGCCGGCGACGAGTTCCCCGACCCCGTGAAGCCGGACACCATCTGCAAGTCGCTTGCGATCGGCAACCCCGCGGACGGCTTCCAGGTGATCAAGGTCGTCAACGAGACCGGCGGCGCCGGCGCGATGGTGACCGATGCGGAGATTCTGGACGGCATCCAGCTCCTGGCCCGCACCGAAGGCATCTTCACCGAGCCGGCTGGCGGCACCACGGTCGCGGCGACGCGGCAGCTCGTGAAGCGTGGCGTGATCAAGGCCAACGAGTCGGTGGTGATCTGCGTCACCGGCAACGGCTTCAAGACCGCCGAAGTGATGCAGGGGCACGTGCAGCGGCCGGTGACGATCGGCCGCGGTCTGGCGGACTTCGAGCGCGTGGTCGCGCCGAAGGTGGCGGCGTCGCAGGCTACGGCCTGAAGCGATGTACCCCGTCTTCCTCAAGCTCGACGGCCGGCCGGTGCTGATCGTCGGCGGCGGGTCGGTGGCGGCGGCAAAATTAGAGGGGCTGCTCGCGGAGGGTGCCAAGGTCACGGTGGTGGCCCCGGACATGCGTCCCGAGTTCGAACGCGTGGGCGTGACGCGACGGCGCCGGCCCTTCGAGCCGCACGATCTGGACGGCATGTGGTGGGTGGTGGCGGCCGCGCCGGCCGACGTGAACGAACAGGTGGTGGCCGCGGCTGAACGCCGCCAGCTGTATGTGAACGCGGTGGACGACCCGCCCCATGCCACGGCGTATCTCGGCGGCGTGGTCCGGCGTGACGGCGTGACCGTCGCGTTCTCGACGAGCGGTCGCGCGCCCGCGCTGGCCGGGCTGATGCGCGAAGCGCTCGACGCGTGGCTGCCGCAGGATCTCGCCCAATGGATGGCCGCCGCGGACGAGATCCGGAAGACGTGGAAACGGGATGGCGTGCCGATGGAAGAGCGTCGCCCGCAGTTGCTCGAAACGCTGAACCGTCTGTATGAAGAACGCCGACTCCAAACCCCCCGTTGACGCACGTCGAGGCGAACCGTCAGGTTCGCCTGTCGGGCGCGTGTCGCTGGTGGGCGCCGGTCCCGGCGACCCCGACCTGTGGACGGTGCGCGCGGCGCGGCTGGTGCGCGAGGCGGACCTCGTGCTCTACGACGCGCTCGTCGACGCGGTAGCGCTGCGCGGGCTCACCAACGCGCCCTGTTTCCATGTCGGCAAGCGTGCCGGCCGCACCAGCGTGAAGCAGGAGACGATCCACAAGCTGATGATTCGCGCGGCGCGCCACGGCAAGCACGTGGTGCGGCTCAAAGGGGGCGACCCGTTCGTGTTCGGCCGCGGCGCCGAGGAAGCCATCGCGCTGGCCGAGGCCGGTGTTCCGTTCGAGATCGTACCGGGCGTGACCACCGCTGTCGCGGCCGCGGAGCTGGCCGGAATTCCCGTCACGCATCGCGGGGTGGCCTCCGGGTTCGTCGTGCTGGCGGGCCACACGCCCGCGGCGCTCGACGAGGCGCTCGGGACGGTTGCGCCGAACAGCCTGACGGTCGTCGTGATGATGGCGGTGGCGGGGCGCGCCGCGGTGGCCGAGCGCCTGGTGGCGCACGGATGGGCGGCGGACACGCCGGCCGCGATTGTGTGCGGGGCGTCCACGCGCGAGTCGTGGAGCTGGACGGGCCGCTTGAACGAATTCGGGCAGGTGGAGATTCCAGACGGCGTGGCCGGCGTGCTCATCGTGGGCGACGCGGTCACGGTGCGGGCGGCGCTCGTGGGCAGGAGCGCCGACGGAGCGGACCGTCAGGAAGCCGAGGCACGGGAGGCGAGTTATGGCCGCAATTGACGAACGCAAGGTGGTGGGACGCGGCAGCGTCAACTTTGCGAGCGAGAAGGACATCGACGAGTTCGTAGACCTTCTCGGCAAGTTCGAGCGGGGCGAGATGGCGCCCGACGACTGGCGGCGCTACCGTCTGACGCGCGGCACCTACGGCCAGCGGCAGGACGGCGTGCAGATGCTGCGCGTGAAGGCGCCGCAGGGCGTGGTCAGCAGCGGCCAGATGCGCGCGTTCGCCACCGTGGCCTCCAAGTACTCGCGCGGCTTCGGACATGTGACCACACGGCAGAACATCCAGCTGCACTTCGTGCTCCTGAAGGACTGCGAAGACGCGATGCGGATTCTGGGCGACGAGGGGCTGACCACGCGCGAGGCGTGCGGCAACGCCGTGCGCAACGTGACCGGCTGCCCCTACATGGGCACGTCGCACAGCGAGGTCTTCGACGTGACGCCCTACGCCGAGGCGTTGACGCGCTACTTCCTGCGGCATCCGCTCGCCGCCTCGCTGCCGCGCAAGTTCAAGATCTGTTTCGAAGGGTGCGCGGAGGATCACGCGCTCGCCTCCATCAACGACATCGGCCTGCGCGCGAAGATCCAGGACGGCCAGCGCGGCTTCCGCATGACGATTGCCGGCGGCACGTCGATCATGCCGGTCAGCGGCTACGTGCTCTACGAGTTCCTGCCGGTGGAAGAAATCCAGAACGTGGCCGAGGCGGTGGTCCGCGTCTTCAAGAAGTACGGCGACTACGAGCACCGGCAGCGGAATCGCCTGAAGTTCGTCGTCAAGCAGTACGGCTGGGAGACCTTCCGCGCCAAGGTGATGGAGGAGTTGGACGGGTTCCTGGCCACCGGTGGGGCGCCGCTCCACCTGTCGGGAGAGCAGCTGAAGTCGCTGGAGGCGCCCGACTGGCAGCCTGCCCAGGCGCCGTCGGTGAACGCGGTCGCCGCTGCGGCGGTGACGCCCGTCAGTGGCCCCGGCATCATGCCCGGATCGGTGAAGCTCACGACGGTCGACGACCCGTTCGTGCGCTGGGGGCAGACCAACGTGGCGCCGCAGAAGCAGGCGGGCTATCACCACGTCACGGTCCGCCTGCCGCTCGGCGACATGACGTCCGGCCAGATGCGCGTGCTCGCCGACCTGGCCGAGGCGTATGGCGACGGCACGATGCGGCTGACGGTCGAGCAGAACGTCCTCTTCAAGTGGGTGAAGAAGAATTCGCTGGCGCCGTTCTTCGAGCGCATCGCCGCGGCGGGTCTCGGCGCCGCCGAGGTGAACACCCTCGGCGACGTCGTGAGCTGCCCGGGAGCCGAGAGCTGCCGCCTGGCGGTGACGCAGTCGCGCGGGCTCGGCCGTGAGTTCACCGAGTTCCTCAGCGCGCGGCCCGATCTCGTGGCGATGGTACCGAATGGCAAGGGCAACGTGAAGATCAGCGGCTGCCCCAACGGGTGCGGCCAGCATCACATCGCGTCGATCGGTTTCCAGGGCAGCGTGCGCAAGGTGGGCGGCAAGGCGATCCCGCAGTACTTCGTGCTGGTGGGCGGCGGCTGCGCCGACAACGGCACCGCGCACTTCGGCAAGGTGGTGGCGAAGGTGCCGGTGCACCGGATGAACGACGCGCTCGAGCGGCTGGTGAAGATGTACGACCAGCAGCACCTGCCCGACGAGGATCTGGGCGCCTTCTTCCGCCGCGTGCCGCCGGCGCAGGCGACCGAGGTGCTGAAGGACCTGGCGCTGCTGCTGCCGAACGAGATCACCGATCAGGACTACGTCGATCTCGGGGAGACCACCACGTTCAACCCCGAGGTGATGGACGGGGAGTGTGCCGTCTAGCGAACCTGGTTGGCCTTAGTCCCTGGGCCTTGGGCCCTCGGCCATGCGGCTCGAAGCGGTGGACTTTCTGGGCGCTCTCCGCCGGTTTGCACTGGGCCCGCTCGCGCTGCAGCTCGGCGGGGCGCGGCCTGACGGCGTTCGCCGAACAGAGGGCCTTTCCCCGGACGCCGTGTCTGGTCTCGTCGCGACGGTGGCGGCATACGACGCGTCGTCCTGTTATCGTGCCCTCGTGAGCGCGATCGCGGTGTACCGCGGACAGCGTGCCGCGCTGGGTACGCCTTCTCTGGTGCGTCGATCGGGCGCCGAGGCCGAGTCGGTGGCCTATCTCGAAGCGATTGGACAGACGCTGGGGACGGAGCCCGCGCCGGGCTCCGCGCCGTAATGGAACCGGTCCTCGACCACATCGAGATCACGGTGAGGGACATGGCCGTCGCGATGCCGTTCTACGACCGCCTGCTCCCGCTCCTTGGATTCGACCTCACCCGCCGCAGCGAAGCTGTCATCGGCGCACACGAGAAGCACGTCGTGTCCTACGAGCACCCGCGGCTGTCCATCGCGATCACCTCGCCGCTGGAGGCCTTTGCCGCCGAGGCGATGAATCGCCGCAAGCCGGGGGCGCTGCATCACCTGGCATTCAAGGCCTCGTCGCGCGCCGAGGTCGACCGGCTCCACCTCGAACTGCAGGCGATCGGAGCCACGATCGTGGCGCCGCCACGCGAGTACCCCGAGTACACGCCGGCCGGCTACTATGCCCTCTATTTCAAGGATCTCGAGGGCATCAAGTACGAGATCGTCTGTACCGTCCGGGAGGGGGAACACGCCAGATGACCGGTCAGCTCTTCGTTCTCGTCACGTTGACGTGCCTGGTGATGGTGACGCCGGGCCCGGACATGATGCTGGTGCTGCGCAACACCTTCCTGGGCGGCCGGCGTGCCGGCTTGAGAACCTCCGCGGGCGTGCTCACCGGCAACCTCGTTCACATCACCTACTGTCTCCTCGGCATCGGGCTGCTCATCGCGAAGAGCATTCTGGCGTTTGCGGCGCTGAAATACGCTGCCGCCGCCTACCTGATCTATCTGGGCGTCCAGAGCCTTCGGGCCGGAAATCAGGCGCTCGACGTGGGCGACGTCCACCGCCGTCCGCGGGACGGGAACTGGTTCGTGCAGGGATTCCTCAGCAACGTCCTCAACCCGAAAGGCACGCTCTTCTATCTCGGAGTCTTTACCGTCGTCATCGCTCCCGACACATCCGCGGGCGCCATGCTGGTGCTCGTCTGCAGCATGATGCTCGTGAGCGTCTCGTTCTGGCTGCTGTTCGTCTCCACGCTGGACCGGCCCGCGATCCGGCGATGGATCGCCCAGTGTCAGCGCACGGTGCATCGGGTCTCTGGAGGCCTGATGATTCTGCTCGGCGTGCGTGTCGCGTTCGCAGAGCGATAGGCCCATGCATCAAAACCGCGTCCTTGTGTGGCTGTGGTACCTGCTGCTGGTCGCGAACACGGCAGCGGCGCAGAGCGTTGTCGGGATCCTGGGGATCGCCAGCGAGGTGAGGCCGTTCGAACAGCAGATGCAGAACGGCCGGGACGTAGCTGTCAACGGCTACGTCTTCCGTGCCGGCGTCCTGAATGGCCGCGACGTCGTGATTGGACGATCGGGTGCTGGCAAGGTGAACGCCGCCATCGTGGCCACGCTGATGCTCAGCCGCTTCAAACCTGCCGCGGTGTTCTTCTCCGGAACCGCCGGAGCCCTGGATCCGGCGCTGCGCCAGGGCGACGTGGTGGTGGGCGCGACAGTGGCGCAGCACGACGCTGGTGCGTTGACGGCGGCCGGCATGAGGCGAAGCGGCCTGCGCAACGTGGTGACCGGCGAGCTGGAACCGGTGCTGGTGCCGGCGCCGCTGGCGCTTCTGGCGACCGCCAGAGGGGCCATCCAGGCCCTGACCTTGCCGTCGATGAAGACGCCGGACGGCGAGCGCGTGCCCCGTGTGCTGGAAGGCGTCATCGTCACCGGCGACGTCTTTCTCACCGATCCGGTGCGCCGCGACGAGCTGCGCAGTGTGCTCGGTGCCACCGCCGTCGAAATGGAGGGCGCGGCGGTCGTCCAGACCTGCCGGCAGTTTGCCGTGCCGTGCCTCGTGGTGCGCGGCATCACCGACCGGGCGGACACGGATGCCGGCAGCGACTACCGGCAGTATGTCGGGGTGGCCAGTGAGAACGCGGCCGCCGTCGTTGCCGCCGTCATCCGCGGAGGCGCCGCGCGATGACGGAAACGCCGTCGCTCGTGGGCACGTGGCAGCTCGTATCGTTCATGGCGCCGGACGGGACCGGTGGGTTGCGCCCGTATTGGGACGACCGGGCCGCGGGATTGATTGTGTACACGCCAGACGGGCGCGTCAGCGCGCAGGTGTACGACGCCCGCCGGCGACGCCTCGGCACGCCGTGGGAGCGGGTGAGCCCGGCGGCGGCGCAGACCGCATTCGTCGGGATGGCCAGCTACTACGGGCGGTACCGCGTCGATGCGTCCCGATCGACGGTGACGCACGTGATCGAAGGCGCCATGTCGCCGGACTGGATCGGGACCGAGCTGGTCCGCGGCTACCGGTTTCTCACCCGCGATCGCGTCGAACTGCGCGTGCTGACGACCGCTGACGGTCAGTCGGCCGCGGACTCTGTGCTGGTGTGGGAGCGCGTCGGCGCATGAACCGCTGGCCGCTCGGTTACGCATCGCTTGGAGGGGCCTTGGCCGCGTGGGCCACCCTGGCGCTGGCGCTCGTCTCCGGCGGACTCGACCCGCGCTCCTCCATGGCGCCGCTGCTCAGATTCGCGACCACGGCGTCGCTCGTCGTTTCCGTGCTCGCGCTGGGACTTGGTATCCTCGCCGTGCTCCGCGGGGACAAGGGAGTGCCGGCGGCGCTGGGCGTCGGATGTTCGCTGCTCTTTCTGCTCGTGTTCAGTGGGGTCGGGTGGGCGTTTCTCCAGTAACCGTCTTGACGACAGGACACACGATGCGACTGCCGCACGCCTTTCTGATCGCGCTCCTGGTTTCGCCGGCCCTCGCTGCGGCGCAGGAGCACCTCGGTACCTACGAGGACCGCATCGCGGTCGAAGACGTGATGGCGAGATATGTCTGGTCCGTCGATTCGCTCGACCCGGACGGCTACGCGGCCGTGTTCACCGAGGACGCCGTCATCGATTCGAACGGCAGCCTGATCAAAGGGCACGCCGAGATCCGCAAGGTGGTCACCGGCCTCATCCAGCGGCGCGACGAGAACAAGGCCAAGGGGCTGCCGGCCGGCAATCTGTATCACGTCATCAGCAGCCCGCGCATCACGTTCCCGAAGCCGGGCGAAGCGCTCTACCAGTCGTACTGGCAGACCATGCGCAAGGACAAGGACGGCCGGATGATCACCGGCGGCATGGGGCG